>Ga0207646_10006399_pt1 | contig 12179 bp, 13 predicted proteins | sample KBSK5502metaG_FD_184343 | JGI IMG/M metagenome (GOLD analysis project Ga0207646, IMG submission 184343) | Corn, switchgrass and miscanthus rhizosphere microbial communities from Kellogg Biological Station, Michigan, USA - KBS K5-50-2 metaG... | ecosystem: Host-associated > Plants > Roots >...
TAGCGTGTCCGGGAGCGGCCGCGCCATCGCTCCACCTCATCGATGCCGCACAGGTATCCCCCTGGAGCCCGCGCGGGCTACCGGCGCTCTGGCAGACCGTCCGTCATCGGGGTAGGGACGAGCGATGGAAACGCGCCCCGCGGTCATCCTCGAGCATGTGAGCAAGCGCTTCGGGACCGGCATGCAGAGCGTAGCAGCGCTGACGGACCTGTCCTTACATATCCCTCCCGGTCAGTACCTCTCGGTCATGGGCCAGAGCGGCTCCGGGAAGTCGACGCTCCTGAACCTCATCGCCGGGCTCGACGCGCCGACCTCCGGGAAGGTGGTCGTGGACGGGCAGGAGCTCTGGGCGCTCACCGAGAACGCGCGCAGCGACCTTCGGCTCTGGCACATCGGGATCGTGTTCCAGAGCTTCAATCTCTTTCCGACCTTCACGGTCGAGGAGAACGTGTCCTGGCGGCTGGAGTTTCAGGGCATCGGTGCGCGGCAGACGAGGGCGATGACCTCCCGCGTGCTCGAGGAGGTCGCGATCGAGCAGGGCGCGCGTCGGCGGCTCCCGGCCGAGCTGTCGGGCGGAGAGCAACAGCGGGTGGCGATCGCGCGGGCTCTCGTGACCGAGCCGCGGCTCTTTCTTGCCGACGAGCCGACCGGCAACCTCGACTCGCGTACGGGAGAGGCGATCCTCAACCTCCTGCGACAGCTCAATCGCGAACGCTCACTGACCGTCGTGATGGTGACCCACAGTGCCTACGCGGCGACCTACGGTCAGCGGACGATCGAGCTGCGGGACGGACAGGTCGAGCGGGATGTGCAGGCACGCGGGGTGGTCGCCGAAGAGCTGGGTCGGCCGCGAGACCTGCCACCCGAGACGGCCTCGTAACATGTGCCGTCGAGCGTCTCGTCTACGAGGGGTGCCCTCGAAACGTCCGCACGACCTCACCCGGCGCTCGGTGCTCTCCGTCCACGGCGTAGTTGAGCCGCCGCATCGTCGCCTCGACGAGCGTTCCCCGTAGTTTCTCCAGGGCGGGCGCCAGCGCCGGATGTGATTCCAGCACCGCCCCCCGCACCACCGGCGCCGCCTCGTACGGCGGAAAGTACCCCCGATCATCCACGAGCACCTTCAGCTTCAGGCTCTCGATCTGTCCATCCGTCGCGTTCCCCGCTACCACGTCCACCTGCTGGTCGACGAGCGCCCGGTACAGCAACCCCAGGTCCATGATCCGGATCTCCCCGAACTGGAGCCCGTACGCCCGCGCCAGCCCCGGGTACCCGTCCGCCCGCTCCTTGAACTCGTAGCCGAACCCGGCCCGCCATTCCCGCGCGTCCTTCGCCAGGTCGGAGATGGTCCGGACTGCCTCCGCCTGCCCCCGCACCACCAGCGCGAACGTGTTGTCGAAGCCGAGCGGCGCCGTCCACACGAGGCCGTCCTTCGCGTAGGCCTCGCGCACGCGCGCGAGCACGGCGGCGCGGTCGCGGCCGCGCGCCTGCTCCTTCAGGATCGCCGCCAGCGCCGTTCCCGTGTACTCGACGTACATGTCGATCTGCCCGGCGCGGATCGCGGCGTCGCAGACGAACGTGCCGCCCAGGTCCAGCCGACGCTTCGCCCGCAGCCCCACCGACTCGACCGTCTGCGCCAGCAGCTCACCCAGGATGCGCTGCTCGGTGAAGTTCTTGGACCCGACGACGATGACGTCCCCACCCCGGCCGCACGCCGCCAGCACACACAGGCCGAGGATCCACCTCACCGCGGCGGCCTCACCCGGCGCTCCACGGCGCTGAGGCCCAGCTCCGCCGCCACGGCCAGCGCCGCCGCGGGCAGCGCGCCGGCCAGGATGGTGCGGTCGTCCACCATCGCCACGCCGCGAAAGATGAACACGCCGAGCCCGCCCGCGCCGATCGCCGCCGCGATGGTCGCGACACCGATCCCGATCACGGTGGCGACGCGCACGCCGGCGATGATGACGCTTGCCGCAAGCGGCAGCTCGACGCGCCAGAGGAGCTGCGCGTCCGTCATCCCCATCCCGCGCCCCGCCTCGCGGATCGCCGGGTCGACGCCCGCGATGCCGGTCACGGTGTTCCTCAACACCGGCAACAATGAATACAGCGTCAGCGCGATCAGCGCCGTCCGCGTGCCGATGCCGCCGATCCACGGCACCGGGATCAGGAAGCCGAAGAGCGCGAGGCTCGGGATCGTCTGCAGCACGCCCGCCAGGCCAAGGACGATGCGGCTCCATCCCGGCCGCCGCGTGAGCCACACACCGAGCGGCACGCCGACCGCGGTCGCGATCCCGACCGACACCCCGACCAGGATGACGTGCTGGCCGGTCTCGAGCAGCACCTCGCGCAGCATCACGCGTCCATCAGCGCGCGCACCTCGGGGTCGCGGCTCTCGCGCAGCGCCGCGAACCCCCCGACGGCAGCCAGCCGTCCCCCCGCCACCACCGCGATCCGGTCGCCGACCAGCGCCGCCTCGCGCATGTCGTGCGTGACGAAGATCGCCGTCTTCTTGAGGCGCGCCTGCAGGCCCCGGAACTCACGCTGCAGCTCCGCGCGCGTGATCGGGTCGAGCGCCCCGAACGGCTCGTCCAGTAGTAGTAATGGTGGGTCCGCCGCCAGCGCGCGCGCCACGCCGACCCGCTGGCGCTGCCCGCCCGAGAGCTGGTGCGGGTAGCGCGCCGCGAAGTCCGCCGCCGGAAGGCCGACCAGCATGAGCAGCTCCTCGACGCGCCTGGCGATGCCCTCGGCCGGCCAGCCCTCCAGCTCGGGGACCAGGCCGACGTTCCGCGCCACGTTGAGGTGCGGGAAGAGCCCCACCTCCTGGATCACGTAGCCCGTCCGGCGCCGGAGGCGGATCGCGTCCCACGCCGTCGTCGCCCGTCCGTCGACGCGCACCTCGCCCGAGGTGGGCATCAACAGGGCGTTCACGAGCTTCAGCGCCGTCGTCTTCCCCGACCCGCTCCGCCCGATGACGGCCAGCGTCTCGCCTTCCTCGACCGCGAGCGAGAGCGCGTCCAGCAGCGCGCGCCCGCCGGGCAGACGGAGGCCGGCGGCGACGAACTCCACGAAGGGCACGCGCGCCTGCTAGCACGCGCCCGCGGGCGCTCCAAGCTTAAGGCAGGCAGTAGCCCTCGGCCACCAGCGTTGGCACGCGCTCGATCAGGTGGGTGAGCTGATCGTCGATGCGCGTGATACGGTCGAAGGGGGCCAGGCAGCCGAGGCCGGCCAGGCGCTCGACGCGGCGGCGCAGGCGGCGCGCTGTGCGCCGGGCGGCGTGCAGCCGGCGCCGGCAGGCGGCCGGCGTGGTCGCGTCGAGCGACGCGTTGATGAGCCCGTCCGCGCGGTCGAGGAGCGGCGACACGCTAGCGCACCGGCAGGCGCCCGCGCACGCCAGCGCGGGCGGCCCGCCCACGATGTCATGCAGGTTGTCGATGATGCACGAGGCCTGCTCGTCGATCGACACCGGCGCGTACTGGCAGTCGCCGTTGTCGTCGCAGGTGTCGTCGGTGCACTCGTCGCGGTCGTCGCAATCCTCGTCGTCCAGGCACCCGGGCGGGAGCGTGGTGGTGGTGGTGACCGCAGCCGTAGCGCTCCCCGTCCCGACCTGCGAGAAGGCGAGCACTGGCCAAAGGAGCAACGCGGCGGCGAGGACTTCCATCCGTGGGGGTGCACGTCTAGACCCGGGCGCGCGAGTTGTCCATCACGTGCTCGGTCGTGCTACGAGGGCCGTCCATGCGGCGCCGCCTGATCTGGCACGGGTTCCTGCTCTTCCTCGCCTCGCTCCTGGTCGGCATGGTCGTGCCGGCGTTCACCAACGCTCGCATGGGGCTCTCCGCCCACGTGAGCGGGCTCATGAGCGGGCTCTTCCTCGTCGCGCTCGGCGCCGTGTGGGGCGAGATCGCGTTGACGTCGGGCACCGCGAGCGCGACGCTCTGGTGCGCGCTCTACGGAGCCTGGATCGGCACCGCGGCGCTCGTCCTCGCCGCGCTCTTCGGCACCGGCTCGCTCACGCCGATCGCCGGCGCGGGGCACGCGGGCGCGGGATGGCAGGAGGCGGTCGTCGTCCTCGGCCTCACCACCTCGGCGGTGGCGATGGTTGCCTGCTGCGTGCTGGCGCTGGTGGGGCTCCGCGGGCGCGCGGACGGCTGACCTCAGGCCAGGCCGGGCCGCGATCCGTCCACCGCCAATCGCGCCGGGCGCTCCGCCGTGACCAGCGGGGCGATGTCGTTCGGCGCGTCGGGACAGAGGAGCGCCGCGAGCGCCCGCAGCTGGAGCCGTCCCACCCCGACCTCGAACATGCCGCCCAGGTACACGGCGATCCCCCGCTCGCGGCAGCGTGTCGCGCACACCAGCGCTTCTAGCACTCCGCCCATGCGCGCGGGCTTCAGGTTGATGGCCGCTGGCTTCGCCGGCAGCGCGTCGAGCGCATCCGCCGACGTGACCGGCGCGTCGAAGCTGAGCCGGCGCCCGAGCGCCGCGGACCACGGCGCCGGACCGGGGTCCTCGATGAGTGCATCCGGCAGCGCCCGATGCGCGCGCTCGGCATCGCCCGCGCCCTTGAAGTCGAGCACCGCCACGCGCCCGAGCGCGGCGAGCGCCGCCCAGGTCGCGTCGTCCCAGTCCGGGTCGGCGTCGATCTTGAGCTCGACGCGCTGCGGTTCGGCCTGCGCGCGCGCTACCGGGGCGGCCACCTTCTCGAACGACACGACGTAGCGCACCGGCCGCGGCACGACGCCGGCCAGCGCGAGGAAGCCCGTCTCCGCCTGCCGGAGCGCCGCGTCGATCGCCGCCGCCTCGAGCGCGGCGCGCTCGTAGGGGTCGGTGAACCGCTGCCGCATCGCCGCCACCCACGGCCCGAGCCACCAGCGCCCGCGCGGCACGCGCTCCAGGCGCGCGCGGAACGCCACGTGCGCCTCGTCCGTCCACGCCACGCACTCGCCGCGCCCCTGGCCGATCCGCACCTCGGACGTCGGCCGCACACCGCCCGGGTACCAGGGCACGCGCACCGTGCCCACCTCGCATGCGATCTCGTCGACGACGATCGGCAGCGCCGCGAGCACCCTCTCAGGCGTCGGCCGCACAGCGGAAGCCGGCGAAGATCTGCCGGCGCTCGGGCAGATCCCAGTTGCGGAACGTGTTGCGGATGGCGATCGGCCGCGTCGCCCACGAGCCGCCGCGGAGCACCTTGTGGCCCTTGCCGAAGTGCACCTCGGAGTACTCGGGGTAGGGGAAGGCGGCGAAGCCCGGGTAGGGCGCGAAGTCGCTCGCCGTCCACTCCCACACGTCGCCGATCATCTGGTGGCAGCCGAAGAAGCTCCGCCCGCGCGGGTAGGCGCCGACGGCGGCGGGCGCGAAGGTGCGCTGGTCCAGGTTCGCGTGGTCGGCGGTGGGCGGCATGTCGCCCCACGGATAGCGGCGGGCCACGCGCGTCTCCAGGTCCCAGGCCGCGGCCTTCTCCCATTCGGCCTCGGTGGGGAGCCGCTTCCCCGCCCAGCGCGCGTAGGCGCTCGCCTCGTACCACGAGACGTGCACGACGGGGCGCTCGTGCACGAGCGCCGCCAGGCGCCCGAGCGAGCGCTCGAGCCAGCGCTCGTCGGCGGCGAGCACCCACCGCGCGGGGTGCCACGCGCCCGTCTCCTTCACCCAGAGCCAGCCGTCCTCCGTCCACAGCTCGCGGCGGCGGTAGCCACCGTCGAGCATGAAGGCCAGGTACTGCGCGTTGCTCACCGGCGCCAGGTCGATCCGGTAGCGCGGCAGCTCGACCACGTGCGCCGGCCGCTCGTTGTCGTAGGCGATGCCGCGGTCGTCCGTCCCCATGACGAACGGGCCGGCCGCGATGACGGCGCACTCGGCGTCCATCGCGACCAGCGCGCGGCGCGGCTCGACGCGCCCGGCGGGCTCGTAGACCAGGTCGTCGATCAGCCCGACGGTCTGCAGGATGGTCTCCGAGTGCTGCGCCTCGTGCTGCACGATCATCTTGTAGACGTAGCCGTCGGCGAGCAGCGGGTCGGAGGGGTCGAAGTTCACGTGCGCGAGCTGCCGGCGGACGCGGGAGCGCACCTGCTGCATGTAGGCGAGCGCGCCGTCGCGGTCGGGCAGGGGGAGGTGCTTCCGCGTGGCGCGCGGGTTCTTCACCGGGTCGTAGATCCAGTCGACGTCCTCGGTGACCGGCGCCGACGGATCGAGCGCGCGGAGCGACCATATCTCCTCGTAGTTGGCGATGTGGCCCAGGTCCCAGACGATGGGGCTCATGATCGGGCTGTGCTGGCGGGTGAGCTGCTCGTCGCCTAGGGGCTCGATCAGCTCGAGCGTGCGCGCGCGCGCGGCGGCCAGGTGCGTGCCCGCCGAGCTCTCGCGGCCCGCGGTGGCCGGCCGCCGGTCGCGGAGCCGCATGAGGAGGAGCGCGAACGCCTTGGTCGGGTCACTGAACACGCGCACCGTCTCCAGGCCGAAGCGGGCCGCGTTGGCGGCCATCTCGTCGACCTGGAACTTCCGGCTGATCTCGGTCAGGATCATCTCACCCTTCGCGATGCGGAAGCGGCGGCCCAGCTCGGGCAGCTCGATCGCCTGCTCGCGCGCGAAGCGGGCGAAGATCTCGATGCGGTCGAGCTGGCCGTCGTAGTAGGCGACGTGCTCGATCGCGCCGAGGTCGAGGCGCGTGCCGAGCTCGCGGTTCATGCGCGCGAAGAGGTTCTTGGTGAAGGCCTCGCTCCACCCCGCGCGGTCGTTGTACGCCGCCTCGAGCGTGCGCAGGTCCTTCACCAGGTCGATGCCGACCAGGAAGTGGTCGTCCGGGCTGAGCGCGGCCGACACGCGGTCCAGGAAGTCGGCCGTCTCCTGCGGGTTGAGATTCCCGATCGTGCTGCCGAGGAAGATGAGCACCAGCGGCGAGAGGGCGTGGAGGAGCGGGAAGGCGCGCTCGTAGGAGGCCGCGATGCCGCGCACCTCGAGCCGGGGCAGCTCCTCGGCGAGCGCCGCGCACGACTGGCGGAGCATGCCGAGGCTGATGTCCACCGCCACGTAGCGCCCGCCCGGCCAGGCGCGCAGCAGGTGGCGCGTCTTGACCGAGCTGCCCGAGCCCAGCTCGACCAGGGTGGGGGCCGCGGCCGCGCGGCGGATCTCGGCCGCGTGCTCGGCCAGCAGCGCGGCCTCGGTGCGCGTCTGGTAGTACTCGGGCTGCTCGCAGATGCGCTCGAAGATGTCGCTCCCCCGGTCGTCGTAGAGGTAGCGGCAATGCAGCCAGCGCGGGTGGTCGGACAGCCCGCGCACGACCGACTGCGCGAAGCCGTCGCTGGGCTCCTCGAGGGCATCGACGTCGAGCTCGAAGCCGCGATGCCGCTCGCGGCGGAAGCCGTCCGTGGGGTCCGGCCGCGTCACTCCCGCCGGCAGTAGTCGGGTCGGCGAGCTGGGTCAATCCCGTCAACGACCGATTGACGGGATGCGCCGGCTGTATACGCTTGGGGTTGCGTGATGGACTTCGAGGCCGCGGTCGAGTTCGGAGACGTCCAGGTGCTCAGGTATGCGGGACGGAACCTGATCTGCCGCATCAACCGCCGGCGGGTGCGGATCGCGCCCATCCTCGTCCGCCCCGGCAGCGAGGTCCACGCCCCCGGGGACCGCGGCAAGCTGGTGATCCCGCGCTGGCTGGCGGTGGTCGCGAAGCTGATCGACGCCTAGCCGAGCGCCTTCCGGATCGCCGCCCCCACCTCGGGCAACTTCCGCTTCACGGTGCGCGGGAAGATGGTGTGGATGCTGCCCGCGCCGTCGCCCGGCCAGCGCGGCACGATGTGGACGTGGACGTGGGGGACGGTCTGCCCGGTCGCCTCGCCGTTGTTGACGCCGATGGTCGTGCCCGCGGCCCCGAGCGCCGCGCGCACCGGCCCCGCCAGGCCGACGACGGCGCGGAAGAGCGCGTCGGCCCGGGCGGGCGTCAGATCCTCCACGCACGCCGCGTGCGCGTGCGGCACGACCAGCACGTGGCCGTCGGCCAGCGGCTGCACGTCGAGGAAGGCCGTCACCTCGGGCTCGCGCAGGACGACCTCGGCGGGGATCTCCCCGGCGACGATGCGGCAGAAGATGCAGGTCATGACGACTAGCTACCTCGCGCGCGCGCGGCTCGGCAAGCGGGTCAAGCGAGCGCCGCGAGGAGCGCGCGCGTCGCGGCGGCCGGGTCGGGCGCGGCGAGGATGGCGCGGATGACGGCGGCGCCGGCGGCACCCGCCGCGCGGAGCTCCGGCACGCGTGCGGCCGTCACGCCGCCGATCGCCAGCACGGGCACCGGCGCGGCGCGCACCGCCCGGGCGAGCCGCGCGGCACCCTGCGCGCCCGTCTTGGACGGCGTCGCCCACACGGGGCCGAAGAACGCGAGGTCGGCGTCCGCCGGCGCCTCGCCGGGCGCGTGGGTCGAGACGCCGATCAGCGCCTCGGCGCCCAGCAGGCGGCGCGCCACCTCGGCCGGGATCGAGCCGCCGCCCAGGTGGACGCCGTCGGCTCTCACCGCGAGCGCCACGTCGGCGCGGTCGTTGACGAAGAGCAGGGCGCCGGTCCGCGCGGTCGCCGCGCGGAGCCGCTCCGCGAGCACGAGGAGCGGCCGCCCGGGGAGGTCCCGGTCGCGGAGCTGCACGGCGGGCAGCCCGGCGTCGAGCGCGGCGGCGATCACGGCGAGGAGATCGCGGCCTTCCGCCGCGTGCCGGTCGGTCACCAAGACCAGCCGCGGGACCCGCTCAGTGCGCGTAGATCTCCCGCGCCAGCGCGCGGCGCACCGACGCCGCGAGCTGCTCCGGCGCGACGGGCTTCTCGAGGCACTCGATGACGCCTTCATCCCGGGCGCCGAGCGACTCCGCCACCAGCGGGTAGCCGGACACGACGATGATCGGCACGTCGGCCTCCTCCTCGCGGAGCGTCCGCCACACGTCCGCGCCGCTCGCGCGCGGCATCATGAGGTCGGTCACGATGAGGTCGATCTCCCCGCGGTGCCGCCTCCACAGGCGGAGCGCCTCCTCGCCGCCGCACGCGGTGAGCACGCGGTAGCCGCACTCCGTCAGGACCGCCGTGGTGTACTCGCGGGTGCCCGGGTCGTCCTCGACCAGCATGATGGTGCTCACGGCCCGGGGGGAAGCCCCGCGGCGGGTCGAGCGGCGCGCAGGTGCGAGCCGGGCGATCGCCGCCACCAGGGAGGGAGGCTCGAACGGCTTGGCGACGTAGTCGTGGAAGCCGGCCGCGAGCGCGCGCTGCCGGTCCTGCGGGTGGGCGTAGGCGGTGAGCGCCAGGGCGGGGGTGTCCGGCGCGAGATCGCGCACCCTGGAGAGCAGCGCGTAGCCGTCGTCGCCCGGCATGGCGATGTCGGCCACCAGCACGTCGGGCCGCCAGCTCTTGAAGGCGTCGAGCGCCGCGGCCGCGGAGTGGCTGGTGCGTACCTCCGCGCCCGCGCCCCGGAGCAGCACGCCGAGGACCTCGCGCGTGTCGGCCTCGTCGTCGACGACCAGCACGCGCGCGCCGTCGAGGGTGGTCGCGGGCGCGCCGGCCGGCTCGGGCCTGGGCGCCGCGGGCCGCGCCTCGCCCTGGTCGCCGGCCGCGTGGGCGGCGACGTGGACGGGCAGCGTGACGGTGAAGGTCGCGCCCTGGAGCTCACCCGGGCTCTCCACCCTGACCGTGCCGCCGTGCAGCTCGACCAGGTGGCGGACGATGTCGAGCCCCAGCCCGAGCCCGCCCTGGGCGCGCGTCGAGCCGGCGTCCGCCTGGCGGAAGCGCTCGAACACGTGCGGCAGGAACTCGGCCGGGACGCCCGGCCCGCTGTCGCTCACGACGACCGTGACCGCGGTATCGCTGCGCTCGAGGTGGATGTGCACCCGGCCGCTCGCCGGCGTGAACTTGATCGCGTTGGTGAGCAGGTTCCACACCACCTGCTGCAAGCGGTTCGCGTCGCCCTGGACGATCCCGGCATCGCTGTCGATGGTGGTGCGCAGCCGGATGCCCTTGGCGTTGGCGGCCGGGCGCACCGCCTCGACCGCGGCCTGGATCACCGGCGCGAGCGACATCGCGCGCACGTCCAGGGGGAGCTGCCCGCGAATCGCGCGCGACACGTCGAGCAAGTCGTCGATGATGCGCAGTAGCGAGCGGATGCTCTTCTCCATCGTGTCGCGCGCGCGCTCGACGGCGGGTGCATCGAGGTGCCCGCGCCGCAGCATCCACATCCACGCCAGCACGCTGGTGAGCGGCGTGCGCAGCTCGTGCGAGAGGGTGGCCAGGAACTCGTCCTTCAGGCGGCTCGTCTCCTGCGCCTCGCGATAGAGGCGCGCGTTGTCCACCGCGAGCGCCGCCCGGGCCGCGACCTCCTCCGTGAAGGCCAGGTCGTCGTTCGTGTAGCGCCTTCCCGATCGTGAGGTCGCCACGCCGAGCGTGCCCAGCCGGCGTCCGCGCGCGACCAGCGGGACGACCATGTACGACAGGAGTCCGAGCTGCTCGATCATCTCGAGATGCCCGGCGTCGCGTGCGGCCTCGGCCCGGATGGTCGCCGTGACCTCCGGGATGAGCTCCGCCCGCCCGGTGTGCGCGACCTGGGCGGGGCTGTGCGGGTCGTCCGGGCGCATCGGGTAGCGGCGCTCCAGCTCCCACACCAGCGATTCGCGGCCGGGGTCGACGTGCGCGACCGCGACCCGGCGCATGGCGCCGTCGCCCTCGAGCACGTCGATCACGCACCAGTCGCCCAGCTCGGGCACCGCCAGCCGCGCCAGGTTGCGCAGCGTCACCTCGTAATCGAGCGTGGTCGCGAGGAGCGCGCTCACGTTGGCGAGGAAGCGGCTCCGCCGCTGCTCGGCCTCGGAGCGGGCGAGGGCGCGCCGCTCCTGCTCGTAGAGGCGCGAGTACTCGATGCCGAGGCCGATGCGGTCGGCGACCACCTGCAGGAGCTGCGCGTCGTCGCGGCGGAACTGGCGCGGGTGGAGCGTCCCCACGTGCAGCACGCCGATCACCCGGCCCTCGAAGAGGATGGGGACGCCGAGCAGCGAGCGGATGCCGCTCTCGCGCAGCACGGGATGGGCCAGCTTCGTGCGGTCGACGTGCTCGATGATGACCGGCCGCTTCTCCGCCGCCACGCGCCCGACGAAGCCCGCGCCGACGGGGATGCGGATCTCGCGCGTGTCCGCTTCCTCCAGCCCCTTCGCCGCACGCTCGACGAGCACGTCGCCGTCGAGGAGGAAGATCGCGGCCGTGTCCGCTGCGAGGATGCGCTGCACGCGGATCAGCAGCTCGTGGAGCAGCTCGTCGAGCGAGAGCTGCGCGAGCGCGGTGTCGGTCACCGCCTCGAGCCGCTCGACAGCCTCGCGTGGCTCGGCGGTAGGCTCGCTCGTCTCGAAGGACATGATTCTCGACGCACGCGGCCCCAACACCGCACGCAACGTCGGACGACCGTAGCCCCGTGTCCGCAGGCAGTCAAGATCGCGCTCGCGTGCGAGCCTGTGCGGGACGCCGGGCCACTCGCCCGCCCTGGCGTACGATCCCGCGCTCACGCCTTTTTTTCGGGAAGATCGCGCATCCTGATGATTGCGTCATGATGATGACAGGGTGGAGACTTGGCCTATGCTGCCGTGTTCGCCGGTGCTGATCGTCGAGGACGATCCGGAGGTGCGCGAGTCCCTGCGTCGCCTGCTCAGCGACGAGGGCTACGCGGTGACGACCGCCGCCGAGGGCGAGGAAGGGCTCGAGCGGCTGCACGCACGCCCGCACCCGTGCTGCGTCGTGCTCGACCTCATGCTGCCCAACATGGACGGCTTCGAGTTCCGCGTCCGTCAGATGGGGGATCCCGAGGTGGCGGCCATCCCGGTGATCGTCCTCTCGGCCGGCGGCGACGTGGAGCGCAAGGTGGCGCACCTCGGCGTGGCCGCCGCGCTCACCAAGCCGCCCGATTTCGATCGGCTGCTCGACTGCGTCGCCGGCTGCCGCTCGCGGAGCTAGCGGACCAATCCCTCGAGCGGGCTCGACGCCGTCGCGTAGAGCTTCGCCGGGATCCTCCCCGCGAGGAACGCCTTCCGCCCCGCCTCGACCGCGAGCCGCATCGCCTCGGCCATGAGCAGCGCGTCCTTCGCACCCGCGATCGCGGTGTTCATCAGCACCGCGTCGCAGCCGAGCTCGAGCGCCTCGGCGGCGTGCGACGCCGTGCCGACGCCCGCGTCCACGATCACCGG
>Ga0207646_10006400_pt1 | contig 12179 bp, 10 predicted proteins | sample KBSK5502metaG_FD_184343 | JGI IMG/M metagenome (GOLD analysis project Ga0207646, IMG submission 184343) | Corn, switchgrass and miscanthus rhizosphere microbial communities from Kellogg Biological Station, Michigan, USA - KBS K5-50-2 metaG... | ecosystem: Host-associated > Plants > Roots >...
GCCGCGGCGTTGCGCGATTTCGCCGGCGAGTGTGTGTGCCCATTCGGCAAGACCGGCGTCGGCGGCAGGAGCGGCGAGCGCGCCCGTCAACGCGCGGTACGCGGACGCCGCTTCGCCGGATACGCTGGCAGGCGCAGCGTCGCAGGCGATCGTCACGAGCGGCACGGCCAGTCGCGCAATGCGCGCGCAGTCGGCTCGCGCTTCCACATATCGCCCCTGCACGGTGAGCACCGTGGCGCGCGTGAGCAGCGCCTGGCCGTCGCGCGGATTTGCCGCGATCAGCCGGTCGAGGTCGGCGAGCGCGTCCGTGAAGTCGTGCGTGCTCTGCTTGAGTGTCGCGCGCAACAACAGCGCCTGTGCCGGCGGATTGGGCGCGTTCCACCACGGCCCGAGGGCGGCCTGCGCCTGGCCGAAAAAGCGCGGATCGCCGGTTTCGCGTCCCGCCTCGATCGCGCGCCGCGCCAGGCGCGCGGCGCGCGAGAGATCGCCGGGATTCCGGTCGAGCGTCGCGCGCAAGCGCTTGACGTCGCGCAGCGACGGATCGGTCTTCTCCGGCAGCCGCTCGAGCACCGCGCCATCGTCGGTCGGGAGGTAGGGCTTGGCGAGGGCCGGCGCGCCGAGGAACAGCGCCAGCAGCAGCCATGCGCATCGCCGAAAGCGACTCACGTCGTGTCTCTCTGGGACGGCGGATCGAGCGGCCCGGGCATTGCGCCGGGCCGCCGCATCATCTATCTTGCCGCGCGCGGAATCGCGTTGTCCGGGTTCGGTGAGCCCGGCAGCGGCGGCTGCAGATAGGGGAATGCCTCGGCAAAATAGCCCGCCGCGTGGATGAACGCGCCGTCGGTATAGTGCAGCGTTCCGGCAGGCGCGTCGGACGGCTTGCAGCCCCCGATATTCAGCGTGCACAACACGCCCATGGCGACGCGCAGCTCGATATCGACGACATCGTCGCCCGGTCTGCGGCCGTTCGGGAATCCGGCATTGTCCCCGCCCAGAACCCCGAGACGGTTCTGAAATGCACCCTGCACAGGAGCGATCGCAGTGTTGAGGCGCAGCATTTCCGATGCCACGACATTCGTCGGTTGGTTGAGCCCCTGCACGCCGGTGAGGAATGCGGCGACGAGATCGGTGCGCGGGAAATTCGTCGGCGCCTTTACGCCTGCGCCGCCGAAGAGGATTTCGAGCAACGCCGGTAGCGTCGGGTTGGTCACGTAGTCGGCGAACTGCGCATCGTCCTTGGGCTCGCTGTTGTTGAACTTGTTCTTGTCCTTGAGTCCGATGACGACCTCATTGACCAGCGGCATGCCCAGCCGCGAGACCTGCACGTATCCGCCCGACACCTGCTGGGCGCCGTCGAGCCCGGGCGTCACGGCGCCGAGCGCGCGCGTCGCGGGCAGGCTCGCCGTCGTCCAGCCGCCGACAATCGTTCCCTTGCCTTGGGTGAGGCACGCGGTCGGGACTTCGAGCTCGATGGCGGTGACGTTGTTATCCACGATCGAGTCGACGGTCGCGAATTCGGCCGCCGGGTTGAGCTCGGTAGCCGGGTACTTGATGTTGACCAGGTCGAAGGTCTCGCCGAGGTTGACGACGAACGGATCGCGGCGCTGGCCGACGAAGACGCGCCCGATGCCGTCGCACCCCGGGATGCGGATGTCCCAGACGTGCTTGTTGGCGTAGGCGAGGTAATTCGAGATCGTCTTCATGCCGATGTTGTCGACGGGCTTGTCGAACGTCGTCGTGCCTTTGGTCGTGTTCGTGACCTGCTGCGGCGCGCCGCTCGCTCGCGGTCCGTAGATGACGTTGATCGTGTAGGTCTCGTGCACGTTGAGCGCGGACGAGTTCGGCGCCGCGACGTCGGCCGAGCCGTTCTGTACCAGCGGGATCGACACCGTCTTGCCGCCGACGGTCAGTTGATTGTCGTCGAGCGTGTTCTGGAACTTGAACTGGAAGGTGATGTTCTCCACTGCGCCGCCGTCGTTCACGATATGGATTTCGTAGACGGCGTTCGGGTCGAGGTGGAAGTAATTCGGACCGCCGTAGCCATCCTGCAGCGGCAGATAGTTGGCGACGAGAGTCACAAAACCGCTGCGTCCCGGCTCGTAGCTGTTGAACATGTAGAAGTCGGTGCCGTCGACCTGGGGCAGGGTCGCGATGAACGGCGCCTCGCGGTGGCTCGACGCTTGCGCCGGACCGGTCCACGGCGCGACCAGGGCTGCGGCAAACAGGGCCGCGGCGACCGCCTTCGGGACAGGTCGTTTCAGGGTTTCAGCGGACATGGAATGACTCCTCGAACATTCGTCGATCGAAGGCTGACGGGCTGGCGTCACCCATCGGCAGGCGGCCGGCTACCCGTCGCGACACCGTCACGATCCGGCGCGTCGCAGTGCGGGCCGTAGGCCGATATACGGGGAGTTCCGGAGAATGGATGCGGCGACTACGCCGCAATGCCGGCGCTAACGCGAAGTCGCTGGCGGAAGAAGCGCGATGTGGCGAATACGCACAGGGTCCGCGAGGGCGCGGAAGCGGATCGACACTCGAATCTGGTCGGCGACCGCGAGGGTCGCCGGCCATGCCAGCGGAACCGAAAGCCCCGCGCTCGTCACCGCAAGGTCGGAGCTTGCACGGCGTGGTGCGAGGGGAATCCACGCGCCGGCGGGAGTGCGCGCCTCGACCTCGACGGCTTCCACTAGCGCCGCGTCCAATCCGAGAATCAAGAGATTGGTCTCGCCGCGCGCGAGCGCGAGCGGCGCAGGGGAGACGAGCACAACTTCGCCATTCCGCGGCGTGGCGTCGATATAGCCGACTCCGGCAGTCAACGTGGCGCCGGCAAGCGCGGTCCAGCCATCGGGGTCGGCATAGCGCGACGAACCAAACGTCCAAAGGCGCGCGCCGTTCGGCACATAGGCATGAGCGACGGCGAAGTCGCGCATCGCGTCCTCGAGGGGCGTGTTGCGCCATGCGGTGAACGATACGTAGCCTGGCTGGCCGGCGTTGATGCCGTTGGATCCGTTCCAGGCCATCGGCGAGGCAAAACGTGCGCCGTAGTTAAACATCTCGCGCAGCGCGCGGTAACCCATCGCATAGGTCGGCAACTCCTTCGCGGTACGGAAATCGGCCGTATTGAACTCTCCGACTGCCCAGCCGGAATCCATCTGGTGGAACGTCGCGAAGAGATTTGCGTCGCCCTCGACGCGAATATCATTGAGGGCGCTCTGCCCATAGACGATTGCGCCGAGGTGGCCGTTGCGCGGAATCGCGCCCTCGACCGACATGCCGCCGGTGTCGTAGTTCTTCGACGGGCTCTCGATGTGCAATGCGAAAGGAAAGGCGGTCGGAACGGGCGCGATGAATCCTTGCGACGAATAGATTCGCGACTTGGGGACTCCCACTTCGACCAACCACTGTGACAGATCATCGTAATGCACGTGGACAAGGTGGCGGCGGAACACCTCCCACTCGTGCGTCCACGCGTCTTCCCAGAACGGCTTGCCCTCGCGCGGGAAGCTCCGCGGCGGGTCGACTTCGTCCCAGGTGCGCCACGGCTGGCCGGCGAGCTTGCGCACCTGGGCGAGCGTTAGCGGCTGCTTGCGTCGGTAGCGCGACAGATCGGGTACGCCCGGAGGCGGCTTGCCCGCGTACGGGCCGCTGCTCCTGAGCCATTCGCGGAACTGCTTGAGGGTCCCTGGGTTATAGTCGTACCACTGCTTTTCGTCAAAGAATGGATTGAGGTACGTGTCTGCATCGAGGGCGATGCCGATGAACAGCTCGGGATGGTCGCGCGCGAATGCCATGACCATGCGAGCCGCGGCCTGGAGGTTGCGCCGCTTGTAATGGCGATTCTGTGCCGCATAGGCATTGAATGTGAGCGAGCGGGCAAGCTCAGGAGCGTCGGTCGAGCCGGGCAGGTGCTTGAGAAAATCGTCCGGCATTACCTCGTTTTTTTCATTCCACTGGCAATTCGCGATGTCCTGCTCGAGGTGGTCGTTGACGTCCCAGTCCGGAACGTCGCAGGCGGCGTCGGCCCAGATGCCGCCGTTCAACGTGAACAGAACGGGCAGCTTGTGCTCGATCGAATAGGCGATGACGACGGAAAGCGAATCCTCGGCAATCCGTTTCTCGCCGCAACGTCGCTCTATGTCCCAATCCTGATCGAAGATCCAGTCGTGCGCGGCTCCCAGGGTCGTGCGCAGATACAGGATCGGCACGCGCATTCCCACTCTGAACGTTGGTGAAAGGTATTCGGTATAAGCAGTGTCGAGCTCGGCCGCGCCTCCGAGCCCGATCGCCGACAGGGCGGGAATGATATAAAACGGTGTGTCTCGCTCGCCGTATCGCTGCACGTACAGCGGTCGCCACTGCTCCAACGCAACCGCCGGGACGAGCCCCTTGCGTGCCAGCACGGTTTCGGTGGCGGCGCGGTTGACGGCTACGACGGTGAGCTCGTGCCGCTGCGGTGTCAGCGGTGCGAAGTCGCCATCGAAAGCGAAGCCCGCAGCGGCCGAATCTGAATAGCCGGTTTTGACCTGCGCGACATCGGGCCGCGGAATGCCGTATCGGGCGGCGTAGGGGTAACCATCGACGCGGATTTCCACACCGCGGATGCCTTTCGGATCGAGCGCCCAGCCGGAGATGTGTACGGCAGTGCCGACGATTGCCTCGGAAGTAGGCGCATCGACAGCCCCGATCGTGGCGGACGCGACCGCCGATGCTGGCGTCGGCCCGGGCACCGGCGCGCGAGAGTGGTGCTCCTGCCAGGCGAATTGTCCGGCAATCGCCAGCGCCGCGACGACGAGAACCACCGCGGCGATGCGCTCGGCTGGCCGCGTTCGCGGTATCAGCCGCCGGGTCGCGGGCGGGCCGGTGTCGCCATCAGTCTCAACGGCCATGACGCAAATTATCGGGAATTTCCGAAGGCGCCATTGTAATGTGCGCTTCGGTGGTTTGCGCATGGACGGGAACCGGGCATCGATTGTCGCGCGCGTTCGCATGACCTATGATCGCGCCGATGTCCGACGGCGACATTCTTCAGGACCAGATCGACTACTACCGGGCGCGCGCCGGAGAGTACGACGAGTGGTGGTTCCGCACCGGCCGCTATGACCGCGGCCCGGAGTTCAACGCGCGCTGGCGCGCAGAGGTCGCGACGGTCGAGGCCGCGCTCGACACTTGGCTGACGGCGCGACGGCCGCAGACGCTCCTCGAGCTCGCGTGCGGCACGGGATTGTTCACGCGGCGGCTCGCGCCGCGCGTTCCGCACATCACCGCAGTCGACGCGTCACCCGAGGTGCTCGCGATCAACCGCAGCCGTGTCGCGGCGGCGAACGTCGACTACATCGAAGCCGATCTGTTTTCCTGGCGGCCCGCCGCGCGCCGCGACGCGGTTTTCTTCAGCTTTTGGCTGTCGCATGTTCCTGAAGACCGGTTCGCCGTGTTTTGGGACAACGTGGCGAATGCGCTCGCTCCCGGCGGCGCCGTGTATCTGATCGATTCCGCATTCGATCCGACGTCGACGGCGAAGGATCACGTGCTACACGGGCGGGACGTGGGCATCGTGACCCGGCGGCTCAACGATGGGCGCGAATTCCGCATTGTCAAGTTGTTCTGGGAGCCGCGGGCGCTCGCCGCGCGGCTCGGCGCACTCGGCTGGTCGGCAACGCTTGCGCAGACCCCGAGCTATTTCATCTATGGCTCGACGCAGCCGGCTTCGTAGGAGAAAGTTGTAGCCTGGGCTGAGCGCGAAGCGCGATGCCCGGGGCCCGTCCGCATCTCGCGCGCATTGGGGCAGGGCGCTGCTACTTCCCCGGGCATCGCCCGGATCAAATCCGGGGTCAGCCCGGGCTACACGGCTGCGCGTGACGTCACTTCGAAGAATAAACGTACGGTGTCTGCGGCACGCGGCCCTGGTCCATCGCGTGCTCTTCTGAGAGCTCGCGCGGCGTCTTGTCCCACCAGATCGCGCGTGCCTCCCGCTGTTTTTCCGCCCATTCGGGATGCTTCTGCATCAGCTCGCGAATGAACTTGGTGTGCTCGGATTCGTAATGGCGGCTGGGCAGCATCATGGAAGTAACCGGGGGGCGAGGAACGTCGAAGCATTCATTTTATCACTGCGTGCGCGCGACGCGCCGAGCCGGCAACAAGCGGATACTCGTACAGGCGACATTCCAGCGCACCGTTGAATAGCGGCGTGCGGCGGCTGGGTTTGAGACCGATTAGCTTGGGCAGCCGCGGATCGCCGCTGAATAGATACGCAGTCCACCCGGAAAAGCGCTGCTTGAGCGCATCGCCCAGTCGCGGATAGAACGCTGCCAGCGCAGCCGCATCGGCCTGGCGCACTCCATACGGCGGATTGGTTACGATGACTCCTGCGGGCGCCGGCGCGGCACGCGCAAGCGCATCGACGCGTTCGACTAGGACCGCTCCAGTGGCGCCTGCGGCGGCGAGATTCACGCCGCAGCGCTGAATGGCCGATGAGTCGCTGTCGCTGGCGTATATGCCTGCGGGCGCCGGCTGCCTCATGCGTCGCTGCGCCGCCTGCTTGATCCGTTGCCAGGTCGGACCGTCGTACCAGTCGAGCTTCTGGAAACCGAACGTGCGCTTGAGGCCGGGCGCGATGTCGAGCGCCATCAGCGCCGCTTCGACCGCGATGGTGCCGCTGCCGCACATGGGATCGAGGAGCGGCGTGCCCGGTTGCCAGCCCGCGAGGCGCAGCAGTCCCGCAGCGAGATTTTCGCGCAGCGGTGCTTCGGCGGCCTCGCGGCGGTACCTGCGCTTGAACAGCGGCTCGCCTGAAGTATCGAGGTAGAACGTCGCGTGATCCGCGGTGAGGTAGGCATGAACGCGCACGTCGGGGCGGTCCTTGCTCACGGTGGGTCGCTTGCCCGCGACGGCGCGATGACGATCGCAAACGGCGTCCTTGATCCTGAGCGTCGCGAACTCCAGGCTCTTCAACGGCGAGCGCGTCGCCGCAACATCGACGCGCAGCGTGCGATCGGCGCGAAACCAGCGCGGCCAGTCGAGGCTGTATGCCAACGCATGGACGTCGCGTTCGTCGCGGTATGCGCCATCGCCCACGCGCCAGAGCACGCGGCTCGCGAGCCGGCTCTCGAGATTGGCGCGATACGCGAGCTCCAGCGCACCCGCAAAGGCGACCCCGCCGTCGGCCGGTGCGATGTCGCCGGCGCCGAGCCGCTCGAGCTCGTCGGCGAGCGCGGTCTCCAGCCCGCGCGGGCACGGCGCGAAATAGCGTTCCACGAACGATCCGTCAGAACGGCTTGAATACGACCAGCAGCACGATGGCGACCAATACCGGCAGGGCAGGAATCTCGTTGATCCAGCGGTAGAACACGTCGCGGTGCCGGTTGCGGTCCTCCCGGAAGTCGCGCATCAGTTTGCCGAGCCAGAGGTGGTGCGCGACGAGGATCGCGACCAGTGCCAGCTTGGCATACAGCCAACCGCCGGTGACGCCATAGCCGAGCCAGAGCCACATGCCCGAGACGATCGTCAGCACCGCGCTGGGCGCCATGATGCCGTAGTAGAGTTTTCGCTCCATCACCTTGAAGCGCTCGATGCCGATCGCGTCGGTCGCCATGGCGTGGTACACGAACAGGCGCGGAAGGTAGAACAGTCCCGCAAACCAGCTGACCAGGAACACGATGTGCAGCGACTTGAGCCAGAGCATTGTTAGGACTCTTTTTTCTTACCGTCATTCCCGCGGACGTGGGAATCCAGTGTCTTCCAACGCCGCTGGATCCCCGCGTGCGCGGGGATGACGCAGCTGTCACCGATCGCTGCGAAGCTTCGCCTCTGGCTCTCGGACAGCTGCGTCACTTGAGCAGGCGCCGCCGCGTCAACACCAGCGCGATGTAATAACCAAACGAGGCGTAGGCGAGAAGCACTGCCAGGTGCAGCGTGATGTCGTCGGGCACTTTGCCCGCGAGCAGCGGCCGCGCGATGTCGATCGCGTGGGAAAGCGGCAGCACGACAGCGACGCCGCGCAACACCGCCGGCATCTGATCGACGGGAAAGAACACGCCCGAGAGCAGCAGCATCGGTGTCAGTACGAGCGTGAAAAAGTATGTAAAGAAGTCATATCCAGGCGCGAGTGAATTCATGACCAGGCCGAATGCGCCGAACGTGAGCCCGACGATGAAGCCGAGCGGCAGAACCCACAGGGCGAGCCACGAATGTCCGAACCCCAATCCCAGGATGACCATGAGGATCGCCAGCACCGACATCACGCTCTTCGACGCAGCCCAGATCCATTCGGCGAACATGACGTCGTCGAGCGAAACGGGCGCGTTGATGATCGCTTCCCACGTGCGCTGCACGTGCATGCGCGAGAACGCGGAGTACATCGCCTCGAAGGACGATGTAAACATCGCGCTCTGACAAACCATACCCGTGCCGATGAAGGCGATGTATTTCATTCCGCCGACCTCGGGCACGAACGCGCCGATGCCGTAACCGAGCGCCAGCATGTACAGGAGCGGGTCGGCGATGTTGCCGAGCACCGACGCCAGCGCCAGCTTGCGCCAGACGAGGAGATTACGGCGCCAGACCGGAATCCAGCGCAGCGACAGTTCCGGGGTGCGAAGCAGCGAAGCGGAATACATGCAGCGGGGTACGAATTATCTCGCAAGTATAACCCGAACACCCGAAAGGGGCCGGCGTGCACGCCGACTCGGAAAGGAGTATCGTTTGCGGCCGGCTCCGCCAGGGAAGAATTGTTTCCTGCGCGCCCGAGACCGACCCGAGGAGCCTGCCGTCATGTCCGAAGCTGCCGTCTCCAACGACGAGTTCACCGCTTTCTGGAACAACGTCCTGGTCGACAAGTTCGAGCGCTTCCGAAACATTCTCCTCGACGGCTTGAGCTACCACAGCGAAGCCCTGCTGCGGACTCTCGAGATCGCGCAAGGCGCCCGTGCGCTCGATGTCGGTTGCGGCTGGGGGGACACCGCGATCGCGCTCGCCCGGAAGGTGGGGCCGTCGGGATCGGTCCTGGGACTGGATTGCTGCGATGCCTTCCTGGAGAAGGGAAGGCAGGACGCCCGCGCGGCCGGCCTTGCAAACCTGCGCTTCGTTGCCGCGGACGTGCAGACGTATCGCTTCCAGCCCGAATTCGATTTCTGCTTTTCTCGCTTCGGCATGATGTTCTTCAGCAACCCGGTCGCAGCGATGCGCAATATCAGGAGCGCGCTCAAACCCGGCGGAAGATTGATGTTCATCACCTGGCGCGCTCTCGCGGACAACCCCTTCATGGCTATCCCGAAGCAGATCGTGCTGCAGTATCTTCCGCCGCCTGGGGAGAACGCGCAGACCTGCGGGCCGGGACCGTTCTCCATGGCCAATCCGGAGGTCGTCACCGCGCAACTCAGGGCGGCAGGATTCGAGGATGCAAGGTTCGAGCGGACCGACGGGCGGGTGATGATCGGCGCAACCGCCGAGCAGGCGATGGATTTCCAGCTCGCACTGGGACCGGCCGGCGAGATTTTTCGCGAAGCGGGCGTGCAGGCGGAGCAGCGCCGGCAGGAAATCGAGGATGCGCTGCGTACCGAGCTGTCGCGTCATCTCCAGAACGGCAAGGTATACATGCAGTCCAGTTCGTGGGCCATCACCGCACGCAAGCCCGCCGCATGACGCAAGCAGGCGGCGGTTTGCTGCGTTGCCCGGAATGTCGCCGGGTCCCGGCTGACCGCGGGGTGTAGAGGATCGATGCTCGAGCTGCTGCTGGATCCGCAGGCCTGGATCGCATTGATCACGCTGATCGCGCTGGAGCTGGTGCTGGGCATCGACAACATCATCTTCATTTCGATCCTGGTCGACCGGATACCGCGGAAACGGCGCGAGTTCGCGCGCAGGACGGGACTGTTCCTGGCGATGTTCATGCGCATCGCGATGCTGTTTCTGCTGTCGTGGATGATCGGGCTCGTTGCGCCCTTGTTTACGCTGTTGGGTCAGGAGATTTCCGGTCGCGACTTGATCCTCATCGCCGGTGGCGTTTTCATCATCTGGAAGAGCACCAAGGAGATCCATCAGTTGCTTGTAGGCGGCGAAGACGAAGCATCGAGTGCGCGCGGCGCGACGTTCTCGGCGGTGATCATCCAGATCGCCATCATCGATCTCGTCTTCTCGCTCGATTCGATCATAACGGCGGTCGGCATGGTCGACCGGCTCGAAGTCATGATCGCCGCCGTCGTGGGGTCGGTACTGCTCATGATGGCGTTCGCCGGCGCAATCGGCCGCTTCGTCTCCGGCCATCCGACCATCAAGATGCTGGCGCTGGCATTTCTCCTCGTAATCGGCGTTGTGCTTATTGCCGATGGCTTCGATCATCACGTCCCCAAGGGCTACGTGTACTTCGCGATGGCCTTTGCCGTGGGCGTAGAGATGCTCAATCTACGCCTGCGCAAGCGCGTGATGCGGGCGCCGGCGACGCGCAAGCGCCACGGTCGCGACCATTGATAGCCGCGCCCGCGAGATTCGGCTCATGATCATGCATGCAACGAGGGCGATCCGGCGCCGGCTTGCCGTCATCTGCGCTGCGGTCGTCCTGGCACCGCTCGTCATCGGCTCCGCGTTCGCGCAATCGGGCTATCCCAACCGCCCGATCAAGCTCGTCGTGCCCTACCCGCCGGGTGCGCTGACCGATCTTCTCGCGCGCTCGATCGGCGACCGGCTCGCGGTGAGCCTCAAGCAGCCGGTCGTCGTCGACAACAAGCCGGGCGCGGGCACGCTGGTCGGCGCGGAGTTCGTTGCCAAGCAACCCCGCGACGGCTATACGCTGCTGATGGCGACCAGCACGACCCTCGGCATCAGCCCGGCGCTGTATCGGCCGTCGCCGATCAATCCGCTCCGCGACTTTGCGCCGATCTCGCAGGTCGGCTCGGTGAACTTCTTCCTCATCGCCAACCTCGCGTTCCCCGCGAAGAACGTGCGCGAGATGATCGAGGCGATCCGCGGGAATCCGGGCAAGTACGACTATGCGTCGGTTGGAAGCGGCAGCCCGCATCACCTGTTCATGGAAGCGCTGAAGGCGGAGCTCTCGCTCGACATCCAGCACGTCCCGTACAAGGGCACTCCGGCCGCGCTGACCGATCTGCTCACGGGAACGATCCAGGTCATGTTCGCCGATGCGACGATTGCCGTACCGAATATACAGGCCGGCAAGGTGACGGCGCTGGGGACGTCGGCAGCGAAAGCGACGACGCTTTTGCCCGGGTTGGCGCCGATCGCCGACACCGTCGCGGGCTTCGATTGGCAGGCGTGGCAGGGCATCGTCGCGCCGGCGGGAACGCCGAAGGAGGTCGTGACGCGGCTCTCCTCCGAGCTGAAGAAGATCCAGGCCACACCCGAATTCCAGGCGCAACTGTTCAAGTTCGGCATGGAACCGTTCGCCCCGCACAGTCCGGAACAATTCGCGGCGACCCTTGAGGCGGAGCAGCCGCGTTGGGCCAAGGCGATCCGCGAGTCGGGTGCCAAGGTCGATTGATGCAACGCAGCTGCGCGGCCCGACTTCCCTCATGAGCACGGTTATCGACGTTCATACGCATTGCCTCACCGATGCGTGGCTCAAGCTGCTGCGGGCTCACGGCGGCCCGCGCTACACGGTGCGGCAGGTGAGCGGCGGCATGCGCGCCATTCATCTCGACGGCGCACCGTTCATGACGCCGGTACCGGCGATGTTCGACTATGACCTGCGCCTGCGCACCATGGACGAGGTCGGGGTCGACGTCGGCATCGTCTCGCTGACCTGCCCGAATTGTTACTGGGGCGGTGCGGACGTGAGCCTGCAGGCGGCGCGTGTCATGAACGACGACATGGCCGCCGCGCGCACCGCTCATCCCGCCCGGATTCGCTGGCTCGCGTCGCTGCCATGGCAGTACGCCGACCGCGCGCTGGCCGAGCTCGAGTGCGCGCTCGCTGCCGACGCGTCGGGCGTGATGGTGTTGGCGAACGTGGACGGGAAGTCGCTCACGGATCCCGCATTCGAGCCGATCTGGCAAGCGATCGACGCCAGGTCATTGCCGGTGCTCGTGCATCCGACGGCGCCGCCAGGTGTCGCCGAGATGGACATGGTTCGCTTCCAGCTGACCGCGTCGCTCGGCTTCACATTCGACACCTCGCTCGCCATCGCGCGCATGATCTACGACGGTTTCTTCGACCGCTATCGCGGGCTCCGA
>Ga0207646_10006401_pt1 | contig 12179 bp, 7 predicted proteins | sample KBSK5502metaG_FD_184343 | JGI IMG/M metagenome (GOLD analysis project Ga0207646, IMG submission 184343) | Corn, switchgrass and miscanthus rhizosphere microbial communities from Kellogg Biological Station, Michigan, USA - KBS K5-50-2 metaG... | ecosystem: Host-associated > Plants > Roots >...
CGACAGCGGCGAGCCGCTCGGCTCGTCGTCGAGCCCCGAGTGCCAGATCGACTCCTTGCCGCAGAGCTGGGCCGTGCTGTCGGGCGCGGGCGCCCCGGAGCGCGCGCGCCAGGCGCTGGAGTCGCTGGACCGGCGGCTGGTGCGGCGCGACCTGCGCCTGATCCAGCTGTTCGATCCGCCGTTCGACCGTTCGGACCTGAGGCCCGGGTACGTCAAGGGCTACGTCCCCGGCGTGCGGGAGAACGGCGGGCAGTACACGCATGCCGCGGCGTGGGTCGTCATGGCGCTCCCGTTCTTACCGGCACCGAACGAGAATCTGGCATGTTCCCCGATTCGCTAGCGACGCTCAGGATATCCAGTCGGATCAGTGTGGCCGTGGCCTTCCCATGACACGCAGAGGGATTCAATGCCTCAAGATACTCGCCGTTGTTGCCTTGATGATCCCCATCCCTGCGTGCGCCCAGCCGGCTGGGAGGCTGGACACCTGGGCGTCGATGCCCGAAGGACTGTTCCTGTCAGGTGAATGGCAACCCTATCCAGGCTCGAGTACACGTGCTCTAAAATTCCCTCCCGCCATCGTGATCGACTCCGGCCGTCGTGTCCTGCAGATCAAGACAGAGAATGAGAGCGTCAAAATTGGACGTGCCGTCCGCATCGACGTCGCACAGGCGCCTCGGCTCGTATGGGAGTGGAAGGCGGTGACGCTTCCTCAGGGTGGGGATGTCCGTCATCCCCAGCGCAACGATCAAGTCGCGCGCGTAGTGCTGCTGTTCGAGGGGCTCAAGGCGATCCTGTACCTCTGGGACACGACCGCTCCGGCAGGTCTCGAGGTGCGCGCGGAAACCCTCGGCGAGCCTGTCGACCGAGCGCTGATCGTCATCCGGTCCGGGACAGTCGGGTTGGGACAGTGGCATCGCGAGGTGCGCGACGTTGCGAAGGACTACACGCGACTTTTCGGGGAAACGCCAGGAACGGTGAAATGGGTTGGGCTCGAGAGTCATTCGGATGATGTTCATAGTCAGGGTAAGGTTCTGTTCGGACTTATTCAGTTCGACCCTCGCTGACAGCTGCGCCGCTGGGCACGTCCCCCGTTCGCCGGGCCGTCGGAGTAGCTCTCCTCAGACGGTTCCCCTGAGCCCAGCCACGTTGAAGGCGGCGACGGGTTTGAGCAAGCCCTTGAGGGTGAGGGGGCCGATCTCCTCGAGATTCGCCAGGTCTTCAATCGTCGTGGCGACGCGCTGGTGGACGAGGATCTGGCCGCCCTTGGCCTCGCCACAGAGGCGCGCCGCCAGGTTCGTGACCGTCCCGATGGCGCCGTAGTCCCAGCGCCCCTCGAAGCCAATGGCGCCGATCGTGGCGTACCCCTGCGCGATCCCCACGCCCAGCGCCAGGTCATAGCTCCGCTTGCGCCAGCCGATGGCGAGACCACTGACTCGCTCACGCATGGCGACCGCCATCCGGATGGCCCGCTCCGCCGGGTCGGGCACCGGCACCGGGTCGTTGAAGAAGATCATCATGCCATCGCCGGTGAAGCGCTCGAGCGTTCCCTCGTGCTCCAGGATCAGCTTGCCCATCTCGGCGTGGTACTCTCGGAGGACGCCCATCACCTCTTCCGGCTCGGCGGTCTCCGCAAAGGGGGTGAAGCCCCGGAGGTCGAGGAACACGACCGTCACCTCTCGCCGGTGGGTCTTCAGCGGGTCGTCCGTCCCGCCCGCCACGATGAGCTCGGCAAGCTGAGGTGAGAAGAAGCGCTTGAGCCGCCCGAGCTGCTCGAGCTGCCCGAGCTGCTCCTCGACCCGGCGCTCGAGAGTCTTGTTCCACTCGGCGCGTTCGGCAGCCAGCGCCTCCACCGTGTCGTGGAGGCTCTTGATCCGCAGCATGGACTTCACCCGCGCGACCAGCGCGGGCTGGTCAACGGGCTTGGTCAGGTACTCGTCGCCACCGGCCTCGAGGCCCGCGACGACATCCTTGGGGTCCGCCTTGGCTGTGACCATGATGATCGGGATGAAAGGGAGCGACGGGTCCGCGCGGAGGCGCCGGCAAACCTCGAACCCGTCCATCTTGGGCATCATGACGTCGAGGAGGATCAGGTCCGGCTGCGTCTCCTTGACAGCGGCCAGCGCCGCCTCGCCGTCGGTGGCGGTGACGATGTCGTACCCGTGGGCGGCCAGGCGGCTCTGGAGGATGTGCACGTTGGCCGGCACGTCGTCCACGATCAGGATCCGCGGCGGTGTCCTCACGCTGGGCCCCGTCTACGGCACGTACTCGCGGATCTTCGCGAGCAGCTCGCGCGGGACAAACGGCTTGGTGACATAGGCGTCGCAGCCGGCCTCGAATGCCTTCACGTCGTCGCCGCTCAGCGCATACGAGGTCACCACGATGATCGGGATGTGGTGGAGCGCGGGGTTGGCCTTGATTCGGCGCGTCGCCTCGTACCCGTCGAGTCCGGGGAGCTGGATGTCCATGAGGATGAGGTCAGGATGCTCCTTCTCCGCCATGGCTACCCCGTCCTCCCCGGTCACGGCCTCGATCATCTCGTAGCCCGCGCTCCCCAGGAGGAGGCGCAGGATGCGGCGGTTCTCCTCGTGGTCCTCGATCGCCAGAATTCGCTTGCTCATGCCCTCTCCGCTTGGCGCTCCACCCGGACCGGCAAGGTGAAGGAAAAGGTCGACCCACGCCCCGGAGTCGACTCGACCCAGAGGCGGCCGCCGTGAAGCTCCACGATCCGCCGCGAGATCGAGAGCCCGAGGCCGGTCCCGCCCTTCTTGCGCGTGCTGGAGCTGTCGGCCTGCTGGAACTCCTCGAAGATTTTCTGCTGATCGGCTTCGGAGATGCCCGGGCCGCTATCCGACACCGAGACCACGAAGGCGCCGTCGGAGGCCCGCGCCTGGATCGACACCTCGCCCTCGTCGGTGAACTTGATCGCGTTCCCCGTGAGGTTCAGGAGCACCTGGGTAAGCCGCCGCTCGTCGCCTCTGCCGGGCGGCAGATCCGCCGGCACTATTGCCTTCAGCGCGAGCTTCTTCTCCGACGCCAGGGACTCGACAGCCGAGACCACCGCTTGGACGACCTCGCCCATCGAGTAGTTGCCAAGCGATAGGGTGAGCTGCCCTGCCTCGATCTTCGAGAGGTCGAGCACGTCGTTGATCAGGCCGAGGAGGTGCTGACCGTTGGCCTTGACGCGCTCGAGCGTGTCGCGGATCGTCTCGGGGACGTCGCCGAAGATATTGTCGAGGATGAGATCGGTGTAGCCCAGGACGGCGTTCATGGGGGTGCGAAGCTCGTGGCTCATATTGGCGAGGAACTGGGACTTGTGCTTGCTGGCGAGCTCGAGCTGCCGGCCCTTCTCTTCGATCTCGCGGAACAGCCGCGCGTTCTCGATCGCCAGGACGGACTGGGCGGCGAAGGTCTGGAGAAGATCGATCGTCTCCTGCGGGAATGCGCCGGGAACTCTCCGCCTGAGAACGAGCGCACCGAGGAGCTGGTCCTCACGCAAGAGGGGCACGGCGAGCAACGCTCGATATCCCGCCCGCTCGGCGACTTCGCGCAGCCGCCCCGTGTATGTGGCTTCGTCGAGGATGTCGGGGATCTGTATCGGCTGCCTGGCTACTCCCGCCCGTCCCACCGCTCCCTCGCCCAATCGAATCGGAGCGGTTCGAAGCGCCTCGATCAGTTCGTCTTCAAGCTCCAGCGTCACGCGGAGCCGGAACTCTTCGTGAGGCTCATCGTACTCGTAGATCGCTCCGCCGTCGGTTCCCGAGAGCTGGTCAGCGCGCGACGCGATGGTCGTCAGCACAGTCTCGAGATCGAGGGTAGAGCTGACCGCCCGGCTGACCTCGCCCAGGGCCTTCAGCTCGTCGACCGAGCGCGTCAGCTCCCGCGTGCGCGCCTCCAGCTCCTGGAACAGCCGCACATTCTCGACAGCGATCACCGCCTGGTCGGCAAACGTCTTGAGCAGCTCGATCTGCTTGTCCGAGAACGACCCGTGCTCTGGCCGTCCGACGGCGATCGCTCCGATCGGCTCGCCGTTGCGCAGCATCGGGACCACCAGAATGCTTCGGACGCCCATAATCGCCAGCTCGCTCTTGAATACGTAGGCCGGATCCTCGAGCAAGTCCGGGACCTGTACGACGGCGCGGGTTTGGACCGCGCGGCCCATGGCTGACCCATGATCCGCGCGAAGCGGGAATCTACGCCGGAGCGCCTCGACTCCTTCGGCGCTAGCGTTGTCGAACGCCGCCAGGTGCAGCCACTCGCCGTCATAAAGCGCCACTTGGCCGTAGCCGGCGCCGCCGCACAGCCGGAGTGCGCTCGCCGCGATGATATCGAACACCGGCTGGGCGTCGGTCTGGGCGCGGCTGATGGCGCGCAGCACCTCGCCCGTGGCCGTCTGCCCGGCGAGGGTCTCGGTCAGCTCGGCGTTGCGCGTCTCCAGCTCCTTGAACAGGCGGACGTTCTCGATGGCGATAAGAGCTTGGTCGGCGAACGTGCGAAGCAGCCCGATCTGCCTTTCGCTGAAATCGCCGGCCTCGGCCCGACCGATGGTCACCGAGCCGATCGCGCGACCCTCGCGAAGCATCGGAACAGAGAGGATCGCACGGAAGCCGGCCACCACCGCGGCCTCGTGGATCGCGTATTCCCGGTCCGTCAGGATGTCTGGGATGTGGACCATCGCGCGGTCACGAATCGACCGCGCCGCCGCCGCTGCACCGGTCAGGCGCAGGGGGAACGCCCGCCGAAGAGCGTCTACTCCCTTCGCGCTTGAGCCGTACACCGCGACGATGTGGACCCATTCGCCATCGAAGCGTGTGACGGTGCTCGCCTCAGCGCCACACAGCCTGACGGCGCTCTCGGAGATGGTATCGAACACCGGCTGGACGTCGGTTGGCGACCCGCTGATGACACGCAGGATCGCGCCCGTCGCCGTCTGCTGCTCGAGCGCCTCCGTGAGGTCCGAGTTCTTGGTCTGGAGCTCCTGGAGCAGCCGCACGTTCTCAATGGCGATCACGGCCTGATCGGCAAAGGTCTCGACCAGCTCGATCTGCTTGTCCGTGAAGGGGTCCGCCTTCGTTCTCAAGATCGTGATGACGCCGAGGAGGGCGTCCTCTCTCAGCATCGGAACTGCCAGCACGGTCCGGTACTCCTGTAGCCTCTGCAGCCCGCCGTACTCATAGCCGGGCTCAGCGAGAACGTCATGAACGTGAACCGCCCTGCGTTCGGCCGCCGCGCGCCCAGCGATAGTGCCGGGTCCAGGGCGGATAGGATGGCTCTGCATAAAATCCCTGAACTCGCGAGTCGCGCCATAGTCGGTGCCCCATTGCAGAAGATCGCCGTCGAACCTCCAGATGTGGCCCCGTTCGGCGCCGCACAGCCGCGTCGCGTTCTCGATCAAGGTCTCCAGGACCGGCTCGAGGTCAAACGTTGAACGGCTGATGACCTTTAAGACTTCGCTTGTCGCCGTCTGCTGCTCCAGTGCCTCGGTGAGGTCGCGGTTGCGAGCCTCCAGCTCCTTGAAGAGCCGGACGTTCTCGATGGCGATGACCGCCTGGTCGGCGAAGGTCTGGACGAGGGCGATCTGCGTGTTGGTGAACGCCCGCGGCTCCCGTCGCCAGCAGAAGATGACACCGAGCGGGGTCTCGTCACGTAGCATGGGCACTGCCAGCCAGGCGCGGTAGTCGAGAGCGACGCGAGCGGCTTCTCGCAGCGGGTTGGAGGGCTCCTCTAGAACGTCCTGAAAGTGGATGACCGCTCGCTCCAGGATGGCGCGTCCTATGGCAAGGTCTTCGTTCGGGTGCATGGGGAAAAGACGGTAGAAGGCTTCCAGCCGTTCCTGCTCCACGTTGTACGTGGCGGCGACGCGCATGAGCTCGCCATCGAAGCGCAGCAACCCGCCAAAGGAGGCGTCACATAGCCTGACCGCACTCTGTGCGATCGCCTCGAAGACCGGCTGGATGTCGGTCGGCGACTGGCTGATCACCCGGAGGATCTCGCTCGTCGCCGTCTGCTGCTCGAGCGCCTCGGTGAGGCCGCGGTTGGCGTCCGCCAGCTCCCGCGTGCGCGCCTCCACCTTGCCCTCGAGGTTGGCGTACGACTCCTCGAGCTGGCCCGCCGTCCGGTTTAGCTCGTCGCCGAGCGCCTCCAGCTCGTCCCCGGTTCGGACCTCAATGCGGTGGCCGAGCTCGCCGGCGCCGATCCGCGCAGCGCCTTCCTGGAGCACCCGGATCGGCGCGACCATTCGCCGGGCGAGGAGCAGGCTCGCCAGCATCGAGAGCCCGAGGCCCAGCACGAAAATGACCGCGCTCCGGATGATCGGGGCCCGGAGGGGCGCGTAGGCGTCGGCGGCTGGACGTTCGACGAAAACGAGCCACCCAAGGGGAGCGATTGCCGCGTGCGCCGCGAGGACCTGCCCGCCGCCGAGACCGTCGGCCACCACGGCGGTCGGGACGTCTACCATAGGTCCCGAGCCCTCGGCCCGCGCAGACTTCAGCTGGATAAGGGCGGAGAGATCCCGCTTTGCTCGCAGCATCCGGCTGTCCGGGTGGGCGACCAGCTGGTTGCTGGAATCCACCACGTAGGCGTATCCGCCCGGGCCGACCTCGATCTGGGAGACAATCCTCAGAACACCGCCGAGGTTGACCTCCGCCGTCGTCACCTCGACGGCGTACTTGCCCACCGGCACGGCCAGCGTTACGTAGGGCTCGGACTCGTTCTTGAAATACACAGGACTCCAGTAGGTCTTTCCGGCTCTCGCCTCGACGAACTTGGGCGCCTGGGAGAAGTCCTCGCGGCTTTCGAAGACATCCGGGTCCAGGCGAGAGACACGAATCTGCTCTTTGCCGGAGAGGTCGAGATGGCTCAGCTCGCTGATCGCCGGGACGTTTCGAAGGACCCTGAGGAAGTCGAGCTCGCGTTGCTGCGCCAGCGCCGCTCCCAATCCCTCTCGAAATCCGAGTTTCCCTGGTCCCACCTGGCTCGCGTCGGGATCGTCGGACGCGGTCCGGGTCGTCTCGCGCACCTGCAGTTCGACCTCTTTCAGAAACTGCTCGATGCGAGCCGCCGCCGCCACCGCCTTCGCGCGCTCGACCCGGACGATCGCGCGCTGAGTCTCCCGGTAGGAGAAGTAGAGATCGACCAGGCTCGACGCCATCAGCACGCCGCCAACCAGAACGAGGAGGACGACCACGTACTTGCGGAAGAGCCGTCCCCGGGCAGTCGGATTCTTCATCGCCGGAAGGTGTCGGCGCGAAGCAGGATCTTTCGGGGCACGGTGAGGCCGAGAAGATCCGCCGTCTTGAGGTTCACCGCGAGATCGATTCTCCGTGCGCCTTCGATCGGCAAGTCCTGAGGCCGGGCACCCCGCAGGATCTTCGCTGCCAGCGAGGCGGCCTGGACTCCCTGCGCGTAGTAGTCGGGCCCGTATGATATGAGACCGCCATAGCCGACCCAGAGCGCCGTCCCAAATACCGCCGGGACTCGCAAGGCCAGCGACTGCTCTATGATCGCGATGGTGAGGTCCGGATTCGAGCCTTCCGGCGCCAGCACCGCGTCGTCGCGCCGGACTTCGCGGAGCACCCGCTTCAGCTCGCCGGCGTCGAGCACCCCTTTCGGCAGGACCTCCAGCTTCATGCGCAGTGCCGCCTCGAGCGCCTTGGGGATCATCGGCGTCGCGCCCAGGTCGACGTTGTAATAAATGAGCCAGACCCTACGGACAGCCGGGGCGAGCGTCTTGAGAACTTCCAGACGCTTCGCGACGAGCTCGGTCTGGAGGCTTGACACCCCCGTGACGTTGCCGCCGGGCCGGCCAAGATTGCCGACGATGCCGGCGCCCATTGGGTCGCCCACCAGGGTGAACACGACGGGCACGCTCTCCGTCGCGTCCTTCGCGGCGAGGGTGGCCGCCTCCTGGCTCGTGAAGATCAGGTCGACGCCGCCCTTGACGAGGGCTTCGGCGGCGGCGGGCATCGCGTCCAGCCTTCCCTCGGTGAAGCGGATGTCGAACGACACGTCGCGGCCGTCTTCGAGGCCGAGCTCTTTGAGCCCGGCCTTGAGCCCTTCAACGGTCGGATGGCTGGCCGCCCACGCCGCGTTGAGGACGCCGATCCGGAACGGGCGGCGAGCTTCTTGTGCCTCGGCTGTTTGTGTGGGCAAGCAGAGAAAGATCATCGCGGCGATCCAGAGGCTGCGAGGCGCCTTGAGGCAGAAGTTCGGCACCCGTCGCATCGTCACCCTGCCACGAGCTGATGGTAGGCGCCTTCGGCGACGCGGTCCCAGGGGCCCACCAGCGCCTGGAACTTCGTGAAGGAGGCGTGGACCTTCCTGGCCATGGGCGTCTTCTCCGACTCCTCCTTGACGACCTCCGCCGCGAGCTTCTTGAGATCGCGCAGCACCGGCGCCGGGAACTGAAGAACTTCGACCTTGCCCTTTAGCTCCGTCTTGAGCTGCTGGAGGGCGATCGCGTTCTTCGCGTGGAAGGTCGTGAGGCTATAGACCTGCAGCGCTGCGGTGGCGTGGTCGAGCGTCCGCTGGAGATCGACCGGGAGCGCCTCGTACGCCTTCTTGTTGAAGCCGAAGTCATTTGTGGAACCAGGCTCGTGCCAGCCGGGATAGTAGTAGTAACGCGCGGTCTTGTGCAGACCCAGTTGCATGTCGTCATGTGGGCCCACCCATTCGCAGGCGTCGATCACGCCCCGCTCGAGCGCGGCATAGATATCCGCAGCCGGGATGAGGGCTACCGTGCCGCCGGCTTTGACGTAGACCTTCCCGCCGAGGGGGCCGATGCGCATCTTGAGGCCCTTGTAATCGCCGATGGTGGTGATCTTCTTCCGGAACCATCCGCCCATCTGCGGAGCCTGTGCCCCACTCGGGCGTGGCACGAGGTTGAAGGCGCCGTACGTCTCCTCCATCAGCTTGAGCCCGTCGCCCTGGTAGAGCCAGGCAGCCATGCCCTCGGGGTTCATGCCGAACGGAACGGTGTGGAACCACTGGATCGCGGGCTCCTTCTGCGCCCAGTAGAACGGAGCGGCCATGAAGGCCTCGATGGTGCCCTTCGAAGCCGCGTCGAAGCACTCGAACGGTTGCATGATCTGGCCGCTCGCGAACACCTCGATCCGGAATCGCCCGCCGCTTATCTCCTCAACGACCTTCGCCAATTGCTCGGCGGTGCGCTGCACGTCAAGCGAGCGGGCCCAGGCCGTGGACATTCGCCACTGGACCTTCGGCTGGGCGATGACGTTGGGGGCATCGACGATAGCGGCCGCGGCGGCCGCCGCCATCACGCCACCCGCCTTCACGAGGAACCTACGTCGTTCGGTCATCACGCTGCCCTCCTCACACCGCGACGAACTGATGGTAGGCGCCTTCCGCGACGCGGTCCCAGGGGCCCACCAGCGCCTGGAACTTCGTAAACGACGCGTGCACCTTCCGGGCCATGGGAGTCTTCTCGGATTCTCCCTAACGACCTCGGCGGCCAGCTTCTTGAGATCGCGCAGCACGGGCACCGGGAGCTGGAGCACATCGACCTTGCCCTTGAACTCCGTCTTGAGTCGCTCCAGCGCGATCGCGTTCTTCACGTGGAAGTCCGTGCGGCCATAGACCTGCACTGCGGCGGCGGCATGGTCGAGCGTCCGCTGGAGGTCGACTGGAAGCGCCTCGTACGCTTTCTTGTTGAAGCCGAACTCGACCACGGTCCCGGGCTCGTGCCAGCCCGGGTAGTAGTAGTACCGCGCGGTTTTGTGCAGGCCCAGCTTCATGTCGTCATGCGGCCCGATCCATTCGCTGGCGTCGATCACGCCCCGCTCCAGGGCGGCGTAGATCTCAGCGGCCGGCGTAAGCACCACGGTGCCGCCCGCCCTGGCGACGACCTTGCCGCCGAGGCCCGGAATCCGCATCTTGAGCCCCTTGTAGTCGCCGACCGTGTTGATCTTCTTCCGAAACCATCCGGCCATCTGCGGGGCGATCGCTGGCCCGGGGCGCGGCACGAGGTTGAAGGCGGCGTACGCCTCCTCCCAGAGCTTGAGCCCGTCGCCCTGGTGGTACCAGGCCAGCATGCCCTCGGGGTTCATGCCGAAAGGGACGGTCGAGAACCACTCGAGCGCTGGCTCTTTCGCCGCCCAGTAGTATGGGGCGCCCATGAACGCCTCGATGGTGCCCTGGGAGGTGGCGTCGAAGCAGGCGAACGGCGGCATGATCTGGCCGCCCGCGTAGACCTCGATCCGGAACCGCCCGCCGCTCGTCTCCTCCACGACCTTCGACAGCCGCTGCGCCGCGCCCTGCAGCATGTCGAGCGCCGGGGTCCAGGTCGTGGACATCCGCCACTGGATCTTCGGCTGAGCGATGACGTTGGGAGCGTCGATGATCGCGCCAGCGGCGGCCGCCGCCATCACACCGCCCGCCTTGACGAGGAACCTGCGCCGCTCGATTTTCACACTGCCCTCCTCACACCGCGACGAGCTGATGGTAGGCGCCTTCGGCGACCCGATCCCACGGGCCCACCAGCGCCTGGAACTTCGTGAAGGACGCGTGCACCTTCCTGGCCATGGGGGTCTTCTCCGATTCTTCCTTGACGACCTCGGCCGCCAGCTTCTTGAGATCGCGCAGCACGGGCACCGGCAGCTGGATCACCTCGACTTTGCCCTTGAATTCCGTCTTTAGTCGCTCGAGCGCGATCGCGTTCTTCGTGTGGTGCTCCGTGAGGCCGTACACCTGGACGGCCGCGGCGGCATGATCGAGCATCCGCCGCAGATCGACCGTAAGCGCCTCGTACGCTCTCTTGTTGAAGCCGAACTCGAGCGTGGTGCCGGGCTCGTGCCAGCCCGGGTAATAGTAGTAGCGCGCGGTCTTGTGCAGGCCGATCTGCATATCATAATGCGGCCCGATCCATTCGGCGGCATCGATCACGCCCCGCTCGAGCGCGGGGTAGATCTCGCTGCCCGGGGTGAGAACCGTTGTGGCCCCCGCTCTGGCATAGACTTTGCCGCCGAGGTTCACGATCCGTATCTTGAGGCCCTTGTAGTCGCCGGTCGTGTTGATCTTCCTCCGGAACCAACCGGCCATCTGAGGGGCGGCCGCCATAGCGGGACGCGGCACGACGTTGAAGGGAGCGTACGCCTCCTCCATGAGCTTGAGGCCCTCGCCCTGGTAGTACCAGGCGGCCATGCCCTCGGGGTTCATGCCGAATGGGATGGTCGCGAACCACTCGATCGCGGGCTCGTTGTCCTTCCAGTATTGCGGCGTCCCCATGAACGCCTCGATGGTGCCCTTGGAGACGGCGTCGAAGCACTCGAACGGCTGCATGATCTGGCCGCCCGGGAAGACCTCGATGTGGAACCGTCCCCCGCTCATCTCCTCGACGGTTTTCCCGAGTCGCTGGGCCGCGCCCTGCAGGATGTCGAACGACGGAGTCCAGGCCGTGGACATTCGCCACTGGACCTTCGGCTGAGCGATGACGTTGGGAGCGTCGACGATGGCGGCCGCGGCGGCCGCTGCCATCATCCCGCCGGCCTTCGCGATGAACCTGCGCCGTTCGGTCATCACATCACCTCAAATCGCGACGAGCTGATGGTAGGCGCCTTCGGCGACCCGATCCCACGGGCCCACCAGCGCCTGGAATTTCGTGAAGGAGGTGTGCACCTTCCTGGCCATGGGGGTCTTCTCCGATTCTTCCCTGGCGACCTCGGCCGCGAGCTTCTTGAGCTCGCGCAGCACCGGCACCGGCAGCTGGATCACCTCGACCTTCCCCTTGAACTCCGTCTTGAGCCGCTCCAGCGCGATGGCGTTTTTCACATGGTAGTCCGTGAGGCCATATACCTGCACTGCCGCGGCCGCGTGGTCGAGTATTCGCCGCAGATCGACCGGGAGTGCCTCGTGCGCCTTCTTGTTGAAGCCGAACTCGGTCGTGGCGCCGGGCTCTTGCCAGCCTGGATAGTAGTAGTGGCGCGCGGTATTGTGCAGGCCCAGCTTCATGTCATCGTGCGGTCCAACCCATTCGGCGGCGTCGATCACACCCCGCTCGAGGGCGGCGTAGATCTCGGCGGCCGGCGTGAGGACCGCCGTGCCGCCCGCTTTGACATAGACCTTGCCGCCTTGGCCCGTGCCAATGCGCATCTTGAGCCCCTTGTAGTCGCCGATCGTACTGATCTTCTTCCTGAACCATCCCGCCATCTGCGGAGCCGCCGCCGAGC
>Ga0207646_10006404_pt1 | contig 12178 bp, 8 predicted proteins | sample KBSK5502metaG_FD_184343 | JGI IMG/M metagenome (GOLD analysis project Ga0207646, IMG submission 184343) | Corn, switchgrass and miscanthus rhizosphere microbial communities from Kellogg Biological Station, Michigan, USA - KBS K5-50-2 metaG... | ecosystem: Host-associated > Plants > Roots >...
CTTAGGTTGCTGGGCTCGGGACCAAATCCTCGACCAGACTTCTGATGCGGACGTCGATCTCGTCCCTGATGCGGCGCACGGCGTCCATGTCCTGCCCGGCGGGGTCATCCAGCTCCCAGTCTTCATACCGCTTGCCTGGATAGATCGGGCAGGAGTCGCCACAGCCCATCGTTATCACCACGTCGGCGGCGCGCACGAAGTCGTCCGTCAGGGGCTTCGGAAACTCGCGGCTGATGTCCAGGCCGATCTCGCCCATCGCCTCGACCACACGCGGATTGAGCGAGTTCGTCGGCTCGCTGCCGGCAGACCGGATGCGCACGCGACCAGCCGCGTACCGTTCGAGCAGCGCGGCGGCCATCTGGCTCCGACCCGCGTTGTGCACGCAGACGAAGAGAACCTCAGGAACGTCCGCGCTCATCGGCTCCAGATTACGGCGCCGCCGGACTCAGGAATGCAGAGACCAGGTGGTGCCGTCCCAGATCCATGTTTCCGAGACGTCGGCGGGACCGAACATCACGACCTGGTTGGTTTCCGGGTCGAAAGCCATCGCGATGCCGACACGAGGGCTGGGGTCGCGGGTCGACGTGCGATCGGTCCATTTGGTGCCGTCCCACGTGATCGTGAACTCGGCCACGGGGTGGTTGTCGAGGCCGAAGTAGACATAGGCGACGATCTCCTTTGTAGCGGCGTCGTAAGCCAGGAAGCTGAACCCGGAGGCGACGGGAGGAGGCGCCTGTTGCTTCGTCCATGTCACGCCGTCCCACGTCCAAGTGTCGTTGAGCCGCCGGCCCGGGAGCGTGCCCCCAAACAGCACCGTAACGCCTGCTGCATCGTCGTACGCCATGCTGAAGAAGTGCCGAGGCCCCGGGCTGGCCGGTGGGTCCTCGAGCGTCCAGTCCGTTCCGTCCCAGGTCCACGTGGCGTCATACGTCTCGGTCTGTCCCAGGCCGCCGTACATGACGGTCACACCATGGCGCCGGTCGAAAGCCATCGCGGCGTCGAAGCGGGGATTTGGTCTTGTGGGCCGGAAAGTGCTCGGTCCACGTCGTGCCATCCCACGTCCAGGTGTCGTCGAAGAGTTTCGCCGGGCCGGCGCCTCCCGGACCTGAACCTCCGAACAGGACAATCACGTGGCGGGCGGAGTCATACGCGGCGACCGAAGCGCTTCGCGGTGAAGGTCCCTGCACGTTGAGCTGCGACCATTTCTGGCCACTCCAGAGCCACGTGTCGCCAAGCGGCACCGAGTTGCTGCCATCGGCGGTCGGGGTGAAGGCGCTGCCCCCGAACATGATCACCCCATGGTTCTCGGGGTCGTAAATCATCAGAGGGCCGCCTCGCGGGACCGGCCGGTCCGCATTCTGAAGCGCCGGCGCGGTGGGGCTGGGCGTCGCGTTGGGCGTAGGGTTGGGGGTGGCGCCCAGCGAGCCTGACGTGGTGAGGCCGTTCGCCTGTCGCCAAAGTCCCGGCGAGCTCGTTGCCGCGACAACCGCCATGGCGGCGATCGCCCCCAGCGCAAAGCCCGCCACCAACACATGGCGCCGTCTCATCTCCAGTGCAACGCTATCGCCCAGGCCGCGTTACGGAGCCGCTTTACGTGTAGCCGGGTGGCTCCATCCGAGGAAAGTATTGGTCGGTGAAGATCACATACCGTTGGGTCGCGAACGCGCCCGCCCACAGCGGCCAGCACGTGGTGAGGGTGAGGTGATACCCCGGCGCATCCGGGATCAGGACGGACCGGTTGTTCGGATTCACGATCGTTGACCCGGTGACGTGGTACTTGAAGGTGCCGTAGCGCGTCTCGAGGTCGATCTCATCTCCCGGCGCCAGCCGCGGGAAATTGATCCAGTACACGTTGTGCGCGGCAACCCCGACCGTGCCCGGGTCGCCCGGCCACACCGTCTCGGGGTAGTGGCCCGGGCTCGCATAGAGGACCGAGCTGGAGATGCCCTCCTTGACCGCGGCGAAGTAACCGAGTCGCGGGACGCGGATCGCGAAATCGATCCCGTTCTCCGGTTGTTGAAGGCTCGGGTCGATGACCGGGAGCGCGAAATGGTGGCTCGACTCTCCGGACCAAACCTGGGTCAGTCGCTGCTCCCCCCGGATCCCTTGCCACATGCCCCCGGCGAAGGTGGCGATGAGAATCAAGCCCAGGAACAGGCTGATCAAGGCGGCAAGCCGCAGCGGATGCGGGCTTTCCCGCGGCGGGCGCGGAAGCATCTATTGAAGAAACGCCCGGAGCGGCCGACCCTACCCAGGCGGCTCAGAGCACGAAGTAGAAGGTGGCTCCTTCGCCGACCGCGCCCTCGGCCCAGGCCCTGCCGCCATGGCGGTTGACGATGCGGCGCACAGTCGCCAAACCGATGCCCGCCCCAGGGAACTGGCTCTGGCTGTGCAGCCGCTGGAAGGCGCCGAACAGCTTGTGCGCGTAGATCATGTCGAATCCGACCCCGTTGTCACGGACGAAGAGGCGGGTGTCGCCGTCGACGATCTCCGTCCCGATCTCGATCCGCGCGGCCGGCTCCTTGCTGGTGAACTTGAACGCGTTGCTGACCAGGTTCGTGAGCAGGATGCGTGCCAGGCGTGGATCGGCCGATGCGCTCATGCCCGAGGCGATTTCGACTTCGACGTTGCGGCTGGGATTGGCCGCGCGCATCTCATCGACCACTTCCGCTGCCATGGCGCTGATGTCACACGGTTCGCGATGAATCTCCCCGCTTGTCAATCGGAACAGCGTTTGCAGGCCGTCGAAGACCGAGGTCATGCGCTCGCTGGCCAGCCGCATTCGCTGTAGGTAGTCCTTGGCGCGCGGGTCGAGCGCATCGCCGTAGTCATCGAGCAGCGTGCGATTCAGCCCGTTGAAGGAAAGCAACGGCGCGCGAAGGTCATGAGAGACTGAATAGCTGAACGCCTCCAGCTCCCGGTTGATTGCGGTCAGGGCTGTGGTCCGTTCCTGTACGAGCCGCTCGAGCTGAGTCCTGTAGCGGCGCAGCTCCTGCTGCGCCTTGTACAGCTCGACGAAGACAGTCACCTTGGCGCGCATGATCGCGGGGACCACCGGCGCGAAGACGAAGTCAACCGCACCCAGGTCGTATCCGCGGCCCATGTCGGTCTCGGCGCGGTCGAGCGCGGTGACGAAGATGATCGGCGTCAATTCCGATCGCGGCCGCTGGCGGATCAGCTGGGCGGCTTCGAAGCCGTCCATACCCGGCATGCGGACGTCCAGAAGGATGACCGCGAAGTCCTGCTTCAAAAGCTGCCGCAGCGCGTCCGGGCCTGATGCGGCCTCGACGACGTTCTGGCCCAGCGGCGCAAGGATCGCTTTCATGGCGAAACGCTTGGTGGAGTCATCGTCGACCAGCAGGATGTCGACTTTTGTTTCTGTGGCCGCGGGCCTGCTTGTCGTCATTCGTTGTGCCATCACCTAACCTTCCTGAACACGCTCACGCCACCGCGAACGGGTTCATACCGGCTGCTCTCGGGCGCGAAGACCAGCGACTCCCGCCGGCCGAGCGCGAGGAAGCCGGACCTGATGAGGCTCTCATAGAACAGTCGATGGGCGCGCTGTTGGAGGGTGGGTCTGAAATAGATGAGCACGTTCGTGCAAACGATCAGGTGGAACTCGTTGAAAGAGCTGTCCGTGACGAGGTTGTGCTGCGCCCAGGTCACGTTGTGCAGGAGGTTGCGCTTCAGTCTCGCCATGCGACCCGCGGTTGTGAAGTGCGTTTCCAGGCTCAGTTCGCCGCCTGAGCGCTCGTAATCGCGCTCGTACGACCGCATCCGGTCGACAGGGCACGCGCCAACCCGCGCGATCGCCAGGGCATCCTCGTTCATGTCCGTGGCATAGATGCTCGACCTCTGGTAGAGCCCCTCTTCCTGAAGCATGATCGCCAGCGAATACACCTCTTCACCAGTTGCGCACCCGACGCTCCAGATCCGCAGGGACGGGTACGTTCGCAGCATGGGGACGATCTCTTCGCGCAGGCAGCGCCATGTGTCGGGCTCCCGAAACATGCTGCTCACGTTCACGCCCACGGTGCCCAGGAACCTCTGCATCGACCCCGAGTCGTGCAGCAAGCGGTCCTGGTAAGCGGAGATGGTCGTCACAGCTTCGCCGGCCATGCCCGTGGCGATGCTGCGCCGCAGCGGCCCTAACGCGTAATCGCGAAAGTCGTAGCCATAGCGAAGGGAGACCGCTTCGAGCAGTAGCTTCATCTCGATCTCTTCGAGACTCTGCGTCTCAGGAGGCATGGGCGTGGCTTTTACCACGATCCGGCTCCGAGCGAGATCCGGTTGGAGCTCAGTGGCTGAGCCAGGATCGCAGCATGGCGACCAGATGAGAGCTGACGACCGGCTTCGCGATGTAGTCCGACGCCCCGGCTTCTATGCATTTCTCTCGGTCTCCCTTCATCGCCTTGGCGGTGAGCGCGATGATCGGCCGGTCCTTGAATGAGTCGAGGCTGCGCATCTTCGTCATCGTCGCGTAGCCATCCATCTCCGGCATCATCACGTCGACCAGGGCGATGTCAATGTCGGCCTGCTCGCTCAGCGCTTCGAGCGCCTCGCCTCCGCTGTTCACCGATGTGACCTCTATCCCCTGCCGCTCCAGCACGGCGGTCAGGGCGAATATGTTCCGAATGTCGTCATCGACAACCAGCACCTTCTTGCCGGCCAGCGACATCTCCACCGGAACGCTGCCTGCGTCCGCGAGCGCGTCGCTCGGACCCACGTTCAGGATCGCGCCAATCTCGTCGCGCAGCCGCTCCGGAGAGCGCACTTCTTTGACGACGATGGTCTTCGTCGCCCTCCCAAGCTTGAGCTCCTCCTTGCGGGTAAGCTCCTTGGCCGTGTAGACGAGCACAGGCGTAGACCGGAGGCCCTTGTGCACGCGCACGTGATCGATCACCTGCCATCCGCTCATTCCGGGAAGCCCGAGGTCGACGACGATGCAATCAAACTTCTGAGCCTCTAGCGCCGCCATAGCCTCCTCGCCGGTGGCGACCGCCGTCGCTTGCGCGGCGAGCGGTTCGATGAGCTGGACGATGTGCTCCCTCTGCACCGGCTCGTCCTCGACGACGAGCACGTTCCTCGTCGCCACCGCGGCGAATGGTCGATCGATCACCGCGACCGCCGGCTTGCGCGCCGTGTCCGCGGTGCTGGGCGTGATCTTGGCGGCCGCGGACCTGGCGCCGGTTTCAACCGACCCGTTGGATGAGGCGTCGCCCCGCGTGCCCGACCACGCCACCACAGGGCTGGCGATGGGCAGGTAAAGCGTGAACGTGCTGCCCCCGCCGGGCTGGCTCTCGAGCGTGATCTCGCCGGCGAGCAGCCGCGTCAGCTCCCGGCAGATGGACAGGCCCAGCCCGGTGCCGCCGTACTTGCGGCTGGTGGTGCCGTCACCCTGCGCGAAGGCTTCGAAGATGGTTTGCTGCTGCGCGGACGGGATGCCGATGCCGGTGTCGGTGACGCTCATAGCGATCACCGCACCGGCGCGGTTGAGGGCTTCATGCCCACTGCTCCACCCAGAGGTCACGAGCTCGGCTCGAAATTCGACGCGACCTTTCTCGGTGAACTTGAACGCATTGCTCAAAAGGTTGTTCAGCACCTGCTGCAGGCGCTGTGGATCGGTGGGGATGGTCTCGGGCAGACCCTTCCCGAGCTCGATCGTGAAGTCCAGCTTCGTGGCCTCGGCCACGTGTCGGAAAGTGCGCTCGAGCAGTGGCGGCAGCTCGGTGAGCGGCCAGTCCGTGATCTCAAGCGCGACGGTCCCGGACTCGATCTTGGTCAGGTCGAGGATGTCGTTGATGAGCTTCAGAAGGTCGGTCCCGGACGAGCGAATGATCGTCGCGTACTCCGTCTGCTTCGGCAGCAGGTTTCCGTCGGGGTTGTCGGCGAGCTCCTGGGCCAGGATCAGAAGGCTGTTGAGCGGCGTGCGCAGCTCGTGCGACATGTTGGCGAGGAACTCCGACTTGTATCGAGAGGTGATCTCGAGCTGCTCGGCCTTCTCTTCGACCAGGTTCTTGGCCACCTCGACCTCGTTGCGCTTCTGCTCGATCTCGGCGTTCTGCTGGGCCAGCTGTCTGGCTTTCTCGGCCAATTCGTCGTTCGTGTGCTGCAGCTGATCCTGCTGGCTCTGCAGCTCGTTGGCCAGTGATTGCGACTGCTTCAGCAGCTCTTCGGTGCGGCTGGTGGCGTCGATGTTGTTGAGGACGATGCCGATGCTTTCAGTGAGCTGGTCGAGAAAGTCCTGGTGCGTCTGGTTGAACCGCTGGAACGATGCCAGCTCGATGACCGCTCGCACCTCGCCTTCGAACAGGACCGGCAGCACGATGATGTTGAGCGGCCTGGCTTCGCCCAGGCCGGAGGTGATCCGGACGTAGTCGGCGGGGACGTCGGTGACCAGGATTCGCTTCTTCTCCAGCGCGCACTGGCCGACGAGCCCTTCACCGACGCGGAACTCGGTCGGCAGCGTCTTGCGGGTCCTGTATGCATAACCGGCCTGAAAGACCAGATGGGATTCGGTGCCGTTGGGACCGACCATCCCATAGAAGACGCCGTGCTCCGCGTTCACCAGTGGCGCGAGCTCGGACAAGATCATCTTCGACACCGTCATCGGGTCGCGCTGGCCCTGTAGCATGCGCGCGAATCTCGCGAGGTTCGTCTTGAGCCAGTCCTGCTCGTTGTTCTTCTCGGTCGTCTCCTTGAGGTTGCGGATCATCTCGTTGATGTTGTCCTTGAGGACCGCGACCTCTCCACTCGCCTCGACCCCGATCGACCTTGTGAGGTCGCCCTTGGTCACGGCGGTGGCGACGTCGGCGATGGCGCGCACCTGGGTGGTCAGCGTGGCCGACAGCTGGTTCACGTTGTCGGTGAGGTTGCGCCACGTGCCGGCTGCGCCGGGCACGCGCGCCTGGCCACCGAGCCGGCCCTCCACGCCCACCTCGCGCGCCACGCTGGTGACCTGCTCGGCGAATATGGCCAGCGTGTCGGTCATGCTGTTGATCGTTTCGGCGAGCGCGGCGATCTCTCCCTTTGCCTCGAGTGTGAGCTTGCCCCTGAGGTCGCCGTTGGCGACCGCGGTGACGACGCGCGCGATGCCTCGCACCTGGTCGGTGAGGTTGCTGGCCATCGTGTTGACGTTGTCGGTGAGGTCCTTCCAGATCCCGCCCACGCCTTTGACCTCGGCCTGGCCGCCGAGCTTGCCGTCGGTACCCACCTCGCGGGCGACACGCGTGACCTCGGACGCGAACGCGTTGAGCTGGTCGACCATCGTGTTGATGGTGTTCTTCTGGACGAGGAACTCCCCGCGCGCGTCGACCGTGATCTTCTTGGAGAGGTCGCCCATGGCGACGGCGGTGGTCACGTCCGCGATGTTGCGAGTCCGGTCCGTGAGGTTCTGGTTCATGGTGTTGACGTTGTCGGTGAGGTCTTTCCAGATGCCCCCCACGCCCTTGACGTCGGCCTGGCCGCCGAGCTTGCCCTCAGTCCCCACCTCGTAGGCCACACGCGTGACCTCGCCGGCGAGCAGGTTGAGCTGGTCGACCATCGTGTTGACGGTGTTCTTGAGCTCGAGGATCTCGCCGCGAACGTCGACGGTGACTTTCTTCGAGAGGTCGCCGTTGGCGACCGCGGTCGTGACCTCGGCGATGTTGCGCACCTGGCTCGTGAGGTTGCTGGCCATCGAGTTGACGTTTTCGGCGAGGCTCTTCCAGATGCCGCCGACGTCCTTGACTTGCGCCTGGCCGCCGAGCTTGCCCTCGGTGCCGACCTCGTGCGCGACGCGGGTCACCTCGGACGCAAGCGCGTTCAACTGGTCGACCATCGTGTTGATGGTGTTCTTGAGCTCGAGGATCTCGCCCTGGACGTCGACCGTGATCTTCTTGGAGAGGTCGCCGTTGGCGACCGCCGTTGTCACCTCGGCGATGTTCCGCACCTGACTGGTCAGGTTGCCGGCCATCGAGTTGACGTTTTCGGTGAGGTCCTGCCAGGTTCCGCCGACGCCCTTGACCTGAGCCTGGCCACCGAGCTTGCCCTCGGTGCCGACCTCGCGCGCGACGCGGGTCACCTCGGATGCGAAGGCGTTGAGCTGGTCGACCATCGTGTTGATGGTGTTCTTGAGCTCGAGGATCTCGCCCTGGACGTCGACCGTGATCTTCTTGGAGAGGTCGCCGTTGGCAACCGCCGTGGTCACGTCCGCGATGTTGCGGATCTGGTTGGTGAGCTGACCGGCCATCAGGTTGACGTTGTCGGTGAGGTCCTTCCACGTGCCGCCGACGCCCTTCACATCCGCCTGGCCGCCGAGCTTGCCTTCTGTGCCCACCTCGCGCGCGACCCGCGTGACCTCGGAAGCGAAGCCATTGAGCTGATCGACCATCGTGTTGATCGTGTTCTTGAGCTCGAGGATCTCGCCCTGGCCCTCGACCGTGATCTTCCGCGAGAGGTCTCCGTTGGCGACCGCCGTCGTCACCTCTGCGATGTTGCGCACCTGGCTGGTCAGGTTGCCGGCCATGAAGTTCACGTTGTCGGTGAGGTCCTTCCAGACGCCGGCGACTCCCGTTACCTGTGCCTGACCGCCGAGCTTGCCTTCCGTTCCCACCTCGCGCGCGACGCGGGTCACCTCCGAGCTGAACGCACGGAGCTGGTTGACCATCGTGTTCACGATCCGCGCCGTTTCCAGGAACTGTCCCTGGAGACGGTGGCCGTCGATGTCGGTTGACATGGTTTGCGAGAGGTCGCCCTTTGCGACCGCGTTGATGACGCGGGCCATCTCGCTGTTGGGGCGGACCACATCCTCGATCAGGTCGTTGATCGAGTCGAGGGTCGCGGCCCAGGCTCCGCCGGCGTCGCCAATCGACGCGTGCTTGACCTGGCCCTCCTTGCCGACGCGCTTGCTGAGCCGGCGCAGCTCGCGCTCGAGGCGCTGGTTCGACTCGATGATGTCGTTGATGGCGATCGCGACCTTGCCGGCCTGTCCGGTCGAGGTCATCGGCATGCGCACGGTGAAGTCGCCGCGTTTGACCGCGGTGAGAACCCGCAGCATCACCCTGTGGTCAGTGCTCTCCTGGGCTACCGCTTTGCCGGCCATGATGTTCTTCCCTCTCCTTTCTGTCGATTACGCGGTGGGTACCCAGAACTCGACCCTGGCTCCCTCGCCGGGCTCGCTGACGATTCGGCACCAGCCGCCCATCAGCTGCGCGCGCTCCTTCATCGCGAGCAACCCCAGATGACCCGGGACATGCATGTACTCGTCGACCACGAAGCCGGTGCCGTCGTCGGCCACCTCGATGACGAATCCCTCGCCGAGGGCTGAGGCGGCGACCCGGATGCGGGTGGCATGGGAGTGCTTCTCCACGTTTGTCAGCGCCTCGGCAACGTTCTTGAAGACGACCGACTCCACCTCGTCCGGCAGGTCGTCGGGAAACTGCAAATCGACGTCAGGTTCGATACCGGTGTGCACGCGCAAGGTCTCGAGACGGTCGCGGATCGCCTCCTTCAGCCCCACTGTCAGGTCCAGCGCATCGGGGCTCACCGTGGTCAGCAGCCGGCGCAGCGAATCCTCGACCCTCTTGATGGTGGCCGCCAGCTGGTCCAGCTGCCCTTTTTGGCGGCTTTCGGCGCTGTCGTTGCGGATGCGCTCCAGCTGCAGCTCGGCTGCGGTCAGCAGCTGTAGCGAGTCGTCGTGGAGAGCGCTCGCGAACCTTCGCCTGGCCACGTCACCGCCGGAGGCGACGTTCGCCAGCAGCTGGCGGCGCGCGGCCATCGCCTCCTCCAACCGCTCGACCGCGACGTCGAGTTCCTCTTCGGCCTCGCGGTACTGCCACACGAGACCGGTGGCCATCGCCGCGACCCGAAGCACCCACACGTCGTCGCTGGTGAAGCCACGCCTGGAGTCATAGGCGGCGAGGGCGCCGATCCGCCGGTCGCCGGCCGGCCAGGACACCGCGATCGAGTTGCGCATCCCGAGCAGGCCGTTCTCACGCCAGAACTCGTCGAGAGCCGGGCAGGTGCCGTTGCGCAGCTCGAGCTCGTCGCGGAAGACTATTCGCTCGGCGATGCCGTCCCCATCGAGCGTCAGGGGGATCTTGAGGTTAAGCACCGGTGATTGCGCGGGGAAGCCGAACGGTTCGCGCTGGACGGCGAGAGCTCCACGCGGTGAAAGGCGCCAGAAGGCGATGCGGCGTGCCCCGACCAACCCCGCAACCGTCTCGGCGAGCTGGCCGAAGAACGACGGCAGCTCCATCTCGGCCTCGAGATAGGAGGACACGGCGCTCAGGGCGATTGACGCCGCCGCCTGCGCCTTCTCCAGCCGCTGCACGGCGCGGACGCGCTGCCGTGGCCTGAGCCGGCCTTCCGTTCGCAACCTTCCTGCCTCGCGCAAACCGGACGCACCGTCAGGCCGGCGGCCGGCCGGCACGGTGGCTAACTCCACGTCGCCCCTCCTAAGAGTCTTGCCCGGCTTAAATCAAAGCGCTCCGGGGGCGGTCAAGTCGCCGTACAAGTGAGGTATGCCGGGGGGCACCCGAAACCCGGGCCCCCGGGTTCAGGAATCTCTCAGGCGCGCCGAGGACGGCCATGATGATGGTGCCGATCAGGCCGACGCATAGAAAACCGGGCCCGCCACGGTGGCGAGCCCGGCTCCGTACGAAACGCTACTTGTTACGACCGATCCGGATGCCGACGGCTCCGAGAAGGGCGAGTGCGACGCCCAGCAGTCCGCCGAGGATCGGAAAACCTGTTGCCGCGAGCACCGCACCGGTGCCCGTGGACGCGGTGGCGCCGGAGACGCCGCCTGACGCGGTCGCTCCACTCACGCCGCCGTTGTTCCCGGTTGGCCCGCCGGCCTGGCCACTCGCACCTCCGCCCGCGCTGGCGGTTGTGGTGCCGGTGCTGACGCCGGTGCTGCCGGCCGTGGTGCCGGTGCTCGCGCCCGTGCTGCCGGTGCTGGTCTCGCTACTCAGCATCGCGTTGAGCTCAGCCTGAATCGACGCTAGCTGCCGCTCCATCAGCCGGATCTCGGCCGACGTGGCCGTTCCGGCGCTAATGGCTGCGCTGAGCTCCGACTTCACTTGCGCCAGCTGCTGCTCGAGCACAGTGGCTTGAGCTGAGCTGACTTCGCCTGCGCTTACCGCCGCAGAGATCTCCGCGTTGATCTGCAGGACTTCCTTCTGCATGGCGGCGAGCTGAGCCTCGACCGATCCTCCACTGCCTGTGCTGCCGGCCGTGGTGCCGGTGCTCGCGCCCGTGCTGGCGGTGCTGCCGGAGACGCCGCCCGAGTTGGACGTCGCTGCGCTGCCGGCTGTGGTGCCGGTGCTCGCCCCGGTGCTGCCGGAGACGCCGCCCGAGTGGGATGTCTGCGCGCTGCCGGCCGAAGTGCCGGTGCTGGCGCCCGCGCTGGCGGTGCTGCCGGAGACGCCGCCCGAGTGGGATGTCTGCGCGCTGCCGGCCGAGGTGCCGATGCTGGCGCCCGTGCTGGCGGCGCTGCCGGAGACGCCGCCCGAGTGGGATGTCTGCGCGCTGCCGGCCGTGTTGCCGGTGCTCGCACCCGTGCTGGCGGTGCTGCCGGAGACGCCGCCCGAGTTGGAGGTCTTCGCGCTGCCGGCCGTGGTGCCGGTGCTCGCGCCCGTGCTTTCAGCCGATGCCGAATCCACCTTGGACTTGTCGTCCCCATTCCCACTCTTGCCGCCGGCGACGTCGCCTCGGCTGTCCGAGTTGTTCTCGCCGGTCTCTTTGTGGTGACCGGTCACATTGGCGCCGGCTCCACCCTTGATGTTGCCGTTGCCTTTGCCGCTCGCGTCGCCGCTGCCCTTCGCAGCTGTGTTCGACTTCGCGCTGTGCTTGTCCTTGCCACCCCCGCTGCCATCACCGTCGGCGCCGCCGCCGATGGGATGGTCGGACCTGGCAGGTGCGTGATCGCCGCGGTGGACGACCACCGAAGCGCTCGTCTTGTCGGCAGCCTTGCCCTTGTCGCCGTGTGAATCTGCAGCGAGCGCGGGAGACGTCCGCGCCAGCATCAACAGCACACCGGCCATGAAGACCAAAAGCTTCACGGCGACGCGATGCAGAAATGGCGGCCGACCAGCGGTGAACTCGCTGAACGTGTCCAAAAGGGCTCACCTCCACGTGGATATGAGCTATTGCCCTCGCCGCCATCCTGGACACGGACCGCATGCCTTACGCACCT
>Ga0207646_10006405_pt1 | contig 12177 bp, 13 predicted proteins | sample KBSK5502metaG_FD_184343 | JGI IMG/M metagenome (GOLD analysis project Ga0207646, IMG submission 184343) | Corn, switchgrass and miscanthus rhizosphere microbial communities from Kellogg Biological Station, Michigan, USA - KBS K5-50-2 metaG... | ecosystem: Host-associated > Plants > Roots >...
GGACCAACAACGAAAAGCCCATCCCGGGATCGGGCTGCCGGATCCGCCCCAAACCGGAGACCTCGATATTCAGCAGGTCCTCTCGTCTCCCTACTTTTTTGCCTAAGCTGCATACGCTCTCATTTTTTACGCAAGGCCCATTACTTCGTTCACTGCTTTATGAGAAGCCCTGCGTGCTCCTTGTCGATGAGCGAGATAAAGTAGACCAAGGCGTCGAAGCGCTGCTGCTGGAAATATTCAGCGAATGGCAGATCACCTTACCGAAGCTCGGCACCATCAAGGCGAAGAGCATTCCATTTGTCGTCTTGACTTCGAATGAAGAGCGACGGATCGGCGATCCGCGCCCACATGATCCGGATGGTCTGAGAAGGGAAGTGCTTTATCCAATTCTGGACCGGTGCGGCATCAAACGCACGCCTCGTGTGGATGGATTTCACGCATTCCGGCGCGCGGTGAGCAAGTATTTGCGTAAGGCCGGCGGCCTCGAATTGGCGGCAGTTCAACTCGGACACAAGCGGATGACGACGACAGACGAGCATTACAACGATCGAGACATGGATGATTTGAAAAAGGCGGCAGAGCTGATCGAAAGTGCGTTCGGGACGAGTTTTGCCCCCGACGCCTAGTTTTGCCCCCGATTTTTTTGCCTCCGATTGAATGAGTGATGAAGAAAAAGGTTTGTAACCCAAAATGAAAAAGGCGGCTTATTCAGCTGCCCCGGATTGCGGGGGAAGGATTTGAACCTCCGACCTTTGGGTTATGAGCCAAAACTTTGATTGGACGCTCTTGTCGATTCAACCGGTTGACTGTCGTCCATTGGTGCCTGTTTCGGCCTATTCGGGCCGTTTTGCCCCCGTTTTTGCCCCGGCTTTGCCCCCGAAATTTACCCCAAGGCGTTTGGGTTTTCACCCAACGATCAAGCACTGTCGCCCGTCGAAAAGGGGTCTCCAGGCACTTTGTTATAATCGTATAGGTTCGTCCCAATGAGCAATCACCGTTTGCAACAACTTGAACAAACCCTGGAGCGGATCCTGAGCGCCCTCGAACAGCACTACCAACCTGAACAGGTGATTGTGTTCGGTTCTCTCGCGTCGGGGCATGTTACCGAAACGAGCGATCTCGATTTATTGATCGTTAAAGAAACGGACAAGAGATTCTTCGAGCGGATTAAAGACGTCGTGAAGATTTGCGATTACGACATCGGCGTGGATTTCCTAGTCTACACACCCCAGGAACTCAAAGAAGCGGCAAAGGTCAATCCTTTCGTGCGCGACGAAATTCTCTCCAAAGGTAAAGTTGTCTACCGTGCAGCCGCATGAACAGTGGCTCGCCAGGGCTGAAGACGATCTGTCTTTCGCTCAATTAGGTCTCCGCGAGAAATATTTTTCTCAGGTTTGCTTTTTAAGCCAGCAAGTCGTCGAAAAAGTTTTTAAAGCTTTCCTGCTCGCCAAGGGACGTACGTACCCGCGGCTGCACAAAGTTATCGAGCTGGCGAACCTCTGTGTCGAACTTCAGAAAGACCTCGATCCGTTAAAGAACGATCTGAAACTGCTGGACGAGTTTTACATCCCAACTCGATACCCCGATGCCGTTCCCGGCGGCTTGCCGACCGGCCTTCCTGAATTCGCCGACGCTGAAGCGGCTTTACAGACGGCAGCTAAAATTTTGGAACTGGTTCGCAGCCGAATCTAATTCTTGAAAGACGGAGCGGGGAAGAATGACTTGTTGAAACAAGTCGCGAAGCACGGATGGATAACCTATGCCACCAACCGCCGGAAGATATTTTCTAAGCGGCGCCTGGCTGCACTGACCCTGATTTCCCCAAATCCGAACTGGTCCATCGTGATCGTGAGAAAGGGCCAGCGAAGCCCAGAAACTTGCCGCGCCAGAATCCTCGCTGCAATTCGCGCCACGAGAGGCGGCTTGATGTCCTTATGTCTGTGGTTCCTGAAAATCCGTCGCGCTTGAAACAATATCATTCCCAGTCATTTAGAAATTCGATTTGATTGACGCCGGACTGGCGTGACTGAGGTTTGGAATTTAGTGCTCGAACGCTGATTTTCCGCCACTCGCTTTCGCGCGGATAGCCGGTCCGCTTATGATACGGTCACGACGTTTACCAATGGCTGAATGGAACATCGAAACACTGACCGATTCTCTACGAGACATGGGGCTGGCCGGGCCACACGACGAACCACGTTACACGGCGCTCACCGGAGGGGTTTCGTCTGAAATCTGGCGCGTTGATCTTCCGAGTGGTGCCGTCTGCATCAAACGCGCATTGCCGAAACTGCGTGTGGAGCAGGACTGGTTCGCGTCGGTGGATCGTTGGCAGTTCGAAGTGGCGTGGTTCCGTGTCGCGCGCTCGATCGTTTCTGAAGCCGTACCGAAGATTCTTGGCGTCGACACAGAGCGGCATCTGTTCGCAATGGAGTTTCTCGATCCCGGCAGCCATCGTCTTTGGAAGACGATGCTGCGCGACGGTCACGCTGATCCGATCTTTGCTGGAAAAGTCGGCCGAACGGTTGGAAGGATTCACGCCGCCACCGCCGGCCGTGCGGACGTTGCCGCGGCGTTTTCGAGCGATGCGATTTTCGAGGCCATACGAATCGAGCCGTACCTGAGGGTGACGGCAGGACGACATCCCGATCTCAAATCCCGTTTTCAGGCGCTGGCGCAAACGACTTTGGAAACCAGACTTACTCTAGTGCACGGTGATGTCAGTCCTAAAAACATTCTGGTTGGGCCGTCAGGCCCGATTTTTCTCGATGCCGAATGCGCATGGTGGGGCGACCCCGCCTTTGATGTGGCGTTCTGTCTCAATCATCTCCTGCTGAAGTGTCTGTGGACGCCGCGCACCGCTTCTTCGTTTCTTGCGTGTTTCGATTCGTTCATCCAGGCGTATCTGGCTGAAGTGAAGTGGGAGCCCGCGGCCAGTCTCGAAGCGCGCACTGCCGCCTTGCTGCCGGGCCTCCTGCTCGCCCGGATCGACGGCAAGTCTCCAGTGGAATACATCACCGGTGAGCGAGACAAGAATCGAGTGCGTCAGGTCGCCCGCGCGCTGTTAACGGTTCCGCCTCGTTGTTTCTTTGCGATTCGCGCTGCGTGGTCCAGAGAGTTTGAATTTGCCTGAATCAACCATTAAAGAAGTCATTGGCCGCCGCCTGTGGGATTCGCGGGGACGCCCTACAGTAGAGGTGGAGATTCGTCTGGACTCCGGCGCAACCGGCCGCGCGTTAGCACCGGCCGGCGCATCGAAGGGCGCGGGGGAGGCCGTTGATTTGCGGGACGGCGGTTCCAGCTTTGGCGGTTATGACGTCACGAGGGCAGTCACTTCGGTGAATGGCGAAATCGCCGCGCGTCTGCGGGGTCTCGACGGATTGGACCAGAAGGCAGTAGACGATGCTCTCGTCGCACTCGATGGTACGCCGACTAAGGCACGGCTCGGTGGCAATGCTCTAATCGCGGCGTCGATGGCCGTTGCGCATGCCGCCGCCGCTGCCGCGGGCGTTCCGCTCTGGCAGCGCCTTGCGGAAAACAAACAGCCCTGGCTTCCGATGCCGGAGATCCAGATTTTCGGCGGCGGCGCGCACGCCGGACGCCGAGTGGATGTGCAGGACTTCATGATCATTCCTGTTGGCGCCGCCGACTATACCGAATCGCTGGACTGGTGCGCCGAGGTGTACCGAAGCGCCGGCTCGCTGATGGCCGAGGCCGGATTGCTTCAGGGTGTTGCAGACGAGGGCGGCCTCTGGCCTGCATTCCACACGAATGAGGAAGCGCTCGACATCCTGGTTCGTTCGATTGAACGGGCCGGTTTTCGTCCCGGGGATCAGGTAGCCATCTCGCTGGATATTGCCGCATCGGAGTTCGGCCATGCCGGCCGGTATCGTTTGAATCTCGAGAAGAGGGAATTGGAAACTGCCGGCATGGCCGCACTCCTCGGCGGCTGGCTTCGGCGTTATCCCATCGTCGCGATCGAAGATCCTTTCTCCGAAGACGACGAGGCGGGTTTCGTCCAGTTCACCAGGGCTGCGGGTTCGGTGGCCGTCGTCGGAGACGATTTCCTGGTCACCTCGGCGGACCGCATCCGACGCGCGGCGGCGCGCGGCGCGTGCAATACGGTGCTCATCAAACCCAATCAGGCCGGCACGCTATCCGAGACCAAGGCGGCATTCGACGCCGCAACAGCGGCAGGTTGGAGCACGATTGTTTCGGCCCGCTCCGGCGAGACCGAAGATGTGACGATTGTTCATCTCGCTGTGGGTTGGGGCGCTCCCATATTGAAAGTCGGCTCGGTCACACGTTCGGAACGGTTGGCAAAATGGAATGAAGGCCTGCGAATTGCCGAAGCTACAGGAGGCCGCGGGTCGCTTCCACCAAAAGAGGCTTTTCCGTGGAATCGATGAAAGAACCAATCAAAATCCTTCTGCATTACGACGCGGGACCGGCATGGCGCCGGAAGGTCGCTTCGCTTGGCGATCAAGGATTGCACGTCGAATGTTGCGCTGAATCGGACGACGCCATGTTCGACGCCTTGCTGCCTGAAACGGATGTCATCTGGCACCTCCTGCGGCCTCTTTCTGCCGTCGACATCGCAAAAGCGAGGAAGCTGCGCCTGATACAGAAGATCGGCGTCGGCGTGAATACGATCGACGTCAATGCGGCGAAGGAAAGGAATATTGCCGTATGCAACATGCCGGGCTCCAATTCGCGTGCAGTGGCCGAGTTGACCTTGCTGCTCATGCTGGCATGTTTACGCCGTCTGCCGCTGCTCGATCGTATGACGCGGGAAGGACGAGGCTGGCGTCTGGACTCTTCGCTGCAGGACACCTTCGGTGAACTGGGCGGCCGGACCGTCGGGTTCGTCGGATACGGCAATATCCCGAAAATTCTGACGCCGGCGCTGCTGGCATTGGGAGCGAACGTAATCTATGCCGCAACTGCGCCGAAGTCCATCGACGGTGTGCATTTCCGGTCGTTGTCCGAACTTCTCGTCGAAGCAGATATCGTATCCCTTCACACGCCGTTGACGGCGGCAACAACAAAACTCATCGATCGCGACCGCCTGGCCTCGATGCGGCCCGGAGCCATCCTTATTAATACAGCCCGTGGAGGACTTGTCGATCAATCCGCGCTGATAGACGCCCTCCGAAGCGGGCATCTGGGTGCTGCCGGACTCGACGTGTTTGCCACTGAGCCGCTCGTCGACGATCCATTGCTCCGGCTGGACAACGTCGTGGTAGTTCCGCATATCGCATGGCTCACCGTCAATACCTTGCAGCGCAGCCTGGCTGTCGCCGTTGAGAATTGCCGGCGTCTGGATGCGAGTGAAACCCTCCTCCATCGGGTTGTTTAGCAGTCCGACACGTTCTTAGCATTTTGTGACCATGGCGAAAGCGATCGTGGCATTGCCCCAAAACATTCGGGGTTTTGACCCAACGATCGTACGCCGTCGCTCGCCGAAAAGGGGCCTCCGGACCGTGTTAAATTGGACAGATCCACCGATGAGCAAGCAACCTCTATAGCAGACGGCCGAGGCGAGCTAATCTCGCGAAAATGGCAACTCTTCCGTGGCCTTCGCGGAGCGGGCCTCTTTAACTGATCTTCATACTATTTTGATGGCGGTGCGGGTGGCGCCGGTTTGGCGAACTTCGCCGCGTCGATGGCAACGTTCAACTCCACGGAGCGAAGCTCGATGATCCACCGGCCGTCGGTCCACGTCCTGGTAAGCTTGAAGGGCATCTTGATTCCCGCGACGTCGCGGTAATCCTTATAGTCGACCTGCGTAGGGATTCGGCCGACCGCGGTGTCTGCATAATGCACCAGGCGCACAAGCAGACCACTCTGCCGGTCGAAGAATAGCTTGACGGGCAGACCGCCCGGCGCCAGTCTTCCCTGAACGATATAGACTTCGCGATCGTCGATCGTAAACGGCGCACCGACGCGCCATTCAGTGAGCATCTGCTTGAGCTGGCCAGGAAAGGCGAGCTCCGCCTCTACCCTGGCACCATCCAGATCGCCTCCCGTCACCGGAAGTACGGAAACGGGCGTGACGGCCTCAGGCGCCGCGACCCAGCCATTGCGGCCATCGTACGTTGTTGTAGTGTCTCCGTAGACGCCATGACTGATCGTGGTCCGCTGGCCCGGAGCTTTTGCATAGATTTCCACAGGGTATTTGTCGAAGTCGTCGTATCCCTCGAAGTCTCCTTTGGCAACATAGCTGATGAGGCCCGAGAGCCGCTGCATGCCGCCTATCGCCTGGACATACTTGTCAAGGATTTGAGCGGCGGAAGGTACACCATCGAAGTCGCGGAGAATTTCGTCGGGGACTCTCACGACCGGCTCGGAGTACTGCTCAGTAAGATCCGGAATCACCAAGGGCCTTGCGCCTCCACGATGGCAGGAGTAGCAGGTGACGACGCGTCTTCCCCGAAACCAGGACTGGTTGATGTTGTTAACCATCCCGATCATTCGGCGCGTCGTCTGCTTCAGTTCGGTGTCATCGGCATAGCGGGCCCAGTTGCCTCCGCTTTCGTCAACATGACACTGAGTACAATTCATGCCCGTGGCGGCGGAAAAGAAACCCATCGTGCCCATGAATTCCCTTACTGGAATTCCCTTGAGGACCTGAACGTTCTTGAACACCTGCTCCGCCATCAGCGGTTCCTCAGCCTGGCCGCGCACGGCCGTAACACCCAGCAGGCACACCGCCGCCGTTATCACGGCACTGAGTAGGCGGCGCATCTATTTGGCGTCCGGATCGAGGAACTGCATTGCCTTGTGATATGCCTTGAACTCTTCGTTTGAGCACATCATTTCTCGGACGTCGGTTGTCGGCGGCATCAACTTGAACGGAAACTTCTCGAGGGCAACCCAGGTCTTGGTATACATCTTTGGATCGTCGATGATCATGGTCAACTCCAGCCTGTCCCGGCTCACGCGGTGGAATCGCTCCGTAATAACCAGGTCTTCGCTATGAGGACGGCCGGCTTTGTCGAGCCAGGTTCTTTCATCCGTTCCATTCGTCGTTACGACAAACGTGTAATCATCCTCCCACTTACCCACGGAGTAACCGAACCACCTGGGTTCCGGGTGCTCTTTTTCGAGCTCCCGCCCGTCGGCCCAGATGACGCGCCAGATTTTGTCGAATTGGTACAGGATGACGACTGACACCGGAGTCTGAAGAATCTGCGTCGTCCGCAATTCATAAAGGTTCTGGCGCGGCATTCCCTGGGGCTCACAGGAGATGACCTCGGGATCATTGATCTCCGAAGGGTGAACCATTCGTGCTCCATTGCCAGGCTTGTGCTTGGCTAACGTTTCCAATCCCAGAGGGGTGTAGGGTAACTGATGTTCGGGCTTGCCATCCTCCGGCATGTTCTTTGCGCCAGTTCCGCCGATTCCATCGCCGGGGCCGTTGGCGGGAGTCCAGATGCCGGAAATATCTCGGCGTGGAGCGGGCGCAGGCTGGGCGGTTTGAGCACGCCCATGAACTGGGATCGCCAACACGGTTGCCAATGCGATCGTCGAAAGTACGAAACGCTTCAACATCACGACCTCCGTTGTTGGATTATTCGTTCGGTTTCGGTGCCGGTGGAAGCGTGGTACTCAACACCTTGCCGTCGGCGAGCACGATCCGTTGAACACGGCCGATGGGTTTTCCGCTCTTGACGGGCAGCAGCGTCACCGTGACTTCATACCCCGGCTTCAGGGACCCCTTTGTCCAGCCGCGATCGACCATGTCGGACGGGTTGCTGGTCTCGGCGACCCAATGCACGATGTTGCCCTGCTGGTCTTTAACATCGAACATTACGAAACAATGAGGATTGCCCCATGTCCAGTCCGTCACGGTTCCCTTGACAGTCACGCTCGTCGAATCAAACGCCGCGTTGCCATGATGTGCCAACAGAGGAAGTGAAACTACCAGGACGCCAACAATCACGAAGAAAATCGACGCAGGAATATTTCTCATAGTCCCTCCAGTTTCTGCACAAGGGATTCTAACACCATCGGTACGGCGGAATTGAGCGCCGGGCATTAGCCGGCGCCAAGGCCCCTCCCGCGCGTCGCCAGGTCCTGCCGACCCGTCTGTTCTCGTCAACCAATGTCCCTTCTCTTGAGGAGTTCTGGACAGTTCTATGTTTAAAAATTCGCCGAGTGGCGGCCACACACCTACGCCGCCCGCACCTTGACGAAGTATCTGTTCAGCGCGTTCCCGTGGCGGGTTCCACGCCTGCCGCCCGCAATTTCTCGCGTAACGGCGGCGCTGGTTATGAAGCTTTCACATTTTCCGGCGTTCGGCAGGAAGCATCATTCACAAAAAACCGGAAGCCTGAAGCTGGCTCAAATTCAGTTAGGACATGCAGACATGGGAACGACCGCGAAGATTTACGTACATATCGATGACGATGAGTTGAAGTATACGGCGGAAGTTTTAGCGGAAGCGATCAGTCCGAATTTTTGCCCACCAACTTGCCCACCAAACGCTGGTGGGCTGCCCACCAAAGGCCAGGAGGCCTGATGGATCTTTCTAACGCAATGAAAAAGGGCCGCTTGCTGGCGGCCCCAATTGCGGGGGGAAGGATTTGAACCTCCGACCTTTGGGTTATGAGAACAGTAGCGCAAAGGTCTCCCGCGTCTTCTCAAGAACTTTGCCGCCCCCACAGATCATACGAGGACCGAAAAGGACACTCAGGACACAGATCTGCTACCCAAGTGCTGCCTAATCCACTGCTCCGAACTCTCTGGATAACATTCATCAGAACACCGTCTTAGTTATCTTTACGACCCCTTCAATCAAATCAGTGACCTCATCTTTCGTGGGTTCGGACGTCTTGCCATGGTCACACTTGTTGCGAATATCTCCGAGATGCTGCACGAAACGCCATACTGACGTTTCAATAACATCGGCGGCTTTCAAAGCGTCATTAAAATCGCTAATGGTTGGATTCTTCTTCGTGATCTTCACTTGGTGATTCTCGCAAACTTGCGCGAGATGCTTCTCAAGAACAACACCTGCCAAAGCTCCGGCGGGTCGCGTGAATCCATTCTCCGCAAGCCCCGCTGCCGCGCTCAACTCGGAGTCGAATAGATCCGCTTGGACAAGCTGACGAATATCAAACAATGAACTGTCAAATCGAGCCTTGACCGATTTCACTATTGCGACTTGCTGTTGAAAATGCGGAATAGCAGCGCTCTGGCTGATTGAATCATCAGCGGTCCCATATAGCGATCTCTCACGATGTAGCCCTTGAAGACAGTCGTCAATTCTGTAGTTCTCATTGTTCAGATTTTTGCGAGATTTCGGCTTCTCATAATGCCTAACAAAATCTTCGAGCCTGTCAGGTAGGAGTTGCCGGACAAGAGCCTTCGCCTCTGAATACCACGCTTGATAGCAACCAATAAAGTTTGGAAGACCTTTCAGAGGCTCCTTCAGGCCGAGAGCCTTTAAGGCCGTGTCTTTAGGTAAGAATTGCAAGGCCATTGAAACTATAAGCTTGTCTCCATCAGAGATTAGCCGGTCAAGATCTTGCCTGTAGCGGTCAAGGTTTGAGACCATCGCAGCCCCCTGGCATCACAAATTGTTAGCACAATAGAAAAGCCTCACAAATAACTGTTTACGATATCCGGGCGATGGAACACAGAAGGCCCCAAAGATTCAGATCGTTTTGGCGCACACAGCGACTGCATTAACGGAGATTCCGCTGTCCCCTCTTGGAACACTCGATCAAGTAAAGATCTTCGTTTGGCGAAGAGGGATTTGTGAATCAAAGACTGCAACGGCCGGCCTTGCGTATCCGAAAGCTTTCAGTGCTTCTTCTACAGCGCTAACCGATAGGCCTGGATGCTCTCGCGGTCCGATTGTTATCGAGGAAATCGGAAGTCTGTCTTTTCCCTTTGGAGCGATAAAGCAGTAAGGGATCAAGAAATCCGCAGAAGGGCGAAAGCCCAGAGGTACTGGTTTTGATCCAAGAAGCGGAGACCGAGAACGAACAATTCGCCATTCCGACTCTTCCTCGTAAGCAGGGTGTTTGAAGGTTGAAAAGTGTTGTTGTGTCTTGATGTAAAAATCCGAAATGTGATTGAGAAAATCTTCAAGTTCGTGGTTTTCGTCTCGCCCCTCAATTACGCACGTTAATCTGTGCAAAGTTATCTTGGACCTTTTTGTGACCTCTTCATTCATGTACATCACGAACGACTCTTGAATCGCTTTTTTCAAAAGTTCCGTTTGTATGTTCGAGTGATAAATGACTTTGTATAAGCCTTCGGCCTTGAACAGGTCTCCGCCCAAGTGTTTCTCCCTAAGTAGGGTGCGAAGTTTATCGACATGAAAACCTATAGAATATCCACCATTCGCAGCATAGGCCCGCCATTGGCTAAGCTGATTACGATGTGTCGTGAGACAGAAGACGTACGCACCAAAGGGAGGAAACTGATTCACAAACAATTCGGTCGCCTCGCAATACTTCTTGAAGACGGAACTCCTTGAGTGTTTTGCTTCATTCGTCATCACTATATGGAGAAGTTCCTTCCCATGTTGCCGCTCGCTGGCGTCGTTCATATACAGGGCGTCAGTTGCACGCAGTGAGTTACTTTCGAGAATACCCAACAAACCCTGCGCCGTCGTGTAATGAAACAGTTCTTTCGGTGAAGTGACCACGACTGTCATCGTACCGTCGTAATAACCAAAACAGGTCCTATAGAGGTAACGGACCAAAATTGTAGAAAATTCTTTGGGCCTACGATGGCAGGACATTGATTTCGCAACCGGGATAATCTTCAAGCGGAACGTCGTATATCGCGGCGAACTTTTGGTGGGCTTGAAAAACACGAAAAAGAAGGACGGAAAGCCGCGAGAGCACAAGGTCGCAATGCCCGGCTTGCTATCGGCTGTCTTGAAGCAGCACTTCGAGACAACGCTATACAGAGAACCTCAGCACTTCGTATTTTGCCGTGCTGATGGTTCTCCCCTTGATCCTGACCACATGCGGAATTGCGTGCTGTATCCGGCAATGGACAAGGCAAACATTGAGCGGCAGAAACGCGGTTCGGGTTTGCACATGTTCAGATATTTGGCCGGAAGCGTCGTTTACGCGGTGACGGGGGATATTATGAAGGCGCAAGAGCAATTAGGACATTCAGACCTGCAGACCACGAGCAACATTTACGTCCATTCAAATCTCACCCAAAAACAAGAAGCGGCAAAAGCCCTTGAATTGACCTTTGCCGCTGATCTGCTATCTACGCTGCTACCCGAAAAAAACTATCTGATTGCGGGGGAAGGATTTGAACCTCCGACCTTTGGGTTATGAGCACAACGAGTAGGAGAGTCCCCTGGATTTATCGTGCCCCTTACGAAACATGAAGAGAAAAATGAGCATGGTTCTGCAGAAATCGACGACAGAAAGGGAATCGCTATGCGCAAGGATCGAACCATTCCGATGAGCAAAGAAATGGTCGAAATTATGAAGGAGCAGTTGGACGCCTTCAGAGAAAAGTTTGGTCGCGAAGCTGGACCGGAAGATCCCGTCTTCTTCAATCCTCACTGCGACACTCCCATGCCGTTAACCGCGGAATACGTGGACCGCATGATGACGGATGCCCTCGAGCGCGCGGGTATTGATCTTCATGTGCCGCTTGGCGAATCAGTGTTCGACACAGTCATCAGCCAAATGCGGCGAGGGAGGACGCAAGGCGAAATAGAGGCCGAGTTCCGCCGAATGCGCTTGAAGGAACGGAATAAAAGGAAGCGCATCCGGAAAGGTGGGACGAAATGAACAGAAGACAACATCTCAAGGTTCGTTATCAGTAAACCTTAAACGATGAGGAGAATTGCATGAGGACCGACGTCGAAGTCGAGAGGCGCTTTATTGGCGTGCAAGAATTGGCGCACATTTTGGATGTGGATCCAGAATCAATTTATGCGAAGACCAGCAAGAAAAACCGCAACCATCTGAGTGTAGGAATTCCACCCTGGGTAAAGCAGGGAAGATTGATCAAATGGTGGCTCCCTGAGGTCCTTGCTTGGATTGACCAACAGAAGAGACAGAGAAGGCACGTGACGAATCCGGAAAAATTCTCGTTAATTCACTACGTCATATCGCGAGTCGTTTCCAACGTGCGCGAAACGGTTTGCGTCGAAAATCGAAAGGAGGCAAGTGGGTCAAAAGCAAC
>Ga0207646_10006407_pt1 | contig 12170 bp, 5 predicted proteins | sample KBSK5502metaG_FD_184343 | JGI IMG/M metagenome (GOLD analysis project Ga0207646, IMG submission 184343) | Corn, switchgrass and miscanthus rhizosphere microbial communities from Kellogg Biological Station, Michigan, USA - KBS K5-50-2 metaG... | ecosystem: Host-associated > Plants > Roots >...
TCGCCCGCCACCTGCGCCCTTTGCCGAACCAAATTCGCGTCGAGGGCCACACCGACAGCACCCCCATCCGCAGCCCGCGCTTCCCTTCCAACTGGCATCTTTCGACTGCCCGCGCGACCGGCATCGTCTCGACACTGATCGAGCGGTATGGTTTCAGCCCCAGCCGGCTCGCTGCCGCCGGCTACGGCGAGCACCATCCTATCGCCGACAACACCACCGCCCAGGGCCGCCTGCGGAATCGCCGCGTAGACATTGTGGTTCTCAATACAACCACTGCGGGAGCCGAGAATCCATAACCCTCTCGAAGAAGTCATAGCGGGTCTCACTTTGCCTGCGTCCTTGGCGAGAGATTATGCCTCTCGCCAAGGCGTCGAGAAAGAGACCGCTATCCAATTGAAGTTAATATTAAAGAGCCGGAAATCGAGTGGGATTGATCATCTTACCCATAGGGTGAAACCTGCATCTTTGAGAGTGCAGTGGGTGCGATTAGTTTGAGTCCCGGTGAGTTATCTGGTGCGCTGATTTTTAACTATCCCAGCCCAGGCAGAGGTCCCGTCATCAGCACACAGCTTCTTGATTCCCAAACCGTGATCACATCATTTCAGGATCGACCGCCGAGGATGCCGGGCCGCTGACTTCTGGCTATCCTGTTGGCGTCTTGAGGGAGAATGATTCGCAATGGCCAAGACTAAGCGGGCAGTTGTCAAACCGACCACCATCGAACCTGCCGTCAAAACCCAGCCGGAACGAGGGAAGAAAGCACGGGGCAGTGAGCCAGCACCTCATCGGTGGCGGGCGATTGCGGGTGTGGCAGGGGCGCTGCTGCTCTCTCTTATCATCTACGGGCTGCGGCTGAATAAGATCATTGGCCACCCGTTTGTGGACGACGCTTATTATGTGCTCCTGGCCAAGGCCCTGGCGACCGGGCAGGGCTTCACACTCATCAACACGCCGTCGCCGGGGATTATGCCCCTCTACCCGCCCGGCTTCCCCTGGCTGCTCTCTTTAGTCTATCGGCTCTCCCCGCAATTCCCACAAAACCTCTGGCTGCTCAAGTCGGTCTCGCTGGTCGCGGTCTTGGGGGCGGGCGTCGTGGCTTATCGTTACTTCGTGCGCTATCGGGGGCTCCCGCCTTATCTGGCCTTTGGCATCGTGATGGCGACGGTCCTCAATCCGGCGCTCGTCCACTTCGCCACCTCCACCGTCATGTCCGAGTGCGTTTTCACCCTCGTCCAGTTGCTAACGATCATCGTCATCGAACGCTGCGTGAGCCTCAAAGGCGCTTGGCGCTACGCGCTGCTCGGGGCGGCGCTTGCGTCATTCGCCTTCCTCACGCGCTCAGTGGGCGTGACGCTCGTCGCTGCCACAGTCGCCTACCTGCTTAAAGAGCGCCTCCTGAGGGCGGCCATGATCTTCGTCGCGGGAACGGTCTTGTGCGTGGGGCCGTGGATGATCTACTCCCGTTTGCACACGCCGACGCCGGCCCAGCGCCAAGAGCAGAAAGGGTACATCCTCGAAAGTTACGCCACCCAATTCTGGCAGCGGAGCGCCGGCGACATTGACTCCGGCACGATCTCGCTCGGCGAACTCCCGGCGCGCATTTGGAAAAACACGGCGGAGATTATGGGCCAGGACTTCGGGGTGCTCGTCGCTTCCCGCCTGCTCCCGATACTAGGCCCAACGGTGATGGCACTTCTCTCATTCCTCCTGAGCGCCCTGGCCATTCTCGGTTTCGTCGCAACCGTGCGTGAAAGGATCACTGTGGCGGAGATCACCGTGCTGCTCTCACTTATGATCACGGTGGCCTGGCCGTGGGCGCCGCTGCGATTCATCTTACCGCTCACGCCTTTCTTGGTCTTCTACCTCCTGATGGGATTGCGGGCCATCTACCGCTGGCGCAGGCGGGGCAGCGGGATGATGGATCCTCGTGCCCAGTGGGTGCTGCTGGCGGTGGCGGCGTGGCTCATCGTCGCGGGCAATGTCGTGACCCACTTGGATTACATCCAGCGTCTCGACGACCCGAGCTTCAAGAGCCGCGGCGAGACGGCGGCCTTTGAGGAGATCGAGACCATGCTTCAATGGTCACGCGAAAGGCTACCGGCGGAGGAGGTCTTTGCCTCGCTCAATCCGCCCCTGGTCCACCTCTACACCGGGCATAAGACGATCTCCGCCCAAGACCCGGTCGAGAGTTGGGAGACCTGGAACCGGCTCGGGGTCCGCTACCTAGTGCTGACCTCGCCCTACGGCGTGCCTGAGCGGGATTCAGCCGGGAGGAAAATCACTACCGTTTATCAATCTCGCCGCGACCCTCACCTGCGGGTGGTGGACCTTGGCCCGCCGTCATCACGCGCGCCTTGGGGGAGCGCTGCCGCATCCGCCCCGAAGTAAGACCCATTGAGATGAGGGTCAGGCACTCGCGTTGAGCGACTGACCTGTCACCCATTTGAGCCCCGACGGAGACGAATTCACGATGGCCAAGAGTAAGCGGGCAGCCGCGAAGGCGGATCAAGTTGAGACTGAACTGAGGAAGGAGCCAATCGAGGCGGGGGAAATCGGCGGCGCTCTCAAGCGCAGAAGTTGGGGCGTCATCGCCAGCGTGGCGGGCGCCCTCCTGCTTTTTCTCCTGGTCTACGTGCTGCGGCTCGATCATGTCGTCGGCCAAGTGCAAGACGACGCCTGGTACGTGCTGCTGGCTCAAGCCCTGGCGACCGGGCAGGGCTACACGCTCATCAACTCTCCCTCCCCCGGCATTCTCCCGCTCTACCCGCCGGCATTCCCCTGGCTGCTCTCTGTAGTCTACCGGCTCTCCCCGCACTTCCCGCAAAACTTCTGGCTGCTCAAATCGGTCTCGATGGCGGCGATGCTGGGGGTGGGAGTCGTGGCGTATTACTACTTGAAGGGTGACCGGAGCTTCCCGCATTACCTGGCCCTCAGTGTCGCGGGCCTCGCTGTCCTCAATCCGGCCTTGGTCTTCCTGGCAACCTCCACCGTCATGTCAGAGTGCGTCTTCACCTTCACTCAGTTGCTGACCATCCTGGTGATCGAACGCGGGGTGCGGGTAGGAAACAAGAGCGGGGCTTACCCGTATTGGGCGCTGGGCGCGGCGCTCGCATCGTTTACGTTCCTGACGCGTTCGATGGCGCTCGGCCTCATCCTCGCGGTGGTCGTCTACCTGCTCAAAGAGCGTCTCGTGCGAGGGGCAGTGATCTTCGCAGTAGGGGTGGCGATTCTAGTCGGGCCGTGGATGCTCTACGCCCGGCTGCACGCCCCGACGGCAGAGCAGCGTGCCGAACAGGGCGGCCACATCATCCTCGGTTACGCCGCGCAATTCTGGCAGAAGAGCGCCGGCGACATCACCTCAGGCCAGGCTGAGGCGAGCGACCTGCCGGAGCGCGTCTGGAAGAACTTCGTCCTGATCCTGGGCCACGACGCCGGAATGATGATGTTACCGCCCGCCTTCCGCAACTCCAGGTTCAGTGGGAGTGAGGTGTTGGAGGGGGCGGAGAATACGAGCCTCCTTTCGTATCTCCTCAGCGCGCTGGCGATCATCGGTTTTTTCACCGCGCTGCGCAGGAAGGTATCTCTAGCCGAGGTCTGCTTTCCCTTATCACTGGCCATCATCCTGCTCTGGCCGTGGAAGCCTTTCCGGTTAGTCTTGCCGTTCATCGTCTTCATCCTTTTCTACTTCCTGACGGGAATTCAGACCATCTATCATCTCTACCAGCGATTCCAACAGACTTCCAACCTCCGCCGACAATGGATCGCCCTGGGGGTTGTGACCGGCTGCCTCCTGACAATCACCCTCTACGACCATACGAGTTATCTGCTCAGGAAATACCAGCGCGCGCCCGCCGAGCGCCCGGTGTGGATTCGCACCTTCGAGGAGAATGAGGCAGTGTTGGAATGGGTAGACAAGAAGCTCCCGAAGGAAAACGTCATCACGGCGGATAACCCACCGTTAGTGTATCTCTACGCTAAACGCAAAACCGTAGCCTTTCAGGAGCCGACTGCTAATTGGGAGAATTGGAATCGCCTCGGAGTACGCTACCTGGTGCGGACCGCTCTGGCCCCGCTGCCTAAACCTGACATGTATAGTGAGGGTCGATATAACCTCGTCTACCACTCTCGCGGCGAACTGAATTTGCGGGTGCTAGACTTCGGCCCGCAGTCCTCACGCTTGCCTTGGGGAAGTACGGATCCATCTAAGGCGATGAAGATAGAATTTAAGTAGGCCAGGAAGGTGGAAGCGGAGTCTAACCAGGTATATCACTGCCTCTACTCCGGCGGGAGAACAGCCCGCAGGACTTGTTATACTACGTAGGCGGTCATTCTCCGTTGTAGTAGTAGCTGCCCGGCCAGTTGCCGGGGTTGGCCGTCTTCAGCCGGTTCGCCGCGTCGTAAGTGTAGACCGTGGCGCCTTCGTTCGTCAGGTTGCCGGCCGCATCGTAAGTGTAGCTCAGCGTCCCATTGACGTTGCTGATCTGGTTGGTCGCTGGGGCGCCGCTCCCGTTCGTCGCGTAGTTGATGGTGTAGTTGGGCGACTCGCCTCCGGCACCGCTCACCGTCCGCAGGTTGCCCCACTCGTCGTAGCTGTAGCTGCGCGAGAAGGCCGGTGCGCTCGCCGAAGTCAGCCGGTCATAAGCGTCGTAGCTGTAGGCCGTGCTGTAGGCTGGGCCATAATTGTTTGTGAAGTGCTGGATTGGGAAGTTTGTTCATCGGACTGTACGTCATTGCCCGCGCTGGTACCTCATTAGATACGCTGTTATTAATATTGACATTAACGAGAGTACAAGCGCACCTAATGTGGCAGTGTAAGTAGTAACTTCTATTACTGTAAGTGGAAACGCAATATAGTACCATATTAAGTCCTTGATAGCCTCCCTCAGGACTATTGGCTGAGGGTTATAGTAGATATGAGATGCAAAAAGAAAATAAACTGGCATGAATATAACTAAGCCTACCAGAAGATTAAACTCTGGTCTTGGGATGCTTCTCGATGTCCTAGATATTCGATACCAGGCAAATGTCAATAGGCCAAGTCCGATAGGAGTTAGAAATGTAAACACGAGGAATGATATACCTGAAATATTCCCCTTCGTAAGGAAGTCCATCACTAGCCAGATTCCGTAGAACAATATGGCCCCACTGAATATCTGGGCCAAACTTCCTTTCCAAAATTGCTTTATGGTGGAAAACATATCACTCATATTAGCCTCCGGTTATATATAGTTGACACTTGATTTAGGGAAGAGTCGAGCCGCAGACCATCTGATCTGCGGCTCGGTCAATTTTGACAACATTTATAGCCTGGGACAAAATACCCATAACTCGCATTTAATAAGAAGCAACTTGGACAATGCTCATCAGAACAAGCAAGGGGCACAACTCGCAAAGCATTCGACATGAATGGCTGCTTCACATACTGCAAAGACCTGAGGATCATACGAATAAATAAAGCACCTGTCAGTCTTTTGCAAGCAAAGCCTGATGCAATTCGAATAAGCAGAGGTTTTTGAAGCTCTTTTACATACGCCTGGCGCCAACTTACAGTAATATTCAATAAGGTGAATAGACTTAAGAGCCTTTGCAGCCTCGCATAGGTCATTGTATATGCTACAGTCTGTAGTTCCTGGACAGGAAGGTGTTCCGTCCCCACCATCCCCTGGATCGGGGCCGCAGGGAGCCGGGTCAATCGGTGGTAACAACCCCGATGGATCAACGAAGTTGACTGGATCGTTCTGCACATAGCTGTACCGGTTCAGACTCTCCGGCTTCTGTTGATTCGCGCTCGCCAGTGCTTGCGGGCTCTGACCCTGGTAGCCTGACCCTAGCGGGTCGGCTTGCAGGAACCGCCCCCGGTTCTGGTTATACATCCTGGCCTGCGCATTGTCCAGGTTTGTCGCCCCATCTCGCTCATAGCCCGTGAACATCCGGCTGATGGCGCTCCCACCGGGGGCGACCCAACTGACGAGGATTTGTCCGTGCGGGTCGAACTCTCCCCGGTAATCCAGGCTTCCATCCGTCCGCGTCAGCATATGCCCGCTGCCGAGGTGATCGGGGTGCACCCAGTAGAAGACCCCATCATAGTTCTGCACCGCGACCAGTTTCTTCCCCATGTAGACATAGGCCCGCACCAGCGTGTAGTTCGCCCTCACCTCCAGTGCCACCTGCTTGAGCACTGAAGACCAGACGTAGTAGAGCGGCGTCAAGTTCGGAACGTCGCGTCGCACCCGCTTGCCATCCCCATCGTAGTAGTAGCTGCTCAGCCAGTTGCCGGGATTGGCTGTCTTGAGCCGGTTCGCCGCATCGTAAGTGTAGACCGTCGCCCCTTCGTTGGTCAGGTTGCCGGCCGCGTCGTAGGTGTAGCTCAGCGTTCCGTTGACGTTGCTGATCTGGTTGGTCGGAGCGCCGCTCCCGTTCGTCGCGTAGTTGATGGTGTAGTTGGGCGACTCACCCCCGGCACCGCTCACCGTCCGCAGGTTGCCCCACTCATCGTAGCTGTAGCTGCGCGAGAAGGCCGGTGCGCTCGCCGAAGTCAGCCGGTCATAAGCGTCGTAGCTGTAGGTCGTGGTGTAGGCCGGGTCATAGTTGTCGGTCAGTTGCTGAAGGCTACCATTCGGGTAATAAGTGTAAGTCTGGTTGATAATCGGATCGCTCCCGTCGGTCCGCTTCACCGTCATGCTCGAGAGGAATTGCCGCTGGTCGCTGTAGCCCAGCGCCAGGTTGCGGCCATTGCCGTAGCTGATGCTTTTGACCTTGCCCGAGCCGCGGTAGGTCGTGCTGTTGGTGACGTTGGTCGTAGTATTGGGGTCTGTCCCAATCAGGTTGGTGCCGATGCCGGTGATGGCGCCGGCATAATTGTAACCGTAGTTGACATTCTTGCTCCAACTCGTGGTGTAATGGTTGACCTGCGTCACCTGGTCGGCCAGGTTGTAGCTGTAGTTCAGCGTGTAGGTCTCACCCGGCAGGTTCGTGAAGGTCCGCGACTCGCTTTGCAGTTGGCGGTAGGCGTTATAAGTATAGGTCATCGTTCCCTGCCCATCCGTCATCTGGTTGCGTGATCCCCAGTCATCGTAGCCGAAGGAGGCCGAGGGAGTCGCCCCGCCGTCATTGTAGCTCACCCCTGTCACCAAGTTCCGGGTGTTGTAGGTGTAGGTGGCGACCAATCCCCGCTGGTTTGAGACGGTCTCCATCAAGTCATTAGGCTTGTAGGTGTAGCTGACCGACCCGCCTTCGGGAGTCACCTCATTCTGCAACCTCGCGTAACCGTCGTAGCCGTAGGTCCGCCACTGGCTCTTCGTCTCGGTGGTATCGCTGTGGGTGACCATGGTCAGGCGGTCGAGTTCGTCGTAAGTGTAGGTCACTTTGTTGTAGAACCCGCTCCCTAACGAAGGATTGAGTTCGCTCGCCTCAACTAGGCGCCCCAAGAAGTCGGTCTTAGTGCGGATTTGACATCCCCGCTCGTTGGTCACGGTCGTGGTTGTCCCTCCTGCGCAACCACAACCTGTGTAATCGTACTGGAAGATGGCATTATCAGGTCTCGTGATGAGCTTGGGCCGTCCCATTTCATCGTAAGTCTTGTCGGTGTAGATCCACCCCAATCCAGTTGGAGGAGCGTCTTCATCGGCCGGATTCCAATTGCCATCCATAGCGATCACGTTCGAGGCGTCGGTCTGCCTCCCAAGTGCGTCAAAGATGAACTGCTGACCGGAGTATTTGCCGGCGACGGCATTCGAGTGGTCGCGCCCTTTCCTCCGCACTTTCCTGGCGCCGTTGAACTCCTGGAACTTGAACGTCACCAGGCCCGCAGCGATGAGCTGGTAGGTGCTCTGGTTGAGGTAATTGTCCCAGTACCCATTGCGCGTGTAACCGCCATCGGGCCGGTTCGTCTGTAACAAGCGATCCGCAAAGTCGTAGCTCATCGTCACCACCTGCTCCTCAGTGCTCAAGTTGGGCCGGAGATTGAAGGTCTTGAGGACGTTGCCGTCGTAGTAATCATACTGCGACCCGGTCCGGAAGCCAATCGGGTCCTGCTTCGTGTAGACGTAGGCCGCGGTCGGCCCTAGCCCGACAGGCTTGTTGCTGTAATTGTCCGTGACAATGAATTGCGTCCGGTTGCCAGCCCCGTCAGTCTCCGCCCGGACATTGCCGTTGCTGTCATACGTAGTGCGCTTGGTGATGCGCGGCGAGCCGGCCACTCCGCTCACCACCGAGTACTGTGTGACGCTCGTCAGGTTCCCGCGCGTGGTCATCGTCCCGCCGAACTGCCCGTCGTCGTGCTGGATCACGCCGTCAGGAGTCGCGTTGATGAAGTAAGAAGCCGTCTGCCCGTTGGAGTCAGTGAAGCTCCCCGTCTCGTCGTAGGTGTTGAGCGTCTGCGCCAGCAGAGTCGTGCCCGGCCCGCTGTAGATCGAGGTCAGCGTGGGCAAGCCAAGCATGCGCAGCGAGGGGTAGCTGGTGTAGTCATAAGCCGTCCGCCGGTAGACGAGGCCATACAGAGCATTGTACTCGTCCTTGGTCGCTACCAGCCACATCCCGTCGCGCTGCAGGTAGCTGTAACGCGTCTGCTGGGTGTTGGAGCTGTCGTAGACCTTCTTCTCAAACACCCGCGCGTTCGAGACGTAAGAGACTCCCGTGTCCTGCGTGTATTGCACCTGCTCGGTCCGCGTCGGGTTGACGCCCTCGCCCAAGCCGTAGAAGATCGAGTTCCGGTACAGGCCGCTGGAGTATTGGCGGTAGACGCGGCCGAGCGGGTCCTGCACCCGGTTGTACCAGTCGTAAGGAGGGGCGCCACCGCCGTTTTGGTCGTAATCATAGCGGTAGCCCTGCGGATTCCCGCTCATCCAGTTTTCGGCCTGCTCGTACCGGAACATGAAACGCGGGCAGTCACCCGGCGCGATGTCCTGGACGGTGACCAGCGGGGCAGCCGGGTAAGAGGCGCCGTTGACCGAGGGGATAGTAAAATAGGTGTAAGCGATCCGCCGCTCGTTGCCCTGCCCCGACACGGTCGGCGCCCACTTCTCGATCAGATAAAGCTGCGCGTAGCTGTTGTAGTAGAACCTGAATTGATAGCCCGTCGGGTAGGTGATCTTGGTCGGCAGGTAGACGTTCGTCCCGTTGATGGTCGCCGGGTCGAGGTTCGTTCCCGTGGCAAAAACGGTCTGGACGGTCACCGGCTGATAGTCGATGAGCGCGTAGTTGTAGATCACCCCGTTGCGGTTCTGCTGGACGGCCGTCAGGCGGTTGCTCTGGTAGACGAAGTCGATCCGGCGGCCGGCGGTGTCGATGATGTAATCCATCACCAGGTCGTTGTTCGAGAGCGTGCGGTAGTAGATGCCCATCCAGTTACCATTATGGTTCTTGATGATCGTCGGCAGGAGTTGGAAGTCGCCGTTGGCCGTCGAGGGCTGCTGGAAGGCGACCCGGTCCCCGTTGTTCATCCACATCCGCCAGATGCCGTCCTCGAACTGGAGGTAAGAGGAATCGTAGCTTTCGTAGCGGCCACTGGACGGGTTGTAGGCCAGGTCACGCCGCGTCCCGTCGGGGGCGATGTAGAGGTAAGAGAGCTTGCCGGTCACCGAGTTGGTGTAGGGGCCGGGCCACCCCCCGTTGTTCACACCCTGAATGGCGCCATAGCCGAGCCGCCAACCCGGGCCGGGGTAGCCCTTCTCGGCGTTGAAGAACATGGTGTTGGAGTTGAGGTCTTTGTTCCACACCCGGCTGTTGTAAGTCAGGTTGAGGGTGAGGTCAACCCCGGCCCGGCCCTTGAGCGAGAGCACGGGGGCAGAGAAGTTGTAATTCCTGGAGTCGAGGTTGATCGAGATGCCGCCCACGGTCGCATCGGCCGCCGTCGGGTCGACCGACTGGAGCGGCTGGCTGCCGGCAGTCCCGGCGGCATTGACAGCCTTACTCAGCTCCGTGTAGTAGCTGTTGAAGCTGGCCGTCTGGGTCGGCTGCGGGTCGTCATAGCCCGCGGGAGGCAAGGTGCTGTTCTGCACGTAGGCGGCCGGCGGGTTTGGGTTGTTTGCCCGGATGTAGTCGAGGCTGCCGCCGCTTTGGACGGCAGGCTTTACTCTCCTGCTACTCTTCTTGACGGCTTTCCCCTTACCAGCGGAATAGCCGTTTTTATCGCCGCCGCGGTTCAGGGCCTTGATTGCCCCGCCCGCATTGACCACCCCGCCGCTCGATACCTTGCCGGCAAGGCCAGGCACGGACCGCGCTCCCGCGATCAAGCTCTGTCGCACCGTCTGGGCGGACACCCACCCGCGAACCGTTTTGAGCAGGCCCGCGACCCCGGCCACCAGTGGCGCTGCGGCTGAAGTGCCGGTCAGACTCACGTACCCGCCGCCGCGTTGCGTGGTCAGGACATCAATGCCTGGCGCAGCGATCTGCACGCCGGATGCGCCCCAGTTGGAAAAACTGGCCAACTGGTCGCCGTTGGTCGTGGCCGCCACCGAGATCAAATTACCGGCGTTATAGCCGGCCGGGTAATAGGGTGCCCTGTCAAGGCTCTTTCCGCTGTTGCCGGCCGCGGCCACCACCAGGGTCCCGCTCATCGATGCGCGGTTGATCGCTTCCAGGAGCCCCTGCGAATAAGCGCCGGTGCCGAAGCTGCAATTGATCACCGCCGCCCCGTGCGCGACCGCAAAGTCGATGGCCTCAATGACCCCGGCGACCGTCCCTTTGCCGGAGGCGTCGAGCGCCTTGAGCGGCATAAGGCTGGCCTGCCACATCACACCCGTGATGCCCGCGGCATTGTTGCCTTCGGCCGCGATGATGCCGGAGACCTGAGTGCCGTGGCCGTGGTCGTCGGCGACATCGTTGGTGTCGTTCACAAAATTCCAGCCCGCAACGTCGTCCACATAACCGTCCCCGTCATCGTCTTGGCTGGCCTCACCTTTGGCTTCGGCCTGATTGACCCAGAGGTTATGAACCAAGTCGCGATTACTTGAGTCGATGCCGGTGTCAATCACCGCGATCACAGTCCGGCGCGACCCGGTGGTCGTTTGCCAACCTGCCGCCGTACCAACATCTGCCCCTTTGATTCCCCCACGCTGCCCCGTGTTGGCGAGCGCCCACTGTTTCCTGAACTGTGGGTCGTTTGGTGTCACGGGTAGCGGGCGCGCCGTGCCGGCGGCTCTGGTGACGAAGTAGTTGGGCTCGGCCCACTCGATCACGGCATCGAGTTGCCGCAAGTCGGAGAGCGCGGTACTCAAGTCGAGGTGGTCTTTGAGCGTCAAGAGGGTGGCGCCGCTCCGCCCCCGCAACTCCTTGTGCGCTTGCCCAAAGCTCTCGATCACCTGGTCGCGCTGCTGACTCGGGACCTCAGGCCGAAATTTGACGATCAACTCACCTTCTTGGTGCGAGTGAGTAATTGGTTGAATGCTTGGCATACTAGGCGGTGCTGCAGGGGCTTCAGCCCTCACCCTGGCAATCGAAGTGATCGGCGAATAAGCGAGGCAGAGCGAGAGAAACCCGACGAACCAAACACGGAAAAGACGCGACGACGCAAAATAAGCGGTGCGGGACATGGCCAGTAGCTCCTTTGGGGTTGTGTCTGGCCGCCGTCGGAGCTAGGATACGTGCTGTCCAGGCAGTGCATCCTATGCTGCCGACGGCGGCAGAGGTTGTATTGTTCACGAGGCCCTGCTACCACCTGCAAGTGGTGGCAGGGCCTTTGATTTATCTCTCCGGGAAAAGCATGAAACAGGTTTTGTTGGGACGGCAGCAACCGACGCAGGAAGATGATGCGGCATGGGGGAGCCTCCCGCAAATGCTGGCTTAAGCCCTAGAGTCAGCACTCCCAAAGGCACAAGCCAGGACGCCAACCTAAAGAATGTAGCGGCTAAGGTAGTCCCAAGCGCAGGAGGTAGGCGGCAGCAATCATCAAGATAGTAGCGCTCAGTTGTCCTGCCGGGGCAACTCTTGCCGAACTATAGCTTGAAGATGAGAAGTAAACCCGTGATATCTTCAATAACTCAGGCTGAATACAAAATACCAAACCCGCGCGGAGTATAAGCTATGGTAAAAAAACACGTCAACGGGAAAATAATTAAAGTTATGGCACTGATGCAATAATTGTTGGTAAGGTGCTTCTACCAAGTCTTGGCTATGTCGTTTAAATTATTGAGGGCAGACCTTGATTCCGCCCCCACAAACATCAGGAATTG
>Ga0207646_10006408_pt1 | contig 12170 bp, 15 predicted proteins | sample KBSK5502metaG_FD_184343 | JGI IMG/M metagenome (GOLD analysis project Ga0207646, IMG submission 184343) | Corn, switchgrass and miscanthus rhizosphere microbial communities from Kellogg Biological Station, Michigan, USA - KBS K5-50-2 metaG... | ecosystem: Host-associated > Plants > Roots >...
CCGGACGCGGGCGAAATCGTCCACCGCCTCCTGCAGCGGGCGATCGAGCTCTTGCGCCTGGAGCGGATCGATCGCGCTCGAGACGTCGGCGTTGCCCAGACCCTCGAGATGCGCGCGCCTCAGCAGTGCGTCGACCCGGGTGCCCGATTCCAGAAGGTGTGCAATGAGTCCGCCGAGCGTCGGGAACGCGGGCCCATGGCGGTAACGAAGCCTCGCCTCGTCGAGACCGTAGACGAGGTCGCTGATGCGCTCGGGCACCGAGCTCATGAGTAGGACCGCGTCGGCGGGGCTCAGCTCCTCCTCGAGTTCCATGGACATTACTTCTGCGCCGCGTAGATCCAGGTGAACGCGATCACCAGGAGCACGACGAGCACAAAGAACAGGAGCTCCACGCGGATGGCCAGGCGCACGAGCCGGCGCGCTTTCCTGGTGCGCGCGCCGCAGCGCTCACAGTAAGCCGCGCCGGCCACAAGCTGGGCGCCACAGTTGTCACAGGCAACCTGTGCTTGTTGCACGAACTGGAGTCTACCGGCGGTGGCGTTCCCTCTCCCGCTTGCGGGAGAGGGCCAGGGTGAGGGCTTACCGCCGGTAGACGGCCCGGCCCTCCACTTCGTCCTTGTTGAGTCGCTTGTTCAGGTGCAGCCCCTCGAGCAGGAACTCGATGACAGACGCGCGAACCTCGGGCCGGTCGGGCAGGCTCAGCTTCTTCAGCGCAGTCGCGAGCTCGGGCACGTCGCCGATCGCACGCGTGTAGGCGCGGGCCGCGATGCCCTCGCCGACCTCGAGCATCGTGCCGTCCTCGAATCGCGACACGAGACCGTCGAAGTGCGAGGCGGAGAAGTACCTGCTGAACACAGCGCTGACCGCGCCTCGCTCGAGACGCGAAAGCACCTGCTCCTCTTTGCCTTCGTCGAGCGCTTCGATCTCGACACGCCCGGCGGTCGACGACGTGAGATAGGCGAGGTCCGTGATGCGTGGCACAGCGATCGACTCGCCGAGTCGGGCGGCCCTGCGCACGGAGTTGCTCGCGAGGTTTTCGAAGTTGGCGATGGACATGCGCACCGACACGCCTGACGACTGCGAGATGTGCGGGCTGCGACGCGCCAGGTGAGTCAGCTCCGCAACGATCTCCTTCATGAAGCTGGGGAAGATCAGCTCGAAGTCCTCGGGGACGGGGTTGCGTTCCGACTCCATGATCTGCATCTCTTCGCCGATGGTCAGCGGGTAGTGCGTGCGCACCTGCGAGCCAAAGCGGTCCTTGAGCGGCGTGATGATGCGGCCGCGCGAGGTGTAGTCCTCGGGATTGGCGCTTGCGAGGACGAAGAGGTCCAGCGGCAGCCGCACGCGGTAGCCGCGGATCTGCACGTCCTTCTCTTCCATGATGTTGAGCAGTCCGACCTGGATGCGTTCCGCGAGGTCGGGCAACTCGTTGATGCCGAAGATGCCCCGGTTGGTGCGCGGCAGCAGGCCGTAGTGGATGGTCAGCTCGTCGGCGAGGTAACGCCCTTCGGCGACCTTGATGGGGTCGACCTCGCCGATGAGGTCAGCGATCGAGATGTCCGGCGTCGCGAGCTTCTCGCCGTACCGCTCGTCGCGGTGCAGCCACGCGACCTCGACGTTGTCACCGCCGGCGGCCACCAGGTCGCGGCAGCGCTTGCAGATCGGTCCGTAGGGGTGGTCGTTGATCTCGCAGCCCGCGATGACCGGCACCTGCTCGTCCAGCAGGCTGACCAGCGAGCGCATGATCCGGCTCTTGGCCTGGCCGCGCTCGCCGAGAAGGATCACGTCATGGCCGGAGATGATGGCGTTGGACAGCTGCGGCAGGACGGTCTCGTCGTAGCCGACGATGCCCGCCAGCAGAGGCTCGCCTGACCTCAGCCGCGCCAGCAGGTTGCGACGCATCTCGTGCTTCACGGACTCGCGCGCGTGACCGGATGCGCGCAGCTCAGCGATGGTTCGGGGAGCGTTGGAGGCCATGCCGTGCACTATAGAGAACGTCGCGTCCGCCTTTCCGCTCAAAGCGTCGCCGGCCGGCGCGCTATGCTCCGGGCGCTTTGACTCAGAGCATTCGAGCGCGCTACGAGGACGCGCACGACGATGGCAGGCCGCTGCTCGGTGGCCATCGCGGGAATCCAGCCCATCATCCTGAGAACACCATGCGGTCGTTTCGCTCGGCCATCGAGGCGGGCTGCGACCTCATTGAATGCGACGTCCACCTGTCGTCCGACAACCGACTCGTCGTCATCCACGATCACACCCTCGACCGCACCACCAACGGACAGGGACTCGTGCGCGACCACACAGCGGCCGAGCTGCGGAAGCTCGACGCGGGAGAGGGCGAGCGCATCCCGCTGCTCCACGACGTCATCGAGCTGGCGCTCGGCAAGGTCGGCCTGGTCATCGAGATCAAGCAGCTGCCCATCACCTACGAAGGGCTGGAGGAGAAGCTCGTGAACATGCTGCGCCAGCTGGGCGCGATTCAGGAATGCGCGGTGGTCTCGTTCCACCACCCGGCGATTCGCAAGCTGCGGGAGATGGAGCCGCGCCTCCAGCTCGGCATCCTCGAAGGCGCTCGGCCCTTGGACCCGGCACGCATGCTGCGCGAGGCGGGCGCCGACGTGTTCTCGCCCCATTGGGGCGCGATGGATCGCGAAGTGGTGGAGCAGGTGCATTCGGCCGGCGGCGCGGTGGGGACATGGACGGTCGACGATGACGCCGCCGTCGCCTGGTGCAGGTACTGCAAGCCGGACTCGGTGTTCACCAACCGCCCGGTGGAGATAGGTCAGGCGCTCAAGTCGTAGCCCGGCCGACGAGCAGCATCACCTGGTTTTTCTCAGGGTCGAACATCACGCTAAGCCGCTCGCCCGTCTTGTACGAATGGCGAGACGAGAACGAAGCCTCCAGGTCGCGACCGTCTATGCGAACGTGTACTCGCGCGGTCATTCCCGACACGCGCAACACCTCGGCGTTGGCGAGGACGCCGTTCTGCATGGCTCGCCGCACCGAGGTGACGACAATCACCATCAGCACGACGCCCCCCACTGTCAGTACGCCAACAGCGCCGAGCAGGAATGGCAGCCCCCTCGACTGTATGAACACCAGCCCGATGACAAGGAGCACCACGAGGTCGAAGGCGATCCACGCCAGCAGCGGGGCGTACACGATCAAAAGTGCGGACATGCTCACCGGCCTGGGAGGTTTTGGATACTGGGCCTGCAGCCGGGCTGCAAGCTCCCGAAGCCGGAAAAGCGGCAAGAGCCGTTCGATGGGGCCACGTTACACCGGGTGCCGCCGGACGTTGGCTCAATTGACGTGCACGCCCATACGATGAACCAGCTTTGGCTGCCGACCGGCCGCCTTTCGAGGACGTCTACCGCGACTATCTTGGGCGCATCTACGCCTACGTCCGGGCTCAGGTCGGCACCTCAGCCGACGCCGAGGACATCACCGCCCAGGTCTTCATGAACGCCTACCAGGCCTATGACCGCTTCGAGCCGCGCAACGTGACGCCCGCGGCCTGGCTGTTCCGCATCGCGCGCAACGCCACGCTCGACCACTTCCGCGCGAGCGGCCGGCGCGACCGGCTGCAGCGGACGATCGAGCACCAGCCGGAGGCCGAGGAGGATCCGGCCTCCATGGCGGAGGAGCGAATCCAGTACCGCGCGTTGCTCGCGCACGTGGCTCGCCTGCCCGAGCGCCAACGCGACGCGATCTCGCTGCGCCATTCGGGCCTCAGCTTCGAAGAGGTTGGGCACCTGATGAGCTGCAGCGAGGACGCGGCCAAGATGCTGTACCACCGGGCCCTGAAGGCGCTGCGCGACGCGGTCGCCGGCGAGGAACAGGCCGTTGAGTGACAACAAGGAAGACCTCGAGCTGCAGGCGCTCCAGCGCGAGCTGGACGATGCGTTCGCGACGACGCGGCCCCGCCGCGGCTTCGAGGACGACCTGTGGACGCGAATGCAGGCCAGGCGGCCGCTGTGGGCCCGCCTGCGCGACACGTTCGGCTCGTTCGGCGCCCTGTTCCGCGAGGCGCCGGCCATCCCAGTCGGCGCGGTCGCGGTGCTCCTCATTGTCGTGATCGGCGCCGGGATCCTGATCAACAGCGGCCTGCACCTGAATCAGACCGCCACCAGTGGCGGCACTTCGCTGTCCGCGCCCGACCTGGCGTTGGGCGAGTTCGGCAAGCTGCCCACCCCGGCCCTGCACCCCGGCCTTGTTCCCGCGCCCACCGCGGAGGCTCCCAGCACTGCGTACAGCAGCTCCTTCGATCAGTCCAATCTGTATTTCGGACCGGCCACCCTGCGGTGGACGGGTCAGATGCCGCTGCAATCGGTGCAGGCACCGGTCTACCGATACGCCGAGCCAGGCGTGGCCCTTGCCGATCAATTCGCAGCCTCAGTCGGTGCCTCGAGCAACAAGCAGGTGCAGTCCGGAAGCGGCTTCCTCGGCACGTACTCGGGCCAGGCGTTCAGCCTGACCGTCCAGCCGACCGAACCTCAGCTGCCCCTCGAGCCTTACTTCAACCTCGCACCCACCAGCCCGGTAACCGCGCCGGGCGGGCCGGACTCGCAGGCAGCGGCGACAGCTTTCCTCGGCCGGTACAGCCTGGTGCCGTCGTGGCCCAACTCGGTCACGGTCCGGCAATCGGGCGATCGTGTGCTCGTTCAATACTCGCGCGCGTTCCAGCTGCCGGGCGGTGGTGTCGCGTATCTCGTCAACTGGATAGGCCAGCGTTACGGTGCGAGCGTCGACATCAACAACGGCGGCATCACGGGAGCCTCCGGCCCGCTGCCGCTGAACCTCGACGCCACGACGTACCGCCTCATCTCCAACGACGACGCGGTGCGGTCTGCCCTCGCGTCCGCGCCCGCATCGACGCAAGGCATCCAGCCGGCGCCCGCGGTCGACCTCAATTCGGTCGAGCTCGTCTACGCGCTCGCCTACGCTCGCGGCCAGGGTTATTACGAACCCGCCTATCTCTTCTCGGGCACGTTCCAGTACAACGGTCAGACATACACCAAGAGAGTTCTCGTCCCGCTGGTGGATCCCGCGCTCCGCTCGTAGTCCTGACGATCGGTCACTCGACGCGCTCGCTCGACGAGCTGGTCGAGCTGCTGAAGTCGCACGGAGTGGAGCGCCTGGTCGATGTGCGCACGGTGCCGGGCTCGCGGCGGATGCCGCACTTCGCGCGCGCCGCGCTGGAGGTGGCAATGCCAGAGAGCGATATCGAGTACATGCACATGCCGGAGCTTGGAGGGCTGCGCAAGCCGCGCCCCGACTCGGTCAACCTGGGCTGGCGCAACGAGTCCTTCCGCGGTTACGCCGACTACATGCAAACCGACGATTTCTGGCGCGCCATCGACAGGCTCCGCGCGCTCGCGGCCGCAAAGAAGACGGCCATCATGTGCGCCGAAGCGGTGCCCTGGCGCTGCCACCGCTCTCTCATCGCCGACGCGCTCACAATCCAGGGCGTCGAGGTCCGGCACATCACGGACAAGGGGGAGCCGGCCGCCCACCGATTGACGCCATTCGCATTCGTCGTAGAGGGGCACATCACCTATCCGGGGACCGATACACTCCCGCTTTAGATGAGGAAGGAGCCGCCCCACTAGATGGGGAAGAAGCAGGTGCGCTCCCAGATGCGCCAGGTCAAGCGGAAGGCGCCCACTCCTGGCCAGATGGCGCAGGGGTCGACCCGCAAGCAGCGTGAGCGCTACGTCGAGGCAGGCGGAATGCTGCAGGGCTACGCGCCCGACTTCGTGGTCCGGCTTGGCTACATAGCCGTCGGCGTCGCGGTCGCGTGCCTGATCGTGGCGGCCGTCCTGATCCTGGTGCTGCGGCCGATTTACGGCTGGGCCGACGCGATCGTCGCTGCGATCGCATGGCTGCTGCCAATCGCGCTGCTCGCGAGCTTCGTCGCCCCGGGTTTTCGCCTGGCGCTCAAGGATCGACGCGCCGAGGCCAAGCTGGTGCAGGGACAGCTCATCGGCGCAAGCACCGTGAGCAACTCGATGGGCCTCGGCCTGCTGATGGTGCAGACGCGCGGCGGATCCGAGCAGTACCTGGTGCCGCCGGCGCGACTGAAGCAGATCCCCGGCAACCAGGTGAACGTCGTGCTCACCGTGACGCCTTATCTACGGCACGTGCGCTCGGTCGGCATCATGGGCCAGCGGATGGTGGGCCGCGTCGAGCCGCCCGTGCCCCCGGTCATGCGCCAGCTGCAGCGGCTGCCTCTGCTGACTCCAATCGCGCTGTCGCTAGCGGTCATCCTCGGCGACGACGTGCTGGCGGCGGTCCCGGTCATCAGCAACGAGACGCTGCACGCTGCCCTGGCGGTGGCCGTCGGCGCCGCGCTGGGAGCGCTGGTCTATTTCGGCTCGACGTTCCTGCAGCGACGAATGATGGCCGAGGCCCAGGCGCTGGTACCGACCCGCTAGGAAGTCTTTTCCGGCTCTTTTCCCGCCTGCGGGAGAGGGTCAGGGTGAGTGGCGATCGGCTCAGCCGTCGGCGCCGGGGTCTTACTCGCCGCGGGCTCCTGGTGCGGCACCAGGTCCTTCCGCTGCGGATACAGCGCGATCAGCAGCAGGCTGAACGCCAGCCCGAAGAACACGGGCCCGATGTGCACCGGGTCCCGCCAGAGCAGCCAGGCGCCCCCTTCGAAGGCGAGCACCACGACCCCATAGAGGATCCCCGCGCGGACCCAGGCCACGTTGGCGGAGGGGTTGAACGCGGCCGCCATGAGCCCGATGCCGAGCACGGCGCCGGCTGCCGACGTGTGGGTCCCGACCTCCTGATCGAGCGGCAGAAGCGAGGTCGGCACGAGGGCGGCGGCGGCGCCGCCGACGAGGGCCATGCCCATCAGCAGCATGGCGATCGTGAGGAGGAGCCTTCTCATGGCGCCGAATGTATAGGAAACGCTCAGTAAACTCGACTCCATGGCTGAAGACGTCCACATCACTCCCGAGGGCCTGGAGGCCGTGCGCAAGGAGCACGAAGAGCTCACACGGGTCTGGCGGCCCCAGATCGCGGCCAAGATCAAGGCGGCCCGCGAGCTGGGCGACCTGTCCGAGAACTTCGAATACCACGCGGCCAAGAACGAGCAGGGCATGAAAGAGGCGCGCATCAACGAGCTCGAGGTGATCATCAAGAACCACGTCCTGATCGAAGGGGGGCAGCGCGTTCCAGGCCAGGTCGGCATGGGCAGCACCGTTCGCTTCCGCGAGGACGGTGAGGACGAGGAGGCGTACCGCATCGTCGGACCGGCCGAGGCTGATCCCAAGTCCGGCCGGGTGAGCTACGAGTCAGCGCTGGGCAAGGCGATGCTGGGCCACCGGGTTGGCGATGAGGTCGAGGTCAGCACGCCCAACGGCTCTTACCGGGTGCGCATCGTCGGCATTGACTAGCGGCGCTTTCACGGCGGCCGGAACCGGACATCTCCAGCGTCTCAGGGCGTGGATGGCAAGCCAGCACGTGGACGCCGCGTACATCACCCGGCCGGTCTCGATCGCGTACCTGACCGGCTTTCGCAGCGAGCCGATGGAGCGCCTGATGGCGCTCGCGATCCGGCCCGAAGGCGCGACACTCATCGTCCCTGCGCTGGAGAAGGACCACGCGGTCAGCGCCGTGTCCGAGGTCGGCGTGGTGGCGTGGAACGACGGCGAGGACCCGTACGTGTTGGTGCGCGAGGCGCTGACCGGCGCGGATCGCGCGGCGGTGGAAAAGGATCATCTGACCGTGCGCCAGGCCGAGCAGCTGCAGCTGCGCCACATGTCGGACATCTCCGGCGAGGTGCGGCGGATGCGAAGCGTCAAGACCGCCGGCGAGCTGGAGAAGCTGCATCGCGCCGCCGCGATCACCGATCGCGCATATGAAGAGGTCGTGCGCACGATCCGCGTCGGCCAGTCGGAGCTCGAGGTGGCCAACACGATCACCGCGGCGATCAGCGGCGCGGGCGCCACGCTTTCGTTCCCGACGCTTGTGCAGTTCGGCCATCACAGCGCCGTGCCGCACCACCTGCCGGCCGACCGCAGGCTGGCGCCCGGCGACCTGGCGCTGCTCGACTTCGGCGCCGCGGTCGACGGTTACTGCGCCGACACCACCCGCATGGCCGTGGCTGGCGAGCCGGACCTCCAGCAGATGGAAATCCACCGTGTGGTGCTGAAGGCGCACGACGCCGCGATCGAGGCGGTGCGCGCGGGCGTCAGCGCAGGCTCCGTCGACGCCGCCGCGAGGGGAGTGATTGAGGAGCAGGATCACGGCGACTACTTCATCCACCGCACCGGTCACGGTCTGGGACTCGAGGCCCATGAAGATCCGAGCCTCGACCCGGGTTCGAACTTAACGCTCGAAGCAGGCATGGTCTGCACCATCGAGCCCGGCATCTACATGCAGGGATGGGGCGGCGTCCGCATCGAGGACGACGTGGTCGTGGAATCGCATGGCGCCAGGCTGCTCACCCAAGCCGACCGCTCGCTCTACGTGATTCCGGTATGACTGCGACGACGACGGTCATGCGACGCACCGCCCAGCGCACGATGGTGTACCAGGCCATCGTCCAGCTGGGCGGCCACTGCACGGCTGACCAGATCACCGAAGAGCTGCGGCGCACGCGACCAACATTTCCGCGCAGCACCGTGTACCGCGGCCTCGAAGCCCTGACCGCGGCCGGCACCATTTACGCGGCGCACCTTGGCGAGGGCGCCACGCACTACGAGCTCGCGAGCGGTGAGCACCACCACGCCGTGTGCCAGGTGTGCGGCGGCGTGTTGCACATCGAGGAGGACCTCGTCACCGCGATCGAAGGTCATCTCGAGGAGCAGCACCGGTTCAAGCCGGCGCGCACCGAGGTGCTGGTGGTCGGGATCTGCGAGAGCTGCTCCCGCGCGCCGGGCCCAAAGTCCGCGCGGCGGCCGACCCTGGCTCACGTACACCGCTGATAGAGTTGCGCCGAGCCGCCCAGTCTCATTAAGAGGACGCGATGGAGCCAAAGGTCATCGGTACGGTGCTGCCAGTGCTGGAGCTGAACATGCAGCCGGGCGACAAAGTCTTCGCCGAGTCAGGTCAGCTGTCGTGGATGTCGATGGCGATCCAGATGCAGACGTCGACCACGGCTGGCGGACAGCAGGGCGGATTGTTCGGGGCCCTCGGACGGGCGGTCGCGGGCGGCACCCTCTTCATGACCGAGTACACGGCGGCCGGTGGCCCGGGGCTGCTCACCTTCGCGGCCAAGCTGCCTGGCCAGATCCTGCCCATGGAGATCACGCCGTCGTCCGGCTACCTCGTGCACCGGCACGGCTTCATGTGCGCGACCCCGGGCGTGCAGTTCTCGATCGGTTTCCAGCAGAGGCTTGGAGCCGGCGTCTTCGGCGGCACCGGCTTTCGCATGCAGCGCTTGCAGGGGCAGGGCCAGGCCTGGGTCGAGCTCAACGGCGAGGTCGTCACGTACGACCTGCAGCCGGGCAACACGCTGCGGGTCCACCCCGGGCATGTCGGCATGTACCAGGAATCCGTGCAGTTCAATGTCACCACCGTCCCGGGCATAAAGAACGCGCTGTTCGGCGGTGACGGCATCTTCCTCGCAACGCTCACCGGGCCCGGACGCGTGTGGCTGCAGTCGATGTCGATGCCGCACCTCGCGCACGCGATCGCCGAATACCTGCCACATCGCGAATCCGCCAGCGGCTCGATCGTCGGCTCGCTGCTGCAGGGGAGCTGAGGGCGATGGATCCGAAGATCGTCGGCACCGTCATGCCGGTGCTCGAGCTCAACATGCAGCCCGGCGAAAAGGTCTTCGCCGAGTCGGGCCAGCTGTCGTGGATGTCGGCGGCGATTCAGATGCAGACGTCGACCACGGCCGGCGGCCAGCAGGGCGGATTGTTCGGCGCTCTCGGCCGGGCGGTCGCGGGCGGAACACTCTTCATGACCGAGTACACGTCCGTCGGCGGGCCCGGCCTCCTCGCGTTCGCCGCGAAGCTGCCCGGCCAGGTCCTGCCCCTGGAGATAGCGCCGGGCTACGGCTACATGGTCCACCGCCACGGCTTCATGTGCGGCACGCCCGGCATCCAGTTCTCGATCGGCTTTCAGCAGCGGCTCGGCGCCGGCATCTTCGGCGGCACCGGGTTTCGCATGCAGAGGCTGGTCGGCCAGGGCCACGCCTGGGTGGAGCTGCATGGCGAGGTCGTGATGTACGACCTGCAGGCCGGCAACACGCTGCGCGTGCACCCAGGACACGTGGGCATGTACCAGGAGTCGGTGCAGTTCAACATCACGACGATCCCGGGCATCAAGAACGCGTTCTTCGGCGGCGACGGCATCTTCCTGGCCGCGCTGACCGGGCCTGGCCGGGTGTGGCTGCAATCGATGACCATGCAGCACCTCGCGCACGCGATCGCTGAGTACCTCCCGACCGGCGGATGAGCTCGGACCGCTGGCTGACGTTCGACTGCTTCGGCACCCTGATCGACTGGCGCCATGGCATACGCACGACGGGCGAGCTGCTGTTTCCAGGACGCGGCAACGACTTCCTCGCCGCCTACATCGACCTAGAGGCCGAGGTTGAGTCTGACGGGCCGTTCCATCGCTACCGCGCGATCCTGACCGAGACCACCAGGCGCGTCGCGACAAAGCTGGGTCTCGACCTCAAGTCCGACGATGCGACCGCGCTCGTCTCGACGATTCCTTACTGGCCGCCCTTCGGAGACGTAGGCGCGGCGCTTGGTGCGATCAAGAAGGACGGCTGGAGGATGGCGCTGCTCACCAACTGCGACCGCGACCTCATCGCCCAGACCCAGCGCCGGTTGCCCGTGGCGTTCGACGCGGTCGTAACCGCAGAAGACGTTTCGGCGTACAAGCCGAACCACGCCCACTTCAATCTCTTCCAGTCGACGTTCGGCTCGTCGGCGGCGGTGTGGATTCACGTCGCCCAGAGTTACTTCCACGACATCAAGCCGGCGCACGAGCTGGGCATCCCGCGCGTGTGGGTCAACCGTCAGGGCGAGAAGGACGATCCGTCGATCGCCGACGCCGTTCTGCGCGGGCTGGACGAGCTGCCAGACGCGGTCGCGCGCTTAGGAAAAGTCGGCTAGATCGACACGGGCGCGGTAGACGCGACGCGCGGGCCCCGACTGGATGAGAGTCCCTTCGTCGCCCTTGCGCACGGCCAACTCGCCGCCTGGCATCTGCACCGTCACGCGATCGTCCACCAGCTTCGCGCGCATGCACGCGGCCGCGACGGCGCTCGCGCTGGTCCCCGAGGCAAGCGTGTAGCCGGCTCCGCGCTCCCAGATCTCGATCCGCACCCTGCCCCGATGGAGGACTTCGCAAAGCTGCACGTTTGTGCGCTCCGGAAAGGCTTCGTGGCGCTCGAGGTATGGGCCAAGCTCGAGGCAGCGCGCCTTCGTGACCGGCTGGCCGAAGACGACGCAGTGAGGGTTGCCGACCGATACCAGCATCGCCTCGACCTCGCCGGCCGGCGTTTGCAGGCGGACGCGATCGGGCTCGCCGTCGAAGCGAGCCGGCAGGTCGGCGGCTCGAAACGACGGGCGGCCGATGTCGATCTCGCTGACGACCTCGGCGCCCTCCTGGGAAAGGATGGTCACGTGGTTGGCGGCAGATTGGGTGTGCAGCTCGAACCGCTCGCCCGCGCTGTGGTCGAGCACCGCGTGTGCGGCGATGATGCGCAAGCCGTTGCCGCTCTTCTGCGCCTCCGACGAGTCCGGGTTGAAGATGCGAACGGTCATCGACCACGGCTCGAAGGCCAGCAGCCCGTCCGAACCGAGGCCGCGGTTGCGGTCGCACAGCACGGGCAGCAGCGGCACGACCTGGTCGAGCGGCGCGGGCATGTCGAGCACGAGGTAGTCGTTGCCGAGCGCCTGGTACTTGATGAGGTCTATTTGCGACAAGGTCCCAATAATCTAGGAATTCGACCCGTCGCACGAGGGTTGTCTAAAATGACGCGACATGCGGGATCTCGTCTGGCCTGCTCAGCGACTGGTTTACCACCCGGCCTGCTTCTGTAGCTGACCGGCCGTTTGCTCGCGCCCAAGGGGCGCGCCCATCCGGCCGTGCTCGTGATCCATCACCAATCACATGGTTCATTGCCATTTTCAGGAGGTTTCGAGAATTGAGCTCATCGACAACCACGGCGAAGGCGCTGGTCAGCACCGAGTGGA
>Ga0207646_10006409_pt1 | contig 12167 bp, 10 predicted proteins | sample KBSK5502metaG_FD_184343 | JGI IMG/M metagenome (GOLD analysis project Ga0207646, IMG submission 184343) | Corn, switchgrass and miscanthus rhizosphere microbial communities from Kellogg Biological Station, Michigan, USA - KBS K5-50-2 metaG... | ecosystem: Host-associated > Plants > Roots >...
CGCGGTTCGCACAACATTGCAAACGAACGCGAGCAGCGCGCCGATGACGATTAGAATGAAGCGACGCGACCAAGTAAAATAATAAAGTTCGCCGAGAAACAGCGAAACCATCAAGGTCGCTTGAAGTGAGCGAACGCCGCTGCAGGCTTCTTCGATTCCGATAAAGCCAGTCCCGACTTCGATGACGTTTCCATGTTGAAGAGCCGGAACAGCTGCCAGCTGGAGAAAGGTGACGTTGATGGCAGTCACAATCCGCATCAGGTCCTGGATGACGACCTGCTCGATCCGGACCGGCCACGGCACCGCCACCAAAAAAAATAAGACCGGAAAGGCAAAGTTCCGCACCCACGGGCGACCGCCGGCTAAGTAGAGAAACAAAAGCGAGATAGAAACAACGACCAGCGCGAGCACCCAGCTCAACAATCGCCAGTCTGGATTTGCTTCGGCGAGAAAGCGAATCGGAAGAAAAAGTGCGGCGCAGAAAAGGACAAGAACGATTGGAAAGGCGGTTGCTGCCGGCGGCGCGGGAGCGGGTCGATTGCGCCAGCGTTTCCAGAATAAGTAAAGCGCGAGCAGTGGAACGATCAGGCCGTAATTGTATTGTGGATTGAGCCACCACTCGGCTTTCAGTTGGTTAATGAGCTCGAACCAAAGCAGCCCGAAGACAACAATCGCGACCAGCCAGCCTGCTTTTTTGACATTCGCCCCTGAACTGGGCGCGGTTTGCGCGACGGCCTCATCCATTTGGAGATAGCGTAGCCGAGCGCGAGCAACTTGCGAGCCTCTGAGCAAGAGGGGCCGGGCGGTTTGTCAGCGGCGGAACACGACGTGCTATTTACATCGGCGGCTCAAGTTGGCCGCCCTGATTCGCCTTTCACAAATTCTCCGTCTAATTTTTAAATCCCTTGGAAAAGTCAGTCGAAAGAACACAACGAACAGTCATCAGACTTTTGTTCGGCATTCTTCTAAGTCTGACTTTTTTGATCGCTGCGATCTGGGGCGGCCACGATCTTTACGTCCGCTGGCAGGAAAAACGGTTAGTGCGCCAGGCCACGTTCGACATCGAACACGGCAATGAACGCGACGCCAGTCTGGTGGCGCGCAGCATTTTGGAAATGAAACCTTCGAGCGCGCCCGCGGCCCGAATCATGGCACAATTGAGCGAGCGCGTCGGCGAACGTGCTGCGTTGGACTGGAGGCGGAAAGTCGTGCAGTTGGATCCACATTCAGTCGACGATGCGTTGGCACTGGTTCGGTGCGCCGTCCAATTCAGCGACATCCCCGCCGCCGAACGCACTTTGGCCGCAGTGGATGAGAATTCGCGAAATACCGCGTCTTATCACGAGGCTTCTGCTCTGGTGGCGCAGTTCAAACACCAGGATGAAAAAGCGGAAACCGAGTGGAACGAGGCGCTGCGTTTGCGCTCGGACGACAAGTCCTTCCAGCTGCAACTCGGAATGCTACGGCTGCGAGCGAACGAACCGGAACGGCGCGCTGCCGGCGAAGCAACGTTAGCAGCTTTGCGTTCCGACCCCGCCGAGCGCAGCGCCGCAACTCGCGCACTGATCAATGCGGGCATGACACGACGCGATGATCCGCGCAAGTTGCTGGAGCTCGCGCGCGAATTGCAAGCGTATCCCGAAGCGACATGGAACGACCGATTTGTCTATCTCGATTTTCTCCATGGCCTGCAAGATCCTCAATTCAGCGCTTACCTGACCGAACTGGAAAAAACTGCGCCGAATAAAGCTTCATCGCTGGCGGCGCTGCTTTCGTGGATGGCTACGAACAATTTGAGTTTGCTCGCTCTGGACTATTCCAAGAGTTTGCCGGCCGAATCGCTCCGAAACTGGCCGGCACCCCTCGCGATTGCGAATGTCTACGTCCGGTTGCGCGAATGGCAGAATTTGGAAGCAGTCACGGTTAAGGCAAATTGGGGACGGTTCGAGTTTCTGCGGCATGCCTACCTCGCCCGCGCCTTACGCGAACAGGACAAGCCGGCCGCGGCCGAACACGAATGGAGTGCTGCGGTTAAGGACGCAACCAGTAGCGAATCGCTGGTTTTATTGATTCAACCGGTTTCGGAATGGGGCTGGGAAAACGAAACTACCGATCTGCTCTGGGCGCTTTCCAAGCACCCCGAGAAACAGAAGGACGCTTTCGTGGCGCTCTATCAGCATTACGCAAAAACTACGGACACGCAGGGACTCTACCGCGTCCTTGTTCGTTTGTCGGAACTGGATTCGACGAACCTCAATGTCCAAAACAATCTCGCACAGGTTTCATTGCTCTTAAATGCTAATCCGGAAGAGGCGCGGCGGGCGGCGGCGAATGTTTATCACAAGTCGCCGACGAACCCTGCTTATATGACAACCTACGCCTACTCGCTCTTAACGCAGGGCAACGCGAAGGAGGCGCTGCGAATTATGAGCTCTTTGAGCGAAGAGCAATTGAATGATCCGACAATCAGCACCTACTACGGCATCTTCCTCGCCGCCAATGGCGATGAAAAAGCGCGGACTTATTTAGACGTCGGCAAACAGGCGAATCTGCTCCCGGAAGAAAAAGCCTTAATCGACAAGGCCTACACCAGTTTGAATTCGCGCAGCCGAACCCGTTAGCGCGCGGCTGGTTGCAACGAAAAACCGACGACCGCGGCCATGTTTGGCGCGGCCTAAGCTCAAAGCGGAGACTGCCTATGAGATTTCTCCTTTGGCGGGAAATCTGCTCCCAAGCATCGGTCTTCTAATCGAGTCGGTATGCTTCGCTTTTTCATTCGCCCGTCAGCAGCGCTTGCCTTTATCGAGGCCCTGGCACTGCTCTTCGGAATCAGCTGGCTCGATTTGGCGACCGGCCACCAAGTTTCATTGGTCCTCTTTTACAGCGCGCCCATTGTCTTCGCCGTTTGGCTATGCGACAACAAAAGTGCGTTTGCCGTCGCCGGACTGGCCGGCGTCCTCTGGTCGTGGGCTGATATTGTCGTGGGGTATTATTATTCGACTCCAGCGGTGCGGGCCTGGGAGATTGCGATTCGCTTTGCGTTTTTCTTTCTGATTGCCCTGGCCGGCATTGCCACTAAAGAACGGCATCAAGCATCCAGTGCGCGGATCAGATTGCTCGAGCACTCGCAAAGGCTCGAAAAACAAATCATTGAAGTGAGCGAATACGAGCAGCAGCGCATCGGCCGCGATCTTCATGATGGGCTCTGCCAATTTCTCGCTGCGATCGGTTGCGCGGCCACTTCGCTCAAAATCGATCTGAAAGAACAGAAGCTGAACGAACTCGCGGCGGGCGCGGCTGAGATAGAGAAACTGCTGAGTGAATCAGTTAAGCAAGCGCGCGATTTGTCACACGGCCTCGTTCCAGTTCAATTGGACGAAGCAGGATTGCCGGCAGCGCTGCACGAACTCGCTGCTTCCACCAGCCGATTGCTACCGGTCGAGTGCACGTTTGAATCCGCCGGACAAACTGGCGTCGGCCAAAACGGCAAGGCGACACATCTTTACCGCATCGCGCAAGAGGCGATCCACAACGCGACCAAACACGGCAAAGCGCGCAAGATCGACATCCGACTCAGCGCTAACGCGAGCGCGACGAGCTTAAGCATTGCCGACGATGGGATCGGTTTTTCGAAGGACGGAAGGGCCATGAAGGGCGTTGGTGTCAGCATCATGCGTTATCGCGCCAATATCATGAACGGCGAGTTTGCCATTGAAACCGGTGTCAGAGGGGGAACGATCGTGTCTTGCACCGTTCCAACTAGAGCTAAGGGATGAAGACCGAAGCGCAGCGGAAGTTCGGCGTCGTATTGGTGGAAGATCACCCGATGTTTCGGGAACAATTGGCCCAGCTCATTAACAAAGAGCCGGACATGATGGTGTGCGGCGAAGCCGATAACATCCATGATGCATTGCCGCTGATCGAATCGAAGCCGACTAACGTCGCGATTGTCGATCTTATGTTGAAAGGCCCAAGCGGTCTCGAGCTGATCAAGAATCTCAAGGCAAAAGAAATCGACGTTCCGGTGCTAGTCCTTTCCATGCATGATGAAATGCTTTATGCGGAGCGAGTTCTCAAAGCTGGAGCGCGCGGTTACATCACCAAGAATGAAGTTTCAGCAGAAGTGAGGAATGCGATCCGCACCGTGCTGGCCGGGGAAATTTATGTTCCACCACGGATCGCTTCGCGCATTTTCGAGAGCGTCGCGGTCGGCAGAAAAAGTGAAAATGGTGTTTCCCAACTAACCGATAGAGAACTCGAGGTTTTCGAACTCATCGGGCGCGGCCGCAGCACCCGCGAGATCAGCAATTGCCTTCGTCTCGGCATGAGCACGGTCGATACCTATCGCGCACGGATCAAAACGAAGTTGCATTTGGAGAACTCCAGCCAACTCTGCCATGAAGCAATTCGCTGGGTGAGTACCGGTCAAAAAGCTTCCGTCTAAGCCAGGACGTGTCTCGAAGTGTAGCGTATTTCGCTACGACCAAATCGCGCCGCTGTAGCGGAAGCGGGGCACTGCAACTGCTCTTTTTGGAGCAGCATCAAAGGAATGAGCAAAAAGGCTTTCACACTCGCCGAGGTCACAGTGGCGCCTACAACGTCTCGCTCAGCACTCTGCCCACGGCCGATCAATGAAAATTCTCCATAAAAATAAGTTTAAGCGAGAGGCCTTTACCCTGGCCGAAGTCTGCGTGGCCCTTACCATTTGCGTTCTTTTCGGCGCAGCGGCCTTCGCAACCAACTCGCGGCTGGTCCTTTCGCTGAAAAACCAGAAGGAAAGCACCGCCGCGACGACGGCGTTGCAGGAGCGCAAGGAGAGCCTTCGCGCCACCGCTTTCAACTCAATCGCCAACGCGAATTATATACAAGCCAACATATTCACGAATCCCACCTATTCCGAAGGCCCGCTTGGCTCGCTAAGCGAAACGGTGACCGTGGATGCTTACCCAACCCCGACTGGATCGCCTACTAAGCTTTTGCGGAATTCTCAATATCCCAGTTGTCAGATTGTCTCCAACAATGCCAACCTGCCGTACCCGAGCCAAAGCGTGCTGCGAGTCGATGTCGTGCTGACCTGGACAAGCTCCAACAGTCGTAGCCGCACCCGGCAGTTCTCTGAAATTTTCACCTACCCCGGAAACATCGGAAAATGAACCTGTCTCGGCAAAAGGCTCGCGCGGGCTTCACGCTCGTAGAAATGATGGTGTCGCTCGGCTGCGGCTCACTCATTCTGGCCGCCCTGATGGCCGCTAGCGTAGGGTTGCAACGCAGCTTCGCTGCAGTCCAAGGCTATTCGACGGCAGAGGGGAATCAATTGCGCGTGCTCGATTACATTGCCATGGACTGCCGACGCGCGCTTTCAGCTACGGCGACGGGCAATTCACTCACGCTGACCGTTGCTGCGTATTATCAATCTAATGGAACTCCTTACGATCCCACGTTCAATTCCACCACTACCGACACCATTCAATATAACTCGGGAGCCACCTACACCATTCAATATTCCCAAAGCGGCAGCACTTTCGTGCGCACGGTCGGTCCTACCGCAACCTGGCCAACAGGTAACACCGCGACCGCGATCGCCACCAACGTTTCCAGTTTCAACGTGACGGTGCAAGATCTGACCTCAACTGTCAGCTACCAGATCACATTCTCACCCAGCTTTACTTCTTCGCCCGGAGCCGGACCAATCGCAGGGACCACCGTCTATAGCAACACCTTTCTGCGAAATGCGGGCGCCCGACAGTAAACTTTTTATGAAAATCAATTCCGGCACAAGTGAAAGAGGAAGCGTTCTGGTCACAGCGCTGATTACGATCACGATCTTGACTATGATCTGCGCAACCAGCCTTTACGTTGCTTCCCAGAACACCAACGCCGGGATGCAAACCGCCAGCTGGCAACAAGCGCTCTCTGGCGCCGAAAGTGCTGTCGACCAGGCGTTTAACACTCTCAATATTGAAGCCGCTGCAACCACAAACCTGCAGCACAGACAGGCATGGGCAAACTGGTTGTCAGTTAACAGTAGCTCGCTTCCCACCACCCGGCCTTCTGGTGGAAGCAACGGCGGTCCTAACACCCTCGCCAGCCCCCCAACTTCTGGCAAATACTATTATCTCATCCCATCCGACATCACCTTCCAGCAAGGCGTCGAAGGAAACAATAGCGTGTCGAGCTGGGTGACGATCGATACTGCGGGCCTGCGTTTGGACCACTATGGCAACCAATGGTATCGCGTCCGCGCCACCGGCCAGGCGGGCGCGCCCGGGCGGAAACGGGTTTCAAATCAGCGCCTCGATAACGATTTGCGCAAGCTCAGCCTGATTTTTGATCGCAAGGCCGGGGGCACGGTCAGCTCTCCAGTAGCGTCGCGCACAATCGAGGTCATCGCCGCGCCAAACCCAACAAATGTTTTGGCATATGGCGTTTTGATGCGCAACTCCATTAATCTGCAAGGCTCCATCCACATGGTCATTGACAGTTTCGATTCGACCAATTCAACAAAGTCGACAAATGGACAGTACGATTCCGCGAAAGCGCAAAGCCATGGAAATGTCGCCACGGTGAACAGCACTGGCTCTAACCTGAGCAATCAGACGGTCAATGGAAACCTCGCCTACAGTGGGCCGACCATACAAGGCACGGGGGGTGTCACAGGCACTATTTCCACGCCGTTCAACGCGTCAGTTCCAGACACCTCTGATCCGACAGGGAGTCCATCCAGTATCCTCTCCGGTGTCCTACCCATGTCTCTTATCGCCTCGGGGACTCAGAGCAATCCGACTCTTGTGAAAATCAACAGCGACTTTGCGCTAAGTTCAGGGACATTCTCCATCGTTAATGGCAGTAGTAATGGCAGCAACCCCGTGTACATCACAATCTGGGTCACCGGACAATTTCAAATGAGCGGCGGGTCCAACGGGTCCATCACGCAAGGCCCAAACGTGCATGTAACCTGGGTTGTTGACGGCAATATCACCGCCACAGGCGGTACGGCCACCAGCCAAAACGGCACCGCTCCGTACACGACCTTTATTGGCGTTGGGACCGGTACGGTCTCCATCGGGGGCAACTCCAATTTTATCGCCGCACTTAACGCCCCCGGTTATAACATCACCGTGAGCGGATCAGGCTCCTTGATCGGTTCGGTCATTGGAAACAGCCTGAGCATGCAAGGCAGCGGAACCATCCATTACGATGAAGCGCTGGCACCCACCAATAGCAGCAATTTAATAGGTACCTTTGGGTTCGCGAGCTGGTTCGAAGATAACAGCGACCCCGCTCGCGGACAGACTTTCTGAGCTTCGGGCGAACTACTCGAACCAAGTCTGTCGTTGGATTCCGCCGGGTTGCAAAGCACCGGGACGAAGCATTGGATCATCCAAGCAACCGAACGAACCTCGCAAGGCGAAAAAGAGCGGAGGCGACAGAATTCTGTCGCCTCCGCTGTCCGTGCCAAACAAGGAGCTTTTTGAAAGCAGAATGCTCGATTATTTCGAAATTTTCTGCAGCTGCCGGCGTCGCACGAACTGGGTGGAGAAAACCGCCGCCAATAAACCGACGATCGGGAAGAGTGTGCTTGCTTCCGGAATCGGGTTGACCACCAGCGCCCATTCTTCAAAACCGCCCTGACTAGGATCGGTATTGCCGAAGGCACAGTACATGTAAACGAAATCAGTTGACGCAGTCCCGGCAAACGCGCTGGCAGGGATGTAGGCAAACATGTCACCGGAGCCGCTGCCGTGATTGCGCGCAGCATCCAGCAGCACCTGATCACCAAGGCCAAACGAGTAGCGGAGAGTGCCAAGAGAGCTGATGTTCGTTGTCGTTAAGCTGCCTTGCGTTGAGGTATAGAATTGCAGATTGTCGAGCGAGATCGTCGATTTGCTGCCGCCCGGCTCATTGACGTCGAGAAGCAATTTAAAATAGTTCTGGCCATTGATCGTCACTGCTGTCGTCATCAGATCGGCAAAGGTCAGGTCGTGCGTCCACGGCCCTGCCTTATCGTCGAATGGTGCTGCTGGTGTTACGCCCGATGTGTTATAACCTTGTTCGGTCGGGTCGTTCTGAACGCGCAGGAACGGTTGGATAACACCGGTGCCGGTCGGCTGTGCCTGAGTGAAGTCAAAAATGGCGGTGCCGTATGAATTGGTGATCGTTCCGCTATCGCCGTTGATCAAATCGACGACGGTGGCGTGCGCACTGGTGGCGAGTAAAAGCGACCCTGCTGCGATGAGCAGTGCGCTAAGTGAAGAGACCCTCATAATTTTCATGTTGCGATTATCCTTTCCCAGGCGGCGAGTTGTGGTGACTGCGGTTTTTATGATTACCATATTTCTCATAATTGCGTCGCACCGTCAATAACAATTTTTATGCCACCTATAAACTCCCGCCTGAGCGGACGCGCTTTTTACCTGAAAAGCTTGCCCAAACGCAAGCAAAAAAAGCAATTCTCGCGGTTTTCCACGCCCCTCGGCGCCATGGCCGGCTGACTCGGTCCGCAGTCCAGGCGTATCGATCCCTGCCGGCGCTCAGCGGCTTTTGTTCAACTCTCAATTGCGTCTAGATTTGATCGCGTGACGTCAATCTGGAACCGAGCAAACCCGCAACTGCGCCATCTCGCCGCTTACGAACCGGGCAAGCCGATTGAAGAAACGGCGCGCGAGCTCGGTGTGCATCCGGGCGCCATCATCAAGCTCGCTTCCAATGAGAACGCTCTCGGCCCGTCTCCAAAGGCCGTGACGGCGATGCGCGCTGGGATTGAATCGGCGCAGCTCTATCCCGAGGGCAGCGGTGTCTACTTGCGTGAGGCAATCGCGGAACGATTGGGATTAAGCCGCGAAAATATTATTCTCGGAAATGGCTCTAACGAGATCATCGAGTTCATCGGCCACGCGTTTCTTAATCGCGGCGACGAGATCATAACTTCTGAGTACGCATTTATCGCCTATAAACTGATCGCGCAGCTTTTTGATGTACAGACTATTGAGACGTCGACAATAAATTTTCAGCCGGATTTGGAGGAGGTGCTGAGCGCAATCACGCCGAAAACGAAAATCATCTTCATTGCCAATCCGAACAATCCAACCGGATCATTGATTGGGCAGGAGAAGATCGACAATTTCCTGGCGCGTGTGCCGGACGAGGTCATCACCGTTCTGGATGAAGCCTATTTTGAATTTCTGGACGATCCACCCGATACACTTCGTCATGTGCGCAATGGCCGAAATGTTGTCGTTTTGCGCACGTTTTCGAAAATTCATGGGTTAGCCAGTCTGCGCGTGGGATATGGGATCGCTCGACCGGAGCTGATTGAGGTCCTTCAGAAAACCAGACAACCGTTCAATGTTAACGGCTTTGCTCAGGTCGGTGCGCTGGCCGCTATCGGAGACGACGAACATTTGCGCAAAAGTAAACGCGTAGTGGATTCCGGTCGCGCGTATTTGGAAAACGAATTTCGCGCGATGAAATTGAAATTCAGTTCAAGCGCAGGCAATTTTGTTTTCGTCAATGTGGGCGATGGTCCGACGGTGTTCAAGAGACTGCTGAGCATGAAAATTATCGTTCGCCCGTTGTGTGGCTACAATTTGCCGGAGTGGTTGCGCATCACCGTGGGAACAATGGAGCAAAACGAAAAATGCATCGCCGCGCTGAAGAGACTGCTCTCGTAGAAGCGACACTTTCGGCCGCAGGCGATTCGGAAGTGATCGCCGCCGAAACAATTGCCGCGATCTCGACCCCTGCTGGCGAAGGCGCAATCGCCCTGGTTCGAATCTCCGGACCAAATGCCATCCCAATCGCGGATAAAATTTTTCGCGGCAAAGAAGCGCCGCCGGAATTTGCCTCTCACATTCAGCATTTGGGCGAGGTCGTCAGCGAATCAGGGGACCTGATCGACCAAGTCATGATGTCGATCCATCGCGCGCCGGCCAGTTACACGGGCGAGGATCTTGTCGAGATCAGCTGCCATGGTGGAACATTGGTGACAGCGAAAGTTCTCGAAGCTTGTTTGCGCAGGGGTGCGCGGAGTGCGCGTCCGGGAGAATTTACCGAGCGCGCTTTTCTGAATGGCAAAATGGACCTGACCCAGGCGGAAGCCGTGATCGACTTGATTCGCGCTCGCACCGATCTGGCCCTGCGTTCCGCCACCGAACAGCTCGAGGGCAAGCTTGGTGAAAGAATCGCAAACATTCGCCATGCCCTGGTCGATCTTCTCGCCCATATCGAAGCCTCAATTGATTTCTCGGAGGAAGGAATCGCGCCCGACGAAGGCGAGTCATTGCGCGCGCGACTCGACTCGGTTCGCGAACAAATTGCTGCGCTTCTTGCAACTGCCGATCACGGCCGCATTTTGCGCGACGGAGTCCGGGTTGTGATTTATGGAGCGACCAATGCTGGCAAATCCAGCTTGCTCAATCGTCTCCTCGGCTACGAACGCGTGATCGTGAGCGACACTCACGGCACAACCCGCGATACCATCGAAGAAACCGTCAATTTGCGCGGGGTCCCGGTTCGTTTGCTCGATACTGCCGGACTTCGAACATCGACATCCGATATCGAACGCGAAGGAATTGCACGCACCGAGCGTTCACTGCAAAAAGCTGACTTGCGCCTGCACATTGTCGATCGAAACGCGCCGCCCCCCGGTCATTTCGAGCAGAACGCGGATGGGAACGAAATCCTCGTCCTGAACAAAAGCGATTTATCCGAACATCCGGAATGGAAAAACAACCATGCGCTTCGGATTTCTTGCGCAACCGGCGACGGCTTGGGGGATCTTGAGAACGAAATTCTTTCGCGGATCGGCAAACAAAACTTGCGACCGGAAAACGCGCTTGCCATCAACATGCGTCATCGCGATTGCTTGCGGCGCGCTCTGGAAGCGTGCGATCGCGCGCGAAAGACCTTCGACGAAACATTCTCACCTGAATACCTGTCCGTTGATCTTAATGATGCTCTGGGAGCAGTTGGTGAAGTGATCGGCACCGTCGGCGTCGAACAAATTTTGGATTCCGTCTTCAGCCAATTCTGCATCGGCAAATGAAGGACGCCTACGAGCGACTCGTTAGGCCGCTTCTCTTTTCAATTAATCCCGAAACCGCCCACCGGCTCACAATCGGGAGTTTGCGCGTGGCATCGCGGGTCGATCTTGCGCTGCGCGTCCTGAACGTTTTTCAGCCACCGCCAAAACCGAAAAGCCTTTTCGGTCTGAATTTTCCAAATCCAATCGGCCTTGCCGCCGGCCTCGACAAAAACGGCGTCGCGCTAGCGGCATGGGCTGCGCTTGGCTTTGGTTTCATCGAGATCGGGACGGTCACGGCAAAGGCGCAGCCAGGTAATCCGAAGCCGCGCATTTTTCGTTTCCCCGATCAAAACGCGTTGATCAATCGTCTCGGCTTCAACAGCGACGGTGCCGACACAATCGCATACCGACTCAGCAAATTGCAGCGCAGCGGCCGTTGGCCAAACGTGCCGGTTGGAATCAACATTGGAAAATCGATGAGCACGCCGCTAACCGAGGCCACTGAAGATTATCTCTATTCGTTCCGGCTTCTGCGTGAATTTGCCGATTATATTGTGCTCAACGTTAGTTCGCCGAACACACCGGGATTGCGCGAACTGCAGGGACCGGATGCGCTTTCCAAATTACTCTCGGCGGTCGGTGAAAAAAATCGGATAACCCGTAACCCTATCGTCGTGAAAATTGCACCCGACTTGGCGCCGGACGAGCTACAGCACATTCTTTCAACATGCGAGGCGAACAATGTCGCCGGGATTATCGCGACTAATACGACCATCGATCATTCGTCGATTCCAACTACGCAAGACGAGCAAGGCGGCTTGAGCGGCGCACCATTGCGGGAAAAATCCACTGACCTTATCCGAGAGATCGTGGCAAGATCCACAATCCCCGTCATCGCTTCCGGCGGAATTATGGACGCCGATTCCGCGCGCGAAAAAATCGAAGCTGGCGCACAACTTTTGCAAATTTATACCGGCCTGATTTATCGCGGCCCCGGTTTGCTTCGCGAAGTCGCCGTGGCGCTCTCGTGAAATTGCATCGCAAACTCGCCAAGTTAGCTCGTCGGGAAACTTACCGGCGCGCTTGGCGCAGGGCGCAGCGTTCCGTTTTTCGCCTTCCGTTTGGGCCCGTTCTCGCGGGTATT
>Ga0207646_10006411_pt1 | contig 12162 bp, 17 predicted proteins | sample KBSK5502metaG_FD_184343 | JGI IMG/M metagenome (GOLD analysis project Ga0207646, IMG submission 184343) | Corn, switchgrass and miscanthus rhizosphere microbial communities from Kellogg Biological Station, Michigan, USA - KBS K5-50-2 metaG... | ecosystem: Host-associated > Plants > Roots >...
CCACCGTGAAGGACCGAACGGTTCAGATGTTGCTCAAAATGGTGCTGGAGCCAATTTGGGAAGCAGATTTTTACTACTTCTCGAATGGTTTTCGACCTGGACGCTGTACGATGGACTGCATCCAACCGCTCTACAAACTCTGTGGAACCAGAACAGGCTACCGGTGGGTGATTGAGGGAGATATACGAGCGTGCTTCGACAAAATTCCGCATGAACACTTACTCAAGGCCGTTGCGCGTCGGATCGCGGACACCGGCCTTCTCACACTCATTCGACGCTTTCTCGAAAGCGGTATCATGATTGAGAGGACGTTGGTACCAAGCGAAGAAGGCACGCCCCAGGGCGGGATTGCGTCGCCCTTGCTGGCGAACATTTATCTCCATCGTTTCGATGAATGGTATGACCAGCACTACAGCATTCCCGACCAAAAAACGGAAAGGAGAGCATATGCGGCATGGAGACGGCAGCATGTGAAGGGCAAAGATCAAGCGGCTGTGCAGATGTTTCGCTACGCTGATGACTGGATACTGGTCATACGTGGAACAAAGGCGCAGGCCCAGGACATCAAGGAGGAGTGCAAAGCCTTTCTCCGAGATGAAATGGGATTAGAGCTGTCCGAGGAAAAGACCAAGATCACTCACATCAAAGATGGTTTTGAATTCTTGGGGTTTCGCATTTTTCGCTGCGACAAACCCTCCAATGGTCGCAAGGTGGGCGTCTTTATGCGTCCCACCGACAAAGGCTTGAAGCGGGTGCAGGCAAAGATCAAAGCGATGACCACAAGAAGTACCACCAATGACGACTACGTAAACAAGATACAGGCCATCAATGCGGTCATTCGAGGATGGGCCACCTATTACCGGGCGGTCAACCCGACGGAAACCTTTCACAAACTCGATTGCTACGTCTGGCTCCGGCTGAGAAAATGGCTGGAAAAGAAGTATCGTATCGGGCCAAAAGAGGTGAGACGTCGGTACATGCCATATCAACCTGGGCCGAAAGGAGGCAGAGACGAATTTGCTGCCCAGGACACAGAGGGAAAATGGGTCTGGCGCTATCGAGCGACCCAAACCAAACTCATCTACCATCGACCGTCCATTAAGAGACACTGGCCTCATCCGTATCTGGAAAAGGTGAAAGTAGAACATTACGTCCTGCCCACACTGAAAGAGATGTGGCAGGGGAACAAAGCTGCTCCTGAGTACGAAGCCAACCGGCGAGAAGTCCTCAAGAGAGCCAAGGGAAAGTGTGAACGATGTGGACGGGCAACGAAGCTCGTGGTTCATCATCGCCATCGGGTCCGATGGAGGAAAACCCCGAAAAATGCTGATCACCGGCCAGAGAAGATGGAAGCACTGTGTCAGTCCTGTCACGACAAGGAGCACAGAGCGGAAATGATTTACCGTTTGAAACAAATCCCTCAGAAAGCATGAGTATGCGAGTCAAGGGTGATGGAAAGCCACGGTGCCGCGACGAGTGGCACGCCGGGTTTGGGAGGGAGGGTGCAGGCTACGTGCCCCCGCAAGGGAGGATGACGCGCTGTGCCCTTACCTCACGCATCCTCTCTTCCACGATTTCTGCTACGCAGACCCAATGGGACTACCTCTCCGTCCTGGTGGATGCGATTCGGCGCTACGGGGCACCAGAAGCCATTGTCACCGATGGCGGAGGGCAGTTCTATTCGACCGTCGCGTTTGAACTCTATGAGATGCTTGGCATCCGCAAAGAGCGCATCGATCCGGGGGAACCCTGGCAAAATTATGCGGAGACCTTGTTCTCGATCCAAAAACGGCTCGCCGACCATGCGTTCTCCAACGCGCGCACCTGGCCGGAAATGCAGCAGGCTCACCAGACGTGGTGGCAGCACTACAACGTCGAGCATCATTACGCGCATCGCGAGCGCCAGGATGGGCGTCATAGCCCAGAGGCAGTGCTACGTGGCGTGCTGGGACGCACCTACCCCGACGAGGTCCTCTCCCGCGTGCTGTATGCGACCCAATTTACCCGCTCGCTCGATTCTCATGGATAGGTCCGCTTCAAAAACTGGCGGTTCTTTGGCGAAGATGGCCTGGCGGGGGAGCAGGTCTCCGTCTGGATGTACGAAGGCACGCTCAAGATCGAATATCAGGCCACCGCCCTCTCTGAGTATGCGCTCCGCTTGTCGCCCGATCACCAGCGCATCGAAGCCGTGAAGAATCCTCGCCGCATCGAGACACATTTCCGTAGCCCACAGCTGCACTTGTGGCGGACCTCCGACACGGAGTGGCTGCTCGCGTTACGACGACCAGACCCGGCGCCGCGTCGGAATCGGGGCAAGATCGTCGCGCAGGCACGGCAACTCCCACTGCCGTTCTCTCGCGCAACTGGCTAGCAAGCCGGAGGCTCGCTGATCGATCGTGAGTGTTGGTTCTGCTAACTCTCCTGACATGTGCCAACACCTGAGTTTGCAAAATGACTCACGGCATGATACGGTTGTTGCAATGTGTAAATTGGGTTGCTTCGTGGTGCAGTTGTTTGACCATGCGATGTCGTAAGAGGATGGTGCTCTCAAGGCTTGCCGCAAGCCTTGAGAGGCATACAGGAAGAGTTGTGTGACGACACACCATGCTCAAACAAGGTCGGCCAGCGAATGATCCCGTGTACCGTCTAACCATCACCAACCCGTGAGGATCGCCACCGCGTTCCGGGTACCCTCCGGTTCGCCGATGAGGAGCGGCGATCCCCGCCATCTCATCAGGCGTGACCTGGATCGAAGGAGACACTGATGTCAAACGCGTCGTCCATGCCTGAACCCAAAGTCCTGCTGGACGGGCTCGCCTATGTCGAATCGCCTCGCTGGCATGAGGGCCGGTTGTGGTCCGCCCATTGGGGGACAGGCGAGATCGTCGCAGTCGACCTCGACGGCCACAGCGAAGTCACTGGGCACGGACCTGCCGGCCTGGGCTGGTCCATCGACTGGCTGCCCGATGGCCGCCTGTTGGTCACGGGCAAGGAGTTGCTGCGCAGGGAGTCGGACGGGTCGATGGTCCGGCACGCCGACCTCAGCGAGATCGCCGAGGGCTGGAACGAGATCGTGGTAGATGGCCGGGGCAACATCTACCTCAACAGCATCAGATTCGCGTTCCTCAGCGGTGCGCAGCCCACGTCCGGCGTCATCGCGCTGGTCACTCCAGATGGCTCGGTCCGTCAGGTTGCGGGCGATCTGGCGTTCCCCAACGGCATGGTGATCACGCCGGATAACGCGACGCTGATCATCTCCGAATCTTTCACCGGGCGGCTCATCGCGTTCGATATCGAAGCCGATGGCAGCCTGTCCAACCGGCGGGTTTGGGCCGAGAGCCTAGCCCCCGACGGCATCTGCATGGACGCCGAAGGCGCCGTCTGGGTAGGGACGGCCGCCACCTTTGCCCACACCAGACGTGTCGGTACCCCAGCGGGTGCAGTCGTGCGAGTCCGCGAGGGCGGCGAGGTGCTGCAACGGATCGAGTACGACCGTGCAATCTTCGCCGCCATGCTCGGCGGACCGGACCAAAAGACGTTGTTCCTTCTGGCGGCTGAGTGGCGTGGCATCGAGCAGGTGAACGAGGCGCTCGCAGCCCGGACCGGGCAAGTGCTGGTCAGCCAGGCACCGGTACCCGGCGCCGGATGGCCGTGACACCGGCCCGAAGTTGCCCTGCCCGACAGGACCACTCGCCAAGTACATGCACCAGTTCAAGGGACCCCCCGACAAGATCAACAAGGGGGGCCAAAACACCCTGCTGAACAAGCAGGTCCCGTGGGGGACCGAGCCAGCACTCCTGCTGGAGGGAACCAGATCGGGTCTTCCTGGAGCAGCTGGGGTCCGGTGCGTTCAATTCTGACACTCTCCACCGGGTACCAGCGCCTCCAGCCACGGATCATCACTCGCAGTTGCCCTTTCCACCTGCTGACGGCCACAATCGGCCCCAGCGGACAACTCACCCGCATCGTGCCGAAGAACGCTTGCTCCACGAGAGCCGCCTTGATCTGGCGAACGTTGGTTGATTGCATCTGCCACTCCTTTTGCGATGTCACCGATGCGCGATACGCTCACTCACCTGCCCCCTCAGGCGCCTGAGGGGGCAGGTGAGTGAGCGGGAGCTGCGCCAGGTGGCGTGAGCACAAAGAGCTGGTGGTAGGGAGCAGGAGGGCTGAGGAAGGTGTAGAGATCCACCATGATCTCCGTGGCAAGCTCGACGGCGCACGCTGCATGGTAGACGGCCAGCCTGGCATCGTCCGAGAGAATGACTTGGTAGGCAGCTAAGGCTTTGCAACAGTACTGGCATCGTTTCGAGAGGCTTCCAATCCCTGCCCGAAGGCGTTGTTCATCATTGACGATGAGCATGATGTGCTTCCTCCTACATCAGAACTCCTGCTGGAGCCAAAGTGCTCCATTGCTCAGTGTAGGAAGTGATTCCGAGGTTGACAAGAGGGTTTGCCAGTTTGAATACCCCAACGGCGTAAAGTCTTTAATGAGGAGGTCTCTGTACGCCTCTGTATCTGGCAATGACCGCGTTTTTGGAGCGAATAGGGGGTGAGATTGCTGGGAAGTATCAGCTGGCCGACCCCTCTCTCCCCAGAGAACATCGAGAGAAGGCTCAGCACCTCCCGGTACTTTTGCGGAAAATGGACGTTTCCAGAAACAAAAGGGACCGAGGTGCGCCAATCGTTCGTCATAGAGGGTAACGATTGGCGCGAACGGGTCATACCAATTAGCGCTCAAACTTCCGTTTTAGGATGTCACTGCCACCTTGCCTCCTACATCTTTACTCAGAAGAGCTGAAAAGCAACGAGCCGCTCCTCGCTAGAGGCGATAGTGGCAGGAGGAGACTCATCGTTTGGGAACGCGGGTGACACGAGCAGTCCTTCATCTTCCACTTGAACAAGTCCAGCAGCGAATGAAACGGGAACCACGCTCTTGGGTCCGTCAGCGCTGGTGGATTATTTCCCATGCCATCGTTTCGCCCAGACGAGCCTGTGAAATTGCCAAGCAGACGGGAGTCTCGGTCGCCACTGTAAGCCGGGTGATTGCCAGCTACAATCGAATGGGCGAGGCTAGCGTCCAAACCCCCGGATCAGGGGAGCGTCGGCACGCCTACCTGACCTTGGCACAAGAGCAAGCCTTTCTCGCGCCCTTTGCTCTCCGTGCGGCAGGGGGGGAGATTGCCACCCGTGAGCACATTCAACAGGCTTTTGAGGAGGAAGTGGGGCATTCGGTCCACTTCACCACGATCTATCGGCTCCTGGCTCGTCATGGTTGGCGCAAGCTGGTACCTCGTCCTTCCCATCCCAAGGCCAACCCAGACGAGCAAGCCGCCTTTCAAAAAAACTTCCCTGCTCTGGCCCAGGCCGCCATCGCCACCCGTGCTCCCAGCGATCAGCTGCCGGTGCTGCTGATGGCCCAAGATGAAGGACGCTTTGGCCGCATCAGTGAGTCCAGACGAGCCTGGGCACCTCCCGGCATTCGACCGCGTTCCCCACGGCAAGTGGTGCGTGAGTACACCTACGTTTATACTGCTGTGGCTCCAGCCCAAGGAAAAATGACCTCGCTGATCCTGCCCTGGGTTGATACCGCAATGATGAATTTGTTTCTCTCCCATGTGGCGACGACGTTCGCAGAGTACTTCCTGGTCATGCAAGTCGATCAAGCGGGATGGCATCAGGCCAAGGATCTCATCGTCCCGGACAATATTCGCTTGATCCCCCAACCCGCCTACAGTCCCGAGCTCAATCCGGTTAAATCTGTACTCGAACGCCGGAGACCCTTTTAACACCTAACCTCCGGCGTTGTGAACATACTCACAACGAAGCCGTCAGAGCTTGTACAAACCATTGCTGCCCAAGGCTAGCCCCAGGCAAAAAGGGGGCACTACCTTCCGTCGAACCACCAGAGCCGCTCGCCAGGCCCTTGTCGTAATGGAAAAGTAAACTGCTTCCCCATGACCTCAAGGTGCATCGAGTCGTGCTCAAGGGAGTAACTCCAAGGTGGTTCGACCCACTGAGACCAGAGTTTCTTGCCGTACAGATCCCAGACCGCAATCCCCAGTTCGGCAGACATAATCACATGCTCTCCGTGGCGCTCCCAGCGCAGAAAGCCCACCTCAGCGCTGTCTTCCCAAAGTCGCTCTGGAGTGTCCAGCCGATATGCTAAGAGACGTTCTCCCGCTCCAATCAGCAAGAGCTTCGTCTCCGGAATGAGGAGTGCTGCTGGGTAAAATCCCAATCCTGCTGGCCAGTGTTTCAGTGCCACAACCAGGAAAGGCCAAGGCGTGTCCTTCTGCACGCCGAGGAAACAGAGCTCGCCCCGGGCATTCCCGAGATCAATTTCGTCGACAAGTTTAGCCCTGTTGCGGTACTCATCGTAGTACTCAGGAAGGCCCCCTGAAAAGCACAATACTGTGTACCCATACGCCATAACCTTGAACATAGGACGCTCCCACAGACAAAAATACCTCCAGAGAGCATACTACACGAGATTCATTTCAGCAGCAAGCTCTCATAGGTGCGGGGAGAGACATCCGCGTCTAGGTGGTACTGGTCGGTTACGATGTCGCTGCCTCCCGCGCGGGACCGGAAAGTGTACCATGCACGTCAAGGCCAAGCAAGCGCGCCCCTACCCGTCCCCACACCTCCCTGCGCGGCCTTGACGTAGCATGGTCTGTTGTGCTCAACCCGCGCGGGAGTCGGGGACGCGTAGCGGGCACGGCAGACGGCAGGCAGGCACACGAGAACGTCGGCTCACGGTCGGCAAGCGCAGGAGCACACGGGGACCGTTTGGCGGCTCCAGCAGGAAGGGGCCGCCATCCCTCCCATCGACTCAGCTCCGCCAGCCGTCTGTACCTGTTGGGGAACTGGTGATGTACATGGCCCCAATGCATCGATAGCGATCCTTTTCGTCTCGAACGCTTCCCCACGTGTGCTTACCGCTGGTAGAGTGGTCCATAGGCCGCCTCCAATTGCTTTTTCAACTCCTGGATCTCTGCTGCTTGCTCACGGACGCGCTTCTGGAGGGCGGCGATCATGGCATCCCTGGACGCGGTGGATGCTTGCTCCCTTGATGGAATCTTTACCTGTGCCTTAGGTAGCTGCTGGGAACGTAAATGGATGATGCGCATCTTGATCTCCTCATGCGCGTACAGCCACGCCGTCGAGATCTGTGCTGTTTGGGCCACGGTTTTGAAATTGATGGGACGTCGTTCCTTGAGCAGGAGGGTGATTGCCTCCTCCGCTCGGTGCTTAGTCTGCTCTGCTTTGATCCTGGCACTGCTGCGCAGCCCCTCGATATTGCGTTCCCAGGTGTTAGCTTGTTGTGTCATGGCTCATTCCTTCCAGCGTTTCGATCAACGGCTTGAGGCTGGCAATCAATTGCAGGCTCTTTTCTCGCATGCGGATGTAGCCTCGTGCTTCAAGGGTGGGGACCTGGGCTTCTTCCTCTCGGAGCCGCCGTTTGAGAATGGGCAGCGCCCGCGTATCGATGCTGGCTCCACACAGGCCCAACAGTTCTTCGGTGACCTCAAAGGACTCTAGCCCGAGGTAGCGTTCAAGGAGTTCCGTTGGAATACCGTCTGTCATTTGGCTCCCTCCAGCGCAGTGATTTTGGCCTTCCAGATGTTTGGTCGCCAGAACAACCCCGGCTGTGCGTACTTCCTCCATGGCGCTTTCTGCTTCCGCAAGATCTGTGCAGAGCTGCTCCAGAACATCGTCCACGGAAAGCGACCCATCCACGCTCCTATCTTCCAGGCTCTTGATCCGCGTTGCAAGATAGGGAATGATGTGATCCTGCTGTGCCAGCACGATCTGGTTTCCTGTCTGCTCAGCTCGCTGCCTCAAGCGCACCGCTCGTGCATAAAACTCCTGGAGTGCCGGCACGTCATCGGTTGAGGTGAGCCAGAACGGACATGTCACACATTTGTTGGCATGATCGCACGGACCCCGGACTACCAACCGCCCGCAACCGCCAACAGGCAAGGTTTGACCGCGTACCCCCTTACGCAGCAATTGGGCATCCGGGTCGTTGGCACGGTCATCGCCCTTGACGACCTGTCCCCGGTAATTGACGGTCCTTCGCTTGAGGGAGGCTCGTTCGAGAACCTCGCGCAGCCTTGCTCCTCGCACGCTGGCATAGACCTGTGTCATGGTGAGCGAGTGGTGGCCAAGCAGTCTACTAATGACGTCGAGGGGGACATCATTGTTGAGGAGTCTCATCCCGACCGTGTGCCGGAACTGGTGCGCCTGGAAGCGCCACACCTTCGCATTGCGATCACAGATATGGTGCTCGATGGCCCACATGTTGAGGGCCCTGCGAAACGATTGTTGTTTGTGCGGGCGCAGGGGCGACTGCGGGCTGGGGAAGAGGTACGCGCAGCTCTGGCCCCACGCCGCATGGATCTCCTCTTGCTGCGCTTGAATGGTTCCGATCACCGTTTTATCCACCAGCGGGATCACATACTCTTGTTTTCCCTTCATCTGGTAAAAGCGCAGATACCATTCATGTTTGTCATCGCAGATGAGGCAATCCAGCGGCATGGCGCAGAGTTCGCCGATCCGCATGCCACATTCTAGCAGGATCGTCACCATGCGCAGCGTCGTGGTAGGCAGCGAGTCAAGGTGCTCTCTGAGCTGCTAAAGGACTTCATCTGGGATATCACGCGGGGTGGCCCTCGGTTTCTTTGCCAGGTCTTCATCATACTTGCTCATGAGGGGGTACGTATTTGGGCACTCGTTCATTGCAGGAAAACAAGCCACCAGGGCGGGCCAGAGCGTCGGGCAAGATGGGTATACTTTTCTCGCAGATCTCCTACGACACGTGTAGGGGACAGATCGAAAGAGAGAGGAAGCACATCATGCTCATCGTCAACGACGAACAACGCCTGCGGGCAGGGATTGGGAGTCTCTCGAAACAGTGCCCGTGCTGTTGCAAAGCCTTAGCTGCCTATCCCCTCATTCTCTCGGATGAGGCCGGGCTGGCTGTCTACCATGCCGCCTGCGCTGCCCAGCTCGCGACGGAGATCCTGGTCGACCTGTACGGTTGAGGCGAGAGATGTTTCCAGTTTTTCGGATGAATGTCTTCAACCATTTCAAGTCGCTGCTTTGGCACAACAGATTTTACTCCATCGATACCAGCCGTCTTCTTGCCCTGGTTATCTTGTGTCACCCGTCGAACTGCAAGCAGGCGGGCTGCCCTGGACTTCTTTAACAGCTTTTGCAATTTCTGGACTGCTCGTTGATTACCACGTCGTTCGGCTTGAAAGATGCGCTTTTGTATCCTGTACACATGCTGCTCGAACTTGCGCCAGGGCAGCTTGCACCAATTCTCACTCTCAGGGTCAAGTGGAAGTTTCCGCTTGACCTTGGGTGCCTTCATATCTACCATACGACTTGTGCCTCTTTCTTCCATGTCATCGTGCTCACGTCAGCCTATCCTGGGCATTACCCCAGGCATTTGCTTTTTGAGCAATCCTGCTCTCAAGGGCTTGCGGGTGGTTCCCTGCTCGTCGTATCGACCTCCGACGAGAGCTTGCTTGAGAGTTTCCCCGTTCCAACGATCTGTTTTACGTTCCTTTAGGCTTGTGCTATCCACCGAGGATATTTCGGGTGAGAGATGAGACGCCAACAGTACTCATCCTTTTGCTAGTCATCCAAACAGTGCTAGCCGTATCCTGATACCTTTTGGTCAAGTCTATCAGCCTGTTTGACTTGTTCGTTCGTGACGATGGTTCAGTTGCACATTCGATTTGCTCCCCTTTTAGAGAGCCTCTAGCCATGGGAACCTGGCTCAGAGATGGGCCGTCGTCAGGCTCACAGCCTCCTCCTTGATGCCCGCTTCACCGAATTGAAAACCAGCCGCATCTGTGGGGCCTTGCCATTTCCGCGTTCACCTCGCGGGTGAGGAATTTCGCCTCACGTCAGATCATCAGTTGTCAAGGTTCGCAAGAACCTTGCCAGCCGTCCTCTCGTTGTGTCGAGTTTAGGCTGAACGGGTCGCACGTTCGGCTCAAAGCGTGCTTCCCATTCCGGTTCGAGGGCCATTTTCCCTAAAGGCCTCTCAGTGCGAAACTGACGAAAAAGTACGATGTGCCATATAACTGAGGCTGAGCTTGCCCTTTTTCTGCTTTCCTGCATGCAAAACAGGTTTTTCTCCCCTGAGAAAGCCTGTTTCTCTGAAGATGTCTCAAGCTGGTCTCTTGTTCATAATACAGAAAGTGAAGGACTTCAAGATCCATCCAACAGCCTCTAGAGCCACTTCATTTGAAACTCATCCGTAGTTATATGGCACGTCGTACTTTTTCGTCAAGATGGCACTTACAGGCCATCTGGAGGAGATTCGGACTCCAAAGGGTGCGCATCGATGCCCGGATCAATCGCTAGCATCGAACTTGTACCACAGGTTTTTGATGCAAAACAGGTAGACTGGCCTGCAAGTTTCGGTTTGTGAAGTATAATGAGCCGGATTTTGCCATAATAGTCTGCAAGTTTCAGCAACTTCCCTGCGTTCTCTTACGTAATCACTATAGGAGGAACCATCATGAACGAACACAACTCTCCCACACGCACACCAATAAACCCGCTCAGTGAACGCATCTTGCGCTGGATCAGCGGGAGCGGGCGCGGGCAGGCGTTCGGTCGCCTACTCAGCAGGTTGATCGCGCTCCCTCAGCTGAGGCGCCTCACAGCCTCCGAGATCCCCTGGACTCCGCTTGTGCGACCAATCTCTGAAGCCACGGTCGCCATCGTCACGACTAGCGGCGTTCATCTTCGTGGGGACAAGCCCTTTCATTTGCACAGCGACTCCTCATTTCGTGTCATTCCACGTGATACGAAGGCCGCCGATCTCACGATTACGCATCAGGCATACGACAGGACAGACGCTTTACGCGATATCAACCTCGTCTTTCCGTTGGAGCGCCTGCGTGAGCTAGAGGCTGAGGGCGTCATCGGTCGGGTGGCAGACGAGCACTTTGGATTCGGCCTGAGCGGAAGTGCGAAAGCGCTGCTCGCCCCCGGACGGACGGTCGGACGCCGGCTGGCCGACGCGCACGTTGACCTCGTGCTCCTCGTTCCTGCCTGACCAATCTGCACGCGGTCCGTGGGACTGCTCGCAAGAGAGATCGAGGCAGCCGGCGTGACGACGGTCGCGCTTGCACTCGTGAAGGAGGTCGCAGATGCCGCGAGAGCGCCGCGCATGCTCTATCTGCACTGGCCCTTTGGGCACGCCCTGGGCGAGCCGGGAAACGTTGCCCAGCAACGCACAATTCTCCACGACATGCTGTCCATGGCGAGAGCCGCGTCACGGCCTGGGCTTGTGATCGAGCTTCCCTATCGGTGGCGACGCGAGACCTACCCGCCAATCGTCGACTGGACCGCCGACAGTGTTGCTGCCGTGAGCGTCCCCCCAGACTAAGGGAAACGGCGACTCTTCGTTATCCCTCTCTGGGGTCAGAACAATCAAACATGGACCATTGATGGAGCAGTACATGAGAGGAGAAAAGAGATGCTTGTTTCCAAAGAGGGGAATCTGGTCACGTTGATCAATGTCTTTGAGACGACGCCCGAGCAGCAGCAGGCGCTGATCGATCAGTGGACTCGCTTTACTGAAGAGATAAAAGATGAGCCTGGCGTGATCGGGATAGCACTGCACAAAAGTACAGATGGCACCCGCATGATCAACTATGCCCAATGGAGATCCCAGGCGGACTTTGACACCTTTTTGAGGAGGCATGGCGCGGAATTCGCGCAGTTCAGCCAGAACGCCTCACGCATCGATCCCCATACCTACGATGTCGTCTATCTCTATGAACGCTCAGGCAGTTGATTGACTCTGCGCTGCCCTCGCGGGAGAGAGCGGGTATCCTCGCCTTCTCCCGGCTCATATGAGCCAGTGGAGGGCGGCACTACCACGTCTTGAAAAGCGAAACGGACTGACTCCTCCAAGCGTGAACATACAACCGTCTTGTCCTGCTTGCGATATCTTCCATGGCCAAAATGACACCTATCCTGACCTCTCAGTCCACTTGAGGTGTAAATCACTTTATTCCATGGTTGAAATCTTGATAATTAAATGGGCGGCAAAACAAGCAATAGAGCACAGGAACGTTTCTGCGCATTCCACAAGGCAACTCATCACGTAGCACTACCTGTTTCTGT
>Ga0207646_10006413_pt1 | contig 12159 bp, 14 predicted proteins | sample KBSK5502metaG_FD_184343 | JGI IMG/M metagenome (GOLD analysis project Ga0207646, IMG submission 184343) | Corn, switchgrass and miscanthus rhizosphere microbial communities from Kellogg Biological Station, Michigan, USA - KBS K5-50-2 metaG... | ecosystem: Host-associated > Plants > Roots >...
CGCAGCCGCCGCAGCAGCCTCCGCCACCGGCGGCCGGCTCGCCGGTGGGACGTTCTGACCCAGCCCTGCCGCCGACCGAGATCGTGGAGAGCAGGCGCACGGTGTCGTCGTGACCCTGCGGGCAGGCGCACGGCGCGGACGACTCGCTCATCGGGCGAGTCCGCTCGAAGGTGTCGCCGCAAGCTCGGCAGCGGTACTCATATCGAGGCATGCCACTGATCCTACGCTGGCAGTCGGGTTATCCGTGTCGCAGTGAGATCGCCGCGGCGGCCGGATCCGGCTGGCATGTGCCGCTTGCCGCGGTCTCGGCTTCCCGGACGCCGTCCGGGGCGTCGTAGTAGAACTGCCCGCCGCGCAGCAGCGACACGACCGCCCCGGCCAGTGACATGGCGATGGCGACGCTGAACACGATGACAAGGCCGTGGTGGAAGGGCCCCGAGATCAGGTGCGGGAAATACTCCTTGCTCGTCAGCACAGCGGCGTCCGGCTTGCGCAGGCGCCCGAGAACGCCGGACGGCCGCAGCAGGCTGCCGATCGGGTTGTAGCCAAGGAATGACGCGAACAGGGTGCTCACCGGAGGCAGGCTGGCGACATGGGCAGCGAGCGGAGCGGGAACGCCATGCCCGCGCAGGCCCGCGCTGAGCGTGCGCGGCAGCGTGGCCGCGAGCCCGGCGATCATGAGCGAGAAGAAGACGCCGATGGATAGCGACATTCCAGAGTTCTGGAACGTGGACCGCATGCCTGACGCCGCGCCCCGGTACCTGGCCGGCACGCTGCTCATGATGGCCGATGTGTTCGGCGACGCGAACAACCCGGAGCCGAGCCCATTGCCCAAGATGATCAGCGCGAAGAGCCAGTAGGGGAAGTCGACCGGAAGCAGCAGCAGGCCAGCAAAGGCCGCGGCGGACACCAGCAGGCCAGTCGTGGCGAACGGCCGCGGGCCATACCGGTCGGACAGGTACCCGGCGACTGGCCCGGCGATCAGGAAGCCGGCGGTGAGCGGCAGCAGGTAGATACCCGCCCGCAGCGGCGTCTCGGCGAAGTCATAGCCGTGCAGCGGCAGCCAGATTCCCTGCAGCCAGATGATCAGCATGAACTGCAAGCCGCCCCGGGCGACCGAGCTCATCAGGCTCGCGAGGTTGCCGGCTGCGAAAGCCCGGATCCTGAACAGCCCGAGCCGGAACATCGGCTCGGCGATCTTGGTCTCGATCAGGCAGAAGATCGCGAGGAGCGCGATGCCGCCAGCGAGGCCGCCGAGTACGAGCGGGCTGGTCCAGCCGGTAGGGTGCCCGCCGTAGGGCTGGATGCCGTAGGTGATCGCGACGAGGAGCAGCCCCGCTCCGGCCGCGAACGTGATGTTGCCCCACCAGTCGACAGCGGCCCGCTTCACCGTTGCGATCTCGCGGAGTTTCAGGTAGGACCACACAGTGCCGAAGACGCCGATCGGGACGTTCACCCAGAAGACCGCGCGCCAGTCCCAGGCGGCGAGGACACCGCCAAGCACCAGGCCGATGAACTGCCCGGAGATGCCGCAGATCTGGTTGATGCCAAGAGCCATCCCGCGCTGCCTTGCCGGGAACGCGTCAGTGAGTATGGCCGCGGCGTTGGCCATCAGCATGGCGCCGCCGAAGGCCTGAACGAGCCGCCACAAGATCAGCCACAGGGCTCCGGCCGGCCCGGTCAGCGGGTCGAGCGACAGGGCGATCGAGGCGAGCGTGAAGACCACGAAGCCGAGGTTGTAGATCCTGACCCGGCCGAACATGTCGCCGAGCCTGCCCAGGGTGACCACGAGAACCGCCGTGACGAGCAAGTAACCGATGATCATCCAGAGCAGGTAGCTGATGTTGCCTGGCGCCGTTGGGTCCAGGTGGATGCCCCGGAAGATGGCCGGCATGGCGATGATCACGATGGACGTATCGATCGTCGCCATGGTCATGCTGAGCGTGGTGTTGGAGAGCGCGACCCACTTGTATCTGCTGTCGCCGGGGTCCTGGCGGCCGGGCTCTGTTCTCGTTGTTCTCGTTGTTCTCGCCGCGGCTCTCGTCACGACTAGAACCTTAGCACGGCTAAGGATCTAGCCGGCTCGCCGGATCAGGTGGCGCAGCCAGCTGCGGATCGGTGGCGGCGACCGTCGCGCAGTCCTCGGCGAAAGTGATGGCGGCGGTCACCCGATGACCGGCGAGCACCAGCGGCAGCCAGTACCGCGCATCGTCCCACATGCCGTCGAACGGCAGCGCGTCGCTGGCGAACCAGCGCGGGACCACCTCGTCGGACTCGGCCGGCTCGCCGGCGAAGTCGGCCGTCATGAACACGTCCGCGGTCTGATCCCAGGACGGCCTGCTGGGGAAGATGAAGCGCACGCGAGCCACGTGGGTCAGCGCGGACGCCGCCACATTCAGGCCTGACTCCTCCGCGACCTCACGGGCGGCGGCCTCAGCGGGCTCCTCACCGTCCTCGATATGACCGCCCAGGCCGACCCAGCGGCCAGCGCCGAAACCGCTCTTCTTGAATCCGAGCAGGACCTCATGCTGCCCGTCGCCCGTCTCCAAGCCCTCGCCGCCAGCCGGAGGCCTCCATGCGGACGGTGCGCCCGGTGCGCCCGTCCTGGTAACGAGGCACAGGCAGGTCCTGGTGATCACCGGGCCAAGCCTACGTGCCGAGGCCCGGACTCGCCCTAAAGCCGTTTCGTAAAGCTCGTAGGCCGCTGGTTGATAGCTGCGATGGTGCTGGTGGCTTCGTAGCGGACGGCGAGCTTCTCATAGCGGGTGGCCATGGCCCGGTGTTGTTTGAGCTGGTTGACGCCACACCTGACTGCGTGGCATTGCCGGTACAACACCGGGTCGCCGGCGCATCAAACGACAAGCGGCACCAGTTACGAAGCACGTCCTGGGGCGGCGTCCAGTGGCTTGCTCAGTCCTCAGCTCACCGCTTTCTCCACGAGCGCGCCGATCCTTACCTCTACGTCGGCGGTCAACTCCTTCAGCGCGAAGTAGGTCGGCCACATGGCGCCTTCGTCGAGGTTCGCCTTGTCGCTGACGCCGAACGTCGCGTATCTCGTTTTGAACTTCTGCGCACTTTGGAAGCAGCAGACCACATTGCCGTCCCTGGCATACGCGGGCATCCCGTACCACGTTCTCGGCGAAAGGGCTGGCGCGCTGGCTTTGATGAGGGCATGGAGCCGCTCGGCTATGGCGCGATCCGATTCCGGCATCTCGGCGATCTTCGCGAGCACGGCACTTTCCCCGTCCGCCTTGTGCGCGCGCGGGCCGCGGCGCGCGGCCGCCTTCAGCTCTGGGCGCGCTCCTTCATCGCGCCTCGTTCCTCGTTCGTGAATCCCTCGAACTTGTTGTCGATCGCGGTGGTGCTCTCAGCGGACTTCTGCGTGTCGTTCATTGCAGGTTTCCTCCCGTGCGAGTCTTGATGGGGACGACCTCATGCTAGGGAGCCGCCGCGGCGGCGGCTTCTCCGAAACTGCCCGGGCGTCATCTTTGGTGAGACCAGCGGCGATATCGAGGTGGTGGCCGACGACCTAACGCCCCTGCAATGACACGCCGACAGCTCGCGGAGATCGCTCGGGATAGTGGCCGTGCGCTCGGCTTCCAGTGCGGCCTCACGAAACACGGCCTAGATGCTGCCGCGCACCATGCCGATCAGCCGGTCGAGCACCGCCCCGCCGCTAACGCGCAGGCCGTCATGCTCGTACTCGCTGGTCACCCAGCGCCTCAGGCCGCGGATCCGGGCGGCCGTGTCGACCGAGAACTGCTGCGGTACGTACATGTCGTCGTAGTACACGGCGGCTGCGGCCGGTACCTCGTTGACGCTCAGCCTCGCCTGGTCGTAGAGCCCGGGCCAGGAATCATGGCGGGCGAGGATCTCCGCGGCCTCCGCGAGCGGCCGGAGTTAGGAAGCACAGCCACGGCAGGTCACCGGCTGTGCGCGCGGCGTTCTCGATGGCGGCAACCTCGCGTGCGAACACAGTGATCCGCGCGCCACCCGGATCGGCGTGATTGAGCGGCACGTCGAAATGGTGGTCAGTCAGGATGGTGCCTGGCTGGCGGAAGGGCGGCATGCCCGACACGCTACTTGACCACGGTGCGGCAGGAGAGCGGCTGGTGAACGGCGATTAGCGGCTGACGCGCCATTAGCGCTGACGCCGGGATGGGCGCTGATGCGCGATCAGGCGCTGATCGACAGGTCGCGCAGCAGTTCGGGGAGCTCGCGCGGATAGAACGGCTCGGTGGTGGACTCTAGCTCGTCCACCGTCCACCACCGGTGACCGTCGATGACCGCCGCTTCCTCGTCGTCGAGCCCGTCGGTAAGGACTACCGCGCTGCCGATCCTGAGCTGGAAGAAGTCCTGTTCCTGCCGGTAACTTGTGCCGTCGAAGCTGAAGTCGGTCACCTCATGCCACACTGGCTCGCCAAGCTCACCGGCCTGCGCGCAGATGCCGGTTTCCTCCCGCAACTCGCGCGCGGCCGCCTCGGCGAGGGTCTCGCCTGGCTGGGCGCCGCCGCCGATGGTGAACCAGTACGGCTCATCGGGCTTGGCGGGATCGAACCCGTGTAGCAGCAGGACCCGACCGCCCGCGTCGATGACCAGAACCCGACCAGCGCGGCGCGTGATCACGTCAGGACCTTCCACGTCAGTCACGATACAGGGGAAATCAGGCGGTCAGCGGACGTGTGATCATGGCCACCTGCTACGCGTGAGGGATCCGGCCGCTGAATGCTGGCGACAATGGAGCCATGCCCTTCGCTGCGGTCATCTTCGACTTCTTCGGAACGCTGACGCCGAGTACGCCGGAGCACGTCTGGCATGCGCACACGGCGCGGAGCGCGGCGCCGCTTGGCGTGGACGTGGCAGCCTGGCGACAGACGCTGAACGACTCGTACGCCGAGCGGGCAACCGGAAGCCTTGGCGACTTGCCTGCGACATTCCGCGAGCTCGCCCGCCGCAACGGGATCGTGCCCGATGACCGCGCGCTCGCCGAGGCCTGCGCAGCCCGCCTGACCGCGCAGCGCGAGCTGTTCGTTTTCCGGCCAGACGCGCTTGCAGTGCTGGCCGAGGTACGTGCGCGCGGGTTCCGGGTCGGGGTGCTCAGCGACTGCACGATCGAGCTGGCCGAGGACTGGTCGCAGCTGCCGGTGGCTGAGCTGGTCGATGCCCGGGTGTTGTCCTGCGAGGCGGGCCGCAGGAAACCCGATCCCGAGCTCTTCGCGATGATCGCCAGCCAGCTCGGCGTTGCGCCGCGGCAATGCCTGTACATCGGTGACGGCGGAGGCCGGGAGCTTACGGGCGCGTTGGGGTGCGGGATGAGGGCAGTCATGCTGCGCGCCGATGACTGGACTGTCAATATCGCGCACACCAGGGAAGACGACTGGCCGGGCCCGTCGGTTCGATCGCTGTCGGCCGTGCTCTCCCTGCTCGGTACCTAGCGGTGAGAAGGCGATGAGAGGGCTGGTGCTGCGCTAGCGGGTCCCCGTATGGTCTCGGGGTGCTGGCTGGCCGCCGTATCGTCTCGGGCGTCGGCCGACCCGGCCGCGCGTTCGCGCTGGCCGGCGCGCCGGCGGATTGGCTGCCGTATCGGCTGGATACGGCAGCGCACGCCTATACTCCGGCACGTGTCGACCACGCCAGCCCTGCCGCGAAGGGGCCGCCCGCCGCGTCACAACAGGAGCGAGATCCTTGACGCCGCGTCTGAAGTCATGATCTACCGTGGCTACGGGTCGACTCGCTACAGCGACGTAGCCGAAGCCAGCGGTGTCCCTGTCGCCAGCCTGCAGCACCATTTCCCGACGCTCGCTGTGCTCAGGCGCGAGGCACTGCGCAACAAGGTCAGGGCCGAACTGACCGCGCTAGCTGAGCAGGTGGCCCTGATCACCGACCCGTGGGAGCGCATCTACCACATCATCGTCACTTCGATCTCGGTCAATCCGGCCAGGCGGCGCGGCGGCTGGGTGCTCTGGCTCGAGTACTACCGCGCGGCAGCGCACGATCTTCAGTTGGCTGAGGACAGCCGCGAGGTGAGGGCGCTGTGGGTGCGGCTGATCGCCGACTGTATATCCGAAGGCGTGGAGGCCGGCCGGTTTCGCCCCGAGGGCACGGCGCAGGAGGCAGCCCTTGAATTGCACAGCTTGATCGACGGGTTGGGCATCCAGCTGGCAACCGTGCATGAGGACGCAGACGCGGCCGAGGCGATCATGCTGCTGGAACGCGCCGCGCGGCGCATTTTGATTCGGTCCTGAGGCGGGCGTTAGGCCGGGTTCTGGAGCTAGACGAGGTAGGGCTCGGGGGTGACGGTGTAGCTGCGGCCGTGCGGGGTGGTCCAGGTCAGGACTCCGGGTTCGGGCTGGGTCAGGGTCCAGCCTCAAGCCTGCTTGGCCCGGTGATGCATCTGGCACAGAGGCGACAGATTTGCACTCGCAGGTGCGGCCGCCCTGGTCGTAGGGGACGGTGTGGTCCAGGTCGCCGCGGGCGGCGGGCCGCCCCGGGCCTGGCTCTGGGCCGGGAGCCGGCTCGGGGCCGGGAGCCGGCTCGCCGGGTTGGCCGGGCCGGCCGGCGGCGAGTCAGCGGGCGGGAGCATCATCGGCGCCTCCCGGGGGAGTTCCGCGAGCGAATTTGTTATCGATAACCCTACTCGTGCCCTCCGACAATTAGAGCGCGCGTTCGACAGAGCCAGAATGGTGCGCGGCCATAACGGGAACCCTGGCCCAGATCATCCGGCAAAGCAGACCGAAGCCGGCGGTCCTTGTCGGCCATCAGCCCGACATCAGCGGGCGCGGGGACGCGGGGGAGTGGTCGGCCACCAGAATCGGCTCGCGCGGGGAGGGCCGCCGGTGCTGCTCACGCAGCGCTGAGCCGTGAGTCCCGCAGCGACTCGGTCAGCGCGCGAACGAAGACCGGGATGAGGCTGACGGTGAAGGCGAGCGGAGGCCGCACCTTGATCACGTTTCCGGCTCGGCCGGTCGTGCCCACGAGCACGTTCCGGCGCCGGAGCGCGTCCTTGAGGGCGGCAGCGGTAGCCGGATCGGGGCGCTTTGACTCTCGGTCGGTGACGATCTCGATCGCGTTGGCCAAGCCGACGCCTCGGACGTCGCCCACGCGGCTGTCTGCGTCGGTTGCCCCGCGCACCGCGGCACGCAGCGCTTCCCCCGCCGTGCGCGTCCGGGGGAGTACCCGCTCGTCGGCCAGGACGTCGAGCACGGCGTGCGCAGCCGCCATCGAAACCTGGTTGCCGGCGAACGTGGAGAAGAAAACCGTGTCACGCGCGAATCGCTCGACGAGCTCACGGCGGGTGATCACGGCACCGACCGGCTGGCCGTTGCCCATCGGCTTGCCCAGGGTTACGAAGTCGGGCACGATGTCGAACCGCTCGAAGGACCACATCGCCGCACCCGTGCGCCCGTGGCCGCCCTGCACCTCGTCGGCGATCCAGAGGCCGCCAGCCCGATGCGTCAGCCGCACCAGTTCCCCCACGTAGGAAGCGTCGAGATCGTAGATACCGTCGCTCTGAACCACCCCGTCGAGTATGGCGGCCGCGGGAGCTATGCCGCGGCTGGCCAGGCGGTCAAGTGCGGCCGCGAATCCGGCGGTGCCCTGGTGCAGGCCGCGATAGGAGTCGGGCGGCGACCAGGTCTCGACGTGCGGCGGGGTCAGGGCGCCCGGCAGGACCTCGGGGGAGAGGTCGGCCATCGCCGCCGTGATCCCGTGATAGGCGAACTCAGTGCACAGGCCGCCAGAGTGTCCGGTGTGCTGGCAGGCGAGCCGCCAGGCGAGGTCGTTGGCCTCGGACCCGGAGTTCACGAACAGCACCGTGTCAAGCCCCGGCGGGCAGGTCGCGATAAGCCGCTCGGCCAGCTCGATGGCGGAAGGGTGCAGGTACCGAAGGTTCGTGTTCAGTGCCCGCCACTGCCGGGCGACCGCCGAGGTGACGCGGGGATGGGCGTGCCCGACGCATACCACGTTGTTGTACATGTCGAGGTAGCGGCGCCCGTCGCTGCCCTTCATCCAGACCCCGGTGGCACTGGCCATTTCGATCGGCTCGGCGTAGCTGAGTGGCTCCATCGCCGGTCCGAAGACCGCGCACCGTCTGGCAGCGAGATCGCGTGTCTGGTCTGTCTCCGCCCCCGATCCGGGCAGTCCGGTGGGCGGAGCGGTCAGCTGCGACGGGCTGGCCTTCTCCGCGCCAAGCTGGCGGGCCGTGCGCTCCCACCCGGCCGAGAGCATGTTGTCGATCATGTCAAGCGCGCTGTCGTGGAACCGCTGGGCGAACTCGGCGTCCTCCAGCCCGGCTCCGGCCCGCCACGAGCCGATCGCCACGGTCACCGCAGCGCGGGCCGCCCAGAGCTCGCCGATCAGCTCGAGCTCGAGCGGCTCGAGCGGCAGCACGCGTTCGTAGCCGTCGATGACGAGCCTCGCGACCCGGAACATCTCCTCCCCGTCACGCCCGCCGGCGATCGAGTCGAGCACCGACGCGAGGTCGGCGATCAGCGCGGTATGCGTCATGTCGCCGAAATCCACGATGCCAGTGATCAGCCCGTCGTCATTGGCCAGGACGTTGTCCGTGGTCAGGTCCCCGTGGACGACCTGGGCCCGCAGCAGCCCCCAGCGCGGCGCGACGGCCGTGTCGAACCGGTCGAGGACGGCGGTGACGGCCGCACGGGCAGCTGCGTCCTGGATCGAGCTGGTCATCGGCTTGGCGCTGGCTGCATGATGGACGTCCCACGGCAGCCGCCGGATCGCGCGCGGGTGGATGAACCCGCGCAGTGCCACGCCCAGCCGGGCCGTTGTCTGGCCCCACGCAGTCAGCGCCTCGTCCGGCAGGGTAAGCGGATCCAGCCTGGTACGGCCAGGCAACACGTCATAGGCGCGCACCCAGTAGCCCGTGCCGTTGTGCTGCCAGCGCACCCGGCATGCGGACGGGTCGCCGTCCGCACCCGGCGCAGTGCCCTCGGTGTGCGCCCCCCGGCGTGGCTGGGAGATCGGCTGGGAGATCGGCTGCGCGATCGTCAGGCCAGGGTCACATCGCAAGGCGTGCGACGCCGCCAGCGCCTCCATGTCAAGCACCGCAGGGTCCTCGGCGGGATTGGATACTTTAAGTACCGCCGCGCCCGCGCCCGACGCTCCCGCCAATAGGAATGCCTGGTCTCGCTCACTGCCCAGGCTGCGCGCGCTCACCGCCTCGATACCAAACGCTGCGCGGCCGATCTCGCAGGCCTGCGCGGCTGAGAAAGGCGGCGACGGCGCCTGGAGCACGGCGTCGATTCCGGTGGACGAGACTGACACGGCGCCTCCAGTACGGCGCGGGGCGCCTCATAGGGGATGATCCGACGATACCGGGCGATTGGGCGGCGCTCATCTGATCCCGATCGCTGGACACGGCACCGGGGTGCGGCAGCTTGGTGCGGTCCTTACCGGAACGGCCCGCAGCTGGCAATCCTGCGCCGCCGACGGGTGCGCGGGGGAGTGGTCACCGGTGCTCGCGGCAGCGGTCATCGCGGCGGACGGCGTGTCTTGCCTGCTGGTGGGAAGCGCGGCTGTCGAGGGCAGGCGAGGCCGCTCTCGCGGCCGAGCGCGGAACACTGGCCCCGGTGCCCATCGGGCTCATCAGCGGCAACACCCACCGGGAGGGTTTCAGGCCGCCGTCGGCGCCAGACCGGGTGATCGAGGCGCTGCGGCAGGTCATCCGGCATCCGCGGGTGAGCGACCGGGAACTGACCGAGATCATCGGCCCGCCGGACTTTCTGACCGGCTGCGCCGTGACTGGCGACCTCGCAGCCATGGCGGCGGGGCAGGCGACCGACTTGGTCCTGGATGCGAGCATCACCGCGAGGGCGGACGGGCGCCAGATCATTATTGAGAACACGCCGCCGTATTTCAGCACAGACGATGTCCTGTCCGGTATGGCGAGGCGGGCCCGCGAGGATCAGTGGGCCAGGAATCATCCGGAGTTGCGCAGGCAAACGCGGCTCCCGCTGGCGGACGTCAGGGACGAGTCGAGTCGGGGCAGTTACCGTTCCGTCTGTGTTCCCGAACCAGGTTCCGGAGATGAGGTCATTGAGCGGCTCAGCCGGGTGTACGGAGTGCAGGCGCGGGTGCGGGTGCAAGCCCAAGCCACTGCCGAGGATGATCAGGAAGGACTCAGGGCCTTCCGCGATGAGGATCTTCTCGGCAGCCTGGCGATCCCGGAGAAGGCCATTGTCCCGTCTCGGTGAATCTGCGGGCCAGGAGGCCCCCGCCGCGGGCCCCGCTCGCCAAGAGCAGCGGGGTCCTCTCGACTGGCACGCCGCCGACGTGGCGTTTATGTGGCCTTGCCGTATTCGTCGTGCCAGTTCCACCACGCGTACGGTGGGGTTTGGGGGTAGCCCTCGGGGGAGTCTTCCCAGTCCTCCTGGCGTCCGAGCGCGGTCACGTCGAGGTAGCTCCAGGTGCTCCCCATTGCCTCATCGCCGCGGTTGTTGACGAAGTAGGTGCGGAAGACGCTGTCGCCGTCGCGGATGAACGCGTTCGTGCCGTGCCATTCGTCCACGCCGAAGTCGGTATCGAAGTCGTCGGTCATGGTGTACCAGGGCATCTTCCAGCCCATCCGTGCCTTCACGCGCTCGATGTCTGGCTGCGGCGCGCGCGAGGCGAAGGCGAGAGTGGTGTCGCGGGCGTTCAGATGGGCGATGTGGGCGACCTGGTCAGCTACCAGGGAGCAGCCGCGGCAGGCATGGTCGGGCCAGCCGAACACGCCGGGTTCGAAGAAGGCGCGGTAGACAATCAGCTGACTGCGGCCCTCGAAGAGGTTGAGCAGGCTCGCTTTGCCCTTGGGTCCATCAAACTCGTACTCCTTCTCCACGGCCAGCCACGGCATCCGCCGGCGCTCGGCGGCCAGCGCGTCACGGGCGCGGGTCACCTCCTTCTCCTTCACGAGAAGTTGCTGGCGCGCGGCCTCCCACTCCTGCGATGACACGATCGGGGGTGTCTTCATTGCGAGATGTCCACCTTCCGGTTCAGGTCCAAGCTCACGCGCTTCGCGTCACTTATCGAGGCTTCTTCGGCCAGCGCGTGCCCGATGCCGCTATTGGCCTCGGTCACCAGGCCTGCCCTGTCTGCGGGAGTCATACACCCTCCTGTGCTCCTAGCTGCCCTTTCGTACATCTGCCTAGCTGGTGCCCGGCAAGCCCAATCGCCGCCTTGCGGGGTGGTGATCCGGCCAGAGGTCGCAATCCATCGCCCACGACGAAAGCTGCGCCTGGCGCGGGCTCACCGATTCTGCTCTGGCGGCGATGGAATCCGGCCACAGCGCGGGTCACAAGGAGGATGACCATATAGAGGATGACCATATAGATGTCCAGTCCCAGGCTGGTTGTTACCTGGAGCTAGACAGGCGCGGCCCGGTCGAGCAACGCTCCCGGTCGGCGCATGGCAGCCGGAAGGGAGAGGCTGCCACCCCCGCCGGGCGCCAAGCTGCCCCCGAAGCCGGCGCCCGGCGGGACAGGTCATATCCTGCTCGGTGGTAGCCGGGTGGCGCACTATCATTTCGGCGCCACAGTGCGGCGAACTCGCTGTCTGGCAGCCAAAACGATGACGACTAGGCCTGAACGCGGGACCAGAGCGCCTCGCACGGTGTCGACCGCGGGCGAGCGCGAGCTGCTCGAGGCCGCCCGGCGGGGCGACGACGATGCGTTCGGCCGACTCGCCGGACCGTACCGCGGCGAGCTGCACGCCCACTGCTACCGGATGCTCGGATCGGCAGCGGACGCTGAAGATGCCCTGCAGGAGACGCTGCTGCGCGCCTGGCGTGGCCTGCCGCGGTTCGAGGGCCGAAGCTCGTTCCGCTCGTGGCTCTACAAAATCGCGACAAACGCCTGCCTGCGCGCGATCGAGCAGCGTCCGAGACGAGTGCTTCCGGTCGACTACGGACCCGTCGGCGACACCAGCGACACCCCCGCCGCGCCGGTAACCGAGGCGGTATGGCTCGAACCCTACCCGGACGAGCGGCTGGGGCTCAGCAGCGGCCTGGCCAGCCCGGAGGCCCGTTATGAGGAACGCGAGGGCGTCGAACTCGCCTTCATCGCGGCACTCCAGCACCTGCCCGCGCGGCAGCGCGCCGTGCTGATAATCCGCGACGTGCTCGGTTTCTCGGCCCGAGAAACCGCTGCGGCGCTCGAAACA
>Ga0207646_10006414_pt1 | contig 12158 bp, 7 predicted proteins | sample KBSK5502metaG_FD_184343 | JGI IMG/M metagenome (GOLD analysis project Ga0207646, IMG submission 184343) | Corn, switchgrass and miscanthus rhizosphere microbial communities from Kellogg Biological Station, Michigan, USA - KBS K5-50-2 metaG... | ecosystem: Host-associated > Plants > Roots >...
CGCTGCCCGGCCGGCCCTTCTTCCCGGCCGCCCCGTGCTGAACCCGGCAGCAACCGGCGCCCGGCAAGGTGCGGGCAGCGGGAAAGGGAGATTCACGGGGCTGTCGCCTCTCGGGAGGAGGTTTCGATCCCTCTCGAACTCACTATCGCTAACGCGACAACGGTGACGAGGGATTGGGGATGGCGCTGGTCGTCCGGCGGGAAGGGCGCGGCGCCGGAAACGGCGGCGGCTCCGGAGTGAGCGGAACGATAGCGGGTGCTGGTAAATGCCTGGAGGTCAGGCGGCCTCCGGAAGGGTAATGGTGATGCACCTGGCTTGAGCTTTTGCAGCTGGCGCAGCAGCATCGCCTGGCGCGGGGCGGGTGATTCGCCCCGGGTGTAGAAGTCGGCGCCAATGACCGTTATCACTTCGACTGCGGCAGGCGGCTCGGAGCCGTCCCGGCCCGGTCCTCAGGGACGAATGCTCACAGCGTGATGGTCAGTGCCAGCGGCAGTTCCCGCACGTTGTGTCCGACGCGCAGCGTGTAAGTGCCAGGTTCCACATGCCATCCAGCGTCCCAGTAGGCCAGTGTGCGATGCGGAATGCGGATCTCGGCGGTCGTGGTCGCGCCGGCCTCGGCGTGGACGGTGGCGAAACCTGCCAGCCAGCGGACGGGGCGGTCCACTGCCGAGTCGGCGCGTTCGGCGTAGACCTGCACGACGTGCTTGCCGGCCCGGTCTCCGGTGTTGGTCACGCGGACCCGGATGGTGGCGGCTGCGTCGCTGTTATCGCCGCTGACTTCGGCGGGTCCTAGGTCCCAGGTGGTGTAGCCGAGCCCGTAGCCGAACGGGTAGGCGGGCTCGGTTCCGGTGCGGAGCCAGGCCCGGTAGCCGATGTGGATGCCCTCGTCGTAATGCAGGACGCCGCCGGCGGGGTGCGTTTCGATCACCGGCACGTCGCCTTGTTCTGCTGGCCAGGTGGTCGGGAGACGGCCGCCGGGTTCCCGGGTTCCGGTGAGCACGTCGGCGAGGGCATGGCCGTATTCCTGGCCGCCGAAGTAGGTGAGGAGGATGGCACTGACCTGGTCCCGCCACGGCATGATGACCGGGGCGCCGGCGTTGACGACGACGACGGTGCGGGGGTTGGCGGCTGCCACGGCTTGGACGAGGTCGTCCTGTCTGCCTGGCAGGGCCAGCGTGGTGCGGTCGTAGCCCTCGGACTCCCCGTGCGTGCTGGAGCCGACGACGACGACGGCGACGTCGGCGTCGGCTGCGGCCTGTGCGGCGCTTTCGATGAGCGCATCAGGGTCGGCCGGCGGGAGTTCGGTGCCGAACGTCACGCTCAAGGCGTTGCTCAGGCCTCCTTCGAGCTTGACGGGCTCGAGTTCGATGCGGACATCCAGCTGCTGGCCTGCGGTGACGTCGACGGGAAACGAGACTGCGGGCGGCGCCAGGAAGGCGGCGCCGAGGTCGGTCCCGACGGCCGTCGCCACTTGTTCGCCGATGAGCGATCCGCCGGCGAAGATGCGCCCCCGGCCCACGGAGGCGAAGCCGATGCGCAGCACCGCGGACTTCTCGGGTGTGAGCCGGGTGGCGAACTCGAGCCGCCGCATCTGCGCGATCGGAGCGTCCCCGCCGAAGTAGACAAGCGCGCTGGCGAATCGCTCCTCGGCGAAGGTTTCTTCGCCGTCGGCGTCCAGGAAGCGCACATGCGCACCGGGTTCCCCGGTGACCGGGTTGGTCATCGTCTCCGGCGCGAACGGGACGATCCCGTCCTGCACCATGGCACCGGGTTCGTAGATGATCTCCGCGGTGGGGAACGCCGCCCGGATGCCTTGCAGCGGAGAGACTGTCGAGACGGGGACGACGGTGGCGCTGCCGCCCCCTTGGGTGCGAGGTTGGGTCGCGTGGTGGCCGATGACGGCGATGCGCGAGAGCCGCTCTGGCCGCCAGGGCAGTTCGCCCGCGTTACGGAGCAGCACGGTGCCTTCGGCGGCCGCCTCCCGCGCAAAGCCGGGCCCGTCCTCCGGAGTGCCGTCTCCGGCGAGGGCGGGTGCTTCGAACCCGCTGAGCGCGCCGACCCGTGCGGCGAGCCGGAGGATGCGGAGGACCTTCCGGTCGACAACCGACTCTGCGATGCGCCCGTCGCGGACATCGGCGGCGAGGGCGGCACCCCATGGCCCGTCCGGACCCGGCATTACCAGGTCCTGGGAGGCCTCGGCGCTGCGCAGGCTGCGCACGGCGGTCCAGTCGCTGACGACGACGCCGTCGAAGCCCCACTCGGAGTTCAGCGGTGTCTCGAGGAGCTCGTTCTCGGTGGCGGTGACGCCGTTGATGCTGTTGTAGGCGCTCATGACCAGCCACGCCTGGCCGTCGGTCACCGCTTTCTCGAACGGCAGGAGATACAGTTCGCGCAGCGCGCGGTCGCTCACGATGACGTCGGAGGTGAACCTGTCGGTCTCGACGTCGTTGGCCACGTAATGTTTCGGCGTCGCGGCGACGCCGCTGCGCTGCAGTCCGCGGACGTATGCGGCGGCGAGTTCTCCGGTCAGCAGCGGATCCTCGCTGAATGCCTCGAAGTGCCGGCCGCCCAGCGGCGTGCGGTGCAGGTTGATCGTCGGGCCGAGCACGATGTGAACGTTCTTGCGGCGGGCCTCGGCTGCGGCGCACGCGCCGTAGCGCCGGGCGATCCCGGCATCCCATGACGATGACAGGGCGGTAGCCGACGGGAGGTTCAGGGACGGCGAGCGCTCGTCCCACACCTCGCCGCGGACCCCGCTGGGCCCGTCGGACATCAGCAGCGGCCGCAACCCGATGCTGTCGAGCGGCCAGGTGCTCCAGAAGTCGCGCCCGGTGAGCAGCCGGACTTTCTCCTCCAGGGTTAGCCGGCCCACAAGCGCGTGCAGCCGGGCGTCCGCGGTCCCTCGGCTCTGCTGTGCTGTCGCTTGCGGGCTGCCGGCGGCAATGCCGTCAGCAGTGTGCGTGCCGGGTGTGGCCACGATGCCTCCAGGGGCCGTGTCAAGGGAGCGCGACGGTGCGGAAGCCGCAGTTGCCGCTGCTGGATTCGGGTGTGTTGCCGGTACGTGCGGCGACGCGGTACCGGTGGCAGTACGACGGGTGGCACAGGTAGGAGCCGCCGCGGGTGACGCGGCCCAGTCCGAAGGCGGGTCCGGCCGGGCCGGTCACCGGGGAGTTGCGGTAGTAGTGCGGGGAGAACCAGTCGGCGCACCATTCCCAGATGTTTCCGGCCATCTCGTACAGGCCGAAGCCGTTGGCCGGGAACGAGCGGACCGGGCATGTCCCGAGGTAGCCGTCGTCCCGCGTGTTGGACGTCGGGAACACGCCTTGCCAGATGTTCATCAGGTGTCCGCCGCCGGGCCCGGTCAGGTCGTCGCCCCAGGCGTACCGCGCGGATTGCAGGCCGCCGCGGGCCGCGTATTCCCACTGCGCTTCGGTCGGCAGGCGGCGCCCGGCCCAGGCGCAGTAGGCCAGGGCATCGTTGTGTGAGACGTGCACGACCGGGTGATCTGAGACCTCGGTCCAATCCGACCTCGGCCCTAGGGGGTGGGCCCAGTCCGCGCCGCGGACGGCGAGCCACCACGGCGCGCCGGCGGCATTGCCCAGGATGTCGCTCGGGCGGGCCCGGGCCAGCAGGTGGAAGACGGCGGAGGAGCCGAACTGCTCGGCTTCTGTGCGGTATCCCGTTTCGCTGACGAACCGGCTGAACTGGGCATTGGTCACCGTGTGCTGGTCGATCCGGAACCCGGTGAGGCGTACCTGGTGGACGGGCGTCTCCCCGTCGGTTCGGTAGCCTTCGCCGAACGCGTCACCCATGAGGAATTCACCGGCCGGCACCGGGCGGTCGGTGTGCAGGGCTGCATGTTCGGCGGAGGCCGCGGTAGCGGCCGTCATGGTGCGCTGGCCGCGCTCGGCGTCCGTGCGCTGATGTCTGTCCGCAGTCGGATAGCAGCAGGGGCCGCCGTTGCGGTGGCCGTCCGTCCCGGCCGTCACTGCCGCTTGCCCATCGCCTCGAGCCGGATCTCGGCCGCCTCCAGCCAGGCCAGGAGCGCACGGACCATGTAGTGGCCCCGCTCGGACTGCATCCGGTCCCACTCTTCGGCCCACCACCGCTCCTCTGCCGTCGCCTCCGCCCGCAGCCGCGTGTCATCGAAAGCGACGCGCACAGACTCCTGCTCCCGGCGGAAGGCCAGCTCAATGCGCACAAGCTCGAGCGCCTTTTCTGGCGTTGGCGCACCAAAAGCCAGCCGGACCTGAAAGTCCGGGTCGAGCGGTCGCCGGGCTGGGAGGTAGGGCGAGTCGATCCACTCCTGGAGCGCGGCCCGGCCGGCGCCGGTGATCGAGTAGAGCTTCGCGTCCGGCCCCTTACTGCGGGGGTCCGGGCGGGACGTCGCCCACGAACGCTCCGCGATCATGCCGAGCTGCCGGTAGATCTGGGATGTCTTGGCGTTGTATCCGACGTAGATGCCGTACTGGTCGAGCCACTTGCGGATGTCATAGCCGGTGCGGTCGGTGGTGGTGAGCAAGCTGAGAGTGATGATCTCCAGGTTGCTCAGGGACATGCGTGCCTCTTTCCGCGCCGGATCACCTTGCCGCGGGACGAGCACCGGGACGGCGCTCATGGCTGCCCAGCCAGGTACGCGGCGAAGCGCCGGCGCACCGCCGCGCGGTCGTCGTCGGCCAACGGTACCTGAGCGTGCCATGACACGTGCGTGGCGCCGTTGTGCGGGTGCAGCCTCGCTTCCAGGTCCTCGGCCAGGTGCCCGCGGCCGGTGTCCCGCAGGTGCTGCAGGTAGCGCCCGGGCTCGTTGTACAGGGTCGGCCCGGCCTGCAGCGAGCCCTGCATCGGATCCGGGAGGGCTCCGGGGGTGCCGGCGTAGAAGTCTCGCCACTCCGCCAGCCGGGCCCGCATGCTGTCGGCGAGCGCGGGCTCGCTGTCGATGAGGTTCTGGGTGAGGTAGGGGTCCTTGGTGACGTCGAACAGCGACTCCCACTCGGCCCGGAAGCACCCGGGATGATAGGTCCGGATGTAGAGGTGGTCCCTCGTGCGGACGGCGCGCTGGTAGGTGTGCGCGCCGTGGCCCCAGACAAGGTACGGGCGCGAGGGGATGTCCTGACCGCGGATGGCGTCGGCGTACGAGATGCCCTGCCACTTTGCGGGCTTGTCCAGGCCAAGAAGGTCGGCGATCGTGGGCGCGTAGTCGATGTTGTACAGCAGGGCGTCGCAATGGCGGCCGGCCACGCCCGGCTGATCGGTGATCCCGGGCCAGTAGACGATCATCGGCAGGTGATGGACCGGCTCGGAGGCGAGCCCGTGCTCGGCGTAGAGCCCGAGCTCGCCGAGTGATTCCCCGTGGTCGGCGGAGACGATGATCGCGATCTGGCCGGCTAGGCCCATGTCCGCGATGGCGCGGCGCAGGCGGCCGAACTCGAAGTCCCAGAAGTGGACCGCGCCGTCGTAGCCGTTGATGAGGTGCTCGAAGTCCGCCCGGGTCCGGATCTGGTCCGGCATGTTGTGCGGGACCGGCGACCGGCCGGGCCCGCCGGTGTAATGCAGGTCCAGGGCGCTGCGCGGGCCGTACACCTCGCTGACGTGCCGGCCGATCGCGTCGGCGTCCGGCCAGGCGGGGGCCGGCCCGGACGCTGCTGCCCGCTCAGTCCACGACGCGTCCTGCAGGTAGTCCGTGTGCGGCTCCCAGTAGGTCAGGTGCAGGTACCAGTTGTCTATGTCCCGGTGGCGGCCGATCCAGTCGATCGCCGCGTCGTTGATGAGGTTGGCGGGCTCGTCGCCGACCTGGGGCGTGACCTGCATGCTCTCCCGGAAGTTGCCGAGGAAGAAATGGGCGCGGTGCCGTTCGGCGAAGGAGGAGACGGCGGCGCACAGGTACCCGGCTCCGCCGAGCAGCTGCCCGAGCAGCGGCCGGCCGGGCTGCGGCGCGTGCCCTGAGTCGAGCCGGAAGCGGGCGTCGTCGCCGAAGTGCCCGATGACGCCGTTGGTGATGCCGAACTGGCCGCTGGTAAGGGCCGTGCGTGAGGGCAGGCACGGGGAGTCCGAGCAGTAGTAGCGGTCGAAGATGACGCTCGAGGCGGCCATCTCGTCCAGGTTCGGGGTGATGGGCCGGGTGTACCCGTACGGGCCGGTGTGGTCGGGTCGCAGCGTGTCCACGTCCACGTAGATGATCTTCACTTGCTGGTCTCCGTTTCTCTGGCGCCACGGGGCTCCCGCGTCCCCGCCATGGGTCCGACGACCTGTCTCGCTGTATGTAACTAGTGGAACTAGGTTGCCACACAAATAACCTGATAGCAAGTGAAGATAGAGTCCATACCTATTCCAAAAATTTAGTAGCTGAGGTCTTGTGGATGGCGTCGGGCGGAGTTATGGTGCTCGCAACTTCACGAGTGAGCGGCAGCCGCCGGCGGCCCCTCACCGTCCCCCTCCGGAAAGGACGGAACAGATGCGTTTGCCGAAAGCCGCCGCCGTCAGCGCGGCGCTCGCCGCCCTCGCGATCACCGGCTGCACCAGCTACGCCAGCACTGGCGGGGCCGCCGGGACCGGGGCCTCAGCAGGTTCGTCGGGACAGCTCGTGCTCGGCGACCCCCTGGCGCCGACCACTTACCAAGCGGCGGGCATGAACTGGGGCAACCAGTCGGTTTACGCCCAGGCCGTCTACGACACGCTGCTGCGGCAAGCCCCCGACGGGACCGACGTCCAGCCCGGCCTGGCGACGTCGTGGACGTACAACAGTGGCCGCACCGTGCTGACGCTGACCCTGCGCCAGGGCGTGACGTTCACCGACGGCACCAAGTTCACCGCGGCCGTGGCCGCGCAGAACCTGCTGCGGTTCAAGAACGGGACCTCGCCCCAGCGGGCGAAGGTGGCCGGCATGACCGCCGCCAAGGCGGTGAACGACACCACCCTCCAAATCGACCTGTCCCAGCCGGACCCGGCGTTCCTGGTCTACCTCGCCCAGGCCGCCGGGCTCGAGGAAAGCCCCAAGGCGTTCCAGAACACGGACGTGGCTACTAATCCCGTCGGGTCGGGGCCATACGTGCTCGACGCGGGGCAGACCGTCGTCGGCACGTCCTACGTCTACACCCGCAACCCGCACTACTGGGACGCGGCGGCCGTCCGCTACAGCAAGCTCGAGATCAACGTCTACACCGACCCCACGTCGGAGGTCAACGCGCTGCGCGGAGGCCAGCTCAACGCCGCGGTGCTCATCGACAACAGCACTGTCCCGCAGGTACAGGCGGCGGGCTTCACCGCCCACCCGAACCCGCTGAACATGGCCGGGATCATGCTGTTCGACCGCGGCGGCACGGTGAACAAGGCGCTGCGCGACGTCCGGGTCCGGCAGGCGATCAACTACGCCATCGACAAGCCAGCCTTCCTCAAGACGGTCGCCCTCGGCTACGGCCAGCTGGACGGGAACATCTTCCGCCCCGGTTCGGTGGCCTATGACCAGAGCCTCAACGACGCCTACCCCTACGACCCGGCCAAGGCGCGCGCCCTGCTGGCGCAAGCGGGCTACCCGAACGGCTTCACCCTCGTCATGCCCACATCATCGGCTTTCGGGACGGCGCTGCCGCCGCTCATCCAGCAGCAGCTCGGCGCGGTCGGCATCCACGTCTCGTTCACCAACGTCGGGCAGAACCTGCTCCCCGACGTCCTGGCCGGGCAGTACGCCGCTTCGTACTTCACGCTGCAGGAGGACCCCAATCCCTACCAGGTCATCGACTTCATGCTCGCGCCCCATGCCACGTGGAACCCGTTCCACTACCAGGACCCGACCGCTGACGCGCTGATCCAGCAGGCGCGGACCGGCAGCACCGCGCAACAGGCGCAGGCACTGCAGAAGCTCAACCAATACGTCGTCGGCCAGGCGTGGTTCGCCAAGTGGTACACGGTAGACAACGATTTCGTCACCGACAAGAACACGAACGTGACGATCGAAGCCGACAACGCCTACCCCAGCCTCTGGGACATCGTCCCGGCGTCCTGACCCGGCGCCAAGGCCCACGGAGGCATCTCATGATCGGATTCATCGCCCGCCGCCTGGCCGCGGGGGTCGTCCTGCTCGCCGGCATCAGCGCGCTCGCCTTCTTCCTGCTGTACCTCGGCAGCGGCAACATCGCACGGAAGATCCTCGGGGAGGGGGCGACGCCGCAGGCCATCGCGCAGGAAAACCGCCGCCTCGGCCTCGACCAGTCCCTGCCGGCGCAGTTCGGCCACTGGGCAGCCGGAGCACTCCGGGGAAACTTCGGGGTGTCCTGGTTCTCCGGGCAGCCCGTCATGCAGGCCATCACCTCCCGGCTCGCCGTCACGCTGTCCCTGGTGATCTGCGCCGTCCTGCTCGCCGCGGTGCTATCGGTGGTACTGGGAGTCCTGGCCGCGACCCGCCGCGGGTCGGTCGACCGCGTGACCCAGCTGCTGTCCCTGCTGGGCCACGCCATCCCCGGCTTCCTCATCGCGGTGTTCCTCGTGCTGGTGTTCGCGCTTAACCTGCACTGGTTCAAGCCCACCGGATACGTGCCGTTCACCACGTCCCTGGCCGGGTGGGCGTCGTCGGTGACGCTGCCGGTGATCGCGCTCTGCCTCGGCAGCGTCGCCGGCGTGACCCAGCAGATCCGCGGCGGCATCATCGACGCGCTCCGGGACGACTACGTCCGCACGCTGCGCAGCCGGGGGCTATCCGAGCGCCGGATCGTGCTCAAGCACGTCCTGCGCAACACGGCCGGCCCCGCGCTGGCCATCCTGGCCGTGCAGTTCGTCGGCCTCCTCGGCGGGGTGGTGATCATCGAGCAGGTGTTCGCCATCCCCGGTATCGGCCAGGTGGCGGTGCAGGCGGCGACCCAAGGGGACATCCCGCTGGTCATGGGCCTGGTCGTCGCCGTCGCCGTCATCGTCATCATCTTCAACCTGCTCGTCGACCTCGCGCAAGGCTGGCTCAACCCGAAAGTACGGCTGTCATGACCACACCAACTCCCCCCCTCCAGCTCGCCGGCGAGCCCGAGTCAGCAGCCCGGCAGGCCGCCCTGCCCGCCGCGGCAAGCGGGTTCCAGTTCCGCCGGCTGGCGAGAAACCCGCTGGCCCTCGCCTCGATGCTGTTCCTGGCGATCGTGGCCATCGCAGCCGTGGCCGCTCCGCTGCTCGCCCCCCACGACCCGAACGCCGCGTCGGTCACCGGCGTCCTGACCGGGCCGAGCGCCGCACACCTGCTGGGCACCGACGGGTCAGGCCGCGACATCTTGTCCCGGTTGCTCTACGGCGCCCGCTACAGCATGGCCGGGGCCATGCTGGCGCTGGTCACCGCCCTGGTCATCGGGGTGACCAGCGGCTTGCTCGCCGGCTATTTCCGCCGCTCGGTAGACACGGTCTTCAGCTCGGCCGCCTCCCTGCTCATGGCGCTCCCGGCAATCATCGTGCTGCTCGCCGCGCAGGCCGTCGTCGGCCCCTCGCTGTGGATCTCCATGCTGATCTTCGGCGTGCTGCTCTCACCGGCCTTCTTCCGGCTGGCCTACGCGCTGGTCACCGCGGTCCGCGACGAGCTGTACGTGGATGCCGCCCGGGTGTCCGGGCTGAGCGACGCGCGCATCATCGGCCGGCACATCCTGCCCGTCGTCCGCGCGCCGCTGATCATCCAGGCCGCCATCGTGGGCGGCGTCGCCCTGGCGATCCAGTCCGGCCTGGAATTCCTCGGGCTGGGCGACACCAGCATCCCGACCTGGGGCGGCATGCTCAACGACGCCTTCGCCAGCATCTACCGGGCGCCGCTGCTGATCGTATGGCCGACCTGCGCGATCGGCTTCACCCTCCTCGCGCTGACCCTGCTCGCCAACAGCCTCCGCGACGAACTGCAGCGCAGCTCGGCCCCGCCCGCACCCCGGAAGCGGCCAGCCAAGAGCGCCCCGCCGCCGCCTGCCCCCGCCGCCGTGGTCATCACGCACGAACCGCAGCTACCGGACACGGATATCATCCTGGACGTACAGAACCTCACCGTCGGATACCCCGCGCCCGGCGGCGGGCTCAAGCACGTCGTCGAGGATGTCTCGCTCACCGTCGCCCGCGGCGAGGTTCACGGGCTGGTGGGCGAGTCCGGGTCCGGCAAGACGCAGACCGCGTGGTCGATCCTGCGGCTGCTCCCGCCCGGCGGGCAGGTAGCCGCCGGGACCGTCCACTTCGAGGGCACGAACCTGTCGGCCCTCGGGCCGCGGCAGATGAGCACCGTGCGGGGCAAGCGGATCGCCTACATTCCCCAGGAGCCCATGTCCAACCTGGACCCCGCCTTCTCCATCGGCAGCCAGCTGGTAGAGCCGATGCGCGTCTGCCTCGGGCTGTCCAGGGCACAGGCGCGGCGGCGGGCGCTCGAGCTGCTCGCCAAGGTCGGCATCCCGCACCCGCAGCGCACCTTCGACGCCTACCCGCACCAGGTCTCGGGCGGCATGGCCCAGCGCGTGCTCATCGCCGGGGCCATCTCCTGCCAGCCCGACCTGCTGATCGCCGACGAGCCGACCACCGCCCTGGACGTGACCGTGCAGGCCGAGATCTGCGACTTGCTGCGTGACCTGCAGGCCGAGATGCACATGGGGGTCATCCTGGTCACCCACGATTTCGGCGTGGTAGCCGATCTCTGCGACCGCGTCTCGGTGATGCGTCACGGACGCATCGTCGAGACCGGCCCGACCCGTGCGCTGTTCACCGACCCGCAGCATCCCTACACCCGGGAGCTGCTCGCAGCGGTCATGCACGACAGCGCGCCCCGGGGCCCCCTCGTCACGGCCAGCGCCGGCCCGGTCCCGGCCGCTGACAACGCCACGGCCGGCCCGGCCCCGGACGCAGCCCCGGCGTGCCCGACGTTGCTGGAGATCCGCGACGTCATGGTGGAATACCCCGGCCGGGGCTTCCGGGACAAGCCCTTCCGCGCCATCCACGACATCGCCCTGGACGTACACGAAGGGGAGTGCGTCGGGCTGGTCGGCGAGTCCGGCTCAGGCAAGACCACCCTCGGCCGGGCCGTGCTCGGGCTCGCGCCCGTCACCGCCGGCCAGGTGCTGTTCCACGGTGCCGACATCGCCCGCCTCGGCCACCGCGAACGCAGAAAGCTGGGGGACCAGATCCAGGTGGTCTTCCAGGATCCCTACACCTCGCTCAATCCCTCCCTCACCGTGGAGAAGATTCTCGCCGAGCCGCTGATGGTCAAGAACATCTCCCGGCGCGAGGCCTCACGGCGTATCGCCCGGCTGTTCGACCTGGTCCAGTTGCCCAAGGACGCCGGCGGCCGGCTGCCCCGCGAGTTCTCCGGCGGCCAGCGGCAGCGGATCGCCATCGCGCGTGCCCTGGCCCTGGAGCCCCGCCTGATCGTGTGCGACGAACCGGTATCGGCGCTCGACCTCTCGACACAAGCGAAGGTCCTGGAGCTGTTCCGGGAGATCCAGCAGCAGACCGGCGTCGCCTACCTGTTCGTCTCCCACGACCTGGAGGTCGTCCGTCACATCAGCCACCGCGTCGCGGTCATGTACCGCGGGGAGATCGTCGAGTTCGGCGATGGGGACGCGGTGACCGGCTCGCCGCGGCATCCCTACACCCAGCGGCTGTTCCTGGCCTCGCCCGTCGCCGACCCGGACGCCCAGGCGCAGCGGCGCGAGCAGCGGCGCCAGCTGAAGCTGGAGGCCGCCGCGTGACCGCGCTGGATGCCAGGAGGACACACGCTAGCCTCGCCGGTACAGCGTCAGCCGCCGGACCGGCCGTCGGCCGCGGTACACGCCGCCGCCTCCTGGCCCCGGATCGCCCGAGTGACGCGCAGGCACGGGACAGCGAGGCATTGTGACCAGACCGAACTTCATCATCATCATTCCCGACCAGCTATGCGCCGACGCGCTCGGCTGCTTCGGAAATCCGCTGGTCCAGACGCCGAACATCGATGAGCTGGCAGCCGCCGGGACCGTCTTCACCGAAGCCTACGTCCAGCACCCGGTGTGTTCGCCGAGCCGGGCGTCGTTCCTTACCGGGTGGTACCCGCACGTCCGCGGTCATCGCACACTGACCCACCTGCTACGCGCGGACGAACCCAACTTGCTGCGCATCCTCAAGGACTCGGGTTACCACGTCACCTGGGCCGGCGCCCGGGGCGACACGTTCGCGGAAGGCGTCACCGAGCTGAG
>Ga0207646_10006415_pt1 | contig 12156 bp, 11 predicted proteins | sample KBSK5502metaG_FD_184343 | JGI IMG/M metagenome (GOLD analysis project Ga0207646, IMG submission 184343) | Corn, switchgrass and miscanthus rhizosphere microbial communities from Kellogg Biological Station, Michigan, USA - KBS K5-50-2 metaG... | ecosystem: Host-associated > Plants > Roots >...
CCAACACCGCAACACTCCGTCCATTCAACACGTCAAGACGGCCGCCAACCAGTGGAAATCCGTTCTCGGCCAGGTCGCGCACCGGGGGAACATAATCGAGCTTCCCATCAAACCACGGCTTCACATTGTGCTGGTCGGTGGAGGCGACGTCCGTCAAATGTCCTGGCTGTAGTGATCGAACATGCGCATCGATCACTTCGGTCAGCTCAGCTTGCTCGACGCCAGACCTCGTCGCCAAAATTCGCTGCCCGCCAAGATAGGCAACCGCCACCAGAACTACGATTGCGGCGCTAACCGCAATCCATCGCCAAATGGGCACCCATGACCATTGATCATCCGATTCCGCTTCTGCGCTTGCAATCTGACGTTTGATCTTTGTCGAAAGGCCCGCAGGCGCGCGCTCGTACAATTGCGCGGACTGCAGCGAAGCACGCAGCGATTCCTGTTCTCCGAGTTGCGCGATACATTGTGAACACGATTCCAGGTGCCGCTCGAATTCCTCTGCACGCAAGGGATCGAGTTCGCCATCCAGATATCCATGCAGCAAGGACCGCGAAAGGTCACACGTCACAGCGCACCTCCGTCCCTGCGGACGGGCGTCCCGGTCGCGGCGCGCCCCGTGGACCGGCTCAGCACTTGCTGCAGCCGTTCGCGCGCTCGTGCCAGCGTGGACATCACCGTGCCAATCGGAATAGACGCGATCGCGGCAATCTCCTTATACGAACAGCCTTCCAGTTCTCGCAATACCAGCACTTCCCGCGAACGCGGCGGCAAACTCTCGAGCGCGCGCATCAAATGGTCGCGCTCACTTGCCGCCACCGCGGCGGCTTCCGGCGAATTGCCACTGTGTTGTTGGTGAATGCTCTCATCAAATTCCGTTGTCAAGTCCACGGCGCGATTTTTCTCCAGCCACGTGTAGCAGGCGTTCCGCACGATCTGCAACAGCCAGGCGCGCGCATCGCCACCGCGGAATCCTCGAAAGAACCTGTACGCCCGCACCATCGCTTCTTGCGTCACGTCCTCGGCGTCCGCGCGGCTCCGCAGCAGCCACCGCGCAAAATTGAACGCGGCATCCTGGTGCGGCATCACCAGCCGCTCAAACCGCTCCCGCTCACCGGACTCCAGCACGCCCGCCATTCTTCTCCTATCCGACCAGACTCGCCAACCCCTCATTTTATTCCCAATTCCGCTCTCCTCCCCTTACTTTGAGCAGGTGGACGGCATAGGTAGACGATACACCAGTCCCGAGCCCCTCGGAATCGTGCTCTCTTTCCCCTTCGTGAGGTCGTCGTGTGACTCTACGAAGCGTGACTCTTCAGAAGCTGCGCCACGGTCTTCAGGATTTCGCGCGAAAGCTGCTCGTCCGATACCGCGCGAGCCACGCCGATGGCACCGACAAGCGCGCAATAGGTCAAGACTGCTCGCGCTCTTGCACTGCTCTTGTCCTTCTCGCCCTGGTCATTCTGGTTGGTGTTACGAATCAGAGTTGCGACCAACGCAATGTTGTCTCGAATTTGCCGAGTAACTAGAGCGCGAGTTCGCTTGTCGCTGCGCGCGATATCTCCTGCTAATGCGCTGACCGGGCAGCCCGTGCCTGGATGATTGCGATGCGCTTCGCTCAAGTAATCATCGATTAGCGACTGGTAGGTGACGGTCGGCCCGCCGGAGGCAGCGGCATCCACCTGATGCTTCCACACTCCTAGTGCCGACTCCACCGCTTCCGCCACTAAGTCATCACGCGATTTGAAGTGCTTGTAGAAGCCGCCCACGGTAAGGCCGGCTTCCTTCATCAGGTCTGCGATTCCGATCCCGGCAAGCCCCTCTTCGCGGAATCTCTTTGAGGCGATAGCAACGATGCGCTTATGAGTTTTCGCCTTTTCGGCCTTGGAATGGCGCATTGGCCCTCCTAAAAAAACTGTAACCGAATCGCGATTAAGCGAATCGAATCCGGACGATGGATTATAATAATAATCCATATTGAAGCGCAAGGAGACAACGCAAATGAGGGGCAAAGAACATGTCTAGGAAAAACGCAAAGGAACTCATGCTTGAATTCACCGCTTTCTCGTTCAGGGATCCGAAGAAGGCCGCGGAGATGTTTGCTGAAGATGGCGCCTTTGAGATGCCCTATCTTGCCACGTTCGGGGTTCCCTCACAGTACAAGGGACGCGACGCGATCGCTGGCTTTTTCCAATTCGTGCGCGATCTCTTTCCGGGCTTCGAACTCGAGAACATCATGGTGCTGATCGATACTCCCGAGCAGGTCTTTGGGGAATACGAGTTCACCGCGGTGTCGAGCAAAACCGGACGATCCGTTCATCAACTCTTCTTTGGTCGTCTGGTCGCCGAGAATGGAAAGATCAGGCTGTTGAGAGAAGCACTCAATAGTTTCGAAGTGGCCCGGGCTACTGTCCCGGATAGCGCCGGCTTGTTTTGAAAGGGTACCGTATTGTGTGCAACGGAGACGAAGCTGACTTTCCAAAATTCGAAGCCCAGCCGCGCTGGCGAGAAACAGGGGGACGGATATGCGTGCAATGAGAGCGGAAAGATTCAATGGTTATGAAGGGCTAAAGCTCGTAGATCTTCCAAAACAGCGGTCTCGAACGGAAAAATACTGCTGCGAATGACTGCAGCCGGCGTCACGCCCCTCGATCATACGATTCTCTCTGGCCACTTCCCCCTCGCGAAGGCGCCGCTAGTCCTAGGCAACGAAGGAGCGGGCGTGGTGGAGGAAGGAGGCGGAACGGACTTTCCTGTCGGTTCATGTGTGATGTTCACTGGGCGTATGGCGTTTTTGAGGATGGCGCCTACAGTGAGTGGCTTGCCGTACGGAAGGAAAGCCTTTGCCTGATACCTGAGGGCATCGACGACGTGAGCGCCGCAGGAATTCCGGTCGCGTATCTCACCGCGCGGTTACGCGCAGACATTGTGATCGACGGGGTCGGTGGTGAAGTCTTGAGCGAGGCGCTAGGAGCGCTTGTGTTGGACGGAAGCCTCACAACGCTCGGTTATGCGGCAAGCCGCACGGCAACCATTAACGTTACAAATTTAATTTGGCAACGAGCCAGCATCAAGAGCTTCATACTGTTCGCTCAGCCGCAGGCGGCCTGGGCTGAGGCCTGGAACACTATCGTCGCCCTCCTTCAATCCGGTGCGATCAAACCGATCGTGGCTAGGACCTTCCCGCTGGCCGAAACGGCTGATGCTCTGCGTTACTTGGTTGAGGGCCGCCCCTTCGGCAGAGTCGTCGTCACAGTCTGACAATCTTTGTGAAGAGCAGAGGAATACATAAACAACCTTACGACCGAATTGCGCTCGCAAACAAAAATAGCAGGCCGACCAAGTTTTCGGCGTGGGCTCGACTGCATGTCCCAATTCAGACACGTTAGATGCGCTTGCGCCCGTCGAACTTGCTCGCGCCCGGATCCAGTCCCTGTTCCTTCCCTTTCGCCCCGTTTAAACAGTGCTCACCTAAACTCTTTCGTGTCAGCGATTACGGCTTGCTGGGTAGGGAGCCTTTGGCGGTCTACTTCAAACTTCGCTGATCCTATCTCTGGAGCTCGGTGATTGCTTGATTGCTTCTCTTACTGCGCATCTCGTGGATTTCTTGGCGGAGTCCATGCTGGCCCGTGAAATTTCCATTTCGGCGCCATATTGCACAATCGTAGTACTACCTGTAAATCACTGATATCATTTGGCTTAATGGTTGATTTCGCTAATCAGTTACTGGGTGCGCCGTACTAAGACCTGCGTACCCTGTCCTTTGGCTCTCTCGGCCCATTGGTTAATTTTCGGCTTCTGCTTAAAGTGTCACAACGGGTTGGGGGCCGCGCGGGGACAGCGGCTCCGCAAGGGGCCGTGTGCGAGCTACCCAACCCGCTTTCTCTAAGTGATTCAATCCACAACCAATTAGAAATTGGGAAAATCCAGAAGTACCGCAAACTACCGCTTGGCGTGAAAAGTACCGATTCCAGATTGTCCATCGCCTCTGAATGGTCGTCCCCCAGAACGTGCCCATAGACCTCCACAGTGAAAGCGGCGTCGCTATGCCGCAATTGTCTCTGGGCGACTTTCACTCCGGTGGTCTGGAGAAGCATGGAGGCGAGGGTATGCCGGAACGCGTGAAATCCAACCCGGCGATCCTTATGGGAAATTCCGAGCTTGTCCAGAATCGGATGAAAGATTTTCTTCACGAACCTTCCCCGGTTAAACGGGCGGCCCAATTTGTTGGGGAAGAGCAGCTGATGAGAGTGGCCGACCAGATGTGCCCGGAGCTTCGCCTTCACGATAGGCGTCATGGGGATGGAGGTTTCTGACTCCGGCGATTCACCGTTTGAATCTTCCCATTCCACGCGCCGCGCCGAATCCAGATCAAGTTGTTTTCAAAATCCAGGTCCTACACGTAGAGGCCGAGAATCTCGGTGGAGCACAGGCCGCTGAGCGAAAGCAGCCAGAAGAAGGCGTCCCACGGTTTACGCCCTTCCACTTCTTTGAGGATCGCCTTGACCTGGGGAACGGTGAAGAAAGCCTTGCGGCCTTCTTGACTCCGAAATAGAGGTCGCCGCGTTTCACGTTCGGGATGTTGTTGTGCCACTTACGAGCGGCATTCAAGATCGTCTGTAAGTCGCCGAAGACGTTCTCTCGCGTGCCCTTCGCCGTCTTAGAGAACAAGGCCGTCCGCCAGCGTTACGAAGCTCACTTGAAGCAGGCCCAGTGAACAGATTCGATCTTGGGCAGTTGGTCGCTACGCCCGGTGCCCCAATTCAAGCCGGCCACATGGCGCAGCCTTGACGCCCTAGATCAAGCCGACTTTTCATCGGGGGCACGCGGAGCGCGCGTTCTCTGTCATAATTTGCCCGGAATCTGTTCCAAGAGGATTGTACATCTCGCGGACACGACAGTTCTGAGCTAGAGTTCTCTCGTGTCCAGGGCTATGGTTCGTTTTGCACGAGGGAATCATTTCGGAGTCTTCCATCCCAGTATTCGAAGGGCCAGTTTGACTAATCAGCGCCAACGGAAGAAGGACTTCACGTCGCTGAGCCACAACTCGTGGTATCTCGTGATTTTTCTTGCGATCGCCTTTTTTTTGCGGATGGTGGTTTTTTTTTCCTTTCGCAGTATCTACTGGGCCGACGAGATCTTTCAGACTCAGGAAGCTGCACATCGGCTCGCATATGGAATTGGAGTCATTCCTTGGGAGTATCAGCTTGGTGTCCGCTCATGGGTCCTGCCCGCCGTCATCGCCGGGCTCATGAAGTGTACCGCGTGGCTCGGTTCCGGCTCTTCAGGCTACGTTTTCGGAACAGCCTTTTTTTTCTCCCTGCTATCACTGACAACCGTCTGGTTTGCTTTCTCCTGGTGCCGCCAATATTTTGGGATGCAATATGCTCTCTTGGCTGCATTCACCACCACAATTTGGTTTGAACTCATTCATTTCGGTGCACGCAGCCTCAACGAACTTGTTGCCGGCAACCTCTTCCTCCCTGCGATTTATCTTGGTTCCTTGAAACCGGATCAGAAACCGGAGAGCAAGTGGCGATTGCTTCTCATTGGCGTGCTTTTGGGATTGACCGTATGCCTGCGCATGCAATTTGGCCCGGCCGTTTTCGTGGCTGGACTCTGGATCTTGTCTCGGGACTGGAAAGTCCGGTTTTTACCCATTAGTTTGGGAATCTTGAGTGTTGTGCTCATATTCGGTATCGTGGACGATATTACGTGGTCCCGCCCCTTTTATTCCTACTATGCGTACTCCAGAGAGAATATCGTTCACCACCGAGCTGCTGGCTTTGGCGTTCTACCGTGGCACTATTTCCTTTCTGCTCTCTTTGTTCACACCGGGCCACTGCCAATTTTTGCGCTTATCAGTGTCCGCCGGTCGCCTATCCTGGGTTGGACATGCCTCGCCGTTCTATTCCCCCATCTCCTGATCGGACACAAAGAGTTCCGTTTCATCTATCCAGTTCTACCCCTTTTGCTGACTTTGGCTGCGGTTGGACTAATTGACTTTTTGCAATTTCTTGAGCGAAAAACAAAATGGCATCCGTCTCCTCAGGCAAGATTGCTCACTGCTGCCGGCTTTGTCCTGGCCTGTTCGCTGGCTCTAGCAAGCCAATACCCACGGTGGGACAAAGCGAGGGGCGGCCTTCGGGCTTTCAGTCACCTGAGTGAAGACTCGCAAGCCTGCGGTGTCGCTGTGTTCAAAATCCACTGGTGGGATACCGGCGGTTATACCTATCTCCATCGACCTATCCCCATTTTTGTCTTTTCTAACATAAGCGATGCAGCTTCGGTCGCTCCGACCTTCAACAGAATGGTTGCACCCGAGTCAACTGCCATGCCGATGCAAGGCTACTCTCATTCAAATTGTAATAATGGTATCTGCGTGTACCAGCGAGAGGGTTCCTGTCAAGCTGGTGGTACCGAATATCAAATCAATGAAATTCTGAAGCAGGAAAATTAGAAACAGTCGCGACTGCAGACAGGGACTGGCCCGATTGGGCTGGGGACTGCAAGTTCTTGACCGCTTAAGCACTCCAGCGGGCGCTCATGGATTCAGCGCGAGGCAAGAAACGAAATCCTCTCGCACAGGCTCATTGAAGAATATGGGCCGGAGTTGGGAGAAGGGCTTTTCGTGCCTCGGTATCACCGATGCCTCGGAGTGACGGCATTTCGCTCACTCGGTCAAGTTCAAAGCGGTTCTTGCCAGCTGTGGGACTGATTCTCACCAGATTATTACGGTCGGGTAGTAGATGTTGCGTCATCCCGGTTGCCGAGACGGACTGCGCCGTCGTGAATAAGTCTGTGATCTTCGTCGCCCAAGCCAACCTTCCCAGAGAGTGCTTCCTCCCCAGTCGAGCAGAGGGGCCGTGTGCGAGCTACCCAACCCGCTTTCGTTTTTTTTTTGGCTGTGTCTCCGTCACTGCCAATACGCACCTATCTTAACCAGGCAGTCCAATCTTGAAACTGGTGGCAACCGCCTTGCATCTGTTATTGGCGGAGTTGCACAAGCATGCGTAGAATCAAGCACTTGCTGCGATCCGGGCCACCCACGCGAACGAAAGCTGGTGTCTTTGGAAGACACTTGCTGCGCGCCTGCCAGGGGGCTCGTTGCTGGTCCTTTTCGCTCTCCATCTCGATCCCGTTTTTGATGATTCTGGTTCAGCCAGCCAATCTGTTTTCGGCACCTCAACCTAGCATCGGAAATGCTAGCGTCGAAAATGCAAAAACGGCGGAAGCATTTGCGAATTACGTCCGCGCCACGGAGGTACGTAATAATTCTGAATTGCAACGCGGCACCGATCTGCTATGGATCGATCGACTCCCTGAAGCGGCGAGAAAACAGAGTTACAGGGACTTAGCCCAGGGCGGCGTGGAACTCCAACAACTCCGCAAGCTCGAATCCGGCAGCGAATCTCATTGCCCGGATTGCATGATTCATCACTGGGAAGGCGTCGTATTTATCCCCGGTGCGCGTCTCGACGACGTGCTGCGCGTCCTCGAAGATTACGATCGTCACGCGGAATATTACGCTCCGGATGTTGCACGCTCAAAAATCGAGTCGCGCGACGGCGATCACTTTCGGATTTTTTTGCGATTTCGGCGGCAGAAGGTGATCACGGTTGTGCTGAATACCGAACACGACGTTGTCTACACTCGCGATTCCGCATCGCGCGCGCACAGCCGCAGCACCGCTACTCACATCGCGGAAGTGGAAAATCCCGGCAAACCAAACGAGCGGGAGAAACCCCGCGAAAGCGACAACGGATTTCTGTGGGGAATGGAGACGTGGTGGCGCATGGAAGAAAAAGACCACGGCGTCTACGTGCAGAGCGAAGTGCTTTCGCTCACACGCAACATCCCTGTTGGACTCGGCTGGATGATCGGACCTTTTGTCACCGCTGTGCCAAAGGAGTCTCTAACGTTTACGCTCGAAGCAACGCGAAAAGCGGTCCTGGCGCGACTTCGCGCGAGTAATTCAAGCGGACTTGTCTGGTAAGGTGCAGGGCGACTTTGCCAGCACGGCTTTCGCCATCAGCTTTCGCAATTCGCTCGCGTGAGCGGCCCAGGAGAATTTCTTTGCCGTCTGCCGGGCACTTGCGGCAATGGCGTCCCGAACCGAAGAATTTGACGCGAGCATGCGGATCGCCTCGCTCAGCTCCCGCGCGTTTTCCGGATCTTTCAGAATTACGGAATCTTCGGCATTCGCGAGCCAGTCGCTCACTCCCGCACGTGAACTGGCAACAACGGGCAATCCGCATGACATCGCCTCGAGTACCGGCAAATTGAAAGAGTCCTCGAGGGAAGGAGCGACTAAGAGGTCGGCGGCGGCGTAGAAGATTCTGACGTCTTGGACTGGCGCCAAAAATTCAACGCGGCTGGTGAGCCCAAGATTTTTCGCGTCGGCGCGAAAGGGAGCCTGTTCGTCCTGGCCCACAACCAACAATCGTATAGGCAAGTCTTTGCAACTCGAAGCCGCTTGCAAGAGAGTGTTTAGCCCTTTGTTTCGCCAATCATTTCCGATCAAAAGTAAAACGAAATCTTGCGGCGAACATTTCCATCCCTGCCGGTAGCGCTCACGAAAAGTTGCGATGGAAGCAGGTGAGAAGTGATCGCCGTCGACACCGTTCGGAATTACGCTCACGTCGTTGCGTCCGAAATAGCGGCTTAGTTGGTCAGCTGTATGGCGAGAGACGGCAGCCAGGGTGACGCGAGGATTTGCGTAAACTCGGCGCTCGAGACTGCAGACGAGTGCGTAGTAGAGTTTTCGGTGCAAACGGCGCAGCCCGCCAGACTCGCGGGATTTCTGCAGCTCCGCGATGCGATGAAAAACGGCGTGCACTAAAATTACATCCGCGTCGATGGCGTTAATCCCGGGCGAGAACACAATGTCAGGCCTTCTTCGCGTGGCACGTTCCTGCCGCCAACGTGTGAATCGATTCAGAAAAAGCCATCCGAGAAATTGAATGAGATGGGGCCCGGCAAGCGAGCCGACACGATGCCAATTAATTCGCCTGATGCCGTTTGTTCCCGCCGCGGATTCGTTTTTGAGGTTTATGTCGCTGACGCGCTGCGCGTAAAGTTCGATCTCATCTTTGTGATCAGCCGCAAGGTGATCCACTAATTCGGCGACTGCGCGCTCTGTTCCGTGCTGGCGATCCACGAAAGGGGAAATCACAGCAATCCGCACGTCATGCGCCTCGGCCGCTTAGGCAATTACGCTATTTTTCTGGACGGTCTGCTTCTGCTTCCAATACGTCCACCGCTTGAATATAGCGCACAAATGGGCGACAAATGGCGAAGGTCCGTTGTTCAATCGCGACAGTCGAATTCCGGAAAATGTGCCCAGTCTTCGCCGCGAAGGGCGGCTCCGAGTTGCTGCACCTGAGTTGATCCCATCAACTCGTGCCTGGCGCGTTCGTAGTTCGCACGTGGAATCGAAGTTTCCAGAAGCCCGTCGAGCTCGCGGGCAATCTCGTGTTGGTTGTCGCCACTGTCGCAGACTTGTCCGATCTGGTATTTGCCCACCACGCAAGCAAGCGTGCTGTCGCGTGGCGCATGCGCGAGGATTGGCCGTTGTGCCTGCAGGTACGTCGAAACTTTGATTGGCAGACTTGTGCGCCGGAACACTTGGTATTTTTTCCCAGCGGGATACATGGAATACAAGATGTCGCAGGAGGCGAGCAGCGGAATCGCGTCCGCTTCGCTCAAATCACCGTACGATTCAAAGATTTCAGGATGTTGCGCGGCGACAGCGTCCATTTCTGACGAAGCACCGACACGGATGATGCGCAGCCTGCGTTTTTTCTGATCGGCTATTTTTTTGCAGGCCGAGACGAACCGGCGAAAGGGCTCCGCGTGGTAGAGGGTGCCAATGTGTCCGATTCTAAGCTGGCTGCGATCCAGTGCGATATTCAGCATCGGCAACTCAGCGATATGACGATACAGCGCGAAACATTTCACTCCGTATTTCTGCCGATATAGATTTCTCATTCCCCAGCTGGTGACGTCGATGCTTGCGGCTGAGCGCAGAAGCTTTGGAAATGTCTTCAGCAAGAGTGGCCGGAACGCCGTATAGCGTTCCGAACGAATCCATGTCCCCAAAGGGTCGTCGTGTACCGTCAGATGGACTTTTTTCCCTTGATCGCAGAGCTCTGCCGCGACGGAAATTCCTTCGTAATGGCCGACTATCCAATAGAGGTCGGCATCCATTTGTTCCACAAGACCTTTGATACGGGCTTTTGAGCCTGGCAAGAATGCTGTGCGCCCGGCGAGGTCGCTCAAGAACTGTTTTGGAGTCAGCGGTTCGCCTAACCATTGACTGCGGCTTCCCGGCGCCGGATTTCTGGAAAGGTAATACCACTGGACCTCGAGACCTTTCAGCTGTTCCAAGTGGCTTCTCAACTGAACCGAACCGCCGCCGATTTCAGGTGAGAAGGGTGTGAAAAGCGCAATTCGCAATGAAAACTCCATTCTCGGGGGCAGATCTTTCCCTGACCCAGCCAGAAGGATTTTCTTACCTGCAGCGTTGTACGACCTCCACGGCTTTTTGAACCGCTTCAACGGTTGCGGCAATGATTTTTCCCGGCGAATGAGTCTCGACGTGAGCAAAACCTCGTCGGCCGGTTTCCTGCAACAGCTCGCGATCGGCAAAAGCAGCGCGTAAAGTTGAGGCGAGAGCTCGGATATCGCCCGCCGGAAAGACAAAGTCCGGCCGCACGGGAGCGACCAAATCGCGCGCAGCACCCACTTGGTCACTCGCAATTACAGGGCATCCGCAGCACATTGCTTCGTTCACGACAACCGCGAATGGTTCATAGCCTGAAGGTAGCACCATCACGTCCGCCGCAGAATACAGTGCAGGTAATTGAGACTGATTCACAAAACCCAGGAATTTTACGCGCTCCTGAATTCCGCGCTTCGTTGCTTGCGCTTGCAGTTCGGTTCGCTGAGGGCCCTCACCTGCAAACACGAGAATGGACCCTTCCAGATTCGCTTCGGCGAACGCGTGAAGCAAATCCATCGGCCTCTTCCACGATTGCAATTTGGCACAGAATAGAATCACCGGCTGCTCTGGCGTGGCGCCCCATTCTGCGCGCACTGCCGAGCGGTTCGCTTTTAACGATTCTGTCTTCCACCAGTCGTTGTCAACGGCGTACGGAGTGAGAGTGATCTTGCCGGCAGAAATGCCGAGACTCTTTAGCATTTCCAACGTTCCGGTCGAAGGCACAATCACCTGATCCGCCTGGCGAAACAGAAATGGCCAAAAAGCTTTCTTAAACCAGATCTTCCACGTTTTCCCATCTCGCGGCGCAAGGCTGTGCGCGTCAGTGCCAAACAAGAACGCCGTGCCGGCAGTCTTTGCTGCACGGCGAGCAATCCAAAACGATGCGCGCACATACCCAACGAAACATAGCGCCGCGTCGAAGTGTCCCTCGCGAATCACCGTTCCCAGCCCGGGATTGTTCAAACCCCAGAACGATTCTTCGCCTGATCCTTTGTTCGGGATTTCCATCCAAGAATACCCATCGAGCAGCGGCACGTCCCACTTCACGGAAGTCTGAAACTCCGGGTCAAAGTCTGATCGGGCACCGCGCAAAGAACAGTACGCTACCTGTAAATCGAGCCGCGGCTCGTTTGCCATCCGACGAAAAATCGGCGCCATGTATTGGACAGGATGCGTCGCGATGGCCAAAACTCTGAAGCGGCGCTCAGACATTGGACTTGCTGGCGTGCGTCAATTCTGTCGCGAGGGTGAATTCCATGTGTATTTCGCTCGAGGTTCGCTGAAAAGGGCCGTTTGCGAGTATAACCGTGTTTCGAACCCTCAAACCGCTGTGCTAAACTTCTTAAGGCTTAGCCCCGTAACTCTCAGAGTTGCGGTTCACTGCAGCTCTCCGCAGACACTCCCCGCCAAGCGGGGCTGAACGAAATCTCGGTGTACGAAGGAACTGTCATGTCTGGGCACTCAAAGTGGGCCACAATCAAGCACAAGAAGGCGGCTACCGATGCCAAGCGCGGCCGCGCGTTTACGCGTCTGATTCGAGAACTGACGATTGCCGCGCGAATGGGCGGCGGCGATCCGAACTCCAACCCTCGGCTTCGCACCGCGATTCTTGCGGCGAAGAACGAGAACATGCCCAATGACAATATTGAGCG
>Ga0207646_10006420_pt1 | contig 12143 bp, 8 predicted proteins | sample KBSK5502metaG_FD_184343 | JGI IMG/M metagenome (GOLD analysis project Ga0207646, IMG submission 184343) | Corn, switchgrass and miscanthus rhizosphere microbial communities from Kellogg Biological Station, Michigan, USA - KBS K5-50-2 metaG... | ecosystem: Host-associated > Plants > Roots >...
AAGACCCCTGGACCGGTCTGTGCAATTTCAGCCATGCCTGGTACGGCTATGCTAAAGACAAACGCGCCGCCTTAGTCAGCGAACCACTGACGCACCCCGAACAGGAGACCGAATATACTCGCTGGTGGGCTGCTTTCTGTGCCGCCTCCGCCGAGTTTTTATGTGAGCAGTATGGCGTCCCATGTCCAGCGTGGGTCTATGAGTCACGCTATAGCTTGCCACAACCGTGGTCTGGAAGTAACACGTTTCCAGACATCGCCCCATACAACGTTCAAACGACCCCGCTTCCTTTCGCCAAGCGCAATATTTTCTGCGGGAGCGGCCTTTTCAAAAATAAATACGAATTGTTCGAGTGGATGCTGGAGGCAAGGCGCAAAGGCATCACCGATCCGAGAGCAATCCGCAGCTACACCAGCCAGAAAGAAATGAGCATTCACGGATGTACTGACCCCATGAGATTGGACACAAAATAGGTCGTTGTTAGTTCAGATCAGATGGACCGGACTGTTGCTGCCTCCATTGGCTTTCAAACTCGGCAGGAGTCAGATACCCCGAGGAAGAGTGAATCCTGTACTGGCTACTTAGGATATCCGGTCCAAAAACTAAAGGAAATATACTTGTCTGAACCATTTACGTCACCTGGCTGGTAAATAGATGAGGAGAAAAAGGACCTGATCGAGCCATCCTTCGGGTTCAATTTTAGAACAGATATCCTAAGTAGCCAGTACAGCCTTGAGGGGGCTTGCCCATTCTCGATATTTTGGCACAAGTCTCCGATTTTTCGGAACGGATGTCCCAAATAGCCAGCACAGGAGTTTTTCCCATATCTGACTGCGCTGGTTGTGCTTAGCAATAGTGACAAGCTTGATTGAAGAACTGATGCCCTTGCTATTGAACATGGCAAGCAAGATTAGTGCAAAGCGAATGGGTATCCCGGCTGTAGCAACCTCGAAGAGGAACGTGAGTTGAGTGGAAGTGGATTACGTTCCAACTCAGATATTACCAGACTAACTTGCGAACCAACTATGTGATTTTGATATTAATTTTTTTCGGAGTTGCGTTGGAATTCCATTTTTTTAACCATACTACGACAAAGTGATGTGAAAGCCCACAAATAGCTATCTTTTCATACAAAATGGTAGTTTGTATCTCGCCCAGCTAGAATCATCTTTAGTCACCCCGTTTGGCAGAGTTACCAAAGTGGAATCACACGACGTTCCCTTTCATGACCCAGGACCTTGTTGAGAGGAAGTAGCACCGCTCTCCCCTGCATCAGGAGGTGGTGGATTCACTTGGGCAGGTGGAGCCGATGGGGTTTGCGCGTCGTGGCTTTGCGATGGCGGAGAAGGTGAAATGGGTAACTGGGATGAACTAGCCTCATCAATGATGGCACCTTTGGCTATCCAGGCTTCTAACTGCTCTTTCGTTAGTCCCTTGACCTCGTATAAGTTGGCATTTTCCAGGTTGCCTACCCACCTGAGATCGGCCCCGCTGAGATCGGCCCAATGGAGATCGGCCCTGCTGAGAAGGGTCGTGCTGAGAGTGGCCTCCCTGAGATTAGCCCCCATGAGATCGGCCCTGCTGAGCTGGGCCAGGTTGAGATCGGCCCCGCTGAGATCGGCCCACCTGAGAGTGGCCAGGTTGAGACGGGCCCGGCTGAGATCGGCTCCGATGAGAGTGGCCTTGGTGAGATCGGCCTGGTTGAAACGAGCCCCGCTAAGAGTGGCCTTGGTGAGATCGGCTCCGATGAGAGTGGCCTTGGTGAGATCGGCTCCGATGAGAGTGGCCTTGGTGAGATCGGCTCCGCTAAGAGTGACCTTGGTGAGATCGGCCTCGCTGAGATTGGCTCGGCTGAGAGTGGCCTTGGTGAGATCGGCCTCGCTGAGATTGGCCTGGTTGAGATCGGCCCCGCTGAGATCGGCCTCGCTGAGATTAGCTCCCCTGAGATCAGCTCTGATGAGTTTGGCTTCGCTAAGATTAGTTTCGATGAGCTTGGCTCCGCGGAGATCGGTTCCACTGAGATCGGCTCTGACAAGTTTGGCTTCGCTAAGCCTAGCTCCGCGGAGATCGGCCCCGCTGAGGTTAGCCTCGCTGAGGTTAGCCTCACTGAGATCGACGTTTCGCAAGGACGCCTGTGGCATCCATATGCCTTCCAGATCAGCTTTTTCGAGGTAAGCGTTGTCTAGTTGGATACCTCTCGCAACTAGAGGCTGCTCACCCTTTAGATACAAACTTCTAGCAAGCGGAAAGACCTCTTTGAAGACAGCAATGAGCGCCTGACTCAGGGTGGTAAGCGGTAGGGGAGCATCTGGATCTTCTGGTAAGTGGGGTGTTCTCGGAAGACGCAAATGGGCAACGGCCAGATCAAAGGTCTGGGTATAAAACTGTTCGTAGCCTGGACGGAGAAAGGTTCGAAGCATAATTGCAGCGCCAACTTTGGCTTCTTCTCTTTCGCTGCTCAGGCCCTCGACAACTGATTGAAAACGTTCTTCCGCTCGTTTCTCTCGTTCAGTTTCCCGGTCTTCCAGCCAGCGCTTTTGTTCCTCGTCTCGTCTCGTTCGCTCAGCTTGGCGATCTTCCAACTCTTTGTCTTGTGCGGTTTGTCGATCCCTTGCATCTTTGTCTTTTGTGTCTTTTCGATCCACGCGCCAACGCCAAAAACCTAAAAGACCACCGATCACAAGAACGAGGGTCGATAAGAGGGTTGCACCAGAACTCCAGAACCATGCTTGAAAACTTCGATCATTTTCACGCTCCAACTTCTCTTTGTTCAATGCGGTCATCGTCGCATCTTCTGTCGGAGTTGCCTGCATCGTTACCGTTCCTGACCCAGCAAGTCCCGGCGCTCTTTCATGTGCGCCAGCCGCTGACACTGGAACCCATACCATGAGTACCAGGAGAAGTAGCATACCTGCAATGGCAATGCCTGCTTTCCACAGATCACATTTTCGCCAGTGCATAGACATCGCCTCCACATTGCGATGATCGACCATCTCGAAAAGAGCGTTCACGTCCTTCATGATAACATAGAAAACAGAGCAGCATTTCACACTTTCTTCTCTGGTAAGCGCGTAAACGTGTTTTTCGCGTGGATACTTACGCCTCTTGTGCCAACCGCGCTTCGGCAGCCTCCGCACGCAGTCGCCAGGTGAGCATCTCGTCTTGTTGGATTAGCCAGCGTTCACGATCTTGAGCATAGAGTCGCTCTACAGTCAGGAGCCGTTCCACCAATGCTTCTTTACCCATCCGCAGATAGCGTTTACGTGCGCGTTGTTCATCTCGATCTGGTTTGATCGATCCAAATACAGAGGGCAATGAGATCTCGGTGGATGAGATAAGCCTTTTGCGAGAACTCTTCCAGCTCCGATGCTGTTCGTAGTACGCTCGTGCCTGGTCATTGCCCAAAATCGCACTCTCTGATATCCCTCGCCCCTCTGCATCAACCTCTTTAGAGATCAACACAATGGAGGAAAGCGAGACCCGCTCCTTGCGTTCCAAGAGGAGATCTACACTTCGTCTGACTAACTCAATGGTTCGCTCCTGTTTAGGCGCATAGACCTGTTCCACCAGCCAGGAAGGCGCAAGGCTAGCGTCGTTTGCGTAGCTCAATTTGGATGATCGCGGCATAGCTCTCGTCTCTCCTGTAAGCTTCAATCTGATCCATCTCACGTAGTTCCGTATCGCAATCCCGAACCACCTGTTTCATGCGCTCAGCTTCCGGGAATAGCCCCTCCTGCGTTGCGTACTGAACCTGTTGCATCGCCCAGGCCCGGTGTCGCTCTAGCTGACTTCGTTTCGCTGGGTCTGGGACTTTGCCGGCGCAACCGACACAGGCATATTTGGCGGCGCAAAAGCCATGACAGACACATTGACCGCCAATCACATCAGCGAGCGTGCCTGCCTTGCCTTCTGCCTCTTTGTACAGCTTTTGTAGCTCTTCTGGGGAACGTCGTAAGGCTTCTCCGATATTGAGGTGGAGCGAGGAGCGAGCCAGATACAGGTCGTGAGCCTCAGCCACCATACTCTCTGCAGGCTGGCTGTAGTAATCCGTCACGTCAAGGTTCTTCTGCTTGAGAAGAGCCCCTACAATGTCAAGAGGAATCTTTTCAACCTGAACTGCAAACGTTGCGAACGCGTGTCGAAGGAGGTGCGCCTTGAGGATCACAGGTTTCGCATCGCGGGTGCGAAAGATCATGCCGTGGAGCAAAAAACGCATGCATGCAGTGATAGCCTCGCCTGGTAATGCCTGATGGTTGTACTGAAGGAGGTAAGGAGCCGTCTCAAATCGATGTTCGCGTGAGTAATTTGGGCTGTACGTAACCGTCGGGAGCGCTTCCCCTGCTTGAAGATGGTAATGTTCAGCGAGAGTCCGGGCAACCTTGACCAGCAAGCGCTTGGTTTCTTCGCCAATGAAGTAATCATGTAATGTTTCTGTCTTTTCCCCTTTGGGCAGAAGTCTGAAGGCATAGCGGATGCGAGGAGATTGATCCTTTGCCCCAGGAGGAGCTGGCATCTGCAAGCGCACAAAGCAATCAGGCGTGAGCCGAAGCTGTAAAATCTCGTTCATGCGCATCCCGGTCGTCGTGAACACATCCACTGAGAGTACACCGAAGGTCGCCGCAGCATACAGGGCCTCAACTGGCAGAAAGAGACTTCCCGTTCTTTTTCTCGCCTCACGCACGAAATGGTCTGTTCCATCTTCTCTCGACCAATTTAACACGCCTGGCGCATGTGCATCAAATGGACTGACTTCTTCATCTTGATCCTCATCCAGATACCCCCATGCCTGGAACCATTGCTTCTTTGCCGCGATTTCCTCATCCGATCCAGAGAACGGGTGCCCTCCCATCACATCCAAATCGAATAACTCAAGAAACCAAAGGCTTTCGGGTGGGGCATCATCCAGGAGGCGTTCTGCTTTCACAAATTCCAAGAGGAGCTGCTTTTCCCCTATTGATGGGCGCGAGGGATGCTTTTCGTAATACCGGTTTTTGTAGTAGTAGAAGGCCCCCATTTTGTAGCTCGCTCGATGTGCAAGCACGAAACTGCGCCGGTTCCAGATACGAAAATAAAGACGCTCCTGGGCAGAAACACCATGTTCTGGATCACTCCCCTCTTCGTAACTGAATGTAAATGGAAATATTTCAGTCTCTCCTTGTGCCTGGCGGTTGCGAATCATTTTGACCGCATCAAGATAGGCTTGGTGAAGGCGAACGATACGATTGTAGCGGTAGTGCGCTTCAGCTCGAAGGTCCGAGAACTGAATCACAACTGCATCAGTCTCATCTTTTCGGGTTTGTCGTGATTGCTGAATCACTTGATCATGTTTAGTTAAGCCTTGCACACTAAGGGGATGGACTAGCGGAAGCAGAAATCGCTGGTAAACTGCTTTCTCAGCAGGAGGAAGTGTGTTGAGCCAGGTATTGACCTGTTTTACACATGTGAGATAACACGAACAAAAGGCAGAGCGCACACCATCCGTGTCCTTGGGAAGGAGTTCTCCCTTGAGATAGGCAATCATGCATCCTTCAGCATCCCATTCATCCAATGATTCAATCTGCATCTCTTGAAAGAGACCAGTAAGCCTGGGATGTATCGAATGGAGGCAATTGATGACAGTAGAGGCATCATACCTTTGGGCACTGAGCACTACCGCAACGAGCACGAGATGGTCAGCCCAAGGTTTACCGACGACATTGCGCATGATGTATCCAATGCTGCGGCTGTAAATGTCCGGAAACTTCCCATTGTTCCTGGGATCGCCACCGGTCTTTGGAGCGCAGAGCACCTCTGGAGCGACTTTCCCCTCTAAGCATGACCTGGTCATCTCCTCCCTCGACTGCATCTTGTTTCTACCCATTTTCGTCTCCTCCCAGGCTGCGTAGAAAGTCAAAATCAGGATCTTCTGAGAGTGCTTCTGGTCTTTCTTTCGCCGGCTTCGCTCGCTTCCTCTGATTCGGTGTTCGCTTTTGTTCGCGTTCGGTGAGCCTTTGGTTGAGCACCTCATCGAGGCGTGCATGGACGCCATCCTGCGTATCTGCATACTGAATCGCTTTGAAGTAGTGTTGGTACACCTCAACCATTTCCCATCCGCTTTTCCACTTCATGTACTCGATCAACTCTCGAAGCCGTTGCTGAACCACGACATCATCCTGGAAACCATACTTGTAGATTTCCCGAAATGCCATGGTCACGTGCCAATGCCTAGCCTGATGTATGTCCGCTTCAATTCCTGCGGCATGACAGGCAGGATTCCAGGCATGCTCGCGATAGGTTTTTGCACTGAGGGGTGTCCGTTGCCTACTGAGAAACAATGGTATGATTTGTAGGTCCACTTGCTTCCTTCGGGCTTCTGCAAGATACTCATCAAGGGTGTGGTGAGAAGGATCAAGCACTCGTCTTTCACAGTCAAAATAGCGCCGCAGCAACTTGGCTGTTTCAGCGGAAAAGCGCAGGAACTTGACGCGCTTGCCATAACTGCCCTTATTGAATGTATTTGCCTCCTGTAACATGCCTCTGGCTACCCAATCACCCAGGCTCAGACCGACCACTTCGGAGATCCGGGCTCCCGACTCAAAGAGGATGCGAGTGACACATCGCTCCCGGTCTCCCCAGTGCTTGAGGCGCTCGCCACCTGCTAAAATGAGCGCGGGGAGGGCTGGGTCGTCGATGATCTGTGGCACCCAGTCTTCCTTTTCGAGCTTGAAATAGCTGTCGGATAACCGTTGCTTCTGTTTCGAGCGTGAGGGAACCACTCCGCTCCTCTCAGGCATCTGTGGCGGTTCATCCTGCCCGATCTGATCATTCTCAAGGTTTGCTAAGAGAGAAGAGAGCCGGTCTTGGAGGGGATTGCTGAAGCAGTAATAGCCGTGCTGAATCATGATGCTGTAAAAGAGTCTCAGGCTCGCTAAGAAGATACGCACTGTGCTTTTCGTCCCACTGGTGATAGCAACCAGGTGAAACCCAAGGCGATGTTCACGGACCTTGCAGCGCAGATGCTGGACGAGATAGTCCTTGACGGCCTGCCGCACGAGATCGGGCTCTGCATCCCAGCGATGCCCGGCCTTGGTCTGCCATTCATCTTCCTCCAGGTAAGCAAACCAGGGTAAGATAGCATGCAGGTAGGTCTGAACAGAGCCGCAGCTCAGACGAACTACAGCTTCTTTCCCATACACAGTTAAATGAAAGTGAAGACGATCTTGAAGATCAAATACGAGGAAGGGATGATGATGTTCTGTATCAGGGGGACGAGGTGTGAACCAGAATCCTTGGTGAGTCATTCCTGCCAACCACTCCTTTGTAGCATGTATTGCTTCTTGAGAATACATCAAAGGAGGTCTCAGCAAAGTGAAAGAACGGTAAAGATTCGGTTACGATTTGCCTATTTTCTATGCAATGGTAGCGCATATCTTAACATCCCTCACGACGCTGTTCTACAACGGAAAGTGAAAAAGGTTCTTACTGATATCATTTCGCAGTTACGCTGGAAATTACACAAGACTGAGAATTCCAGCGTCACTCCTTATCTGAACTTCGCCGCACATTTGAGCACGAATACGATATTGACATATTTACTCCGTAGACAAGTTTCATAACTTTTACGATGCCTCCCGTGCGGGCACACCCAGTGTACCACCCCGCGTCAAGGCCAGGCCCTGCGGGTGCTCCGCTTCGCTTCGCAGCCTTGACGCGGGGTGGTGCGTGAAACCCGGCCCGCACCGGAGGGGACGCGGTCGCGGCGCTGCGGCAGACGGCTGACAGGCATACACGGCACGCTGGCTCCGGCTCACGGTCGGCAGGAAGGTGACGTGGGGACCGATTCGGCGACTCCAGCTGAGCAGGCCACCGTGCCTCCCCACCGCGACCTGCTCCCTACTTGCCCGCCCAGGGCCTGTCTTCTCATACAGTGCCCTATCAGTGCGTTTTCAACCACGTTCTTCGTCCGCCGTCCAAAGAACTCAGCGGCTTCCCTCCTGCTCAAGAGAGGGTAGCAATCGTGACAAGAATGGTGTTATGATATAATCGTTACTCGTAAATTGTCACGATTATACGAGGTGAGTTCCCGATGATCGACACCACCAACGAACCCACGTGTACGGCCTGCGGTCGCGCCCTTGTGCAGATCCCAGGGCACCGCAAAAAAGCGTTTTGCAATGACGCCTGTAGACAGCGCCATCACCGCTCGCAAAAAGAGCAGCAGGCCAGGGAGACGGCGCAAGCGGCTCTGCGGGCAAGCACAGGTTTCTATCTCCCCCAGACGAGAGCCGTGTTAGAGGAGGTGATGCGCTTGCAGGGTATGGAACTTGCCAGTCGTGTTGTTGCGGCACTTGCCGATGAGATTACCCAGACCAGGGACGCTGCACACGCTCAGTTAGCAGTCTTACAAGCTGAGCATGCGACATTACAGGTGACTTTACGGGAATTGCAAGTGCGCTTGGAGGCCATCCAGAACGTCGATGAACGCTTCCGCATGGATACCCAGGTGCGGCCTTTCGGTTCCTGGCTGCAAAAACACGCCCGGTACTACGCCGAAACGCATTTCGGCCAGCGGTTTCTCGCTGATCGCAGCAAGCGCTTACTGCCTCCACAAGGGTCACGAGCCGACTACGAAACCCGCTTGCGCGCGGCTGGCTACCAGGCTTCGGACCTGGAGACATTTCGGGAGGCATGGCGCGAGATGCTGAAGACACAATTCTGATCATTCAATCGTGACATCAACCATGTCACGATTGATGAGAGGAAGCAGTCAGGCGTCAGGCCATCTCAAAACACTCAGAGCCGATCATACGCTTTGCCCAAGGCCACTTGCAGATCTTTTTTGAGTCGGCGGTTTTCTTCCTCTAGCTCTTTGATGCGGCGCTCTTTGGCGAGAATCACCAGATCTTTGCTGGCGTCCGTTTTGCCTGCCGTCCGCACGACTCGTTCGCGCACAACCTTTTCTGTCTCTTGCTGACGGAGTGCCTCGACCCGCCCGCGGAGCCGGGGTTGACTGTACAAATATGCTTTGCTGACCCCCGCCGCTTTCGCCACTGAGTTGAAGTTAATCGCCTGCTGCTCTTGTAGAAGGCGAGTGATGGCTTCATCCACACGTTTCTGTTTTTCTTCGCTCCGCTGTTTGGCATGGGCTGCCAGACCACTCGTGTCACGAAACCATGTTTTCTGCTTGCTCATGCGTTTACCTCTTGTTGGTGGGCAGCTTGCCGGGCTGCCCATTCTTCTGGGGTGTACTCGCGGACATACTTGTCTTCTTTCGCAACGGTCTGTCCCTGCCGAAGCAGTTCAATGCTCGGTAATACCTTCTGTTCGAGTAGGCCCTGGTTGGCTTCAACCCAATGGGCTTGCCCGGCCTTCTTGCCAATGTCAATACGCTGCCGCACCTGCTCTGCATAGGACTCTAGCGCAGGAAGATCATCTGGCGTGAGGACATATGCAGGGCAGTTGAAACAGGGTAATTCAACAAATCGACAGACGGTTTTCGGTGTTTTACAGCAGTTGCCGATGGGTAATTTGACGGCGATGCGATGCTCTCTGACGCGCTCCACATCCAATGCGTTGCTGTTGAGTACATCGAGGACTTTTCTGCCTTCAACGCGTTGGGGTTTCCCGCCCTGGGTCCCCATGCATACTGCCCCCTGCCTTACGGTCTGCTCCCATTGCTCGTGCATCGTATCGTCGAGAATTTTGGCATAGATGAGAGTCATTTCCGGCGAAGCATGAGCCATCCACTGTTGGACCATGACCAGACTCATCCCGTTGTTCAGAAGTTCTACCGCCTTAGAGTGACGAAACGCATGTGAATGAAGGTGAAAGATGCTCCCATCCTCGCTCCTAATTTCATACTGTTGGGCAAGCCTTTGGAAAGCTTTATTGACACTTTGGCTTGTCATCGGCACCCAGGGCCTCTTGCTGGATTGGTAAACCGAAGGAAACAGATACCCCTTGGGATTCCTCTCAGCTGAGAGCTTTTGTCGAACCCATGCTTGCTGGGTCATGACCACTTCAGCAACCTCTTTTGTGATTGGAACCTTGTGCCCAAGTACCTGTGTTTTGTGAATATCTCCACAGATCCACCACCCCTTGTCCGTCTGCTCGAGACAGGTCTCCGCCTTGAGCAGGAGGACATCCGAGATGCGCCAACCCGTTGCGCGTAAGACAATAGCCAGGGGGATGTAATGAGAAGGAAGGTCCTGAATATGCTGCTCAAACTGATGGAGCACGTATGCTGGAATATACTTGATTTGTTCAGCACTCGTGCGGCGCGTTGACCAGGGAATAGCGATGTGGTGGGGTCCAATGATTTTTTGAACCGGCGCTCTGGTGCGAAGGGGATGCTCATGGATTTCAAGATACTCGAGAAAGGCTCTCGCCCCATGTAGTAGCCGCCACATCTGATCCTCGGACCTCTGTTTCCCTCGTGCATTAGGAGTTCTCTGGAGATAACTGAGGTATGCATCGATATGGTTAGTAGTGAGATCTGCAAAGGTTGTGATAGAGGGAGTAGACTCTACTAACCATCCAAGGAACGTCTCAAGGTAGTGAACTCGGTCTAAGCAATGCGTGAACGCGAAGCGGGCAAGGAGAAATCTGCACCACTCCTTGACCAAAGGACGAAATCGTTCAGGGATTTGCTCAAAATGAATCCACCAAGTGCTGGCAGTATCCACCTGCCTCACACCAGCCAGGTTCCCTGCATACCAAACATCCTTGGTGTATTCGATGAGCGTCTGGTCAGCTGGCGAGATGGGACGCTCAACGACATGGATGTGATCGAGGCGACGAGGCATAGTAATCACTCCTTGCTTTCGGCGAGACGGACTGAGTTAATGCCCGGCTGCTTCATACTTACCGTCTGCTGAGTCTTTGTCCATTCATCATGTAGCTCGTCCTCGGTGACATGGACGTAGAGTTGATACGTATGTTGAAAATTGGCATGACCTGCCCGTTCTTGTAGCAGCTCAGGCTTCCAGCCAGACTTTGCGAGAGCAGAGAGTGAACTGTGGCGCAGTTTGTGGGGAGTCACATCGATACCCGTTTTGCGTCTGAGCCGCCGAAAGAGCGAATTAACGTCATCATAGGTCATTGGGTGTCCTTTGGCAGCTCCTTGCAGCTTGAGGAACAGGTGATTGGTTTCTATGTCAAGAGTGTGAACTATTCCAATGTAGGAAACGATCTCGTTGATGAGTTCCTCGCTCACTTCGACTTTTCGCTCGCTGCTGGCCGTCTTGATTTCGGCACCGTTCGCAAGCAGTCCCCGATCACGAATGGAGAGCTGACAGCTTGCCACGTCGATATCCTCGACCCATAGAGCAAGTAACTCCCCCACGCGGATGGCGCTTTCGTAGAGAAGCCAGAGCAACAGCCGATCGCGTTGGTTAGCACACGCATGCATCAATTGCTGAACCTGCGCTTTCGAGATGGTCTTCGGACGCCCTTTCTTTGGCTCCTTCTGCTTGAACAATTTTTTCGCAACAGGCTGCTGGGCGGCGATATGGTAGAGGAAGCTCTTGTAGCGGCTAGCTCGCGCAGGTAAATATACTGTCGTTCTGTCTGCAAGCCGATCGCTGACATCATCGATGCGCCAAAGGTAGTCATACAGACCAGTGACGACTGTGAGGGCAAGATTAATGGTTCGATTGGAACGAGCCTGGTCTACCGACTGAGCAGGAAGCACCTTGATCGATCCGGATGGAAGCTTAAGCCAGTGGACAAACACACCGATATCGTCAAGCGTGGGATTCCGGTAATCCAACCCACGCTGTTTCACATACTCAAAGTACAGTTTGAGCATGTGGGCGTAGGAGCGGAGCGTATTCCGCGCATAGCCTCGTTGATCAAGGTGCTTCAGGTACCGGACGGCGGGGATGACGAGTTCCCCGTCATTATCGACGAGCACATAACGCCGATCGCCCTCACTTGTTTGAACTTCGATTACGCGCATAGACCCCATCGCCTTTCAAGGGAGAAGATGTTCCTTCGCCGATACTAAATAGAACATACGTACTACCTTTACCAAGAATACATGACTCCAGGTTAGATGTCAAGCACGTAGGAAAGGAGTGGAAAATGCCTACGTTGTATACTATCTTGCCCTGTTGAGGAAGAGTCTAGATTACACTCCGAAATGAAATGAGCGCGAATTGTCA
>Ga0207646_10006422_pt1 | contig 12141 bp, 13 predicted proteins | sample KBSK5502metaG_FD_184343 | JGI IMG/M metagenome (GOLD analysis project Ga0207646, IMG submission 184343) | Corn, switchgrass and miscanthus rhizosphere microbial communities from Kellogg Biological Station, Michigan, USA - KBS K5-50-2 metaG... | ecosystem: Host-associated > Plants > Roots >...
TGGGCGCCGCCCAGCGCGCCGAAAAATTCTCCATAGCCGAATGCGCCGCGCTGCACGCACTGGTTGAACCAGCCGCGGACGCAGTAGTGGCAGTGGCCACAAGCGACGAAGAACGACGACACGACGCGATCGCCTTTCTTGAAGCGGCGAACCTCAGGCCCCACTTCCTCGACAACCCCGACGAACTCGTGGCCCATGCCCCAGCCTTCCGTGCCGGGGATGCGGCCCTCGTAGATATGGAGGTCCGAGCCGCAGACGCCGGCCAGCGTCACCTTCACGAGCGCGTCGGTCGCGTTGCTGATCGAAGCTTTGGGGACGTCGGTGACCTCGACCTGTTTTTCCCCGCGGTAAACAGCCGACCTCACAACCGGATTCTAGGGCGCGGCCAGAAGACCGCCGGCGGACCTGGGCGCATGCCTCGCAGTCGGCTCCCGTCCGCGCCCTAGGCCGCGCCTAAGCTTGCCTCGTGCGGCTCAAGGGGGCGGTCGTCGTCATCACTGGCGCATCCAGCGGCATCGGCGAAGCAGCAGCGCTCGCGTTCGCGCAGAGGCGCTCCAACCTCGTGCTGGGCGCACGACGTGTCGATGCGCTGAACGCGGTCGCGCAGAAGTGCCGCGACAAGGGCGCGCCCGAGGTGACCGTGCGCCGCCTGGACGTCAGCCAGCGCGTCGAGGCCCGAGCGTTCGTCGCGGCGGCGCTTCGCGACCACGAGCGCATCGACGTGCTCGTCAACAACGCGGGCCTGGGATGGATGGGCCGCATGCACGAGATGCCTGCAGACAAGATCGACGAGCTGATCGCCACGAACGTGAAGGGCGTCATCGCCACGACGCAGGCGGCCCTTCCCTCCATGGTGGAGCGGCGGCGCGGCGTGATCATCAACGTCGCTTCGGTGTTGGGTTTTCGTGCCGCGCCGTATTCGGCCGTCTATTCCGCCACCAAGCACGCGGTGGTCGGGTTCTCCCACGCGCTGCGGGGCGAGCTGTCCGGAACGGGCGTCAAGGTGTGCGTCGTCTACCCCGCGAGCACCGAGACGGAATTCTTCGCCGAGACCGAGGCCCCGATCGGCCCGCAGTACCCCGCGTGGTGGGTAGCCAACACGATCGTCAGGACGGCAAGGTTCCCGCGCCGCGACGTGATGGTGCTGCCGTACCGGCTCGCGCACCTGGCGGAGCCGGTATTCGGGGGCCTGCTCGACCATGCCCTCGGGGAAGCGAGGCGGATGAAATCGCCACACGTTGGGGCGAGCCCGCCGCCCGCTGACGAGCGCGCCTAGCGCCCGATCGCTCTGCCACGGCGCCAGAGCATCGTCTGGCAATGGACGGAAACGACTGGAAGTGTGACCAGAGCCGCTTACAGCACCTCAGGTGGGTCAGTAGAGCGAGGTGGACGCGTGTGCAAGATTGATTTGCTCAGGTCAATAGCTGCGACATGACTGACCCAAATGAGGTTAGCGTCAACGCGCACCTCAAAAGCTGCCGTGTAGTTCCCGAATGACGCGTAGTACCCATCGACGCCCTTCATCGGTCTTGCTCGAGGACAGTGCTCCGGATCTTTCTGCACCTCGCGCATCAGGTGCTTGAACTGCCGTTGCACGGATTTGGGGAGAGTCTTGGCGTGGAGGAAGCCAGGGCCAGCGATCTGCCAGCGCCGAGCCATCCGCTAGCTTTCTAGGAACTCTTCCAGATCGTCGACCGTGTCGTCAGGCCCTGGAACGCGGCCCAGGTTCTCGCGAAAGCCTTTCTCATGTAGGAAGTACATCGTGATGTGCCAATCGAGAATCGTCTGGGTCAGTTCGAGTTCGTCACCGAGTTGACTCGCTGCCTTCCAGTCGGCTACTAAGTGAGAGCGACCCTGCTCGGTGAGGTGGTCCCAAAGCCTTGGGAAGAGTTTCTGGAGTGTCAAACGCAGGGTCTTATCGGCTAAGGGTCGTCCGGCGTGCCGGGAAGGGTGCACCGGCTCCCTACGCCGCCAGACTCCACCGGTTATTCGAACACCCCGAGGGGGCGCGATCACTTCGGCTCAGTCCTCAAAGGCAAAGCACGACTTCGGCCGCAATTTGAGGCCGAAGACGCCAAATGTCAAGCTGCCCAGCCACTCTTTTCCCACCCAAGAAACGCCTTCCGGAGCCACGCTAATGACTCCTAGCAGCCACCCAGGTTACGCCCGGACGCTCCTAAAGCGGCCCATTTACTTGAAGAATCCGCTCGCTTCTCCTCGGAACGCGTCAAGCAACCGTCCGCCATCGCCCCTCCTACCGCCCCGGTCAGGGTCCAGGTTCGGTTCCAACAAATTGACCGTATTGCTCAAGCTACTTGTCCGCCGCCCGCGGACGAGCGACGCGTAGCGCCCGATTACTTCTGCCACGCGGCCAGGAGCTCGTCGAGGCGCTTCGCGTTCTTGACCGAATAGTTCGAGTAGTTGTTGTTCATGATCGCGTGGACATCCTTGGCCGAGCGCTCCATTTCCTTGATTCGCGGCACCCACTCGTGCAGGTCGGCGTCCGGGTAGTCGTACCGAAAGCGAACGTTTGGCGGTGCGTTGCGCTGGTCCCAGGTCTCGTGATTGCGGCCGTGAAACCGCACCACCGCGAGCTTGCTCGAGGTCACCTCATGCAACGCGGGCATGCTCGAGTCGTGTCCCTGCGGCGTGTCGACGGCCACATATGGAATGTCGCGCGAGCGAAGGAATGCGAGCGTGCCATCGAGATGGCGCGCGTCCAGCCATTCGATCTTCCTGAACTCGACCGCGATCTGAAATCCATACATGCGCTCCTGTACCTGCTCGACGTATGCCAGAGAGCGCGACGATGGAAGGAACCAGCGCGGGAATTGAAAGAACACCGCGCCGATGCGGCCGGCCGCGCGCAGCGGCTCGAGCGCGGCGCGAAAGCGCTCCCATGCTTCGTCCACTAGCTCGGGCGGCAGCTGCTCGACGTAGAGCGTGCTTTTGGCGCGCAGAGCCTCGGGCAGCTCCGCACGCAGCTCGGGCGGCAGGTTCATGGGTCGTGTGGGGTGGTTGGTGAAAAGCGAGAACGACTTGACGTCGAACAGGAACCCCGGCGGCGTTCGCGCGGCCCAGCGCTCGGTGACCTCGGGTTTGGGGATGCCGTAGTAGCTGGTATCCGCCTCGGCCATTGAAAACTGCGTCGCGTAGAAGGCAAGGCGGTCCTCCGAGGTCTTGACTGCCATCGGGTAGAAGAGCCGCGAGTCGATCAGCGATCGGTCGATCCAGCCCGCGATCCCACACCTGACCGTCATCTCGGCGCGATCGTGGCACAGGCCACACAGGCGGGCGCTATGATCCCGCCAGCCTTGCGCCGCTTCATCCGCTACTGGTACACGTACCGCACCGTCGTCGCCGTGCTGCTGGGGATTCTCGTAAGCGGCTCGATGTACTGGCTCTACACGCAGCAGGTCGCCTGTGACAACCCCCAGGACCCGAGCTGCACCATCCGCCTCTCGCTGCACCCGGAAGACCGGCTGTTCTTCGAGTCGACCGACCCGAACATCGTCCTGATTGGAATCGACGACGCGAGCGTCCGGGAGCTGGGCAAGTTCCCGCTGGACCGAGGGGACTACGCGACGGCCCTCGACAACCTCAACAAGGACCAGGCCGGCGTGGCCGCGTTCGACATCGGATTCTCCGACCCGGGACGGACCGATTCCGGCGACAACTTGTTCGCGACGGCACTGAGGGCGACCAAGGTGCCGGTGGTCCTCGCCTATGGGTCCAGCGGAGAGCTTCGCTCGGGCGACGGCCAGGTCTTCATGACCGGCGCCGACCAGATCCCGCTGCACAAATTCCGGTGCACTGACGCAGCCGGCGCCGACATCGCGCCATGCGCCACACCGAACCCCAATGTGATCCTCGGCTCGACCGACCTGCGGCCCGACGCGGACGGCGTGGTCCGCAAGATGCCGATGTTTGCCAGCCCCACCTGCAACCAGACTGGCAGCTGCGCGACTCCCAACATCGACGCGCTGGGCTTCGCGGCCTATCGCGCGTTCTCACTGCAGGGCAGCGCGGGTCCGGACCTGACCTACGCGCCCGACGGGGCTACCTTCGGCTCCACGTGGTCGAAGCCCCTGCCGGTCGACCAGTTCGGGCAGGCGATCATCAGCTACTCCGGCGGCCCTGGCGCCTACCAGCTGCGCCACGAGTACTACTCGTTCGCCGACCTGGTCAAAGGGCGCGTGCCGGCAGAGGCGCTCAACGGCAAGATCGTGCTGATCGGCAGCTACTACCTGACCGGTGTCCAGGACGAGCACCTGACGCCGACCACGGTCGGCTCCTCGCAGGCGCAGCGCGTGTCGGCCGGCATGGCTGGGCTCGAGATCCAGGCCAACGTCGTGCAGATGATGCTGGCCGGACCCAAGGCATTCCTTTCGCCCGAGCCGCCGCTGCTCGTCCTGCTGATCATCGTCGCGCTCGGCCTGTTCATGGCGTTCGTCGCCGCGCGGCTGTCGGTGGTATGGGGTTTGATTGCGACAGTCGGAGCCCTCGCCGTGTTCACGGTCGGCATGGGCGGTCTGGCGTACTTCATCAACATCGTTCCCGACCTGTTCCATCCGTGGATGGCGCTCGCTCTCACGTACACAGGCGTAACCGCCTATCGAGTGCTCTATGAGGACCGTGAGCGACGGAAGGTCACGACGTTGTTCGGCCAGTACCTGAAGCCCGAGATCGTCGCGCAGCTCGCCAAGACTCGCGGCGGCGTGGACGAGATCTTGCGAGGCGGCGACCGCCGCGACATCACTCTGCTGTTCGTCGACATCCGCGGTTTCACATCGATGTCAGAGTCGATGGCCGCGGAGGACGTGACGACGTTGATCCAGATGTACCTGGATCACATGAGCGACATCATCTTCACCTGGGACGGGACCATCGACAAGTACGTCGGCGACGAGATCATGGCGCTGTGGAACGCGCCGCGCGACCAGGAGAACCACGCGCTGCTGGCGGTGAGATGCGCTTACGACATGATCAACCGCGCCCCCGAGCTGCAGCAGCAGCTGATCGCCAAGGGTCTGCCGCCGATCCGCTGGGGCATCGGCGTGAACACCGGGCCCGCCGTGGTGGGCAACATGGGCTCGCACAGCCGGCTCCAGTACACGGCGCTGGGTGACACGGTCAACACCGCCGCGCGTTTCTGCGCGAACGCGCCCGCGTACCACCTCCTCATCGGCCAGCAGACCTACGACATGTGCAAGGACTTCATCGCCGTCGACCTGGTGCCCGGCGTCCAGCTCAAGGGAAAGTCAGCCGAGACATTCCGCATCTACCAGGTCACCGCGATCCGCGAGACGACCGACGCGCCGTGGGTGCAGTTCCCGACCGATATGGCGTCGGAGACGCACCGCCAGTTCACCCAGCAGTTCACGCAGAAAACGATTCTCGCGGCGGGCATGCTGGCCTCGCGCGACATCCTCATCGGCACCGAAGCCGAGCAGGCCCTGGCCGGTCAGGCGGGGCCGGCCGACGGGCAGGACGGTCCCGCCGGCTAGCGCGAGCACGCCGCCAGGATGGCGGCGGCGACGATCGGGCCGAACGTCAACACGAGCAGGCTCATGCATCCGGCACCCGATGCTTTCTTGACCACCGGCTTGACCGGTGGCGTGGGGTTGTAGACCGCCTGGATAGGCGGTGGCGAGGCGTACTGAGCCGGCGGCGTGCCAGCCGTGATGGTGCCGGGCGGAAGCGTCGACGTCCGCGGGACCATCTTCGACAGGTCGGCTCCGGGATCGAGGCTGCGCTGCCAGCCCGGGCACAGCCGGTCCGCGACGGCGGACACCGCCGCGTCGAACTCCTGGCCGTTCTGGTAACGATCCTCCGGTCGCTTGGAAAGCGACTTGAGGATGACCTCTTCGAGCTGCGGGTCCAGTCCAGGCTTGTGCACGGAAGGCGGCTTCGGCGGCGCCTGCACGTGCTTGGCCATGAGCGTGAAGGGGCCGTCCGCCTCGGATGCCGTGAAGGGCGGCTGGCCGACGATGAGCTCGTAGAACATGATCCCGGCGGAATACAGGTCGCTGCGGCCGTCGACCTTGCTGGACGCCACCTGCTCGGGCGACATGTACTGTGGCGTGCCCACCGTGGTGCCGGTCTTGGTAGCGGTTGAGCCGGGCCCGCCCGAGTCGTCCGTGAGGCGCGCGATACCGAAGTCCGCCACCTTGACGTCGCCCTCATCGGAGAGCAGAACGTTCTCGGGCTTCATGTCGCGGTGAACGATCGCGTGCCGGTGCGCGTAGTCGAGCGCCTGCAGGACGCCGTGCATGACAGCGAAAACCTGCGGCACCGGTATGCCCCCGCGGTTGAGCCAGTCGCGCAGCGACTTGCCGCGCACGAATTCCAGGACGATGTAGTTCGCGCCCTGGATCTGCTCCATGTCATAGACCTGGACCAGGTTCGGATGGCTGGTTCGCGCCATGACCTGGGCTTCCTGGAGGAACCGCTTGAGCGCGATCGGGTCAGCGGCGGCCGACGGCACCAGCTCCTTGATCGCCACCTCGCGGCCAAGCCCGGTCTGCTCTGCGAGGTAAACGGCGCCCATTCCGCCGCGCCCCAGCTCGCGTTTGACCACGTACTTGCCGATGTGCCTCTCCGCCGTACCGGCCGGAGGTGTGACGCCGGGCTTCGGCAGCGTCGGCATCAGCCGCATGGTCGCGGCGTCCTGGCCCGGAAAGCTGCTGACCGGCGGCGGGTTTGGACCGGGAGGCTGCGACGCGGGTGGGTTCAGTGGCTCGCCAGGCGTCGGCGGCACGTTCGTGCCGTCGCGGCCGGCGTCGCCCCCTGATTGACCCCCTTCGGTCATCTCGCCCGGAGCCTATCAGAGGAACTTGTCACGGGTATGGCGTTTTGGCGGCATTAAACCGATAATCGGCGCGCAAATCGCCAGCCGCATAAGAGGAGGAAATCCATGTCGCAGATCCCGCCGCCGCCACCCGAGCAGCCGGCGCCTCAGGGCGCAGCGCCCGGGGGCTCGGCCAGCAACAAGAACCTGTACACGATTCTTGCCTGGGGACTCTTTCCACCGATCGGCAGCCTCATCTTTCTTTTCGCAGGCAAGGACGATCCCGACGTCAAGTACAACGCTGCCCAGGCTGTAGTGATCCACGGCGCCGCGCTGGCCGTCTACATCATCCTCTGGGTGCTGACAGTCATCATCGTCTTCTTCGGGATCCTGCTCTTCATCTGGGGACTCGTCTGGTTCCTGCTCTGGCTCGTCGGCGTCATCCTCGCGTTCCAGGCGAGCGGCCGACGTGTGAACTTCCCGGTGCTTGGATCTATGGCGGCTTCGTACGTGCCGATGGTCGAGGCCTGGGCGAAGTAACAGGCACCGATTGACGCAACCGCTGAAAAGGCCCTGCCGGCGCGGGGCCTTTCCTTTTTATTCGGTCTTCAGCTGCGCGATCGCCTGAGTGATGCCGTTACGAAGCTCGTCGCGCTCCGTGCGGAGCAGGTTCACCTCCGCCCTGGTCTCATCCAGCTGCGTGCGCAGCCTCGCGAGCTCCGCCTGGAGCTGAGGGATTCGCGGGTCCTGATCGCCGGCGCTGCCCTGCGCGTCGGCCACCTCGAGACGGGCACGCTCAAGCGCGACCTTGAGCTGGCGCCGCTCAGCCAGCAGCTCCTGGACGAGTGACTCAGACGGCTTACCCGGCTCTTTCGACATAGCGGCACAGCCCAGGCTGAAATTCACGAAGCCTGAGGTGCTCCATCTCTCCGCGCAGGAACCGGGCCTTCAGCTCGAGGCTCTTGATGCCCTTCGACGATTCATAAGGAAAGCGATACAGCTTGCCGGAGTCGACCAGCATGCAGAGCGCCAGCTGCTCTCCGTCCTTCTCGATCACCTTCTTGTAGCAGGGGACGGTGCGGCGGGCGACCTCGACCGTCTTGAAGCCGCCGACGCGGCCGACGAGAACGTCGATGGGACCACGCATGTGTTTCGGAAATGAATGCTAAGTCAGCAGCGAAAGCTGTTTGGGTGGTGGAGGGGGCTGCAGCCTGATGGGTCGGCGGTCACGCACCTGGTGGAGCTCGCGGAGCCGCGCCACCTCTCGCATCGACGGCTCGGTCACGACCGAAGGCAGGTACGGGCGGTCTTTGTACATGCGCTCATAGCGCGGCACGAGCTCAGGCCAGTGGCGCTGGAGCACTGTCATGAAATGCTCGCGAGTGCCCGGGCGCAGGTGCAGCATGCCGCCCCAGACGCCGGTGGCCCCCGCTTCGCGTGCCGCTTTGACCACCGCCTCGATCTGCTCCGGCCTGTCGGAGAGGCCAGGCAGGATCGGCGCCATGCCGACGCTCGCCTTGATGCCTGCGGCGACGAGCTTCTCGATCGCTCGCAGTCGCTGCTGCGGCGGCGCCGTGCCGGGCTCGGTCTTGCGCCAGACGTCGATGTCGATCGTCGGGATGCTGAAGGTCACACCCAGGTCGGCGCGCTTGGCGAGCTCGGCCAGCACGTCGATGTCGCGGACGATCATCGGGCCGCGGGTGATGAGACCCGCCGGGTTGCTGAAATCACGCAGGGCCTCCAGGCACTGGCGCGTGAGCTTGAAGCGGCCTTCTGCAGGCTGATACGGATCGGTCGCCGCACCGATGACGACGGTCTCCTTCTTCCAGGACCGCTTCGCCAGCTCGCAGCGCAGCACCTGCGCCACGTTGGTCTTGACGCGGATGGCCCTGCCGTAACGGTCGTCGTGCGGGCGATCGGCGCGCAGCTCGTACGCCCGGACGTAGCAGAACGAGCAGCGGTGCTCGCAGCCGACGTAAGGGTTGAGTGACCAGTTGAAGCCCATCCCCTTCACCGGGTTGAGGGCCGACTTGCACTCGATCTCCTCGTAGTGGATGTCCGCCCGGCGCGGCTCGAGCTCGGCCATCGGGACAGTCTAGAACAAATGTTCGCCGTCTTAACAGGCTGGGTTGCGCCTGGTTTTTTCGAATGGTCCAATGCCTGCAGGTAGGCCGGCGGGGGAGGGACCGGTCGGGGAGAGGGAGGGCCCCGAAAGGGTGCTTACTTCTGGGCGCGGCGCGGCTTCGGGCGTGTGCAGGACGACGGGCAGAAGTCGTTCAGGACGCATTCCTCGCAGCGCGGCCGCCGCGCGATGCATATGCGCCGCCCATGCAGGATCAGGCGCAGCGACAGCGCGGTCCACTCGCTCGGCGGCACCATTCGCGTGACCTGCGCCTCGATCTTCTCCGGCACGCGCGTCTTCACCAGCCCGAGCCGGTTGGTCAGACGGGTGACATGCGTGTCGACGGCGAAACCTGGAATGCCAAACCCCGCGCCGAGGATCACATTCGCGGTCTTGCGGCCGATGCCGGGCACCTGCACGAGATCTTCCATGCGCGGAGGGACCTCGCCACCGAACTGCTCCACCAGCGTTCGGCTCGCAGCGATGATCCGACGCGCCTTGGTCCTGAAAAAGCCCGTCGCCTTGATGACCTTCTCGATCTCGGAGGGGTCGGCGCCGGCCAGGTCCAGCGGGGTCGGGTAGCGCCCAAAAAGGATCGGCGTCACAAGGTTCACCGAACGGTCGGTGGTCTGCGCCGAAAGGATCGTTGCGATCAGCAGTTGAAACGGGTTGTCGTGCACGAGCTCCGTAGCAGCTGGATAGAGGTCACGAAGGCGCTCCACCACCAGCTGCGCGCGCGTCCGAGCACCGCGAGGCGGAGGTGGTCTGAGCAGCGCGTTGGGACGCCGCTTCTTGCGCGGCTTGGCCTTGGTGCCTGTCGCTTTAGGAGGCAAGAAGCTTGCGCGCCGCGGCCGCGATCTGCCCGCCCTCGGCGCGACCCGCGAGGCGCGCGGTGGCCGCCTTCATCACAGCCCCAAACGCCTTCGGACCGTCGGGCTTCAGCTCCGCGATGACCGAGCGGACCTCCGCTTCGACCTCAGCATCGCTCAAACCCGCAGGCACATAGCCGCGCAGGATCGACATCTCCTGCTCCTCGCGGCGAGCGGACTCGTCACGTCCAGCTTTGCGGTAAATGTCGATTGCCTCCTGGCGTCTCTTCACCTCTTTGCGCGCGACGCGCACGACAAGGTCGTCGTCGACCGAGCCGGACACTCCAGGCTCCTTGCTCGCTCGCACAACCTCGCTCTTCAGGAGCGAAAGCGTGCCCAGAGCGTTCTCGTCGCGCTGGCGCCTCGCGTCGACCATTTCAGATTCAAGTCGTTCGAAAAGCGACACTTCGGCGATTGTCACACATGGACTGATCACCGATAATCGGCGCCTATGTCCCCGTATCTGCTGGCTGGGCCGGCAGTAGCCCTGATCGGCATCTTGGCCGTCATGTTCGTGATGCGTCACAAGTCGACCGAGAAGCGATCGATGTACTCGTCGCGGCGCTCCCGCATGGAGCACAAGGTCAAGGCAGCCCGATCGCGCACGCTGGCTCCTCATGGCCGTTCGGGCCGAGCTCCAAGCGCCGCCGAGATCGCGGCCGCCGCCCCGGCGGCGCCGGTGTACCAAGCGCCCGTTGCACCGAGGCAGGCATGGGAGGTCGGGCCCGCGACCAGCGCGCCCGCATACGCGCAGCCGCCCGCCGCGGCGCCGCCGGCGTATGCGCCACCGGCATACACACCACCGGCCACACCCGCACAGCCTTTCGCTCCCGCCCCGGTGGAGGAGCCTTCCTGGACCCCGGCGCCCGCCGAGCCCTCGTGGACTCCGAGCCCAGCACCGCCTGTGTCCAGTCCAACACCCGCAGCACCGCCGGTGGCGCCTCAGCCGGCGTCGACGCCCGCGGGTGAGGGCGCGTCGTGGGAGATCGTCGGCGACGCCAAAGCGGCAACCGCCGAGGAGCCCGCACGGAAAGGCAAGGACAAGAAGAAGGGCAAGCAGGCCGCCGCGACCGGGTCCGCGTGGCAGCTGGCGTCAGGTGAGGCCGCAACCGAGGAGGGCGCCACCGAAGAGGTGAAGGGGCCGAACCCGGCGATGGCGATCGCTCAGTACGCCGTGCTCGTCGTGGGCCTCGTCATGGTGTTGATCGGCGTGCTCGTCATGGTGGCCAACTCGAAGGTCACGTAGACCACCGCAGGATCTCGCGCGCGAGCCTTGCGCCTCCGTCGTCCATCACGGTGTCGCACTCCAGAACGCGGTAGTCCAGCTTCTCGATCTGCTCGCGCAGCTGCGAGTCGTGTGCGTCGAGGACGAACCCGGAGCAGCGATCGCGATAGCGGCGCGCGACCTCGACCGGCGAAGGATCCAGATCCATCGCCCGCATCATCTCCACCGTCGGGCCTTTCAGCGCGCGGCCGCCGATGATCGGGCTCACGGCCACCGCGACGCCACGCCGCAGGCGGTCGCCGATGACTGCGAGCACCGGATCGATGGAGATGAGCGGATTGGACGGGCCGATCACGACCAGGTCGGCCTCATGAAGCGCAGCGCCCGCGGCGGGGGACAGTCGCGCCGACTCGAGCCCTTCGAAATCGATTTCGCGCAGCGCCGGCTCGAGATGTTCGCGCACGAAGTACTGCTGCAGCGAGAGCGCGCCTCGGTCGGTGACGAATCGCGTCCTGACCGCATCGTCGGACATTGGCACCACGCGCGACTTCAGGCTGAACCTTCGGCACAGCTCGAGCGTGGCCTCTGTGAGAGTCGCGCCGCGACGCAGCACCTCCGCGCGCAGCACGTGTGTGGCGAGGTCTTTGTCTCCGATGCGAAACCAGGTCTCCTCGCCCATCTCGCGCAGCGCGTCAAGCGCGTGGAATGTCTCGTCCTTCTGTCCGTAGCCGGCAGCCTCGTTGAACACTCCGGCGAGGCGGTAGATGACCGCGTCGACGTCGGGGCAGACCAGCAGCCCCCAGAACTCGTCATCGTCGGCTGTGTTGGCGATCACGGTGAGATCGCCCGCGGGAAGCACCACATCAAAGCCGGCGGCCAGCTTTGCCCCGCCGGTGCCGCCCGCGATGACGGCGACCTTCAGCGGAACAGGTCCTCGCCCGCGGGTCGCACCATGTCGCGGCCTGCGCCGGACTCGCCGACGCCGTCGAATCCGCGGATAACGACGATAGGCGCGCGATTTGTCTTGCCCATCACGAGGCCCGCCGCAGCGGCGAGGTCATCGGCGACCGCGAGCACCGTGGCGTGAAGGCTCTTGCCCACGTCGTCAAACGTTCCGCGCAGGTCACGGACGGCC
>Ga0207646_10006423_pt1 | contig 12140 bp, 14 predicted proteins | sample KBSK5502metaG_FD_184343 | JGI IMG/M metagenome (GOLD analysis project Ga0207646, IMG submission 184343) | Corn, switchgrass and miscanthus rhizosphere microbial communities from Kellogg Biological Station, Michigan, USA - KBS K5-50-2 metaG... | ecosystem: Host-associated > Plants > Roots >...
AACAGAAGTACAAGCAATAGCAACGGAGATCTCTAAGACTCCTTCACAAGTAGCCTTGAACTGGATAAGACAACGGCATAAGGACAAAGCAGTTATGATCCCCATTGTAGGAGCTAGAACTGAAGTTCAAGTTAAGGATAACTTGGGTTGTCTAGATTTTGAATTAACCAGAGACCAACTGAAAAGATTAGATGAGAAAAGTAAGATCCAGCTAGGATTTCCCCATGACTTTATGTCTGAAGCGGCTAGAATTTTCTTATATGGAAATACTTTTTCACTAATAGACAATCATAGAGCGTGAAATAATGAATGGCAAGTTTCTATCAAAACGTTAGATCAGGTCGGATATTTGGATTGAATCAGATTTGTATTAAAACGGATGAATTACATGATTTTTTCGAAAGCCACAAAAGCGAATATTCTTGAAATAGAAACCGCAAAATGTTTGAAAACATCAGCTACCAGCCTTTTGGTTAATTCTCTCCTCATTTTCTAATTCGGATTTGATCCAGAGAATTTCAAATATAGAAGCAGGTGTCCATACGGTTGATTCGCTATTAGAGTATGTAGCTAATCCTATTGCCTCGTAAGAATTATCTTTTCTATCATCCTTCAATTCTACTACTAGAGAGTATTTTCTATCCCCGATTAATGTTGTAAGCCTAGTTTGCAGAGAAGAGTTTACAAAATATCGAATTTCGATTCTTTGGTTTTCATCAAGCTTATTTGTTATAGAATCTTTCAACTCTAAGTCAGCAGGTACCAATATCCTAACCTTTACAATTGGATCTGTCTCCTCCAATAATCTCAGGATCTGTCTCTCGAATGCGTTAGCTGTAGAAAATATTATCATTATTTCTTCCTTAGCAGATTTTACCAGATCAATAGCAAGATTCTCTATCTCAGAAGGATTTGAGATCGTTTCTATAAACGCTGGTTTAAGTCCTTCTTCAATCTCTCTAATTCTTTGTTCAGCTGGTGACGCCTTACTCCAGAGAGCATCGAATACGGATTCCTGTCCTTCTACGAATGTCTTGGCATTACTCACAATAGCATGCCAGAGTGGTTTCTTTTCCTCCATAACAACAGTAGCCATATATTCCATTCTATCAATTATACCGAAATTGCTTGTGATTCCCAGGCAAATGTCTGAGCTGAACACCATTTTCTACCATCATTTTACAAAATGAGATATTATCCACACCGATATCGGTGATGTATTTTAGGCTTATACCTCTTTTTGCAAGTTCGTTTGTTGCTTTCCACACAGGCCTAGTTGTAACAACCATAGACTAGCCTGCACGATCCCAACAGCCAATAACACAGCTCCTCACCTTTGAAAGTGCCTTCACGGTCTTGTTAATAATATTATCCACACCATAAATTACTTCAGTAGTTTCTGGAGTAGTGGAGCTGGAACCGTGAATATTTTTTGGAACATGCTGGGGCTGCCGGAAGCCAAGTGGGAGGATAGAGGAATAGAACAACAACAAGAAGCTAGCCCTCAGGATGACCAGGACGTAAAGCAAAGTACGCTTTCTGATTTCATAGATTAAATCCTTAAAATAGAATCTACAAAAAATCATATGTCTCCTTGATATAAAGGACGCTTAGATGTTGACTGGTGATATGATTGCATGGAACGCGGCCCCATCATAGTAATCTCGATAATCATAATTGCAGTAATCGCAGCCTTGGTCATAGCATATTATCAATCAGCATCTACCAAAGCAGTAGCAGCGCAATGTGATAAGACCAAAAAAGTGTGTCAAGTACAGAGCGAGACAACCCACTTCGGCGGTTATTTTCCTGTTTACTCTTACTATTATGTCCCATTTCCATTATATGGACCTGGCCTTGGCATCTATTATCCAGGTTCAATCGTTAATACGCCTAGCGTGTGTGATAATTGTCTTAACAAGATAACACCCCAAGACGAACAAGATATTCAGAATTCGAAGGCACCTATATCTCAATCAGATTTGCCGTCAGACCAACAAGCACCACAATCATCACAACCTGAAAGTAATCCCAATCCATCAGTGTCAGCAAATCCTAGCGAGCAATCACCATCATCTGAAAATTCACCTCCGCCTGAATCCTCAGGAAGTGGCGGTGATAGTGGACAAAGTGGTGCGGTAGGTGGTGGTGGCGAAAGTGGTGGTGGTGGCGAAAGTGGTGGTGGTGGCGAAAGTGGTGGTGGTGGCGAAAGTGGTGGTGGTAGCGGTGGAGAAGGGGGATAAGGTTTGTCAAACAGCCAGCTAGAATTCTGGCAAAGTTGAGTGGCAGTATTTCCATCAATAATTCCTTTTGAGACAACAAACCCCAAGCCCCCTCTCCCTTATGTCCTATAACAGATATATCGATGAAGATCCGGCATTCAATTCTATATGGATGAATTAATAGAGCTCGAACAAAGAATTAAACATAAAATCGTGCAGACAAAAGACAAAATGCACAAGACTCGGGAAAGGGTGGTGACTGATCGTTTGTGGCCAGAGAGAGACATTGAATTGGGTATTGAATGAAATATTGGTATTAAGACAGAGGATGAAGGATTTTACAGCAACATCTGAAATCGTCCTGAATATAAATTTGTAAACTTTGATTTTCCCTCTTCTTGTAATTTTAAGAGATTGTTACCGTTTACTGGTAAACAAATACTCAAATCACATAGTACGAAATGAGTATGGTATATTACGTGTACGCCCCTCCCTCTCCTAATGTAGCTCTCTCCTTGTTATAAAACAAGAGAACAACGGGTACAGCATAAAAAGCATGTCTCAAAATGTTAGTGGCTTGCGACTAGAGGATCTAGAAATAAAACCACACTTAATAACCAGGCTTAGAGGGGCTGGTTGTTCTTTTGCATTAATTGCCCTTGTCTACATATTAGGGCGGCTGAATTCCCCTATGACGTTAGATCCCGGGGTAATTAGATGCATGGACTGTTGGAAAAGCTGGCTCATAGTTTCATCATTTTCTATCCTAGCCATGACATCATCTCGGTGCTTTCGATCTCTAGAAATTTGGATGTAGCCAAATCTCCTCGTCTCGGGTAGCAAATACAATATTTGCTATGTTAGTAAAGCCTTCATATGTCTCAGTACTGCCAAGCACGAAAGATTCTTGCCGTAGAATCCCATGTTTATTGCCTATCTCATGGCCTTGTTTGCCGATTTGTACGATCGTATCATGATTCTTTTTCGGTACTCTGAAGATATGCATCTGGACATAATCACAAGTCTCATGCTGCGCATCCATTCCGTTTGATTTACCCATAAGTGACAATATACTAGAAGAACTTAAAGTCTTGCGAACTAGATTCACACCAAGTTTCCTAAATGAATAACACATTATAAGTGAGTATGTGGAACACGACGAACCCAATACCGGTTATGTTCTTGTAGCGAATTAGAAAACTTTGATATATCGAAACTATACTTTTATTCCCTTGTACATTAATAAACTATGTTTTGTATTGTATCACAGATATGCCAACGATAGTTCATTTTGATATACCTTCAGACGATATCGAAAGAACGAAGAAATTCTACACCGATCTGTTTGGATGGAAGATAGAAAAATGGCCTGGTACAGAGGATAGGCACCAGGAGGGATACTGGCTGGTGACCACAACAGATGCTAAAGGGAATCAGGCCGTTACCGGAGGTATTATGAAAAGACAGGATTTACAAGGTATTACAAACCATTTTGACGTAAAATCGGTTCAAGAATATTCTTCCAAAGTGGAAAAGTTCGGAGGGAAAGTTATAACCCCAAAAACGCCGGTGCCAGGTGTTGGTTATTTTGCCATATGTAAAGATACAGAGAATAATACCTTTTCTATTTTTGAAGCTGATCAAACTGCTAAATGAGTAAACAGAGGCATTTAGACCTTAAATACAAAAAGGACTGAATCAATGATCAAAGACTCAAAAGCACTTCAGAATGAAGATCTGAATTGTTCGTTTTGATATTGGCAATCCGCTCATCTTAAATGAAATAGTTACGCATGTTCCTGAAGCTGGATCTTACGAACCTGTTACAGGTTTAGTATACGAGAGAACAGACAGCGTATATTTGTTGTATAACAGGATGGCAAGTTATCTTTCCCCCTATCGAAACCCTGACGCTCTCTCCATCGCTAAGGAATATGATATGAAAATTGAGAACCTTCTTAGAGATTCTGCGATCTGAAGATGATCATTTCTTTTAGTTGGGCCCCTGCAAACTTTCGCAGATGGTCACTTGGTTATTTATCTTACCCTAGCCTAGCTATTCCACCTGATGTTGATGAACAAGCTGGTCATAGAACCGAATTGACTTGATATTGACAAACTCCAGCATGCCATACCTTGATAACTCTCTTCCAAATCCACTCTTCTTCACACCACCAAAAGGTACTCTTGGATCAGAAATTACGACATTATTTACAGTCACTATACCAGACCTAATCTTCCTTGACAGATTCTCTGCTTTGTCAAGATCTTGAGTCCAAATACTTGCTCCAAGCCCGTACTGAGAATCATTTGCAAGTCTCACAGCTTCCATCTCGTCTTCAGCAACCATTACCGCTGCAGCGGGGCCAAAAACTTCCTCTTGTGCCACGCGCATATTTGTAGAAACGTTCTTCAGAATTGTGGGTTTGTAAAAATACCCTTTGCTTTCAATCTGTTCTCCTCCTGTCAATATTTCAGCACCCTCTTTAACCGAATCTTTTACCTGGGAATCTATAGTCTTTAAGCCTGAAGCATTCACAATAGGTCCTAAATCGGTGTTCTCTGACAGAGGATCGCCCACCTTAAGTTTTTCTGTCTTTTGAACAAACTTTTCGATGAATTCGTTTGCAATATCCTTTACTATGATAAATCGTTTAGATGCTATACAGCTCTGACCGTTATTAATAAATCTACCTTTGACAGCCCCAGTCGATGCTTTTTCAATATCAGCATCTTTGCATACAATGAATGGATCACTTCCACCAAGCTCAAGAACACATTTCTTTATTTGTGATGTTGCTCTTTGAGCCACTATACCTCCTGCAGTAACACTTCCTGTAAACGTCACAGCATTAATATCTTCTGAATCAATAAGTATATTTGCAATGCTTGAATCCCCTACTATCGTTTGAAAAACTCCATCTGGTACCCCACTCCTTCTAAATGCTTTTTCAATTTCTATTCCACATCCCATAGTGGCACTTGCCGGTTTTAGTACAATGGTATTACCAGCCATCAGCGAAGGAGCTGCAAATCTTAATGCTTGCCAATAAGGAAAATTCCAAGGCATTATACTTCCTACTACCCCTAATGGTTCAAATGTCACAGAGCTCTTTCTAGCATCTGTATTAACTACTTCATCAGTTATAAACGCCTTACCGTTATCTGCAAAATAATCCATCACCCATGCACATTTCTCGACTTCAGGCCTTGCATCTTTTATTGGCCTTCCCATCTCTTTTGTCATTGCCCTTGCAAGCTCTTCCTTACTCTTTCTAAGTTCTTGAGCAAAATCGTGAATATGATCAGCTCTTTTATGAATATCTTTATTCCAATCAAGAAACGCATTCTGAGCTTTCCTTGTTTTTTCATTTATCTGCTCCTTAGTCATTATCTGATATGTATCAATGACTTCCTCTGTTGCAGGATTTATTGTCTTTAATTCTCTTGCCATTGTTGTTGTACTTCGCTCCTTTCGTCTCTTTTAAGGATTTATTATACCTCTTCCTATAATTTTTCCATCTTTTAACATCTTCAATCCTTCTTTAGCTTGCTCAAGTTTGAAATGATTTGAAACAACTGGTTTGATTACTCCTCTTTTTGCTAATGAAACCAATTCTATCAGATCACTTATAGTTCCAGTATATGATCCGATTATCTTGTATGCTCTAGTTGGCATCATAACTAAACTTAATTTCAGTTCGCCACCAAAGAGTCCTACTAAGACTAACCTTGCCCTTCTTCTAAGAAATTGCATATCAGTCTCCACGGTTTTGGAAGCATTGACAAAGTCAATTACTGCATCAGCACCCAATTAGTCAGTCAACTCCATGATTGCTTTTACAGGATCCTCTTTTTTTGAATTTATAGTAATATTAGCACCATTCTTTTTTGCAACTTCTAATTTTTGATCATCTAAATCCATCGCGATGATCTTTGACATGCCAAATCAAGCTGGAAGCATCTGCAATTCAGTAATTGAGGACGTACTCGGTAGGATGACGACACATGGGAGAGCTACACATCATGGCAGGGCCCATTTTATCCCCACACAATCTATAATTCTGGTTGGCTGAAATATTATTCGCACGTATTTGATTTCGTAGAGATCGATTCTTCTTTTTACAGGGTTCCGTCTACTTTCATGCTCAAGAATTGGTACAAGAGGAGTACTCAGAAATTCAGATTCACAGCGAAATTTCCTAAAATCATAACACATGATAAAAGGCTGAAGGATGTTGACAAAGAATTAGAGCGATTTCTTGAACCGATACGCCCACTTGCTGACAAAACACTGGCTCTGTTAATACAGCTGCCTCCTACTATTCATATATTCGAAGGTCTCGAGAGGCTTAGGGATTTAGTGCCAGCACTCACTCATATCATATAACTAGAACCTCTGATATTTTGAATTTCCAGTAGCCGATATTCAGTTGTTTAAAAAGTCATAAACAAAAGGCACCTTTTAAACAAAGCCTCGATACAGCAGAAAAAGTGGATACAGGAAACGTAGAAAATACAAGACTAGTGCGTTTGGTTTCTAAATATTAGAAAAGAAAAAAGATGGATGGTTAACCTGGGCCAGATATGTTGTTTCCAGGTTGCGGTCCAGGTTCACCAGCGATTTTTACGTGGACCACCTCGCACTACTCCCTTCTGGCGACGGTGGAGGCGATCTTCAACCTTGGAACCCTGGGCAGAAACGACACTTCTGCGGCCCCGATGTCGGACATGTTCAGGGGTGGATTCCCTAGAATGCTCACGTGCGTTTCGTGGACTTCTTTCCGCCAGAAGTATTGAGAGCGACGGCCGCCCGGATGAGCGCTTTGAACGCATTCGCGTCAATCTCCTCACCCTCGTGAATGTCGATGGCGCGCCTTACGTTCCCGTCAAGGCTCGAGTTGAAGAGCTTGGCAGGATCTTTCAAGGAAGCGCCCTTAAAGAAGGTCAGCTTCACTATCGACTTGTACGACTCTCCCGTACAGATGCCCCGTCATGGGACCATACCGGGGTTCCCCTCCACTTCCACTCTTCCACAATATCAGGGTCGGCCTCCCTGATGAGGGCGCGCATCCTTGCTATTGTATCGCCTCTCCAGTCACCCAACTCGGCAATCCTTTCGCTGATTAGTTTGGAGGCTGCCTTGCCTGCTGCCTTTTGTTGACTCTTCATCTTCCTACCTTTCGTTGGGGTGTAATTTGACCCTAGCGCACCGGTTGTTGGGACTCGTTCAATAGCGCAATGATGTCTGCATCCTCTCGTCTTGGGAGCTTGGCGATCATTCCCAAGCTCGTATTCATCCGTGATTCAGCAGCGCGATAAGGCGTGTCTGTATTAAACATAGCCTGAATTGTTAGTTTTAGCTGTCCATCACGATCAAAAGAACCAACGTTCCATATCGTGCTTCCTGACGGATTGCCGAAAAAGGGGAATCACTATTGCTTGCCGTTGTTGTTATTCATGTTCCTCTCTTCCTTTATTTGTGCCACAGACCGACACCGTTGAGTAAGCTCGTCAGCCCCTGGGTCGCCCTATGTGCTACTCTTCTATCAAGCACCAAAGCAATCCCTAATGAGATCCCTAATAGTAGTCCGGATGTAAGAAACACCAGGTGGTGATGCGAAAATACGAGTATCTCATGTATATCTTCTGCTATAATAGTAAGTGTGTACCAAACATTGATCAATTCCAAACTTTTGCTTCTTAAAATAAGATATCCTATTTCCAGATAACCGTGTCCGATAAATGCTGTCTTATAAATTCAGTAGCCTCGGGAGACCGAAGACAAACACAGAATTTCGGGGCACTCAAAACTCTCGTCCGTTTTTTTGTTTCATCCCTCCCTTATTGTAACCCATTATCCTGCAGCTCAAAAGATGATTCGAGATATGAAAAACTTAATGATATTACGCGCTTTACTCCCTAAAGAAATCATCGAGAAATCTCCAACCCCCATATAGAGTGAGATTCTACAATCCATGTTAAAACAATCTTATAATCCTCAGCGATATTTCAATAACCACATAGAAACGTGTGCATGTCAGCTAACCGAGTCTAAAACCGTCTTGCAAACATATTGTCATCGATAAATTATCTACTTTTTAAGTATATTACAATTATTAGTCAGAGTTATGTTCTGCCATAATCTAATCGAATAATTTTTGCAGTACGTCTAGATGGCCTAATCATTATTTCATCATTACTTGTAATTGCTAATCCTTTTGAATGTTCAGTAGTTCCATACAGACGTACATCTGCATTTCTGATAAGACCAAGTTTTATTTTTGATTGAAATGGAATTGTATAACGAATATAGCTGCTTGGAACCAAGGTCCTCTTTTTTTTATTCTCTTTTCGTTTCCCTAGACTTAATTTTCGAACTAAAAATGTGGGTATGATATGACAGATACCTAATCTATGATCAGGAAATGTCTGAATGCTATTGCTATTAGCTTTATTGTTTTTCTTCCCTTTACCCGCTGTTATTCTGTCTAGATAAGAATAATATCCACGTGCTCCAAACGATGTACTAATAATTATACCATTTCCTATAGCATACTCTGTAAATTTTTTCAGTATATTATATTTAGAGTTCGCATCGTGTATTGTAACAGACAAGGCATATCTTATACAACGTGAGAAAATACCGCGTTCGACATATATATCTGTCAAGATATCTGTCGCTCCTGAGATATAATTCTGGTTATCATTATTTTTATGTTTGATAGATACAGAAAACATCCTTCTTTTGTCTAACCTGTAGTTGCCATTGTTGATATCATCTATTGCTTTTGGAAGATCTTCAAATAAAACTTCTGCAAGCCTTGCTTTACTGCCTATTATGTCTTTATCATTTACACCTACAAAGAGCATAGGAATCTGAAGTCTTTTTCCGTAATAGCCAAAAGTGCCATCTCCTCCAACCACTATTGCTATATCTGGATTCCTGTTTGAATAAGAAATGCCAGCAGATTGAACTACTTTCAATATTTCATTTAGAGAAATCTTTGGTCTAATTGAGTGAACATATATTCCGAACTTCAAAGGAGAATACCTTTAGCAATGAACCATTGGAAGAATGAATTGTTGCTGAATGTCAAATCTGTTTAAAGCTACCAATAAAATGGTTATGAATACATCCTTATATACTATATTTATGCGATAGATTATGGTCCAAGCGACAGGTTTAGCATTATTTTAAGAAAAAAATAATTTGAAGCAATGTTGGAGAATGGTTCTTCTGCCGAGTTTGTAACAAAAGCTGGCAGCTTTAGTCGAATTAAAATCTTGAGCAAGGCAAGGTCTTTTATATGATATCGAATAATTTTTATACATAAAATGTTAATTAGACCAGAACAATCCTTTATTGAATCGGTAGAAAAACTAAACGATAAGTTTTCAGAACAAGATAGGGAAGAGCTATCACAAAGAACTGGAATGCTCTTAATCAAGCTCTTAAACTAGCTAGAGACAAGAGCTTGAGAAGAACTGATTACCAAATGATAGCAACCGATGACACTATCTACCCATCAGATTATGCACAAAAATAATCACGTAAAATCTCTTCTGATTGTAAAGATGATTACCCTTCTGCAGATTCCCATACTAGGTTCACAATATTATCTCTTATTCTTCTGTAGAGTCTCCCGAAAATATGGCAGTACTTTTTACAGAATAATTTGATAAATTCTATTTCTTCAGGACTTGTGCTGTGTAGATAGACCCTTGTGAATCCTGCTTTAAAATATTCTTCTATGGGTTTAATACAATCCTCTATTGAGGTAATAATCGGATTTGATTTCTTTAATTGTTCATCTGAAACTTCTTTTTTTGCTTTCTCTTCTAATTCTCTTGGGTCACTGATATCTGTGTTAAATACTTCTTCTAGTAAAGTAGCTCTCCAAAAATCTATATAATTGAAAGCCTTGTCATGATCCGTTGAGTAACATATCTTGGGTTTGGCTATCTTTTCTAAGGAAAAAGGATCTTTACCTGCATCTTTTGCAGATTTGTTAAATTGATCTAGTATTTCTATTGATTGATCAGCTTTTGTAACTGTAATCAATCCGTCACAATATTTTGCAGCAATTTTAACTGCTTCTTGACCAACGGCAGCCATGTAGAGAGGAATATTGTCACTATGAGGAGGAGTATAGAGTTTAGCATTTCTGATTGAAAAAGATTCACCTTTAAAGTCAACAAATCCATTTTCTCGATTTTTTCCTTCATTCCATAACTTCTTTATAATTTGGATTGCCTCTGTTGTTCTTGCTAACCTGACCTTTGCAGCAGACCAATCAAATCCTAAAGGAACTTCATTCATCGCTTCTCCCGAACCAACGCCAAGAGATATGCGACCTGGATGTAACGCATCAAGAGAAGCAAATGCTTGAGCAATTATACCCGGATTGTAGCGATATACAGCAGCGGCAACGGAATATTGTTCTTTTTGGAATAGTGAAGTAACCAACGAATCGATGAGGAGAGATATTCCAATAGCTCTTCGTTTACCCTCTTAAATTGCATTGCATGCTTCAATTCTTGATATGCGACTGTCATCACATGGTCGGTATTATCCATAAATATCCTCGCCACGTTTGTCGCGCTCCGTCCTTTCATCGAGTGCTGTCTTAATAATCTCAAGACCTTCTCTCACTTTGTGATATTGTTCATGCGCTTCGCGTTTGATTTCGTTGAATTCTCCATTGCTTGGTAATTTGTCAATAGCCTTCTTGAGGCTGATTATTGCTGGCGCACTTACAGAAGCCACCCTAAACAATATGGACGTTTCAAAAAAATATACATTTATTAATTTTGATAAAGTATCTTTAAGCTCGTCGAATGTTTTGGATGTTCTTAGAAGATCATGAAATATTCTGGCTCCTGAATCATGAAGCTTGATATATTGATTTATGGCTTCACTAATTAGCGTCTCATCTTCAGTATGGCTCATTTTCCTTTCGCCTTATCTTTCTCTAGCCACATATCAATAGCCTCAATAATTGCTTCTGTAAAATTTCCACGTTTAGCACCCATTCTTCTTCCGATTTCCATCCGCAATTTATTTTCTAAGCTGTCAGGTAAATTGATATCAATTCTACCCATTGTGTACTATACACAAATGTGTTTAATAAGGATATCCCGTTTAACCACAATCGTTATATGGCTATGTGTATATGTGTGGGCTTTGAGCGATCTTTCGAAATTGACCGTTCGTCTAAAGAATGAATTTAACGCAAGCAAGACCGATTTAATGAACGAGGGCGCGAAAATTATATCGTCATAGAAGGTCAGTGCTTTAGATTATGATTGGCCTCTTTTATTATATCAGAAATTTTCTTCTCGTAGGGCTTACATGGTTTCAAATTTGCTGCGTCAACACTAACAATCACGCGTCTATCCTCAAATTGAGCATAGGGTTCAGTGATCGGCGTTTTTGCATCTCTATGAATTATTATTTTTTTTCAGAAATTTCGAACAGCAATAAATCGTCGTCAGTACCTATGTCAGACATTCCCTTTCTGGTCGTGCGCCATATCAAGTAGTCGTCAATGTTTTTTTCTTTAATTTCCAGCCTTCCTTTACAATCTTTTGGCCTTTCTTTTCCCCTTATTCTCTTTACATTTAGAAAATAGCTCTGCTTGTCTTCTGCCGTATTTTGTTGGAATAGTGCTGGTTTTTGAACCGCGCCGTTGATTGATAAAGAACCCTTTGTAAGCCAATTAACCAAGGCCGACACGACAGCTATAATCATTGGAATATATGGAATTATTTTCTTGGCTTCGCTCATAATGGGATATATGTTGAAAGCGTAGGAGAGTAGCAAGTATCCCGCAATAGATACTACTGCTGCGATTATAATTAACGGCCAAGGCTGCATTTAGAAACCAAGGACATAGCGAATAGAGATCGGCCCAC
>Ga0207646_10006425_pt1 | contig 12134 bp, 10 predicted proteins | sample KBSK5502metaG_FD_184343 | JGI IMG/M metagenome (GOLD analysis project Ga0207646, IMG submission 184343) | Corn, switchgrass and miscanthus rhizosphere microbial communities from Kellogg Biological Station, Michigan, USA - KBS K5-50-2 metaG... | ecosystem: Host-associated > Plants > Roots >...
GCTCCTGCGGGACCGAGCTGATGCCCGCGGTAAGGACGACGGCGCTAAACGGAAGGTTGCGCCACACGTTGACCAGGATGATCGAGAACATCGCGGGGTATTCCTCACCGAGCCAGTTCGGGCCCTGTGTGAAAAGGCCGGCGTGCACGCCCATCCAGTTGATGACGCTGTAGGTCGGGTTGAGCATCCACGTCCAGGCCATCGCACCGATCGCGATCGGGATGGTGAACGGGATCATCAGGAGGCCGCGGACGATGCGGCGCCCGCGGAATTGCCGGAGCAGCAGGAACGCGAGCCCCGTGCCAAGGATCATCTGCAGCGCTTGGGACGTCAGAGTGAAGATGAATGTGTTCGCCAGTGCGCGGCGGAAGATGTCGTCGTCCATGACCGCCAGTAGGTTCGTCAGCCCAGTGAACTCGGCGATGGGATGCGCCGTCGTCGCGTTGCTTACGGTGAACCAGAGCGCAATCGCGAAGGGATACCCGACGAGGAGAACGATGTAGATGATCGCGGGAGCGACGAGGACATAACCGAAGAGCCTTTCCCCGTCGAGCACGTGGCCGATCCACGCTCCGGGGTTGCTCAGTCCCACCGACCGTCTTTGCGCGAGCTCGGCCATTGCTGAAAGGTTACCGGTTACACTCGACGTGCTTCCCGGTACATCTTCGGGGCGTAGCGCAGCTTGGTAGCGCGCAGCGTTCGGGACGCTGAGGTCGAGAGTTCAAGTCTCTCCGCCCCGACAAGACATCCCTGGATTCCCCGCTTGGCCATCGCTACGCTCACCGCCGACGCGGGGCTGTAGCTCAGTGGACAGAGCGCGGCCGTCCTAAGGCCGGCGTCGGGAGTTCGATTCTCCCCAGCCCCCCAAGTGGGCTCAGCGACTCCGAAACGGAGGTGACCGCTTCGAGGTACTCGACCCAGTCCGCCTTCGGCTTGGCGGCGAGTAGCGTGCCGTCCTCATCGTGATCGTTTCAGAGATCGTCCCGAGCAGGCGTCGGCGCTGGCTCGAATCCAATTCGCTCCGGCCGGTCGCCTGCGAGCTCTCTGCTAATTGGCGACCCCGATCGCACGGAGCATCTTTGTCGGCGATGGTCTTGATCTCGTTAGTCTCGTATTCACCCGGTGACGCATCGGCGTCCGGGCGCGGTCCTGATCTTCCGCCTCTCCAGATCGTCCTCGACATGGCCACGATCGTTACGCCGCGCGTCGCAGCAGGCCACCATCACGAACGCCGGAGCGTGCCGATAGCGCGGATGAGTTCCGTCTTCCGCTCAGAGCGACCGCATCCCGCGGACGGTCCACCGTTCGCCGTGCTCGCACTCCGGGTCGGCGTGGCTAACCGGTTTCGCTGCCTCGCAATCTGATGGCCAGCGCCGGAGATCGAGTCTTCCCCGTGCGAGACTTTCCATCGTGAATGTCGTCGCCGTGCAGACCCCAAGGAAAGTGCAGCGCTCCCTCGTCCTGCTCGTTCCAGCCGTCCTTTTCGGCTTGCTCGTCACACTTCAGTGGCGGACTCAGGCCGAGCGGAGCGAACTCTCCGTCCGGTACAACGCGCCACTTATCGATGCCGCGAGCGCGCTCCAGAAGGAGCAGAACGAGCTCAAGACCCAGCTCGCGCAGCTCCGAGCGCGCCTGGACGAGATCCAGCGAAACGCCTCGTCCCAAAGTGGCGCCGCCAAGGAGCTCCAGCTCCAGCTAGACGAGCTGAAGGCCAGCGCCGGTCTCACGCCGGAGAGCGGTGACGGCGTCGTCGTTCAGCTGGATGACGCGCGGAATGTCAGCGTGTCCTCCCGCGACATCGACAAGTCCATATGCCACGCGACCGATCTCACGGACATCATCAACACCGCCTGGAAGGGTGGCGCGCAGGCGATCGCCGTCAACGACGAGCGCCTCGTCAACTCCTCGAGCGTCTACTGCGTGGGCTCGACGATCATGGTGAACGGGACGCTCATGTCCCCGCCATTCAACATCGCCGCGATCGGACCGCAGAACTCCTTGCTCGGCGCGTACGACGATCCGAACCAGCTGCAGGACATCAAGCAGCGCCGCGACGTGCAAGGTCTGGGTTTCCACGTGAGTCGTGCGAGCGCCATCCACGTGCCCGCATTCAGCGGCGCGCTCAACGTCCGCTACGCCGAGCCGCATTAATGCGCACCAATCGCGGCGCGATCTGGGCATCGATCATCGCGCTCTTCCTCGGATTCGCCGCGGTGACGCAGGTGCACTCGCAGGATGTCTTCTCTCGAAGTCTGAACCTCGAGACGCCCTCATCGCTTACCACGCTCATAGCGAATCTTTCGGAGACGAACAACGAGCTGCGCAACGAGATCTTCGATGTGCGTCGCGCCGTTTCGGATGCCCAGAATTCGGTCTCGAGCGGTCAGGGGACACTGACCGAGGCCGAGCGTCAGGTAGCGCAGCTGCGCGTCTTCAGCGCTCAGAGCGCGGTCGCGGGCCCTGGCATCGCTGTGCGCATCGACGGGTCGTTCGATGAGCGCGCGCTCTCGGATCTCGTGAACGAACTGCGGAACGCCGGCGCGGAAGCAATCGCGGTGAACGATATGCGCGTCGGTCCAAAGAGCTACTTCACCGGGGCCGCAGACCGTTCGATCGCCGTCGATGGCCGACCGCTTCGCGGACCGTGGATGGTCCGAGCGATCGGCTCGCCCGATGTCGTGTATGTCGCGATGACGCGGACCGGCGGCATCATCGGTCAGTTCGAGCTCATCTACCGCACGACCCGTTTCGCGGTCACCAAAGAGACTGCTTTGGACCTTCCAGCGCAGGTCGCCGCGGCCAGATGAGCCCGAGCGCCGACTAGACTTCGCGGCCATGACGCAGACGCGCGCGAAAGGCCCGGTGCCGTTCTATCTCGATGATGTCGTCGTCTTGCGGAAGCAACATCCGTGTGGCGGAGATACCTGGCGCGTCGTTCGGCTCGGCGCCGATATCGGTCTTCGCTGCGGCACCTGCGGACGGCGCGTCCTTGTGGCGCGGCGCGATCTCGAGAAGGACATGAAGCGGTTCGCCGAGCGCGGACCGCTTGCCCCGGCCGACTAGGAGCGCGTGATCGAGACCGGCATGGCCGCCACGGAGCGCGGCCTCCTGCGTAACCGTGCATTCCTCGCGATCTGGGGCGCGCAGATCCTGTCGCAGGTCGCCGCCAACGCGGTCACGAGCGCCCTGATCATCCTCGTCGCCGAGATCACGCACTCGAACACATCGTCCTCGGTGCTCATCCTCCTCGCCGTCCTCCCGGCGATCCTCTTCGGGATCGCTGGCGGGGTCATCGTCGACCGCAGCGATCGGCGGCTCGTTCTCATCATCACGAACGCTCTTCGCGCGGCCGCAGTCGTGCCGCTGCTCCTCTTCGGGACGAGCCTCACCGTGGTATATCTCGTGAACTTCCTCGTCGCGACCGTCACGATCTTCTTCGTTCCGGCCGAGGCGGCCCTGCTGCCGAAGATCGTTGGAAACCGCTATCTCATGGCGGCGAACTCGCTCTTCACATTCACGTTCAACGGTGCGTTCCTGGTGGGGTTCATCATCCTCGCGCCAATCGTCGTGAGTCTGTTCGGCTACGAGATCCTTTGGGTGGTCATCGCTTTCATGTTCGCGGCGGCGTCCATCCTCTGCGCCACGCTCCCCAAGGCGCCGCCGGCGAAGGAACATCTCTCCGTCCGGGTCGCGGAGATGGCGGTGGCGCAGACGGCCACCGGCATCACCGAGGCCTTCCACTACCTGCGGCAGGCGCCGATCGTCACGTGGTCGCTCATCTACATCGCGCTCACATACACGCTGGTCGCCGTCGCGGGGGCCCTCGCTCCAGGGTTCGTCCGCGAGGTCTTGCACGTGGGGGAGCGCAACGTGGTCATCATCGTCGGGCCGGCGGGCGTCGGAGTGATCGCCGGGCTCGGGCTCCTCAACGCCGTCGGTCGACGTTGGCCGCGCCCGAACGCGATCGGCACCGGGCTCATCGTCGCAGGGTCGGCGCTGCTCTTCCTCGCCGCGGCGCGACCGCTCACTGATCTTTTCTCGCGCGTCGGCTCGCCCGGTCTCGGCGCGGCCTTTCCGGCGTTCGTCGCGGTCATCGCCGGCATTGCGTTCGTCTTCGGGCTCTCCTATGCCCTGATCACGGTGCCTTCGATGACGCTCCTCCAGGAGGAGCTGCCGGACGAGATCCGGGGGCGTGTCTTCGGATTCCTAAACATGCTCGTCTCGATCTTCAGCCTGGTGCCGCTCATCGTCGTCGGGCCGATCGCCGACCTCTGGGGTGTCGCGCCGGTCTTCGTCGGGTTCGCCGGCATCGTCGCGATCGCATGGATCGCTGGGAAATCGACACGCGAAATGCGGAGACAGAAAGCTAAACTCGCTAGGGAGTGACCTCCGCCCGCGCGACCTTCTTCCATTACCTCGGCAGGCACCGGCTTCAGCTCCTGGTCGGCGTCTTCCTCGCCGCCGGGAGCTCCCTTGCCGCGGTCGTCCCGCCACGATTCATCGGCGAGATCATCGACTCGCTACAGCGTCCCCAGGCGACGTTCGACGACGTGGTGCATCTCGCCCTTCTGATCGTTCTCTTCGCGGGGCTGGAGGCTGTACTCCGTGCTGGCGCGCGCTACGTGATGCTCGACGCCTCGCGGAAGGCCGAATACAGCATGCGCAACGACCTCTTCGCGCACCTGCAGCGCATGCACCTCGCGTATTTCCAGCATCAACGGATCGGCGATCTGATGGCCCGCATGACCAACGACCTCACCTGGGTCCGCCAGATGATGGGTCCGGGAATCATGCAGGGGTCCTTTACGGTCATGCTGTTCACCTTCTCGGTGCTTTCGATGATCTCCGTGTCGGGCAAGCTCACGATCATCGCGCTGATCTTGATGCCGCTTGCCTCGCTCACCTTCTGGTACATCGGGCGCACCGTTCACCTGCGCTTCGAGCGCCTTCAGGCGCAGTTCGGCGACATGTCGACGAAGGCGCAGGAGAACTTCTCTGGCATCCGCGTCGTCAAGGCGTTCTCGCAGGAAGACGCCGAGACAAAGGACTTCGCCAAGGTGAACCATGAGTACTTTGGCCGCGCGGTCTCGCTCAGCGCGATGCAGGGACTCATCTGGCCATCGATCAGCTTCATCCTCGGGATCGCGGTCCTCTCGGTCCTCTACGTGGGTGGCCAGGACGCGATTCGGGGCGAGCTGTCCATCGGGGCATTGGTGCAGTTCGTCGCCTACCTCTATCTGCTGCAGATGCCGATGATCAACATCGGCTGGATCTCCAACATGTTCCAAGCGGGCTGGGCATCCCTCGGCCGGCTGCAGGAGCTCTTCAACGCCGCGCCGAAGATCACCGACCCGATCGATCCCGTCACGGCGCCGATCAAGGGCGAAGTCGAGCTCCGAGGCGTCAGCTTCGCGTACGGCCAGACCATCGAGCTGCACGACATCTCATTCAAGGTGCCGGCCGGCGGCTCTCTCGCGATCGTCGGGCCCACAGGATCCGGCAAGTCCACCGTCGTGAATCTCATCCCGCGGCTGTTCGACGTGCAGCAGGGTGAAGTCCTGATCGACGGCATCGACATCAGGCGGCGCCCGCTCGAGCAGCTCCGTCGCGCAGTCGGCTATGTGCCCCAAGAGACCTTCCTCTTCTCGGTTCCCTTGCGAGAGAACGTCGGCTTCGGCCTGGATGAGAAGCTCACCGACCCACAGCTCGACTGGGCCGGAGACGTCTCCCAGCTGAACAAGGACGTCGAGGACTTCCCAGCGCGATACGACACGATGATCGGCGAGCGTGGCGTGACCCTGTCGGGTGGGCAGAAGCAGCGTGCCGCGATCGCGCGCGCGGTCGCGAAGGATCCGCGGATCCTCATCCTCGACGACGCGCTTTCCGCGGTCGACACTTACACGGAGGCCGAGATCCTCCGCCGTATGCGTGGCGTCATGCGCGAACGGACCAGTATCGTCGTCGCGCACCGCATCTCCACCGTGAAAGATGCCGACGAGATCCTCGTCCTGGACGGCGGGCGGATCGTCGAGCGGGGGTCGCATCGGGAGCTCCTCGAGCGCGGCGGCCTCTACGGGCAGATGTACCGCCGTCAGCTTCTCGAAGAGGAGCTTGAGGTCGACGAGGAACGCGAGGAGCACGAGAAGCGCGTGAAGGCGCAGTCAGAGGAAGGTCCACGCCTCCCGATGCGGCCGCGACTCGGCGAGATCGGTGGCGAGCCGTGATGCACGGTGGCGGCGGGAGCGGGCGGGGATCGTTCGACGAAGACGAGATCCTCGGCAAGGCCTACGACGCGCGTCTGATGCGTCGCCTTCTCGGGTACCTCCGCCCGTATCGAGGGCTCGTCATCATCGCCCTGCTCATCATCTTGGGCATCTCGGTCACCGAGGCCGCGCCGCCCGTGATCGCAAAGTTCATCGTCGACAGCGCCATCGCGCCGGCGGTGAACGGCCAGATCGGAATCGACGAGGGGCTGGGGCGCCTCGCTCCACTCGGCTTGGCGTACATCGCCGTCCTCGTGGTGAGCTCGGGGTTGCGATACGCGCAGACGATGCTCGCGAGCTACGTGGGGCAAAAGGCCATGTATGACCTGCGCGTGCAGCTGTTCGCGCACCTGCAGGGACTGTCGCTCACATTCTTCGACCGGAACCCGGTCGGCCGCTTGATGACGCGGATCACCAACGACATCGACGCGTTGACCGACATGGTCACACAGGGCGTCGTCGCGATATTCGGCGACATCGTCGTCATCGGCGTGATCGCGATCGTGCTCCTGGTGCTCGACCTCCGTCTCGCACTCGTCACTTTCGCCGCGCTCCCGCTCCTCATCTGGCTGACGATGTACTTCCGCCGGATCATGCGTGACTCGTTTCGCTCGATCCGCATCCGCCTCGCACGCATCAACGCCTATCTGAACGAGAACCTGTCAGGGATGGCGATCGTGCAGCTCTTCACCCGCGAGCGCGCGTCCTTCAGACAGTTCGATGACTTGAACACGGATCTGCTCAATGCCAACCGCGGCCAGATCCGCGCGATGTCGATGTTCTTCCCTGCGGTCGGCTTCACGCGCGCGGCTACGAGTGCCGCGCTCTTCGTCGCCGGTGGCTTCTGGATCCTCAAGGGCGAGATGACCATCGGAACACTTCTCGCGTTCTGGCAGCTCGTCGACCGTTTCTTCCAGCCGATCGGCGACCTCGCGGAGAAGTACAACATCATGCAGGCCGCGATGGCTTCGTCCGAGCGCGTGTTCCGCCTCCTCGACACGAAGGCCACCATCGTCGATCCGCCGCACCCGCGGGAGCTCGCTCACGTCCGCGGCGAGATCACGTTCGAGAACGTGAGCTTCGCGTACAACGAAGGCGACTGGGTGCTCCGTGACGTGAGCTTCAAGATCTCGGCGGCGGAAAGCGTCGCTATCGTTGGCGCCACCGGGGCGGGGAAGACCTCGATCATCAGCCTCATCTCGCGCTTCTACGACGTCCAGAAGGGCCGCATCCTGCTGGATGGCGTCGACCTTCGCGACCTTCGGCAGCAGGACGTGCGACGACATGTCGGCGTGGTGCTGCAGGACCCGTTCATCTTCGCAGGCACGGTCGCGTCCAACATCCGGCTGAACAACGAAGCCATCAGCGATCAGCAGGTGCGCGCGGCGGCGACGTTCGTCAACGCCGACAAGTTCATCGAGCGGTTGCCCCAGCGGTACGACACCGTGGTCACGGAGCGCGGCTCGACACTCTCGGTCGGCCAGAAGCAACTTCTCGCGTTCGCGCGCGCGATCGCGTTCAACCCCGAGATCCTGCTGGTGCTCGACGAGGCGACGAGCTCCGTGGACACCGAGACCGAGCACCTGATCCAAGACGCTCTCGCGAAGCTCATGGTCGGCCGGACGTCGATCATCATCGCCCACCGGCTCTCGACCATCCAAAACGTCGATCGGATCATCGTGCTGCACAAGGGCCGCGTGGTCGAGATGGGGACGCATCGCGACCTGCTTGCGCAACGTGGCGTGTACCACCGCCTCTACGAGCTCCAGTACCGAGCGCACGAAGCAGAATCGTCAGCGAAGACGGGGTAGTTCGGGAGCACCCCGGCACCAACAGTCGTGGACCGTACTAGATGGCTGCTCCACGGTTCGCGATCACGACGCGCTACCTACGCCGGGCAGGCCATTGCAGGGCGGCGCCTCACCCGCCGAGCGCTCGGGAGGCAGTGTCCGCCGTAACGTTTTCGGGACGGCTCACGCGCAGATTCCAGGAGATGTCGCGAGCGATTGTTCGACGACAAACTGCTCACCGGGACGATCCCAGGAGAGCGGGACAACCCACCGAGCGCGGCAACGACGGCTCGCATCGAGGGGACGATCTCGCAAGAGCCACCGCGATCGCGATCTTCGCTGTGTGCGTGCTGTTAGCGATCGTCGCCACCGTATTCGCGTGGCTGAATCTAGGGGCGCCGACACCAGCTCCGTTGGCGTTCCGGTCGAGGATTCTCGACATTAGCGTGCCGATCGAGGCGCTCACCTTCGGTGCCATCGGCGCACTCATCGCGACACGCCACCCGCGCCATGCGGTCGCCTGGTACTTCGTGCTCCTCGGCCTTGCTGCCGAGCTTTGGGTCGCTCTACGCGGCTACGGCGTCTACGGAATGATCGTGGCCCCTGGCACGCTCCCCGCGCCATCATTTGTCGCATGGACCGCGAGCTGGTTCTATCGCATCCCGGCTGAATCGCTCGCCCTATTGCTCTTGTTGTTCCCGACTGGGCGGCTCCCGCATCCCCGATGGCGGTGGCTGCTCTGGCTCGTTGTGGCGATGATGTTCGGCGCTGCTCTTACTGATGCGATTCGCCTGCCGTTTCTCTACCCCGACGTGAGGTTCGAGAGTCCGCTCCGTAACACGATCCCGGCGGAGCTGCTCGCTCCGGTGGCCGCCGCGAACGAGTTCCTCTGGGCGGCGACGGGGGTAGCCGCTGCGGTTTCGGTCGTCCTGCGCTTCCGTCGCGCAGGATCGACGGAGCGACAGCAACTGAAGTGGTTCGGATATGCGACAGCGCTCGCGGTGCTTGGCTCCGTGCTTCAGGCCGTCGCGCGGGTTCCTGCGAGCTTGTTGGGTCAAGCGCCGCAAGTGGCTCCCGCGCTCGAGTTTTTCACCCTCAGCATCGTCGTCCTTGCGGTCCCGATCTCGGTGGCTCTGGCCATCTTCCGCTACCGCCTGTACGACATCGACCTGCTCATCAACCGCACTCTGGTGTATGGCGCGACGAGCGCAGCGATCGCGGCCACGTTCTTCATTGGGATCGTCGCGCTCCAAGCGCTGCTCGGTCCGCTCACCGCCGGGTCAGAGCTGGCCATCGCCGTCTCCACCCTGGTTTCCTTCGCGCTCTTCCAGCCGATCCGCCGCCGCGTGCAGGATGCCGTCGATCGGCGCTTCGACCGCTCCCGATACGACGCGGCGCGCACTCTCGATCTGTTCGCCGACCGGTTGCGCGACGAGGTCGATCTCGACGCCCTGCGCGAGGATCTCATCGGCGCGGTGCGCCAGACCATGGCGCCGACGCACGCCAGCCTCTGGTTGCGGGAGCGCATGCGCTGACTCGAGAACGTTTGATAGGGCTGCGATTCCAAGACCTGCGCGCGTTCCTCTGAGGCTGTCCAGCAGTACCGGTTCGCGACCTCCCGACCTTTCGACCGCCGTTGATCTGCCGACCTCCGAAGCCGGCCTACTCCCGGCCCAAGCCGCGATGAATCCGCCGGTGCAGGCCCACCCGCATGGTGATGGTGGGGATCTCCATCGCATGCGAAGTGCAGAAAAAGTGAATCCGACTACCGAGCCGCTCCGCGATCACTTGATGCATCTCGCTCGACCCTCCCGCGCTGAAAGACGTTGAGGAGAGTCGGTATCAGGGCACTGCGAAAACGTCACGAGGCCGACCAGCCGGCGTGGCACGCGTCCTGCGTCGCCTGTTGTACGGCGGAATTAGACGGAAAGGAGTGACAAGACTATGGACCTCACTGCAATCGTCACCTGGATTATCTTCGGCGCGATCGTCGGAGTGATTGCACGCTTCCTGATGCCTGGCCGCGACCCGATGGGCTGGGTCGCGACAATCCTTCTCGGCATCGTCGGTTCATTCGTCGGCGGCTATCTCGCGCAGATCCTCCTGGCCGGCAATGCGGCTCTGCCTCCGCCCTCTTCAGGCTGGATCGGTTCGATCATCGGCGCGATCATCGTGCTCGCGATCTATCGGTACACGCAAGGACGGCGCGTCACCGCCTGACAGTCTGGCTTCGGCGGGGCCCGACGGGTCCCGCCGTTGCCGCCGTTCTGTGCGATCGTCCGCTTTGGTTATCGTCACCAAGGTGTTCGGTGTCAGGGCATTAGCGATCATCTCGGCCTAGCGCGACGATCATGGACCGCCGCGCCTTCCTCGGAGCGACCGCCCGGCTCGCGGCGCTTGCCGCGTTCGGTCAGGTGGCCGCGTGCGTGCCCACGCAGCCATTCAAGTTCAACAAGGATCCGTTCACCCTCGGCGTCGCTTCCGGTGATCCGCTGCCAGACGGCGTCGTTCTCTGGACGCGTCTCGCGCCGGACCCGCTCGCGGGCGGAGGAATGGGGAGCGCTGCGGCCGAGGTCGAATGGCTCGTGGCGCGCGACGATGCCATGAAGGACGTGGTGCGCTCGGGTACCTCGTCCGCGGCGGCCGAGCTCGCGCACTCGGTGCACGTCGAGGTCGGCGGGCTCGACCCGGACCGCGTGTACTGGTACCGCTTCCGCGCCGGTGGCGTCGAGAGCCCGATCGGCCGCACCCGCACCGCCCCAGCCGCGGGCGCGTCGCCGCAGGCCCTGCGGTTCGCGTTCGCCTCCTGCCAGAACTACGCGCAGGGTTACTACACGGCACACGCGAGCCTTGCGCGAGAGGAGCTCGATGCCGTCCTCTTCCTCGGCGACTACATCTACGAAGGAACGGCGCGCGGCAATATCGTTCGCGAGTACGCCAAGCGGGGCTGGAGTTACAGCCTCGCCGACTACCGCGATCGCTACGCGCAGTACAAAACGGACAGAGATCTCCAGGCCGCACACGCCGCGTTCCCGTGGATCGTCACGTGGGACGATCACGAGGTCGAGAACAACTACGCGGGCGGCATCGACAAGGAGGATCCGCGCAACAAGGCAGCGATCGCCGAGCGCGCGGCGGCCTACCAGGCGTTCTACGAGCACATGCCGGTGCGTGCTCCGCGGCCCCAGGGGCCCGACCTCAAGCTCTACCGAAGCTTGACCTACGGAAATCTCGCGACATTCTTCGTCCTCGACACCCGTCAGTACCGCTCGCCCGAGGTCGCCCTCTGCGCGGAAACCGACCAGACGCCGTCGGGGTACTGCCCCGCGAGCGTCGACCCGAACCGGACGATGCTCGGCGCGGATCAGCGGAGTTGGCTTCTTAGGGGCCTGGCCGATTCGGCGTCACCCTGGAACTTCGTCGCGCAGTCGGTCCGGTTCGCGCAACAGGACTCAAATCCCGATCCGGGGAAGCACATGTTCGACGGTGTCGATAACTGGATGGGCTACGTCGCCGACCGGCAGACGATCCTCGAGCGATTCGCGACCACGAAGAACCCCGTCGTCCTCTCCGGAGATAGCCACGTCAACTTCGTCTATGACCTGAAGCGCGACTTCAGCGATCCGACGTCCGCGACGGTCGGCACCGAGCTGCTCGTGACCTCGATCAGCTCGGAGGGCGATCCGTTCGTGCCGCAGACGCAGTTCACACCGCCCGCGAAGAATCCGCAGCTGCGGTTCTTCGACAACCATCGTGGCTACGTCCGGTGCACGCTCGAGCGGAACCGACTCGCGGCGGACTTTCGAGCGGTGTCGACCGTGCAAAAGCCAACGGCAACCGTCAGCACGACGGCGACGTTCCTTGTCGACGATGGCAAGCCCGGGGCGCGGCGCGCGTGACCACTCTGAGCGGGTCGGCGGCGTTGGCACTCGCCACGGAAGCCGCGCGCGACGCCGCGGCGCTCCTGCTCGAGCTGCGGCGTTCCCCCGCGGTCGGCATCCGATCCAAATCGAGCGCGACCGACCTCGTGTCTGAAGCGGACGAACAGGCGGAGCGCGCGATCGTGACCGCGCTCCGCCGA
>Ga0207646_10006429_pt1 | contig 12132 bp, 11 predicted proteins | sample KBSK5502metaG_FD_184343 | JGI IMG/M metagenome (GOLD analysis project Ga0207646, IMG submission 184343) | Corn, switchgrass and miscanthus rhizosphere microbial communities from Kellogg Biological Station, Michigan, USA - KBS K5-50-2 metaG... | ecosystem: Host-associated > Plants > Roots >...
TCGCGGTGGTCGAGGCCGGCGGCGCGGTCGAGCCGGGCCACGAGCTCCGGCAGCGGGACCCGGAACCGCCACTCGTCGGCCCGGCCGCCGGCGGCCGCGAACGCCGCCGCCCACGCCTCCCACCACGGCACGGTGCGGCGCGCAATGGGCTCCACGATCAGCACCGTGGCCCCGGCCCGGGCGCCGTCGAGCAGGCGGGGAAGCAGGCGCTCCCGGCCCTCGTCATCCATCTCGTTCACGGTGTAGGCGGCGACGACCGCGCCGCGGCGGCCGGGCAGCCGCGCATCCTCCAACCGGCGGCGCGCCGTGGCCCCGGCCAGGCCGAGGGCGGCGAGGGTGAGGCGTGCTTCCTCGACCGCCCACGCGCTTCGGTCCACGCCCTCCACGAACGGCGCGCCGCCCGCGGAGATCGCCCACGCCGCGCCCGCGGCGCCGGTGCCGCAGCCGAGGTCCAGGATCCGGGCCGGGGGCGGGCGGCGGGCGCCGAGAGCCCTCAGGACCTCGCGCACGATGACGAAGTGCAACGGGCCGTAAAACAGCGCGAACGCCGCACGCTTGCCGGCGCCGTCGAAGGCGGCCCCGGTCGCCAGCCGGCCGCGGCGCTCGACGTAGAGCGACGACAGCGCCTGCAGCGCCCGGCGCACTTCGGGAAACGTGAGGCTCGCGAGGTGACGTCTCTCGAGCGCCCGCAGCCACGCGTCGAGAGGATCGCCCATCCGGCCGCGTCCCTCAGGCGCCGAGCCGGAAGGGATTGAAGTCGGTCTGGCGATCGTAGTAGTCCTCCTGCTCCGCGCGCTTGAGGAAGCCGACCACCTTGTAGGTGAGCGGCGTCATCACCGCTTCCCAACCGACCTTGACGAGGTAGTTGAAGAACAGGACCTTGACGACGACCTGCGTCTCCCACCTCCCGAGAAAGGCCAGGGGGTAGAAGATGAGGGAGTCGACGCCTTCTCCGGCGATGGTGGACCCGATCGTGCGCATCCACAGATGGCGCCCCTCGCTCCGCACCTTCATGCGGGCGAGGACGTAGGAGTTGCAGAACTCACCCGCCCAGTAGGCCACCAGGGAGGCGAGCGCGATGCGGGGCGTGCCGCCGAAGACCGTCGCGAAGGCGTCCTGATCGTGCCATTCGGGAGAGGGCGGGAAGGCCAGCACCGCCCAGCTCATGAACGACGCGAAGATCAGCGCCCCGAAGCCCGACCACACGACCCTGCGCGCGCGGGCATAGCCGTAGACCTCGGTCAGCACGTCGCCGAAGACGTAGCTGATGGGGAAGAAGAGCACGCCCGCGCCGAAGGTCACGGGCCCGATCCTGCACACCTTGGAGGCGCCGATCAGGTTCGCGCACAGCAGCACGGTCACGAACGCGGCGAGGACGAGGTCGTAGTACTTGTAGACGCGCCGGGTCACCGGCCGAAGCGCTTCGCGGACCGGGCTCGGGCCAGCGCCGCCACTTCCTGGCGGTCGCGCGGGGCGGCGTTGGTCACGAGGGAATCCACGAGTCGGCGGGCGGCGGCCGTCACCTCCTCGACCGCGCGGTCGAAGGCCTCCGCGTTGGCCTTCGAGGGGTGATGGAAGCCGCTCAGCTTGCGGACGAACTGTACGGATGAGGCACGGACCTCCTCATCGGACGCCGGCGGCTCGAAGTTGAACAGCGTGCGGATGTTTCGACACATGGCCAGGTTTCCCCTCTCTCCTCGCCGCGCGCAGGATCTGGTACGTTCCGGTCCATGATCGCACGGACGCCATCATGGAGCCGTGGAGTCTCTAGGACCGCCGTGGCTTCACGAAGGTTCCCCGCTCGAACTCGTCGAAGGCCGTCCTGAGCTCCTCGCGCGTGTTCATGACGATGGGACCGTACCAGGCCACCGGCTCCTGGAGGGGCTGGCCGGACACCAGCAGGAAGCGGACGGCCTTCTTGTCGGTAGCGATTCGGACGGTGGTCCCGGGCCCGTAGAGGACGAGCGTCTCCGCGTCGCACGTGCGCCCGTGCTTCGTATCCCACCAGCTCTCTCCCGTCGCCTCGCGCGCGAACGGGTCTCGCGCCGGGTCGAACCAGCCCTCTCCCTCGATCACGAACGCGAACACCGTGTGGCCAGCCTTCACGGGGTGGGTGAAGGACTTCCCGGCGGGCAGCGACACGTCGAGATACTCGGGGTCGGTGACGATCTCGCGGACCGGCCCCCGGACGCCGTCGACCTCCCCGCAGACGAGTCGGACCGTCGCGCCCTCCTTCGTCTTCACGACCGGGATTTCGGCCTGTTTCACCTCGCGATAGCGCGGGTCCATCATCTTCTGCTTCGCGGGCAGGTTCGCCCACAATTGCATCCCCCACATCCGCCCCTTGCGATCCCCCTTCGGCATCTCCTGGTGGATGATGCCGCCGCCCGCCGTCATCCACTGGACGTCCCCGGGCCGGATGACGCCCTTGTTGCCCAGGCTGTCTCCGTGCTCCACGTCCCCGTCCAGGACGTAGGTGATGGTTTCGATGCCGCGGTGCGGGTGCCAGGGGAAGCCCTTGACGTAATCGGCCGGGTTCTCGGACTTGAAGTGATCGAGCAGCAGGAAGGGGTCGAGCTGGGGGACCTCGTGGAATCCGAACACCCGCCTCAGATGGACACCGGCTCCCTCGAGCGTCGGCTCGCTCTTCCAGACCTTCCTGATCGCACGGAACACGTCGGTCGCTTGCATGGGGACCTCGCTCCTCTCAGCGGATCAGCCGCCAGACGAAGACCAGCGCTCCGGCCGACCCCACGAGCAGCGACCCGAGCAGGACGAGCCGATTGCGCGTGAGCGCCGCCACGGCTCCGAGCGCGATCGCCACCTGGAAGAGCGCGACGGCGTTGGCGAAGGCATGGTGCCGGTGCAGGAGCTCCTCCGCCTCGCGGTCCTTTTCCTCCACGTCCCGCTCCCTCTCGCGGGCCTTCGCCTGGATCTCCTTCTGCTCCTCTTCGTATCGCTTGATCTTCGCCTCGTAGTCGGGCGGCGGCGCCTTCCCGCTGGCCAGCCACGAGCTCCGCGCCGCCTCCTGCACCGCGGCCTTCACGCCTTTCGCCTGGTAATAGGCCCACTCGTCGGACGCCTGGGCCTGGAGCCGGGTGGCCTCGGTCTTGAGGGCCAGGGCCTCGTTGACCGTCGCGCCCGCCTTCAGCGAGGCGACCGAGGCGAGCGCGGCCAGGACCGCGGTCGTGAGCGCGATCTGCCGAAGGTAGCCGCCGCCCTCACGCTCCAGCTCCTCCTGGACGGCCTCGTGGAGCTTCTCCGTGTCGACTTCCGGCTCCTCAGGCATGATGCCGTCCTTTCCGCGCCGCCGCCGATCATACGTCCTTCCCCTACATGGGCCGTGCCCGGCCAGACGTGGGCGAGCCGAGCGCCGCCTCGCCGCGCTCGCCGGTCTTGAGCCTCAGGGCATCCTGGACGTCGAGGACGAACACCTTGCCGTCGCCGCGGCGACCGGTGTGCGCAGCCTTGTAGAACGCCCCCAGCAGATCCTCGACCTCGCCATCCCCGCAGATCACCTCGATGCGCAGCTTGCGCACGAGATCGACGCCCTCGTGATCACGGTGCTCGGGATGTCCCGCGTCGTGCTCCTGGCCGAAGCCCCGGGCCTCCGCGACCGTGAGGCCATGCACGTGATGCTCGGCCAGCTCCTCGATCAGCGGATCGAGCCGGTCGGGTCCGACGAACGCGAGCACGTATTTCATGACATACCTCAGTATTCCGGCTGCTCCGTCTCGAACGTCTCGTAGAGCACCGGCAGGACGACGAGCGTCAGCACGGTCGCCGTGACCAGTCCGCCGATGATCACGATGGCGAACGGCCGCTGCGTCTCGGCGCCGACCGCCGTGGACAGCGCCGCCGGGAGCAGCCCCAGCTCGGCCATCAGCGCCGTCATCAGAACGGGCCGCAGGCGCGAGGCGGCGCCCTCGGAGACGGCGTCGACGAGCCCGCGTCCCTCGAGGCGCAGATCGCGGATGCGCTGGACGAGCAGGACGCCGTTCATCACCGAGACGCCGAGCAGCGCGACGAAGCCGACCATCGCGGAGACCGAGAGCGAGAGCCCGGACACCGCGATGGCCCAGATCCCGCCCACCGCCGCGAAGGGAACGTTCAGCAGGATCAGCAGCGCGAGCTTCGTGGAGTCGAAGGCGGCGAAGAGCAGGAAGAAGATGCCGAGGAGCGTCACGGGGACGATCACGAGCAGCCGCTTCTGGGCGCGCTGCTGGTTCTCGTAGGCGCCGGACCAGTGAAGGCCGTAGCCCGGCGGAAGCGTCACGGCTCTCTCGACGCGCGCCGCGCCGTCCCGCACGAGCGAGCCGAGGTCGCGCCCGCGGACCGAGAGCTTGACCGCGATCCGGCGCGCGTTCTCCTCGCGGTAGATCCGCGCGAAGCCCGGCTTCACGTCGACCTGTGCGAGCTGGCCCAGGCTCAGCTTCTCGCCCGCGGCGCCGAGGACCGGCAGGCGTCTCACGGAATCCACGTCCGCGGCGGAGCGCGGGTTCATCTTCACGACGAGGTCGAAGGTCCGCTCGCCCTCCAGGACCTTGGTGGCCACGGCGCCGCCCAATGCCGTCTCGATGACGTCCTCGATGTCGGAGACCGAGAGGCCGACACGCGCCAGCGCCCCGCGGTCGATCGCGATCTGGACCTGCGGCTGTCCCGCCAGACGCTCCGCGGCGACGTCCACGGCGCCGGGCACGTCCTTGACGACGGCGGCCACCTGGTCGGCCAATCGCTGGAGAACGTTCGGGTCCTCGCCCGATATCTTGATCACCAGCTCGCCCTTGACCCCGGAGACCGCCTCGTTGACGTTGTCCTCGATGTACTGGCTGAAGCTCACGTCGATGCCGGGGATCGCCGCCAGCTTGCGGGACATGGCGGCCACCAGCTCGTCGCGCCCGTGGGCCGTCGTCCACTGCTCGCGCGGGCGCAGGTCGGCATAGAGCTCGGCGGTGTCGAAGCCGTTCACGTCGAAGCCGTCGTCGGGCCGGCCGAGCTGGGAGACGACCGTCGTCACCTCGGGGAAGCTGCGGAGGATCGTGCGCACGCGCGCCACGACGGCCGCGGCCTCCGTCGGACCGATCGAGCCGGGCAGGGTGACGCGGACCCAGAGGGCGCCCTCGTCGAGCTTCGGCAGGAACTCGGAGCCGAGGAGGGGAACCAGGCTGAAGGTGCCGATCAGCGCCAGCAGCGCGGCCGCGATCACCGGGCGGCGATGAGCGAGGGCCCATGCGAGGACGGGCCGATACCGGCCCAGGAGAACGTGGACCAGGACCGACTCGCCGCCCGTCTTTCGACCGCGCAGGATGAAGCTCGCGAGGGTCGGGATCAGCGTCAGCGCGAGGGCCGTGCCGCAGACGAGGGTGAAGGTCAGGGTCAGGGCCACCGGCCGGAAGATCCGTCCTTCCACGCGCTGCAGAGTGAAGAGCGGGACGAATGCCATCACGATGATTGCCGTCGAGAAGAGCTGAGGCGTTCCGACCTCCGCGGTCCCCTGGATGATCAACGCGGCGAGCGAGCGGACCTTGCCCTTCCGCTCTTCGAGCAGGCGCAGCACGTTCTCGATCACGAACACCGCCGGATCCACGATGATTCCGAAATCCACGGCGCCCATCGAGATCAGGTTCGCCGGCACGTCCCGCGTCTCGAGCAGGATGAAGGCGCCCAGCAGCGAGAGGGGGATGATCAGGGCCACGATGGCGGCCGCGCCCAGGTTGGCGAAGCCCAGGAAAGCGACCAGGACCACCAGCACCAGGAAGATGCCCTCGCCCATGTTCTTGAGCACGGTGTGCAGCGTTCGGTCGATCAGCTGCGTCCGGTCGTAGTGCGGAACCAGCCTCACTCCCGCCGGCAGATCCTTGCGGTTGACCTCATCCACCTTGGCGCGGACGCTCTTCAGCACCTCGAGGGCGTTCTCTCCCTTCCGCAGCAGCACGATGCCCTGGACGACGTCGTCGGCGTCGTTCTTGCCGACCATTCCGAGCCGCACCTGGGCCCCCACCGACACGCGGGCGAGATCGCGGATCCGCACCGGCGTGCCGTTCTTCACGAGCACCGCGACGTCGCCGATGTCGCGTTCGTCGCGCACCAGGCCCAGGCCGCGCACGATGTACATCTCCGGCCCGTGCTCGATGTACGATCCGCCGGCGTTCCGGTTGCCGTTCGAGAGCGCGTCGAACACCTGGCGCAGGGAGACGCCGTACGAACGCAGCTTCACGGGATCGACGAGCACCTGGTACTGCTTCGTCGGCCCGCCGAAGCCCGACACGTCCACGATGCCCGCGACCTGGCGCAGCTTTCGCTCGACGACCCAGTCCTCGAGCGCCTTCAGCTCGAGGGGCGAAAACCCCGGAGGACCGACGAGGGTGTAGCGGAAGATCTCCCCGACCGGCGTCGAATCGGGCGAGAGCGAGGCCTGCGCACCGGCGGGGAGCTGGACGTTCTGCAGCCGCTCGAACGTCTGCTGGCGGACGTAGACGCGGTCCGCGCTGTCCTCGAAGACGATCGTCACGACCGAGAGGCCGAAGATCGAGATCGAGCGCATCGAGGCGCGCTGGGGAATGCCGTTCATCTCGTTCTCGACCGGGATCGTGACCAGCCGCTCGACCTCCTCCGCCGCGTGGCCGGGAAACAGCGTGATCACCTGCACCTGGACGTTCGTGACGTCGGGATAGGCCTCCACCGGCAGTTGGCGATAGGCGGCCACGCCGGCGGCGACGAAGAGGGCCAGCAGCGCGAGGACGATCACCCTCTGCCGCAGGCAGAAGGCGACGAGGCCCCTCAAGACTTGCGGCCGTCGGCCCAGGCCGCTTCGAGCAACAAGCTGCCTTCCGTCACGACCCGCGACGAGGCATCGAGGCCGGCGACCACCGGAATCGTGCCTTCGCGCTCCGCGCCCACCGAGACGGCCGTACGCCGGTAGATCCCCGGCTTCTCCTCGACGAAGACGAAGCGCCGGCCGCCCTCTTCGATCACCGCTCGGGTGGGCAGCGCCAGCTGCGGCCGGCTCCCGGGCTTCAGCACGTCGATCGTCACGTACATCTCGGCCTTGAGCAGGCCGTCGGGGTTTTGAAGCTTGCCGCGCGCGTGGACGGTGCGGGTGGCGGCGTCGAGGCCCGCACCGACCCGCTCGAGAGTGCCCCTGAAGATGCGCTCGGGATACGCGGGGGTGTGGATCACGAGCGATGCGCCGGCGGCGACCTCGGCCAGATCCCTTTCCGTGACGTCGAGAGCGACCCAGAGCCGGCGCGGGTCCGAGACGACGAAGAGCGGCGTCGCCGCGTCGGTGCGGACCTCCTGTCCCGGGTTCAGGTTCCGTTCGACCACGACGCCCGCCACCGGCGTCGTCAGCGTGAACTCCTGGTCGACGCGGCCCGGTGCGCCACCCCAGAGCGCGAGGCGCACCCGCGTGCGTTCGCTCTCCGCCCGCGCGCGGTCGTGCTCGGCCTCGGCCTGCTCGAGGTCCTTCCGGGCCGCGGCGCCGCGCTCGTGGAGCTGCCGCACGCGCTCGAGGGTGCGCTCCGCCGCCCTGAGGTCGGCCGCGGCGCGCGCCGCATCGGCCTGCGCCTGGCCGAAGTCCGGAGAGGCGAGCGTCGCGAGCCCCGCGCGGGCCGAGACCCGGGCGCCGAGATCGGCGGCAATGCGGGTTACGCGGCCCGAGACCGGCGGGAAGATGCGCACGGTGGCATCTTCGTCCCACACCAGGCGGCCGGTGAGCGTCACGCGGCCGTCGCCGGCCATCGTGAGAGCCCGCACGGTGAGCGGAGGCGCCTGCGACGGCTCGCGGAACGCGATCACGTCCCCTTCGACGGCGAAGGGCTGCGCCTCGGGGGGAGGCTGTGCGGGCCGGCAGGACGCGGCGGCGACGGCGATGGCGAGGAGCGAGGAGCGCTTCATTCGATCGTATTTCCCGTGGCGGCGGCGAGGTCCGCCGCGGCCGACACCATCTCGGCCTGGGTGCCCAGGGCGGCGAGGCGGAGATCGTTCAGGTTGCGTTCGGCCTCGAGCAGCTCGAGAAGCGACGCGCCGCCCTTGTCGTAGGCGAAGGCGACGGTCTGCTGGACCCTCTCCGCGCGGGGCAGCAGGTCGTCGGCCAGGAGCGCCTTCCGCGCGCGGGCGGCGTCGAACGCGGCCCGCGCGGCCGCCATTTCTGCGAGGGCGGCCGCACGCGTCTGCTCGAGCCGATGGCGGGCCGCGTCGCGGGCGACCTCGGCGGCGCGGATGCCGCCCTGGTTGCGGCTGAAGAGCGGCAGCGGCAGCGCCACGGCGAAGCCGACGGTGTGGGGGTTGTCGGGTAAGTCGCTCTCGTATTGGGCGAGCAGCGTCGGGTCGGGGACCCGCAATGCGCGCTGCAGATCGAGGTCGGCCCGCGCCGCGTCCACCGCTGACGCGGCGGCGCGCACGTCGCCCCTCCGCTCCGCCGCCTGCGCGCGCCCTTCATCCAGCGCGCGCGCCGCGAGAGGCAGCAGCTCTTCGAGACGATCCGCGAGGCGCAGATCGGGGTCGAACCCGGGAAACCCGAGGAGCGTCTCGAGGACGGCCTTCGCCTGGACGGCGGCGGCCTCGGCGGTGCGCGTCTCGGCTTCGAAGCGCCCGGCCGCGATCGCGACCTGCTCGCGTTCGGCGGCGGAGATCTCGCCGGCTTCGAATCGCCGCGCCGCAATCTCCGCCGAATGCGAGAGGGACGCCGCGGACGCCCGGCTCGTCTGGACGGTCTCGTCGGCGACGAGCGCGGCGACATAGGCCTTCACGACGCTCGCGTCGAGGCGCGTGCGGCTGAACTCGAGCCGCGCGCGCGCGCCGTCGATGCCGGCGTCCGCCGAACGGATGCGATCCCGCCGCTTTCCCCCGATCTCGACGAGCTGGCTCACGGCGATCGTCGTGTCGCGCGTGTTCGGCGAGGGCGGAGCCGCCGCCGCCCGCGCGCGCGTCGCGAGCTTCTGCACGCTCGCGTCGAGCACCGGGTTGGAGAGCTGCCGGGCGGTGAGGCGCTGCGCGAGGGCGGCGTCGACGTCGGACCGCGCGGCCTGCAGGTCGAAGTTACGTTCGAGAGTCATGGCGCGCGCTGCGCGGAGGGTCAGGGCGCGTCCCTCCTCTGCGGCGAGTCCGGGTGCCGCGAGCAGCGCCGTGACGACGAAAGGGAGAACCGGGCTCGGTTCACGCATCAAAGCGCGTTCCTGAGCACGATCCGTGCCCGTCCTCGCGCGCGCCCGCTCCCGGAGTCCGCGGGCATCCCTCGAAAGCGGTGGGGGTCACGCACGGGAAGATTCGAAACGCGTGGTGAAAGAACCTTGCAATTTTGCGCTGCACCCGTCCGCCACGACCGACACTCGTTGAAAGGAACTCGCAAGCTTTTAGCTCTTCCTCATTGACCGTCGCCCGCGACGGGGCGTAGTGTCGCGGCCCAAGGAGCTCACTCAGTGACGACACTCAAGTCGGCAGGAGGCGACCTTCGATCCCGAGCAGATCGATAAGGAGTTGGCCTGGGCCGAAGCGATGGGCATGAATACCATGCACGGCTGAAGGCGTACGTGCAGGGCGTCGTGGGAGTTTTCGCGAATGACGACCGCATTCTTGCGTGGGACGTGTGGAACGAGCCCGGTGCCGATAACGCCGGAAGCTACCCGAAAGAGGAGCTGAAGGACAAGACCGCCCGGGTGACCGCGCTCTTGCCCCGGGCGTTCGAGTGGGCGCGAGAGGCGAGTCCCCGGCAGCCGCTCACGAGCGGAGTGTGGGCCGTCGACACCTCGCCCGACGGCTCATCGCTCGGCGAGCTGCAGCAGATCCAACCATGGCGGGTGGACTTGATCCGGCGGCGCACAGGAAAGCAGTAGATGTGGGCGGCGACACCGGCCCTTGCGGGCCGGCGCCGCGGTGCGGCTCGCGATGAGGCCCTACCTCTGGGCCAGCAGGATGGGCACCGCCACCGGCTCGCTCCCGCGTCCGACGTGCGTGCCCTCGGTGTTCGTGAGGGCTCGGTAGACGAACCTCTGGTTGCCCTCGCGCCAGTTGAAGGAACCGACGAAGCGCGCGTTCTCCACCTTCGTGATGAGCAGAGCCGTCGGCTGGCCCTTGATGGCGTCACCGAGCGCGCGGGCCATCACGACCGCGCGGCGCTCTCCCGTCAGCGTATTGATCACCAGCGACGGTCGGCGCGGATCATCGATGCTGATCGAGTATTGGCCGGGCGGCAAGATCGCCTTCCCCCAGTGAACTTCGTAGGCGAGCGTGAAGGTCCCCTTCACCAGCGGCTGCGCGCTGGCCGAGCCCACCGAGAGGCCGGCGGCGATTGCCGCCGCGAGTCCCACCTTCAGGAAATTGAAGCATGCCTTCTTCATCAGAGCCTCCTGCACACAAGGAAGTACGTTCCCGGGCCCGGCGAGTTCCGGAGGCGGTCTGACGATTCCCTGCGTCTTGCAATCGGCGGGCGGCTGGGCGTGGTCAGGACGTCCCCGCCGGCAGCTCCAGCTCGACCCGGAACGAGTCGCCTGCGGGATGGAGGCGCAGCTCCGCCTCCCGGCCGTAGAGCGTCTCCAGGCGGCGCCGCACGTTCTCGATGCCGATGCCGGTGCCCTTGCGGGCAGGTGCTCCGGCGTCGCGGGGGTTCTCGATGGACAGCAGAAGCCTCTCTGCCCCGCGGCGCGCCTCCAGGCGCACCGTGCCTCCCTCGAGACATTGGGCGATGCCGTGCGTGACGGCGTTCTCGACCAGCGGCTGCAGCAGCAGCGGTGGCACGAGGCACGTGAGGGCGGCCTCCTCGACGCGAGGCGCGAAGCGCAGGCGCGCGCCGAAGCGCACCCTTTCGATCGCCAGGAGATCCTCGGCCAGGGCCAGCTCTTCGGCGAGGGGGACGCGCTCGCGCGCGCCCAGGGCCAGGCTGCGCCGGAGGAAGTCCGCGAGGAGGAGGCACACCTTCCGAGCTTCATCGGGCCGGCTGCCGATGAGGGCGTTGATGGAGTTCAGGCTGTTGAACAGGAAGTGGGGATGGATCTGGGCGCGCAGGGCGCGCAGCTCGGCGTCACGCGACAGGATCTGGAAGCGCAGCGCCTCGGTCTCGGCCCGCCGGGAGTCCTCGAAGGCGACGAGTATGTAGTGCAGCGCCGCGGCCAGGAGGAAGAGGAGGAAGCCCATCCCGAAGAGCAGGGGCGCGGCTCGCCGCTGGCGGTCGATCAGGCCGGGGAAGAAGTCGAGGCTTTCGAGGGTAGCGGCCCAGACACGTGACGCGAGGAGCCACAGCGCCGCCGACAGCGCCGCCGCCGCGAGCTGCGTCCCCGCCACCGGGAGCAGCCCGGTGCCCAATGGCGCGGCCCGGCAGGCCCAGAAGGCCCCCAGGCACACGAACGCGTAGACGGCGGCCAGGGGAACGGCGAGCGACAAGGCCGGCCCCCATGAGAAGTTGCCGGTGAGGACGAGCAGCGCCGAAAGCAGCCCTCCCAGCAGCTCCCAGGCTGCGACGTAAGCGAGGAGGCGGTGCCGGTCCGCCAGAATCGGATGCATTTCCTGCCCTCGCTAACTGGACGAACGGGCCGGCGTCAGATCGACAGCCCTCCGATCTTTCCTCGCCGGAACAGCTAGTTCTTGACCTCGACGCCTCCCATGAGGGCGTAACCGGTGACGATCAGCTTCTTGCGGTCGTCGTCTGGCCGGCGCGAGGTGTCCTCGAAGGCCCCCAGCAGGGCCGTTCCGCGCGACTCCACCATCCAGTCCGCGGGGACCTTGAGCTCGATGCCGCCCCAGAAGGCGAAGGTGTTGATGACGGCCTCGCCGGTCTCGATCGAGGCCTTGCTGAGATCGATCTCGCATCCGCCCATCACGGCCCAGGCGTTGCCACCACGGAAGTCCTGGGTGCTCAGCGCGCGCTGTATGCTGCCCATGAACGCGGAGACGTCGAGGTGCTTGCTCGGGTCCGTCACCGGTGCCACGGAGGCGGTGAAGGGACTCCGCGCGGCGCGCCAGACGATCGCGGCGCCCACCGCGAGCAGGAACAGAGCGAGGGCCAGACGGAGATCGAGGATGCCGAGGCTGACGAGGAGCAGGACGAGGCCGAGCACGATGAGCCCGTAGCCCCTCGGGCGAGCCCTCGACCTCAGGCAGTGGGACAGCTTCGCGAGGCCGACGAAGATCAGCAGGACC
>Ga0207646_10006430_pt1 | contig 12131 bp, 9 predicted proteins | sample KBSK5502metaG_FD_184343 | JGI IMG/M metagenome (GOLD analysis project Ga0207646, IMG submission 184343) | Corn, switchgrass and miscanthus rhizosphere microbial communities from Kellogg Biological Station, Michigan, USA - KBS K5-50-2 metaG... | ecosystem: Host-associated > Plants > Roots >...
TTTTCTTGGGCGACACAAACCCTCTCATACCGCTCGCTTCTTGTGTTTATCCTGTTTCTCATGTAAACTATTTGTGGGATAAGAGACCCCACTAGTACCCCCAAACAGTTGGAAATTTTCCAACTGTTGCCTTGCAGTTAGTCATCGGAAGCTGATAGTGCATTCGTGCAAGCTGTAGCGAAGTTCTGTCTGATGCCTGATTCTCACTAACCGTTCTTTCGGCTTGTAAGACGTACTGTCCTGGTAATAGACCTTTACTGATAAGCGAGACCTCCTCAATCTGCAAGAGCTACTCCAGCAAGCCCTCGATGGGATTGAGGCGAGAAGAAAGCGAGGCATGAGGTCCATGACTGTTGCTCCTTCAAATACCTGGGTAGACAAGTTTCGTAGTCAGACTAGACGCTCTCTCGTTCTGAAAAAAGCTCCCTATGAGGCAGAATCAGAGAATGATCTTCTCCAAGAGGGTTTTTGGCCTGTGGAGGTGAAATTCTGACGGGTTGTGAGGAAAAGACGTAGCGTACGAAACATTACCGCTTCTGGCCTCGATTCTCCCGGTTGAGAAGTGACAGCAAATTTGACAGCAATGAATCTGAATATTTGTGAATAAATCTGAATGCGAAGAAACAAAAAAGGGTGTTCGCATTGGCAGCGAACACCCGTCGGATGGCGTGGGCGTGGGTTCGAGCGAACCATAAGCCGAATTCTGTCCCTGCGTTGCCGGGCCGGCTCCACAGGTGGCAATCATCTATCTGGGACGCCAGTTACCTGACGCCTCATGCGACCAACCCGAGAGTTGACAGACGAGCAGCCTGCAAGCGTACCACCAGGTGGTACACTATCCCCCCTGCTTGGTCTTGCTCCGGATGGGGTTTACCCAGCCAGCCAGTCACCTGGCTGCTGGTGAGCTCTTACCTCACCATTTCGCCCTTACCCGGCTGATGGGTATCCTTAGAGAAACCCTTCATCTTGAAGTAGCCGGGCGGTATGTTTCTGTGGCACTTTCCTTGAGGTCACCCTCACTGGACGTTATCCAGCATCCTGCTCTTTGGAGTTCGGACTTTCCTCGAGCCTTGCAGCCCGCGATTGCCTGTTTTGCTCAAACCCACGCTATCAAGCTTAACACACAAGTATACACTCGTCCAGCGAGTTGACGCTTAGAATGAAAACGCGCTACAATGTGGTCAATTACGATACATCCCATAATCCTGAACAAGGATAGATTGAGGTATATTCCATGTCTACAGGTCGGCAAATACGCCTGACATCTCTGGCCAGTTGCGCTGGTTGAGCTGCCAAGATGGGCCCGGAGGCCCTGGCGCAGGTCCTGCGTCCACTGACTACTCATGCAGCTCCGCCCGAATTGCTGGTCGGGCTGCAGGCTATTGACGATGCCGCTGTCTATCGCGTGAACGATCAGCAAGCGGTTATCAGTACTGCTGACTTCTTCCCGCCTGTAGTCGATGATGCCTATGCTTTTGGCGCGATTGCTGCGGCTAACGCCATGAGCGATGTATACGCTATGGGTGGCCAGGTGTTGATGGCTATTAACCTGGTAGCATGGCCGGATAATCTGGAACCGGCTATACTCAGCGAAATACTGCGCGGCGGTGCGGATACCGTCGCTCAAGCAGGCGCGGCAATTGGCGGTGGCCACACGGTTACCGATAAAGAGCCAAAATACGGTCTTGCTGTCACCGGTATAGTACACCCGGATCAAATTTTGACCAAGGGTGGTGCGCAGCCCGGCGATTATCTTGTCCTGGGAAAACCTCTCGGCACAGGTCTGATTACGACCGCGCACAAATTCGACAAAGTGGAAGCCAGCGACCTTGATGCAGCTCTCAAGTCCATGATACAGTTGAATCGCAGAGCCAGCCAGGCGCTTCAACTTGTGCGTCAGGGGGTACACGCGGTCACTGATATTACCGGCTTCGGCCTGCTCGGTCATGCCTGGGAAATGGCTTCGCAAAGTCTAACCGGCATGCGTTTTCAGTTCGATGCGCTGCCACTGCTGCCTCATGCGCGGCACTACGCAGAGTTGGGCTGCATCACAGGTGGTGCGCGTCGCAATGAGACGTACCTTTCACCTCATGTACATATCGATGAGAGACTGGATCAGTTCGATAGGGAGCTTTTGTGGGATCCTCAAACATCGGGTGGGCTTTTCGCAGCTATTGATCCAAAGATATGGCCGACCTTAGCTGCTCTGGATCCGGAAGTGACGTTCTGGCGCATCGGCGAGGTAACAGCACGAGTAGAAGATGAGGCTAAGGTGGTACTGGAGGTATATTGATGTACGAAGCATTGGAAGAAGCATTGGGCATACATTTCCAGAATCCGGACCTGTTGCATATGGCCCTTACCCATCGCTCTTACATTTACGAAACTGCCGGGGCGGGATTAAGCTCTAACGAGCGGCTTGAATTTTTGGGCGACTCAGTCCTCGCCTTTATCAGCGCGGATTACCTGTATCACACCTTTCCTGATCTGAATGAGGGGGAATTGAGTGACCTGCGCGCTGCACTTGTAAGAGGGGAAACGCTGGCAAATTTTGCACGCGCTATTAAGTTAGGCAACTTCCTGCTTATGGGAAAAGGAGAACAAGGCAGCCAGCTGGGAAAAGGAGAACAAGGCAGCCAGCGCGTACTCGAAGCGGCATTTGAAGCTGTTCTCGGGGCCATATATTTAGACCAGGGACTCGAAGCTGTGCAGCGCTTTCTCATGCCCCGTTTAGAGCCTCTAGCGCATTACATTGTCGCCAAAAGGTTGTTCAAAGATCACAAGTCGCTCTTTCAAGAATTGGCGCAGGCACATGATGGCATCACGCCATCGTACCGCCTGGTCAGTCAAGAGGGACCGTCCCACAACCGGGAATTTACGGTGGAAGTGCTGTTAGGGGAGCAGGTGGCAGGCAGAGGGCAGGGTCGCAATAAACAGGCCGCAGAGCAAGAGGCAGCGCGCAAAGCTCTACTCGGTAGAGGTTGGATTTGACAGCCAGTCAGACAAGGGGTGTATATGCGACTGGAACAGGCAGCGAAACCAGGTCACGTGCTACGAGTCAGTGCCCAGCTCATCACAGCAAGTACCATTCTCCATCTTAGCTCCGATGAATTGGAAGGTGCGGTTGCGCAGGAGCAGATGGAGAATCCCGCGCTTGAAATCATCGAACAACGCATTTGCCTTTTCTGTGGGGCGCCTCTGCATGGACAAAGCTGCACTTCCTGCGGGTATTCCGCTCAATTGACGCAACCAGCTTTCACCACGAACGAGAACACTAACGACGAGAGTTTTACAGAGCAACAGTGGAGCGATTATCACCACTACGATCTCGATAATTATGGCTCGGCTGAGCCCGAAGATGACGAAGAGTTCGATCCCCTGGCACGTATACCGATGGGCCAGACACTGGCAGATGTGTTGCTGCAACAACTCGAAGGACTTGTTTCGGCAGGGCATGCCTCCATAGCAGAGCAACTGGTGGGTAACCTCAATGAACGTGGCTACCTGGAGATAAGCGTGCAAGAGATTGCTGAGCACTTATCTGTACCGGCTGAGCGCGTCGAATACGTGCTGGGTCAGTTGCAAACACTTGAACCACCAGGCATCGGAGCACGGAATCTGCGCGAATGCCTGCTGATCCAGTTGGAGACGTTGAGCGAGCAGAAAATGCCCCACCCGCTGGCGCATGTACTTATCGATCGCTACCTTGACAGGCTTGGAAGCAGCCAGCCTCAAGAAATTGCCCGTGAATTGAGGGTGACAGAGCAGGAAGTACGCCAGGCTATGCAGTATATCCGCAAGACCCTGCACCCCTATCCCGCACATACCTACCAGGCAACTGCAAGAACCATCCCTATGCCTGCAACATACGCCCGCCCCGACATCATCATTCGCAAGACCGGTATAGGCTTTGAGGTGGAGTTGATCGAGGAGAAACGCTACCATTTTTACATTGGACCCGGCTATGGGACGCAACCGTTAAGCCTCGATAATGGGACCATCAATGAAGAGGTGCAGCGTTACCTGCGCCATCACAGTGATCGAGCAAAGTTTTTTATAGACAGCGTGCAACGCAGATGGCGTACGCTTAAGCGCGTTGCAGAGCTGGTCGTGGACTATCAGCGCGAGTTCTTAGAGAAAGGAGTACGCTACCTGCGCCCTCTTACTCGCGCAGAAATCGCCAGTCGCTTGAACCTGGATGAGGGAACGGTCAGCAGGGCGACCGCAAATAAGTACGCACTACTCCCCAATGGGCGGCTTATGCCTGTTGCAGACTTCTTCGACGGCTCCCTTGGCGTGAAAGATGTAATGCGCGAGCTTATTTCCAGCGAGGAAGCGCGCCATCGTTTGAGTGACGAGGAACTGGCGCGCCTGCTTACCGCCCGCGGTATCCCCATGGCGAGACGCACTGTAACCAAGTATCGCGAAGAGATGGGGATAGGCTCATCGCGAGAACGGTGACGGCTGTGCATAGATCGTGCGTTCGCGCTCGTACACTACCATGCCAGGCCCTCCGCCTTTCATATGCCGCACATTACGCTGCAAGGTATAATCTACAGGTACGCTGGTGCTGCCTCGTGCCTGGCTGTAATAGGCAGCGAGACTTGCGGCCTGCTCAATCGTGCTGCGAGGAATGTCGCGCCCACCCGCCTTGATGATCACGTGAGCGCCAGGTACGCCACGCGCATGCAGCCACATATCATTGGCCGTCGCCTGGTGAAACGTCACTTCTTCGTTCTGGCGGCTGTTCTTGCCAATTAAGAGTGTGAGTCCATCGCGGCTTTGCATGTGTAGAGGCACACCACCTCCTGGTGGAACAGGTTTGCCTTTGTGCTGTTTGCCGCCTTTGCCTTTGTGCGCCTGTTTACGGGCGCTCGCCGAGGACGCCCTTTCAACTTTAGCGCCCCGCATGTAGCCAGCGGCTTGCACCTCGGCTTTGACCAGCGCCACTTCAGCAGGAGTTTCGGCCAGCATCAGGTCGGCAAGCAACTGCTCAATCGTTGCCAGTTCGGTCGCATTTTGCTCGATCTGGCCGGGAACCAGCGCGAGAGCACGCCGCAACTTGTGATATTTGTTGAAGAGGCGATTAGCATTGCCTACCGCGTCTAAGCGCGCATCAAGAGCGATGCTCACCTCGGGTGGATTGGCCTCACCCTGAAAGATGTTTGGCAGTACAACGCTGCTTTGTCCCTGTTTCACTTCATGTTGCAAAGCCAGCAGCAATTCGGCTTGCAGACGGTACCGGCTGGCCTCTTCCGAGACTGCTAATTCCTGTTGCAGCAATTCAGCCTTGCGTATGCAGCGATCGCGCTGCGTCTGCAAAATCTTCTTCACCGGGGCACGCAGGCTTTCCAGCGCATCGCGCCACTCAGCGCCTGCATAAAATTCGTCGATCAACACATTGATTGAAGCGGATTCTCTTATACGCACCCCCGGCATGGCAGCATACTGCTCTAAAACATAGGGAGCAAAGGCTACAGGAACATACTGCGAACCGAACGCTTGTGTTTGGTCAACACCCCCTGCACGCTCAACCAGTTGCGGCTTCCATGCATGTGCGTCATACAAGGCAGCCAGTTCGCGTACATTCCACGCTAGCTCTTCCCAGGAGTTGGCGGCACTTTCAAGCGGCAATTCAGTTTCATTAGTGGTGCGATAAACAGCTTCACGCGCTAATAAAGGACTGAAGCCAAGCAGATTTCTTGTCAGTAGTTGCCACAGTTTTGGCTGCTGGTTCTGCGCACGCTTCCTCCTATCTCGTGTAGATGCTTCTTCCTTTGCTGGTTCCGTGTCTTCGGCAGCACATAGAGCCAGTTGGGCAGCCGTGATTGTCGTTGGCTCCAAACGCGGCAAGGACTGACCCATGACGTTGCGCTGTTGTGGAGGAGGTGGAACGTACTGGACATTTGCAGCAATGACACGGTAGCGATTGATATCCGCTCCCACGTGTTTGAGGCTCCCCAGGATCAATCCCTGGTCATCACATAAAATGATATTGCTCATGCGGCCCATCACTTCAATAATCAGGCGATAGCGGATGCGCTCCCCGGAATCGGGATTACTGCGATAGCCGGCAATAAGTTCTATGACACGTTCCCAACGTGGTTGCTGCATGGCTTCAATACGCGCACCTTCCAGGTGCTTTCGCATTAACATGACAAATGCGGGCGGCTCACTGGCGATCTTCGAGGGTTTAAGCGTGGTAAGATGCGCCCGCGCCATCTGTGGATGGATCGAGAGATAGAGCCAGCGGTTCTGGCCACCCTGTCCCTGTGTCATCGCTGGTGCATAGCACTGCAATGCTACAGAATGTTCTGTCGGTTGTATGATGGTATCAATACGTGCCCCGGTGAGTAGCTTGCGCCATTCATCGACGACAGCCGCAAGGGTAATGGCATCCATATACATCTCGGTGCTCTTCCAATCTCAATTATCCAGCCTGAAGGCCGTGTCTACTTACTAAGTTGCTTTTATGTGTTGTACAATAATGAAAAGAGTAGTTTTTACAGTATAGCAAAGTGTGGCCTGCTCGTACACTTACTTGCTCTCTATACCGGTAACGTAGGTAAACGACATGCAACTTGAGATGGAGCAACTTGTGTCCCAACAGCACTGCACCGCACAGTCCTCGACTCGCCAGGGACTGCTCTTCGTGCTTTCAGCGCCTTCAGGGACGGGGAAAGACACGGTCATTAACATGCTCAAACAGCAGGGCATGGATTTTTACATCGTCCCATCCGTCACTACTCGCGCTCCACGTCCCGGTGAAAGCGAGGGCAATCCCTATCATTTCGTGAGCCAGGAGAAGTTTGACCGCTTAGTTGAGCAAGGTGAACTGCTCGAGCATGCGAAGGTGCATGGCAATTGGTATGGACAGCCGCTCAAGCCGATTCGAGATAATTTGTCCGCAGGACGCGATGTGCTGCTTAAAATCGATGTAAAGGGTGCAGCAACTATTCGTAGCAAGGTAGCCGGCGCTATTTTTATCTTCCTTACTCCCGGTTCACTGGATGAGCTTGTCCAGAGGCTTACTGACCGACAAACCGAGACGAAAGAGGAACTCCAGAGACGATTGGCCGATGCGCGTGCAGAATTAGCAGAACAATCCCAGTACGATTACGTGATCTGTAACCGGCAGGGACATCTTCAAGAAGCGGCGGATTACCTGCGTGCTATCATGATGGCCGAGCATTGTCGTGTTCGCCCCCGCAAAATTGAGATTTAGTGTCGCTCCTTCCAAAACCGTTGATGCTAACGTTCCGTCATGTAGGGGTCGAGTGCATCACGCAGGCCATCGCCTACCAGGTTAAAGCTGAGCGCCGTCAGGAAGATGAACAGGCCTGGAATGAACACAAGCCAGGGAGCACTAAAGAAGTAATCATGACCATCGCCAACCAAATTGCCCCAGCTTGCTGCGGGTGGCGCAATGCCAAAGTTGAAGTAGCTCAAAACCGATTCGAGGATGATATTTGTACCGACTAGTAGAGTGGCACTCACAATGATTGGCCCAGCAGCATTGGGCAGAATGTGGCGGAACATCAGGCGCAAATTCCCTGCCCCTATCGTACGAGCCGCCAGCACAAACTCCCGCTCCCTGAGCGTCAAAAACTCTCCACGCACAAGACGCGAAACGGAGGTCCAGCCAAAGGCAGCAATCAAGATGATCACAGTCCGGGGCGAGTGATCGGTGATAGCAGCCGACAGGACAAACAGGAGCAGGTAGAGCGGCACGGCCAGAGCAACATCCGTGAAACGCATCAGAAGGTTGTCGACGATTCCACCAAAGTAGCCGGCAAAGGCGCCAATCCCGACACCAAAGATGATGGCCATGACCATCGAGCTGAGTCCTACCAGCAGGGAGACCTGGCCCCCGGCCATGACACGAGCCAGCTCATCACGTCCCAGACTATCGGTGCCAAAGAGATACTTGAACGAAGGTCCCTGCGACGCAGCCGAAAAATTCAGGGCATTCGGATCGCTCCGGATAATCAGCGGACCGACGAAACACACCAGAAACAGCAAGACCAGGAATACCGCTCCCACGATAGCTGCACGGTTGCGCATAAAGCGATCAAAGATGATCCGTCCCTGGCTGCGGCGCTGCTGTACTAACTCGGGGGTTAGTTCCAAAAATGGTTCGACTTCTTCTTGAGTCGCGCTGAGTTGTTCGGATCTATCCACAGGTGTCTCCTTCCCTCAGAAGTAGTAGATCGCCACACGCTATGAGTAGCGGATGCGTGGATCAACCACAGCATAGAGGATATCAGCTATCAGGTTGAACATAATCACCAAGACAGCACCAAGCAGTAACATCGCCAGCAACACCGGATAATCACGCGCATCCAGGGAGGCGAGGAAGAGGGATCCCATACCCGGCCAGCCAAAAATGCCCTCGGTGATCGCAGCACCACCGGCTATCTGTCCAAAATTCAGAGCAACAACCGTGATCAGTGGGATCACGGCGTTACGCAGCGCATGGCGTATCAACAGAGAAACGGGGCCCACACCTTTGGCACGTGCGGTACGAATGTAGTCCTGCTTAAGCACCTCGATCATGCTGGAACGCATATAGCGACTCCAGCCCGCGATAAAGGTAAGCGAGAGCACCAGCATAGGTAAGACCAGGTGACTCAAGTGATCAAGATATTGACCGAAGGCATCAAAGGTGTAACCATAGGTCTGGGTTCCTGAAGTTGGCAGCCAGTGGAGCCAGACTCCGAAAATGTACTGCGCGAAGAGGCCGAAGAGAAAGATAGGCATCGAGATGCCGAAGTAGGAAAGCGAGGTCAATGTATAGTCGGTGATTGATCCCTGGCGCACTGCGGAGATCATGCCTAATGTGATCGCCAGAATCAGCGCAAACAAGAGCGCATAGGTAAACAACTCCAGGGTTGCAGGGAAACGCTGCCCAATGATCCGCAACACCGGCTGATAGTCAGCAAACGAGTAGCCAAAGTTGCCAACCAGGGCACTTCCCAACCATCTGAAGTACTGGATAATCAGCGGCTGATCCAGACCAAATTGCTTAGTGATGGCGGCTTTAACCGCACCACTCTGGCGAGGATTGAAAAGGACACCTACCGGTCCACCTGGCATCAAGTGGAGTAACAAAAACATGCCAAGGGACAACAAAAAGAGCAGTAGGATGGCCTGCAATAGTCGTCTTATGATATATCGTCCCATATAGGTCTCCGTTGAGTGTGTATCGAGGACGGAAAACGTTGGACATATTTCTATGCATCTACGTCAACTGTTCTGCATACAATTCCTGAATTGCGGTGTGCATCAGATGGCCCCTGGTTGGAGATCGAGGACAGATAGCCAACCAGAGGCTACATGCAGCCTACGACGGCAGGCGAGCTTATTACTCGAACTGCGAAGGCGAAGCTACAAAACTAACATTTGCCACCGTCGCACCACCAGGTCCAGGCATTGCCTGTCTCGGCAGCAGCGCCTGGCAAGGGCAGGTAGTTGTGTGCATTGTTCTTCAGGACCGCCATGTCGACCGGCGCATACAAGGTCACGAACGGGTAGTCCGTCAGGTAGATCTGGTGGATCTGGCTGAAGATCTGCTGCCGCTGATTGGGATCAAGCGTGGACTGTTCTGCCGTCAAGAGTTGATCTAGTTGCTTGTTGCAGTAGAAGGAGAAATTCCCTCCTCCAAAGCTGTTGGCCGCTGACGGGATCGCCGAGCAGGCCATCAAGGAAGAGTCATCGGCATCGTAGCCAAAATTGTCCTCAAACTCGGACAGGTCATACTGCCCCGGCTTGCCGTTGGGCAGGATCGTGCCAAAGAAGGTGCTGGCCGGGTAGTAGGTGATATTGATCTTGATGCCAATGGCCTTGAAGGCCGCTTGCAGGATCAAGCTATCGGCTTTACGCCAGGCATTGTTCGCCGTCGTTGAGTAGGAGAACGCCAGGGTTTGGCTCCCCTTATGCCGGTAGCCATCGCCGCCCATCGTCCAGCCATCCTGATCCAGGATCTGCCCGGCCGCCGTCGGATCATATTTCGGACAGGGGGCATTGGCCTGGTAGCCCGGGTTATAGGCTTTGGCATGATCGGTACATAGGGGGACCGCCTGGCCATAGCGGGCATTCTGGATGAGCGTTTTCTGATCAACCGCCATCGCCATGGCTTTGCGGATATTGACATCCTTGAGGATCGGATTGTTCAAGTCGAAGTACATGGCCTCAAAGTTCTCGCTGACGGGGTTGGAGGCGATGTGGTAGTTGGTGAGCGCTTTGTAAGCCGGGGTCTTAGTCACATCCAGGAACCAGGAGGAGGTGACGTTGCCCGCCTGGAAGTCACTCAGCACCGTATCCTGGTTGGTTTCGATCTTGAAGACAATGCTATCCAGGTAGGGATAGCCCTGTGCCGCCTGGTAATACTTGGGATTGCGCACTACGGTGTAGTGATCGCCGCGTACACTCTCGCTGATCATCCACGGCCCACTGGCGACCGAGGGATGCAGGCTCTCAGAAGACTTGAGCAACTGGTCCACCGGAATGTTCTGGTAGACATGCTTGGGCATGGAACCGGCCAGCGCATCCGTCCAGATCGAGACGAAAGGCTCGAACTTGGCCGAGAGGTGGAAGGTGATCGACAGTTTGTCGGCGGAGACATGCGCCGACTGGATCAGTTTGAAACCGATGGTACTGGCGGCAGGAAATTTGGGATTGTTATACAAGCGCCAGGCGAAATCAATATCGTCAGCGGTTAAGGGCTGGCCATCCGACCAGACCAGGTTGGGACGCAGTTTGAAGGTCCAGGTCTTCAGATCGGGGGAGACCTCGCCATTGGCCACGGTTGGAATGTTTTCGGCCAGGCCAGCATGAATATTGCCCTGAGCATCTCCATAGAAGAGCGGGGCCCAGATCGTCTGATCCACCATCACCGCATAGGTTTCTACCGAGGCATTGAGGATCAATGAGGTGGGTTCTTCGTAGAGGTCGTCGATCCAGGTACCTCCCCTGACGGGTTGGCCACCGGTAGTACCAGTCGGGGTGGGTGTTCCCCCACAGGCGCTGAGCAGGAGTACCAGCACCGAGAGCATTGAAAAGGCCAGCATGAGAAATCGGGGTCGCGGTTTTTTGAGCATCGTTTCCTCCTAAAAAATACACTTACAGATTCATCCACAGATGAGTCCTTTTTGGCTTTCTAGAGGAAGTCTACTTTGCCGCGTTCACAGTCTGGCTGTGAATTTTTACCGTTCATCGTCGTATATCCTGTGAATGACCGACAACACCTTCATTTCAGGCAGCGATGGCTTTGTAGGTACATCGAAGAGAGCGAGAGCAGGTCGCGTAGGGTTTTCACCCCCGTTCTTCACCGGCCTCTCTCGCAAGAGAAGGATGAGCGGAATAGTCCTGCTGTTCCCAACAACGAGCATCTTTCGGAGAGAGCGGGAGGGTCTATGGAAGACCAGCAGACATTCCCCTCCAGTTTTGGAGAGCTGCTGAAAACCCATCGGAAACGCAAACGGCTGACTCAAAAGCAGTTGGCGCAGCAGCTCGGGGTGCATGCGAATACCATCTCGTCATGGGAACTGGGCAGCTATTTGCCCGACACCCGCGGGCTGGTTCTGGAACTGGCCCGGCACCTGGCGTTGGACGAGCCAGCGACGCGCCAACTGCTGGAAGCCAGTTTGACCGCGCTCTCTCCCCATTGGCAGGTTCCCTTTCCGCGCAATCCTTTCTTTACCGGGCGTGAGGAGATCCTGGAGGCACTGCACACGCACCTGCATATGGAGCAGGTGGTCGCTCTCACCCAGTCGTATGCCTTACGTGGGCTGGGAGGGATCGGCAAAACGCAGATCGCGTTGGAGTATACCTATCAGCACGCCCTGGAGTATAGCGCCATCTTCTGGATCGAGGCAGAAACCATCGAACATGTGCTGTCGAGTATGCTGCGCATCGCCGAGCTGTTACAGTTGCCCGAGCGACAAGAAGCGGATCAGCAGCGCATTGTGGCGGCGGTGCAGCGCTGGCTGAGCACCCATAGCCAGTGGCTGCTGATCTGGGATAACGTGGAAGACCTGGAGTTGCTGCACCATCTGCTGCCGCCTGCACGGCAAGGCGCGGCCCTGGTCACTACACGCCACCAGGCGCTCGGAACGCTGGCGCGGGGGATG
>Ga0207646_10006431_pt1 | contig 12130 bp, 4 predicted proteins | sample KBSK5502metaG_FD_184343 | JGI IMG/M metagenome (GOLD analysis project Ga0207646, IMG submission 184343) | Corn, switchgrass and miscanthus rhizosphere microbial communities from Kellogg Biological Station, Michigan, USA - KBS K5-50-2 metaG... | ecosystem: Host-associated > Plants > Roots >...
TGCTGCCGCAAAAGAGTCCTATCTGGGCTTGCTGGTCCGCAGTGAAGCCTAATGCCGTAGCAAAATCCGGGACAGATCCAGCGACGAGGCCGCTGTCATAGCGCCAGGTGAAGTTCACATAAGGCAAAAGCCTCTTCCAATGTTCGAATTGGTATTGCACCTGAGTGGTTTGCTCGAACTTCTGGTCGTGATCGATGCGGAAGACACCGGCCGGCAAATCAGAATTGAAGAAGAGTCCGCCCGTCTCGGGCGGGAAAAAGCGCGCGCGGGTATGCCCCGCGACCATGAAGGCAGTCAGTCCTTTGTAATTGGTCAGGTTAATCCGCAAGGAGCCGCCGTCCAGTTTCGACTTCTGCCACGAGATTGGAAATGCTACCGACGTATTAAAGAGTACATTGAAGTCGTAGGCGTTGTTCGTACGCTTGTTGAAGGAGTCGAGGTCAAGGACGATGTATTTACCCAATGCTTGCTGAAAACCGAGGTTAAATTGAGATCGCGTGCCGGGACGTAAGGGCAGGTTGCTGGTGTCACCGAGGATTCCGTTGCCTAAACCGCCGGCGCCGGTATCGCTGGACAGCACAAGGTTCTCGTTATAGGGCGTTTCGAAGTTGCGGGTGAACGATGCCCGCAAGATGGTTGAAGTACTCTTAAGGTGATACGAAATGCCCAGCCGCGGTTGCACTAGTTGGCCTTTGGTAATTCCGTCGTAGTTGTCAAAGCGGACTCCCAGGGAAGCAGTGGCTTGGCCGATCGTGATGCTGTCTTGTGCGTAGACCGCTTCCTGTTTGATGTCAGCGTGGCCGTGAAATTTAAAGTAGTTTCCGCCGCGCGTGAGATCGAAGGGAAGTAGCCCCGGCAGAAAATCAGGACTCGCCGGATCGTTGAATTCGGGATCCGTAATCCCAAAATTGAATCCTTCCGTCAGCAGTGTGTGCGACAGTTGGGCGCCGAACTTGGCGTTATGCCGCCCCTTCACGTAGGACACGTCGGCCTTTACCCCAAAATTATTCAACCGGCGTGACTGGGCAAAGGTTATCGGCTGGTCCGAAAAAGGATTTGGACTGGCGAAGTATTTGAAAGTGTCGAGGCGATAGTACGGATTGATAGTCAGCACCGTCGTCGGACTGAAAATGTGAACATAGCCAGGCGCGAGATTCAGACTGTGAACCACCTGTCGCTGGTCCTGGCCAATTGCCTGTTGATCGAATTGATTTGGGGTTTCGAAGCTGTTTCGCGCCAAACCTAAATTGAAGTGAAATGTGTCTTTCGAGTTAGGACTGTAGTCAAGGCGATCAAACAGGTTCGCAGACGTGCCGCGATCGTGAAGCACTGAAAACTCCGGAGCATCCAGAAAGCGGCCGGACCTGTCGAACGTGAAGGTGACAAAGTTTCCGAGCTTCGCCGATCCATAACCCACCGAGGCCTCCTGGCTGACTGTGCCGAAGGTTCCGTACGTGGTACTCACTGCGCCGGTGGGCTTCTTTTGATTCAGCCCGGACTTGGTAATCGCGTTTATAATCAGGCTGGTCTTGTCGCCGTACTCGGCCGGCGTGGCGCCGGTGATCACTTCCAGAGACTGCACCGCACTGGGCGGCAACTGCGTTGAAAAAGTCTTGCTTTGCTGGTCCGAAATTGGTTGGTTATCGATCGAATAGGAAGTCTGTGCGTGGTCGCCCAGCGGATGAAAAAACCCATTCGAATCGGCAACCACTCCAGGGGCCGCCAGAGTGACGACATCACTCAAACCCGAACCCACCGAACGGACTGGCAACCGCGCAATCAGAGTCTGATCGACGTCAGTATGCGTGGTAGGTATGTTTTCGATCACCTGCGCAGCATTGCCCATCACATTTACAGTTTCGGTAGCACTGCTGACTTCGAGAGGTATCTTCAAAGCAATCGGTACGGCCGTTCGCACCGTGACCGTTTGGGTCGCGGCGGAAAAACCGGTCGCAGACACCGCGAGCTGATAGTTGTTCGGTGGCACATCAGCAAAGCGGAATGTTCCGTCGGCCTCTGTAGTGGCCGTGCGCTTGTACCCGGTAATTGGATTTGAGAGTGTCACGCCGGCGTTTGGTACTACGGCCGCGTTGGAATCGACTACTGCCCCGCTAACCGAACCTGCAGTCAACGCCTGCGCTCTGACTAACTGTGAAGAATGAGAGACTGTGAGTGAAAAAATAAACAGTGCGTATGCAACTGTTAGAGAGTATCTCTGAGCCTTGATCATAGTTTCCTCCATCTGAATACGAGGACGACTTCTCGCGATTGAAATCGCCAGAATGAACGTCGTGGCCTTTGGAGAGAGCGCGCCGGGTAAATCAAGCCGAGCGCGCAGGAACGGCGATGGTGGCTTAGAGATGGGCTGGCGGGGCGCGCCCGCGTTCGGAGGTGATGAACTGTGTCCGTTGGGCGATGACGGCCGCTGTTGGCCGCGGGAACGGTCTGACGGCGGGTGTTTGATACGGTAGTTGTACCAACGCGCCCGCGGATAGATTTTGTTGAAGCTGGCAAATCAGACATTCATCGCGGGTGGAAGACCGTTTTCGCGATGCCTCGCCGCTGCCGAAGCTGACGCATGGCAACGAACCCTGAAATCTGCGCTCTGATGTTCCTTTTGACAAACCGTGATGGTGGGTTACTTCCGCGTTTGCGCCCCAGGAGATGGTCGCGAGCAGGATGAGCGCGAGCACACGCGGAATGCCAGGTTGTCGGGCAATGCTGAGTTGTGACAGTTTCTCTCGCACTTGTTTTTCTTTAGTTAGGCGCTGTCTGCGCCGCCAATCGGCGCACCCGGCGGCCCTCTACCCATTCATAGACCATCGGAAGAATGATGATTTTGATTGGCCGAGTGACCAGTCCGCCGACGACAACTATGGCCAGAGGTTTTTCGATCTCAGCACCCGTGCCGGAAGAGATGATGAAAGGAATCAAGCTGATGCTTCCAATCAGCGCGCTCAATAACTCGGCTCGCAAGCGCACGCTCGCGCCCTTAATCACCGCTTCGTGCAGTTCATACCCTTGATCGCGCAGTTTGTTCATATAGGAAACCATCACCATCCCATTCTGCACGGCAATTCCGAAGACTGCGATGAATCCCACAATCGCCGGGACACTCAAGGGGAATCCGGAGATCAAAAGAAAGGCAGTGCTTCCCACCAGCGCGATCGGGATGTTGAAGATGATTGTTAGCGTGTTACGAAGTGAATTAAAGCAGGCATAGATGAGCACGAAGACCAGCAATAGAGCGATCGGGATTGCGATTAGCAACCTTCGGGTAGCCTGTTGTGCATTTTCAAATTGTCCGCCCCAGGTTACGAAATAGCCGGGGGGAGTCTTCACTTGCAAAGCCACGGCTTGCTGCGCATCGCGAACAAAGCCACCGATGTCGCGGCCCTTGACGTTGCACATGACTACCGCCCGGCGCAGAGAGTTCTCACGAGTAACAAGCGAATCGCCGCTGGATAACTTGAAGCTTGCTAATTGGGCAAGCGGAATTTTCCCGCCGATTGGCGCGGCCACCAGAATGTTGCCAAGCTTATCGACCTGATTGCGGTAGTCTTCTTTCAAGCGGACAAAGATGGCAAACCGGCGCTGCCCTTCCAATACGTCAGTGGCCGAATCGCCGCCGATGGCAATCTTCGCGACTTCCAGGACGTCGGCAATATTGAGCCCGTAGCGAGCGATCAGGTCACGGTCAACATCGATCTCGAGATGTTCCTCCCCGGCCGACTGCTCGACGGCGAGGTCTTCGACGCCGCGCACGTGCGACATTGCGTCGCGAATTTGATCGCCGAGGTGGCGCAGGGTGTCCTCATCCTCACCAAAAATCTTGACCGCGATTTGCGCATTGATTCCCGAGATAAGTTCATCGTTACGTGTTTGAATAACCTGGGAGAAATTGAACTTTACGCCGGGAAAACCTTCGACACGACTGCGCATGGCATCCACCAGTTCATCTTTGGTTTTTGCGGTCGTCCATTGCTTCTTCGGTTTCAGACGCACGTAGAGCTCGTCGTTGCTGACGCTTTCGGGATCGCCACCCAATTCCGCGCGGCCAATCTTGGCCACTACAGTTTCGACTTCAGGGAACTCGCGCAACGTTTTTTCGATTTGTGTAGAGATTTCCATGGCCCGAGAAAGCGAAATGCTGGCCGGCATCGTCGCGCGGACGAGCATGTTGCCTTCGTCGATTGTGGGCAGGAACTCGCTGCCAAGGATGAAAATATCCGCGACACTCCACACCAGCAAGAGCGCTGCAATCGTGAGTGCAAGGTAACGATGACGGATGGCCCATTTCAGGGTGGGAACATAGATTCCTTTAAAGAACCGAATAATTGGATTGGGACGCGCTTCGCCTTTCTTCAGGCGCAACCACAATGCGCAGAGCATCGGCGCAATGCATAAGGCCATAGCCATCGACCCGATCATTGAGAAAGTGACAGCGTAGGCAAGCGGCTTGAACAATTTGCCTTCAATACCTTGCAAAGTGAATACCGGAAGAAACACGGCGATGATTATCAGGATCGCGAAGAACATCGGTCGTCCGATTTCCTGCGCGGCCACGAGAATTGCTTCACGAGTAGAGTGCTCACGATGCTCTTCAAGGTGGCGATAGATGTTTTCAACCATCACGACGGTGGCATCGACCATCATGCCTATGCTGATCGCCAGACCGCCCAGGGACATGAGATTCGCCGATTGTCCGAAGTACCACATGAGGATGAAGGCAACGAGCATGCAGAAGGGAATCGCCGCCGCGGTGATGAAAGAGCTGCGAAAGTTCCCGAGCAGAAGCACGAGAATAACCAACACCAGCGCTTCACCTTCGATCAATGACTCGACGACAGTGAAAACGCTGTTATCGACCAGTTCTGCCTGATCATAGAAGTCGACGATCTGAACACCGGCAGGCAAAGCCTTGTTGATATCAGTAACTTTCTCCTTGATGCGATCGATGACCTGTTTCGTGTTCTCGTTAATGCGTTTGAGCACAATGCCCGTAACGACTTCGCCCTGGCCGTCTTTGGTGACAGCGCCCTGACGAATTTCGTTGCCGATCTCAACTGTGGCGACATCGCTCACCCGAATCGGTGAGCCGCCACGCGAATCGAGGACAATGTTCTTAATGTCTTCGATATCTTTGACCAGGCCGAGACCCCGGACAACATATTGCTCGTCGCCATGCTCGATGAAATTCGCACCGGTGTTTTGATTGTTGGCTTGAATCGCGTCGAAGAGAGTTTTCAGCGTGATGTTGTAATTGACGAGCGCCTGCTGATCGACGACGACCTGATACTGCTTAACATCTCCGCCAAAACTGAGGACGTCGGCGACGCCAGGCACGGTGCGCAGTTGCAGCTTCACGATCCAATCCTGAATCGTGCGCAACTCCTGATTGCTCTGCCCGTGACCCACGATTTGATAGAGATAGATCTGGCCCGTGCCGGTGGTGATTGGGCCCATCGTCGGCTCAAAACCGGATGGGATGTTTTCCTTGGCGTCAGCAAGACGTTGAAAAACCTGTTCCCGAGCAAAATAAATATCAGTGTCGTCGCTGAAATAAACCGTGACGACGGAGAGGCCGAATTTCGAGTCCGATTCCACGCGGGTAACGCCCGAGATGCCGTTCATCTCGTTTTCGATCGGGAAGGTAATCTGTTGCTCGACTTCCTGCGGCGCCAGCCCTTCAGCTTCCGTATCGATTTCAACCTGGACCGGCGTGACGTCGGGAAAGGCGTCGACATTCAGTTTGCGCAACGCCAGAATGCCACCAGCCACGATCAGCATCGACACCACCGCGACCAGCAAACGCTCACGATAGAAGAAGGCGATGAAATTGTCGGTCATAAATGTTAGCGCGCGAGAGCGCGCGACAGCGTAAAGCCTGGGGCGTGAGCCCCAGGTAAACGAGTTCCGTTAACGCCGGGAGTCCGCGCCGCGGACGATAGCCGGTTGATGATTTTCAGCCGTTTGGACATCACGCTGTTGCTCGCTTCGGAGTCTGTCGGGAAAATCGATCTCCGTGTCTCTGTGCGATCTCTGTGTCTCTGTGGTGAAGGTTTTCTGGAGTAATTTCACCACAGAGACACGGAGATTTTTCACAGAGTCACAGAGAAACTCCTTTTTCCGACAGACTCCTTCGCGAGCTATTTCTTTTGTCTGCGCCTAAACCTGGGGCTCACGCCCCAGGCTTTATGCTTTCACCTGCTCCGCAGGTTAAGCTTCACTGCTCCGGTTTTGCTTGTTGCAGCAACAAATAGTTTCCCTTAATGACTACCCGATCTCCGGCATTAAGCCCATCGATGATTTCAATCCGATCGCCGTTCTGGATTCCCAGCTGAACCTGACGTTGCTTGTAATTCTTGCCGTCTGCGATAAACACGATCTTTTTTCCACCGTCGTCCAAAACAGCTGATTGCGGCACCGAGACGGCCGTGCTTTTTACGTCGGTGATGATTTCCACATTGGCGAACATGTCGGGTTTCAGCCGGCCGTCAGGGTTGGGAACTTCGGTCCGAACCTTGACGGTGCGCGAATCGGGGTCGACTACGCTGTTGATGAAAATGATCTTTCCTGAGAATGTCGACCCCGGAAAAGCGGTCACGGTGAGCTTGACGACCTGGCCGACACGCACGCGCGGCAAGTCCTTCTCGAAAACGTTGGCATCGGCCCACACGCGCGAGATGTCGATGATTTTGAAAACGCTGGCGTCGGTACCGACGGTTGCGCCGATGGTTGCGTTCCGCTCGATCACTACTCCATCTATCGGTGCGTTGAGCGAAAAGGTCGCGCCCAGCCCGGACTTCTTGCTGAGGGCATCAATGGCCGAATCGCTTAAGCCAAGAATCAACAAGTGACGCCGCGCGGCTGTCAGCGTCGCCTTGGTGGAGGCCGCATTGTTTTCGGCAGTAGCCTTGGCAACTTCGAGATCGTGCTCGGCCGATTGAACGTTTTTTCCCGGCACGATCGTCTTTTCGTAAAGACTCTTCGTCCGATCATAGGTTTGCTGTGCCAGTTTGATTTCCGCTGCTGACGAGCGGCGCGCGTTTTCGGCATCGGCCAGCGCTTTGAGGTAGTCGGCTTCGGCCTGATCGATGTCAGCCGATTCGAGATCGGCCAGCTTCTGGCCTTTTCTGACCCGGCTACCCTGGCCGGCATAGAGCTTTACAATTCTTCCCGCATTGACCGGGCCGATGACGGCAGTGCGATCTTCAGGCACGAGGATCTTTCCGGTGGCGCTGACGACTCCGGCGATCGGTGCGCTTGCCACTACTTCGGTCTCGATCGCTTTATCGGCGGCCGACTGCACCGCCGGCGTTGATTGCGCGCTGGCCAGAGGAGGTGAAGTGTTCGCTGATTTTCGGCAGCCTCCGCACAACGCGGCGGCCATGAATATCAATAACGTCGTCCGTTTAGACATAGCGTAAATCCTTTCAGGAACTACTTAATGAGCGGCGTCGCGGTTGCCAATTCGAGATCGAGTAGCGCCGACCGATAATCGAAGAGCGTCTGGTAAAAGGCCGCGAGCGTGTCGCGCCGCGTGCGGATCGCGTCCAATAGATCGAGAATCGAGCTCTCGCCGGCTTTCAATGAGTACTCGGTCAAGTTCTGAATGTCGTTGACTTTAGTGAGCACACCCGTTCGATAGAGATCGACGCGCCGTTTTTGCATCTGAAAAGCGATTAGTGCTTTATCCACATCGCTGATGATTTGGTTGGTGACAAGCCGTTCCTGATTCAGTGCTTTCTCCTTGTCTATTCGCGCTTTGGCACGCTCGCCCTGATTCCGATCGTGAATCGGCAGAGCAATACCCACGCCGAAAGTGAAATTGCTGCCGCCTTCGGGCACCTGATTTACCCCGGCACCCAAACTCAGGTTGGGAATTCGTTGCGCGTCCTGCAAGTTGATCGAAGCATCGGCGGCGCGTTCGCTCAGTTTCGCGGCTTTCAAATCGGGCCGGGCCGCCAATGCTTGGTCGCGTAAGTCGGCAAAGGTGAAATCGTAGGTTTGGGGATCGAGACTACCCGCAGCGTCGATGTCCATCGACCGGTAGTCGCCGCCGAGAGTGACGCGGAGATCGCGCAGAGCAATCTCGTAGTCTCGTTCAGCGTTCGCAAGATCAGTGTCGAACTTCAGTTTTTCAACCTCGAGGCGGGTGAGATCGAGACCGGAGATCTCTCCGGCCTGGACCAGTTCCTCAGTGTGTTTGATGGTCTCGGCAAATGTGGTCTCATTTTCTTTGGCCAGGTTGAGCAGCGCCTGGTTGAGGATGACCGTATAAAATCTCTTCTTGAGATCGTTTGTCAGTTGCCAAACGGCCATCTCAAACTGCGCGCGGGCAACATTGGTATTCGCGTTCGCTACGTCAATTCGCTTTCCGCGCTTGCCGCCAAGTTCAAACGTTTGCGCGATACTGTAAGAATACTGTTGCTCAGTCAGTAAGTTGCCGCTCAAATTTACCGGCAGGCCTTCAAAGCCCACACTGATGTCGGGGTTCGGTCGTAGTCGCGCCGTTAACTTTTCAGCTTCGGCCGTAGCGATGTCATAACGGGCGGCGATTAACTGAAAGTTTTGCTTCAAGAAAATCGACACCGCGTCAGAGAGCGTAATCGGATGTTGCGGCGAAGGCGCTGGTGTCTGTGGTTGGCCGTTTGGCATCGCAGTGATCTTGAGATCGATTCTCTCCGAAGTGCCGGATGACCTTTGCTGCGCCGGGATTGACTGTGTTGTAACCGCGAAGCCGAATAGGATGGCCACCACAAACGCGAACCTGACATTTGATATCGCGCGAATCAATTCCTCAGTCATTCTTGATCTCTGCCTCCGATCGTAGCCACACGAAGCTCCCAGACAAGATTGCGAAAAGAAGGACGTAGCGTCGCTTGACTTTAACTAATTGCATTCTTAATAGATATAGACGCTGTGTGCGGGCGACTTGGTTTCAAATCGTTTGTTGTGGGACGTGTTCGGCAGTCGAGGAAAGCTCGAGCAAGTAGCAAGGCCGCCATTCTTAGTTAGGAATGAGGCGGCCTTGCAGTCGAGGAATTAAGTTGATTGACTAAAACGTTATCCCGGCCTGCACCTGAAAAGCACGCGGTGTTACGAAGTGGGTGCCGCTGAAAGTCGAGAGAAAATTGTACAGGGCTACCTTGTTCGTTAGGTTAATCACAGAAAAACGAAGTGTCACTTTTTTGCGGTCGGTTCCGAAAAGGTTGTCCGTGCCGGCGCTCAAGTCAAACAAGTGACGAGGTGCGATGCGCGGAGGATTGGTGTCGTCGTTTTCTGTGCCGTCCGCCGGAATGCGCAGTCTTAATGCTCCACGATTGGGATCAGCACAAGCGAGGATTGGTGATATTGGTGTGGCAAAGGTGCTACCACAAAACAGGCCAATCTGTGCCTGCTCGTCACCGCTCAAATCAAGGGCCGAAGCATAGTCAGGAACCGAGCCGGCCACTAGTCCGCTGTCATACCGCCAAGTGAAAGCGACGTAGGGCGCCACTCGCTTCCATTGCTCGAACTGATACTGGACCTGAGTGGTTTGTTGAAAATTCTGATCGTGATCGATGCGGAAGACACCGGCCGGCAGGTCTGAATTGAAGAAGAGGCCGCCGCTTTCCGGTGGGAAATAACGCGACCGCGTGTGGCCGGCGACCACGAAGGCCGTGAGACCTTTGTAATTCGTCAGGTTGAGACGCGCGCTTACTCCGTCAAGTTTCGATTTTTGCCAGGAGATGGGGAACACCACCGAGGTGTTAAAGAGCACGTTGAAGTCGTAACCATTCTGAGTGCGCTTGTAATAGTAGTCGAGGTCAAACAACAGATGACGTCCCAGCGATTGTTGAATACCCGCGTTGAACTGATGGCGCCTTCCAGGAGCCAGCGGGACGTTGCTGGTGTCGCCGAGTATACCGTTCGCTAAACCGCCCGCGCCGGTCTCACTGGAGAGAATCAAGTTTTCGTTATAAGGCGTCTCGAAATTGCGCGTATAGGAACCGCGAACGACAGTGTTAGTTCGCTTTACGAGATAAGAAACGCCAAGGCGCGGTTGCACCAGGTTGGCTTTCGTGATGCCGTTGTAATTGTCAAAGCGGACGCCCAGCATGACCGTCGCGTTTCCCAGCGTCAAACTGTCTTCAGCATAAAATGCCTGCTGCTTGATGGTTTTATTGCCGTGGAATTTGAAGGTGCTGCCACCACGCGTGAGATCGAACGGCAAGAGGCCGGGTAAAAAGTCCGGGCTGGCAGGGTCGTTAAAGTCCGGATCGGTGATCCCGAAATTAAATCCTTCAGTCAGACGAGTGTTATAAATCTGGCCCCCAAACTTCGCGTTATGTTTTCCTTTGACATAAGACAGATCAGTTTTGACGCCGTAATTATTTAGTCTGCGTGACTCGCCGAAAGTGAGCGGCTGATCCGAAAAGGGATCAGGACTGGGGAAATACTTAACCGTATCAACGCGGTAATAAGGAGTGACCGAGAGCACCGTCGACGAGTTGAAAATATGCACGAATGATGGCGCAGCATTGATTGTGTGCACGAGCTGGCGCTGAGCTTGTCCCAAGGCCTGTTGATCGAATTGATTTGGCGTTTGGAAGTTGTTGCGCGCCAGGAACACATTCAAGTGAAAAGCGTTCTTTGAACTGGGGTTGTAATCGATGCGGTCGAAGAGATTCACTGCTGTACCGAGGTCATGTAGCACGGTGAATTCCGGCGCATCCACAAAGCGCCGCGAGCGCTCGAAGTTGAAAGCCATGAAGTTCCCGGCCTTCTTATTGCCATAAGCGATGGCCGCGTCTTCATGCGTAGTGCCAAAAGTGCCGTAGGACGCGTTGATGCTGCCGGTGGGCTTGTTTTGATTCAGGCCGGAGCGAGTGATGGCGTTAACTACGAGGCTGGTCTTGTCGCCAAACTCGGGCGGCACTGCACCGGTGATGACTTCAATAGATTGAATCGCATTGACCGGAATCTGCGTTGAGAAGATCTTGCTTTGCTGATCTGAGATCGGCTGACCATCGAGCGAAATATTGGATTCAAAGTGATCGCCTAATGGATGAAATCCTCCATTGGAATCAGCGGCGACGCCTCCTGCCGACAATGTAATGACCGTGCTTAAGCCACTGCCTGGATCTCCGGCGGGCAACTTGTCGATCATGCTCTTGTCAACATCCACGTGAGCAGACGGGTCGTTCTCAATTAACGCTCCGGCATTCGATGAGATCGTAACGGTGGCGGTCGCGGAGCTGACAGTGAGCGGCACCTTGACGCTGATCGGCACTGATGACCTGACTTCCAGGCGCTGACTTGCCGGTGCGAATCCGGTGGCCGAAACTGATAGCTCATACGGGTTAGGCGGAACGTTATCAAAACCAAAGGTGCCATCTGATCCGGTGTTTGCAACGCGCTTGTATCCGGTAATCGAGTTGGCAATAGTGACTGTAGCATTTGGCACTGCCGCATTGTTCGGATCGACAACCACGCCGGTCACGGTGCCGGCGCTCAAACCCTGCCCGAAAGCCTTGACGGCTGAAATCGAAATTACTAAACCGAGAATTAGAATTGCGAATGCGATCGTAAGAGTATTTCTCTGAGCCTTAATCATGTTGCCTCCTATTCGAAATGCAAACCAGACGAAGTTCTCGCGATGAAATGGAATCACGAAAAGAAACGTCGCTGGCCTTTGGAGAACGCGCCACGCTTAAAATCAGCGAAAGCGCGCAGGAACGGCGTTTTGGCTTAGAGATTGATTGGTGGAGCGCGACCGCGCTGACTCTTTGAGAAATCAGCACGATGCAGGGTTAGATCGGGATTGAATGCAAGTGAATGTGTTTCGGCGGACGCCGAGGCCAGTGCGTGGCCAAGCAGCGTATTCGAGAGATTCTGGTGAAGCTGACAAATCAGACACTCGGCGGAGGATCTTGATCTCGAAGAGGTACTGCTTGGGTCGCTTGTCCGAACGGACTCATTTTTGTCGAAAGCCGAGTTGGGAACTGGAACCTGTGTGAGCGAGGATTGAGTTCGTAATCCGTGGGTGTGAGTGAACTCCGCGGTCGCGCCCCATGCTATTGAGGCTAGCAGGAGCGCCGCGAGCAGCCGTACTCGCTTCACAGGCTTATGCGCAACCAGTTGA
>Ga0207646_10006432_pt1 | contig 12129 bp, 15 predicted proteins | sample KBSK5502metaG_FD_184343 | JGI IMG/M metagenome (GOLD analysis project Ga0207646, IMG submission 184343) | Corn, switchgrass and miscanthus rhizosphere microbial communities from Kellogg Biological Station, Michigan, USA - KBS K5-50-2 metaG... | ecosystem: Host-associated > Plants > Roots >...
TGGATGATCGCGGCGAAGAACAATAATCCCGTTGTTAAGCCTCTCAATCCCTTCGCGTCCCATTTGGTCTGCGGCATCTTTCTAGGACTCCTAGTCTCTCTTGCGTAAGATCAGTCGGGTCTTCAGTGGCATCAGTTGGGTGGGGCTTCGAGCGCTAAACTCATATTCTACTGTGCGTTCACAACAAGTTGATGAAATGACTGCACCTCTGAACCCGCCACTGTGTCCTGATTGCAATTCGAGACTCGTTGGCCACTATGGCACCAGAGGATGGGCATGCGATCGCTGCGGCTACTCCACCGAACCAGCAGGCAACTCCTTAGAACTCCACGGACACCCAAGCGGTCTTTGGTATCTTCCTCCAGTCTTCCTCTGGATCATAGGTGGTCTCATCTCTTACGTTGCCCTCCAAGACAGGGACCGTTCGATGGCTAACAGGGCCCTTTTCGTAGGATTCATGTTCACATTGGCAGGAACTCTCTTTCTGGCGGTCGTATCGACATCCCTCCGATGAAGGCCACCTTTAGTTCCTTCGAGAGTCGCGTTGACGTTTGCACGGTCCATTGAATCGCACTCAGTGGCCCCAATTGGGTGGCGGTTGGAGTTTTCCAGTCTGTAGGACCCAGTAGTCGTGTAGTTCCTTGCAGAGCCCGTTCTTTGCGAAGCGCAGCATTAGGCAGCCGGCGAGGGTTACATCTTCTACCTTCTCTTTCATCGTGGTCCAGTATTCAACAGCAGCTTTGGAGCCTTCCACGACTGGCTTTCCAAAACGAACTTCATACATCTGTCCAACATCTAACGCCCCGAGAGTATAATCCAGGATGCTCTTCCGGCCTTGATTCATAGGCCGGAACGGGTGTGAGTGGTAGGCGGCGTCTTCGGTGAAGAGCGAAGCAATAGCTTTCGCATCTTTCTTCAGCCACGCTTTAGTATAGCTGCGAATCCACCTGTTAACAACCAGCCTAGAACTAGCCATCTCAGACTATCCCTCATTGGTGAAGATCAAAATATCACTTACGCATGAAATCGCCGGTAAATCCTCGGAAAGTAGATGGCGTCGGATGCTCCTATGGTTCCAAAATAAGTTGCTAATCACGGTGAACTGTAAAGTTAGACACAGGCCGCCGCTTCTCTTCTAACTTGAAGGATACCTTCGACTGAGCGACTATGACGAAGTATCTATGAGGCTGGAGGACATTTCCGCTCTAGCTGCTTACTTTTCCAGGGCGGGCCGCTGGGTTCGGCGCCAGAGCAGTTATTCTGGCAACCTTACCGTCTACCATGATCGCTTTCACTTCTTCCCCCACAGTATCAAGGTCAACTGTCACGTCATCGGCCAGTTTGACAGTGGCAATGGCAGGTTCACCGGTCTCCTCGTCGTCCAGTAGTATCTCCATCTTCTTCTTGGTAATACGGATAAGCTTCCCCTGGATGAAAGAAGCTTCTTTGAAATCCACCAGCGCTACGCTACCTTCCTTGGACCTGATTGGACCTAAAATAGCCCGGTTCTCGCCGATAATAGTCGAGTTCAACCCGGCCGCCCCCGCCAGGGTGACAAGCAAAAAGGGCTACTAGATAGTTCTGGGCTAGCGTTTCCCGATTCTACCTGCTGTAAGCGGTCTTTTCCGCAGACTATATTCCAAGCCGCTCTTGGTCTGAAATCAGTCACGGCTATCGTCTTCTGCGTTGAGATCGAAGAGCCCGCTTGGTGCTCCTCTTCGCCTTTGGGACGGAATCGGCCCCGTGGATCCACGCCGCCTTGACCAATTCTCTGAGGGCTGGATTCTTACCTTCTTCTAACGTCCTGATCTTGATGTGGCGTGCTCGCTTGCCGCTGCCTTCGAGCAGGTGACGCTGGTCGTCGAGCTTCGCGCCGAACAAGAATCCGATTGTGACATACTTCTCCATCGGTGAAATGTAGCAGATACGGCCAAGTGGAGAATCGCTAAGGGAGTAGTTGATGGCGTCATAGTAGAGAAACTCGTGCGCTCCAGGCATCGCGCTTCTTGCCATCTTGCGCAGATCTTCGCTTATCTTCCGTATTTCCTCAGGGTAGCTGGAAAGGAACTCTTTTACAACGTCGGCCAAAACGGGTCAAGTCCTAACTGGTAAGCACCTTAGGCCGTACGCAGAGGTTTTTCTCTATTCTGTCCTTGTTTCTGGCTGGATGTCCCTCTTTATGGGGGGCTTTGTCCGCTGAAGCATCAGAACCGAGAATACACACAAGAAAAAGCAAATTCCTAACCCTGTGAACACGTAGATCCACGCGTCCCACAGCCCTCTTGCTCCGATGATTGGGAAATAGTAGACACCGTTGGTGCCGTAGAATTGGGCGATTCCATAGAGTTCGTCTGCAGTGACAGAGAGTGCCCCAAACCCGTAACACGCGATTCCGAACAGTATCAGCCATTTTGCTTCAGCCATCATGATTTCTCAGCAACTGTCAGAAGAGGTACATCCGTGTTCTAATCAAGATGACGCGTTCGTCTCTTGGAGGGGGATCGCTAGAAACCAACGTGGCTTGCGAAGGATTGAAATCTAGAGATTCAGGTTCCTTTCCAGCAAGTTTTTTTGTTCTTGTCGTACCAGGAGTTGACGTACTCGCCGCCGCTGATCCGGTTGCAGACGAATTTCGCGTCGCAATAGTCGCAGAGTTCAAGGTTTCCTATGACCCATCCAGTTCCTGGGTTCATGTCGGTCTTCAATTCGACCATCTCCTCCGACAGTCCCTGTGTCAGTGTGTCCAGAGGATTGTTGGTGCACTGATTGCAGCCTTTGGTACACGGGTAGGGTTCGACTGTGTAGAATGGTCCGTTGGACCCGTTCACAGTATTGTGATAGTCGCAGAAGAGTGCACATGATGCCTCTATGGGTGAGAGAGATGCTGTGACTCCAGGTGGCAGGAATATGTTGTACGCACCTTTCGTCCCTAGGTTGGGAACAGTACCTGACGCTATCCAGCTAGCAAGAGTCTGTTTGATTTGCCCATCAGATATTTTCGTGGATGGAGCCGTCTTGATCGTGATAAGAGAGTTGACGTTTCCAATTCCAACATTGTACTGTGATAGTCCTCCAGAATAGGTCTTGTCGGACTCTATGTCTCTGATAGCCTTCTCAATACTCTGCACCCAAGCAGACGCTGCAGAACTTGCAAAATAGGGACCCCAGTATATACTCTGCCAGGCATAGCCGTTCTTCCAGAGTGGGCCGCCACCATATTTCACACTGGCAGACCTAGCTCGGAGCTGATTCCGATGGCGACAAGGGATAGCATAGTGCCAGATTCCCGATTCTTGACCGGCAGTCGCCCTTACACCGATATGTTCGAACCCGGAGATTGACCTACCACACACATTGCAGTTCGTAATATTGCTGCACGATTCACACCTATCTTTCAGGCCCGTGTTTGAAAAATCGCTGAATAGACCTGAATCCTTCCCTTGGACCTTTGACATGTCGTGTTCCACGCCCACCACGTTTCTCTCAATCTAAATCATGATGTTCCTCATTATCCGGCTCTAGGGTAGCGTAATCTGCTGTAATCGGGGAGAATTTTTCTTAACTATTCTTTCTCTTACTATTTCTAGTGAAGGGGAGATTCTGGACCTGACGTGCTCCGCCCTTCACAGCGAGAAATTCACTCAGGCATGTACTTGGGAAAAAGTCAGTGTCTATTCAGGATTCTGTGGAGTTGGCTTCCTTGAGAGCAAGTTCCACGTTGCGCCTATTGTTGAAAGTAGGGGTGCAAGGAGAATAAATGTGATTAGGACGCCCTAGACGTAGGCGGTGCCAGAAAGGACCCGGGTGGCAATCAGGATCAATACAACCCAGGCTGCTGTTGCCGCAACGAGAACTAGTGCGGAACCTTGAACGTATCTAGATTGATTCGAGTAGAACACCGCAGCCCCTGCCAGAATTGCGAACCCAGCGAGCATTTGGATCCAACTATAGATGGACAGCTCCAAGTCTGCAAGAGGTATGAATCTCGCTCCGTTGATGATCATCAAGACTGCCCCACTCGAGGCTGTCGAGAACCCCCATCTCAACTTGAGATGTTTTTCTTCAAACCGGCTTTTGCCTAAGGCGATGCTCTGCCATTCTTTCAAAGGCATAGAGACCACCTGTCCTTGTGAAACAGAGACAGGCTGATATTTCGGCGGTGGAGGCCGTCCGTACATAGCGGTTGATGTAACCTCCTGAGCATGCTTGAAAAACTCGAGATGGTTCATTGGAGCGACGCCAGGGTGGTAATTGCAAACGAACATTTCCTCGCCCTGAACATGAGGTATTCCTCCATGGACCCCCGCTAGATGGGCGACTAGGATGCGCTCTTCTCCTTGATTATAGCCGCATATAGGACAAACAGCGCTCAACGCTTCGGCTAACCAACATTTTTCATCATTCCGAATGGATAAGCCTGGCTATGTTCTTGAAAATAAGGTGTGTTTCGGACCTTGGGCGAGGCGTGAGTAATTCTTCGACCTAGGCTAGTTCAAGCATGCGTTGGATGGCTAGCCGTGCCTTTCCAGCTGTCTCATCCGGGACCCTAACCTCGTGGACCATGTTTCTCAGCGAGTTAGCCACTTTCTCCAAGGTTATCGTCTTCATGTACTGGCAGACAGCATCCTCCTTCACTGGGAGAAACGTCTTTTCCGGGTTCTCCTTCCGCATACGATGGAGAATGCCAGTTTCCGTTGCCACCAAAAACTTGTCCGCGTTCGACTCACTTGCACGCCGAACCATACCTTCTGTCGAAGCAACGTGAATCATGGGCATATTGAGATCGCCCTTCTCGGCAAAATACAGAAACTGCGTAACGCACCCGCACTCTGGGTGGATCAAGAACTCCGCGTCAGAATTCTCCGCCAGCTTCCTGTTAACAACATCTGGCGTTATCCCAGCGTGAACATGGCACTCCCCCGGCCATATCTCCATCTCGCGTCCCGTCCTCTCCTTCACAAATGCCCCCAAGAAAAGATCCGGAAGAAACAGAATTTCTCGATCTTTGGGAATGCTATTCACAACCTTGACCGCGTTCCCGGAAGTGCAGACGTAGTCGCTTTCAGCCTTCACCTCCGCAGTCGTGTTGATGTACGATACAACCGCAGCTCCTGGATGTTCTTTCTTCCAAGCACGCAACTTTTCCCCATCAATCGTCGCCGCCAAAGAACAACCAGCACCAAGATCCGGCAACAGAACCTTTTTGTTCGGAGAAATTATCGAGGCTGTCTCCGCCATGAAATGAACCCCACAAAAAACAATCACGTCCGCAGGCGTTCTAGCTGCGGCTTGCGAGAGGCCTAGCGAGTCGCCTACAAAATCCGCGATATCCTGGACCTCTGGAACCTGATAATTGTGTGCCAAAATGACTGCGTTTCTCTCCTTCTTCAGCCGCAGAATCTCCGCTGGCAGCTCTCCATGTCCATTGAACTGGAGCATCTGGGCCATAGGAAAACACACTAGAACTGGCAAATTCCCGTGTTAAACATTGCTCCCGAGAGGGAGCCGAAGGCAGAGGGATGCTTGCTAGGCTATTTCTTGCTTGCGACTCTCAGCGTCAACTTTACCGGCTCTTTCGAGTTCGCGTTTTGCCTGACCCAGAGACTTAGCCAGCTCGGGGAGCTTCTGAGGGCCCCAGATCAGCAAGATGGTAACAACCGCCCCAATCATGACGACTTCCCAAGCATCAATCAATGGTCATCAGGACTAGCACATCATCCGGTACCATATGCTTTCTAGGTCAATAGTCTCGAAAGAGAATGATGTGATCTAGCTAGTCAGTAGAAGCGAAGGGGGATCATAGCCCATTACGCGGTTACTTCTTCGGAACTGGGCAGATCAGCTGTTCTTTTTACGTGGATTAAGGTGAACCATTTGGGTTTCTACATCATCGGGGATTGGAGTCTTGCGATTGTGGAGGAGACTTTGTCAACGTACTCTTTCAGCCTTGAGAGCATGATTGCTGCTGTAATGACGCCGATTACTTTGTGGTCCTTCAAGACTAGAACTCTTCGGATCCCTTTGTGAGCCATCAGCTCCGCGACCTGGTCAAGTCCGACGTTCGCGTCCACGGAGACGAGATCACTTGTCATAATGTCTCCGAGCTTCACATGTGAAGGGTCTCTTCCCTCGGCCACAATTTTGGACAGATAGTCCCATTCGGTAACTATTCCTTCCGGGCTGCCAGTGGGGGACGCGATGATCGCGTATCCATGTCTCTTCGCTTTCATCTGCCGAGCCCCTTCCAGTGCGGTTGTGTCTCGTGAAAGAGAGAGAAATTCCTTCTCCACAACGTCCTTCGCGACGAGAACCATGGTTAGATACTCGTTTGTCGCGAATAATTAATTGTTGACAAATCCCTAATCCACCGGTTCCGCGGTTGCGCCTTTCGATTCAGGAACTCCCGCGAACTTCTGACCTCGTAGTGCCGATGGGACAACTGCAACGAGGCTCATGATTCCCATGATTAGGAATATCGTGTGCATAGGACCAATGAAGAGGGGAATGTTGTTTGACGCGTTTGAGCCGGTGGGGGTTTCGCCGGCAAAGACTGTTTGTAGAAGGCTGTATGGAATGCTTGTCGCTAACACAACGAACGCTATTGAAAGGCTGAGAAGAGCACCGGTTGTTACAAGCGTCGCCGATATGCCTGAAGCGACCCCCCTCCTGGTCACTGGTGTCGCGTTCATGATCGAACTGATGTTAGGGGCAACGAACATCCCACCGCCGATCCCACTGACGACCATGAGAAGCGCAAGAGTCGGATAGGATGCATCCCCTGGGACTATCGCGAACCCGAATAGAGCCGCGGCCGATATCAACAGACCCCCCGTGGTGAAACCTCGGGCCCCATACCTGTCAGAGAGGTAACCGCTCAAAGGCCCTACGGTAACGAAGGCTACGGCGAACGGTATCAGATTAATGCCGGCGGTCAACGCATCCTCGATCAGGGCTCCTTGGAAGAAGATAGTCAGGACTAGGGATATCCCACTCCTTGAGATAGAAGCGAGGAAGTTGCTTAGGATTCCGGCAGTGAATGGCCTGATCTTGAACAGCTTCAAGTCCATCAGTGGAGTCGTGGTCTTCAGCTCCACATAACCAAACGCAGCTAGTGAGATCAAGCCCGTGATCATCAGTCCCGTATCAAGGAGAGTGTATCCTGACAAGGCTCCGAGGGTCAGCCCAATGAGGAAGACGGACAATCCTCCTGCGAACAGCAGGTTCCCCGGCAGATCTATCCTCTCATGCTTGACAGTTCCGAGTTCCCGGAGTTTCCGGTAAGCCCAGAACGTCGCGAATGCTCCTATTGGCAGGTTTATCCAGAATATGGACTGCCAGCCTAGCGCCACTGTCAGGACTCCACCTAGTATGAGGCCGATTACGGATCCGCTGATACCTGCTACAAGGTTGACCCCGATCGCCCGTCCCCGCTCGTTGGGAGGAAACGCGTCTGTCAAAATGGCCGCGTTGTTGGCCCAGATGAGCGCAGCGCCAACTCCTTGGACGAGACGGAAGAAAACCAGCATCGTCCCTGTGGTGGCGAGGCTGCAGAGCCCTGAGCCGATTGTGAAGATTAGGAAGCCGAGGTTGTAGAGACGCACTTTTCCATACATGTCGGCGAGTCGGCCGAACAAGAGTAGCAGGACAGCGGTCATGAGAATGTAGCCCATCAGGACCCAGAGGGCTTCGAAGGCGGAGGCATGCAATGTTCGAGTAATCGTTGGTAGCGCGATGAGTACGATGTTCCCATCAAGCTGGGACATGAACGCGCCAATGGTGGTGTTCGTCAGTACAGTGTACTTGTATTCCATCTCACAGCGCCGCTTTTCTGGATAAGTGAAATGGTTCGCTGTTGGAAATCCCGTATAAGGTCTATTTCCATGGTCTCTTGCGAGATGAAGGCATAGAACGACGCCCGTCACAGTTCTCGTGACTGAAACGATTTATCCCGGTGATGTCGCGCCCCTCTCGTTGTTCCATGGGCCTAAGGGAGCTTCTCATACCCCGAGAGAAAATCTTCTTTCAGCTTCTCGAGGAAGAATCGAAAAATGTCCTAGCTGGGGCCGTAGCTTTCAGCGAGTTGATCCAGAACTTCGACCATCTGGCGGACAAAAGGGACAAGATGAAGAACATTGAACATCACGGAGACGAAATTGTTCATTCAATCTATGATCGTCTTGTGAAGACTTTCATCACTCCCATCGATAGAGAAGACATTAGCAAGCTCGCTTCTCTCTACGACGATGTCTTGGATTACATCTACGCCGCTGTTAACCGTCTTTTTCTCTATGAGGTCGATTCGCCAACGGAGCCGATGAGACGGTTCGCCGACTTGGTCTTGAAGTCGGTCAGGGAAATCGATTTCGCCTTCGCTAGCATTCAGAAAATCAAGGCCTCTGAGATTGAAACTCGATGTACTGAGGTCGATACCTTGGAGAACGAGGCGGATGTTGTTCTGAACGAGTCAGTCGCCTCTCTTTTCAAGACGACCGATGCGATCGCGATTATCAAGTTCAAGGAGATTTACGAACTGATGGAGACGATTACTGACAAGTGCGAGGATGTTGTCCAGGTGATCAGGGACATCATCCTGGAGTATTCCTAGCCTAAGAAAAGGGTCTCATAGTGTCCACGGCAGTACCATTCGAGATAGTTGTCCTAGTGGTTGTTGTTGCCCTAGGGTTTGACTTCATGAACGGGTTTCACGATGCGGCGAATTCCGTTGCGACCGTAGTTTCCACAAGGGTTCTGACTCCTCGCGTCGCTGTACTCTGGGCGGCGTTTTTCAATTTCGTCGCAGCCTTCGTCTTCGGAGTCAACGTCGCCTCTACCATCGGTAAAGGAACCATAGACCCAAAGATTGTCACCGCGTGGCTGCTACTTGCGGTTCTAACCGGCGCCATCTCCTGGGACATCATAACATGGTGGTTTGGATTGCCTACGAGTTCGTCTCACGCCCTGGTGGGCGGCCTCATTGGCGCAGGCGTCGTAAAGGCTGCCTTAAGTGGCGTAAAGGAATGGTGGAGTGTAGTCCAGGTCGCTGGCGTCAGCAAGATAGCATACTTCATAGTCTTGTCTCCCGTGATCGGCTTCTTCGCCGCCATTGGCTTAGTCCTGCTGACGGTGCGAATTGCTATGCGATATTCTCGTTCCACGTCCGACCATGCGTTCCGACGGCTCCAACTTGTATCCGCGGCGCTTTACAGTCTGGGGCACGGGACGAATGATGCGCAGAAGACAATGGGAATTATAGCAGCCCTCCTCTTCGCGCAGGGATTGTTGGGCTTAACATTCTACGTCCCATTCTACGTCATTCTATTGGCCGGCACAGCGATGGGTTTTGGAACCTACTTCGGCGGATGGAGGATCGTTCGCACAATGGGTATGAAGATCACAAAGCTGCACCCGTTCGGAGGGTTCAGCGCTGAAACCGCGGCAGCCGCAACACTTTTCGCCACCGCGTCCCTTGGAATCCCCGTGAGCACAACTCACACCATAGCCGGGGCGATCATGGGTGTCGGTTCGACGCGCAGACTCTCAGCCGTGAGATGGGGAGTGGCCCGTAGAATAGTCTACGCGTGGGTCCTCACAATTCCCGCCGCGGCCGCTATAGCCGGCCTATCATACTATATTCTGACACTCGCAGGCCTCAGCTAGGCAAAATAATAGCGGCTTCCCTGAGGCTTCCACCTCCGGGCTAGCTACGACCTGCTCGTTTCGGGACATAGTCACCCTAGATTTGTCCTCTGAGAGAGTCTCGTATCGTTCCATCTTTCCATAACTGCTCTACTTGCGTTGCTCTACATGCCTTGCAGACGATAGTGACCCATCCGCCAGCCGAGCCAGGGTGATTGCTAACTTCGTGTTCCATGACCTTGTTGCAAGTCCAGCACCACATGACCTCTTTGACTATCACCAGCCGCATGAGAGAGGGAAATGAGTGGGAGCGATTAAGGAAGAGATGGCAGAAAATGTAAAGAACTGTCAGCGAAAACAAGAGACTAGTCGAATGTCAATTCCAATTCACGAGATGTCACGTTGGTAGAACTGAGTCCTATCATCTTTTTCGTCGAACACTTCGAGGAATGCCTGAGCTTCTACCAGAACGTATTCGATCTGAAGCTTGTTAGAAATTGGCGAGGACCAGAGGCTCCTCCTTGGGCCGAGTTCCAGGTGGGCAACATTCGACTTGCCTTACACGGCGGCTACAACGGGCTTCGTCACAAGCAGGGCAAGCCAGTCGCGATTCACTTTGAGGTTGAGGACATCCAACAGGCAGTCAAAAGAGTGGAGAAGTTTGGTGGTTCAGTGAAGCGTCCTCAGAAGAAGGTCGATTATCGTCCCGAAGAACTCATGGTTGCATACACAGCTACTTTTGCTGACCCAGATGAAAATGAATTTGAGATTCTGCAGGTTCTTGAGAGATTCGATAGATGGAAGAATACGACATAGGCAGGTTGGAAGAGGGAGGGGTAGAATAAGAATAATAGCCGAACCGGCACCCAAATCGTAGTCTACGAGGTGAGTTTTGGAATGGGTGTTGAAGAAAACCTGCGACTTATGCAAACACTAGACAACGCTTGGAATGCTAAAGATTGGGATACCTTCATGAAACGTCACTCTGAGAGTGTTGCAGTGTACTGGCCGGGCCAGCCCGAGCCAACAAGGGGACGTCATGCGCACCATAATGAATCTGTTGAATTCTTCAAGGCATTTGACAATCATCTCGATAACAATCCGTACAAGATTCTCTTCGGCTATGGCGACTATACGTGTTCAGTGGCCAGATGGACAGGCAAGAACATAGGGGCGTTCATGGGTCCGGATGGTCGCATGATCCCTGCCACGAACAAGAAATTCGAGCTTGAATTCTGCACGGTTGCACACTGGAAGAACAACGAGATTGTCGAGGAGAAACTCTTCTACGACTTGGTAGGACTCTTGAAACAGCTCGGCGTGACTCTAACAACAAAGACCCAAACAGAGACGGTGCCGGCAGTCTGATGGAGCACGGTTTGGCTTCATTGGCCCCCGCACGCTCCATTCCCTATTTTCTAGAAAGTCACTTTTTGGTCTGATTCAAAGCTTCAACCAGGGCCTTGGCGACGGCATCTCCGTCGTGTCTGACACCGTTGACGTAGAATGTTGGGGTCCCGTTGACACCGCTCCTCACTCCACCCATGAAGTCATCTTTGATTTTTTTCTGATACACGTGCTGAGCTAGCTCGCGTTCAAGCCTTTGAGTGTCAAGACCTAGCTTCTTTGCAAAGCCACCGGCAACGCTATGATCGCCAAGCGTGGCTTGGTGTTCGTATAGAAAGTCGTGCATGGGCCAAAACTTTCCCTGGGCAGAGGCGGCTTCTGCTGTCTCGGCGGCGTTCATGGCGTGCTCGTGCATGTTTGTCAGTGGAAAGTTGCGGAACACAAACCGTAATTCGGATCCGAGTTCCTTCTGGACCGTTTTCACTTCGGGATATGCAGCGCCACAATAGGGACACTGATAATCACCATACTCGACCAGCGTAAGAGTGGCATTCACGGGTCCTTCTATGTGGTCGCGCTCAGGGGTTACCGGAATTTCCAGCCTCGGGGCCTGATACTTTTCGGTGGTTTCCCTGCTTGTTGGCTCCAGCAGGGTCTTGCCCGTAGTTTTCTTTCGTGCAACCGTTGCTGTTCCTGACGTTTTCAAGCTCAGCTCTTCATTGCCGTTTGGGCCTTATTCAGATTCTCCAGAGCTGACAGGATGCCATCCGCTCCAGGATTGATCCCGTCAGGCGAGAGATGGCTCCATCGGATGATCCCCTTATCGTCGATAACGAAGAGCGCCCTGGCAGACTCACCGATCTTCTCCTTGTAAGCGCCATATTTCTTGGATATTGATCCCTTGGGCTCGAAGTCTGCTAGGACAGGGAAGTTGAGTTTCCGGTCCTTAGCGAAGGCAAGGTGGGACCAGATATTGTCGACTGAGATAGCGAGGAGTTCTGCGTTGAACTTTTTGAACTCTGGCATCACCATAGCGTACAATGATAACTGGTCGGTGCATACAGGGCTCCAGTCTGCAGGGTAGAAAGCGAGAATCACAGGTTGTCCTCGGAAATCGTTCAGGGATACCTTCTGGTCTGGTGTACT
>Ga0207646_10006433_pt1 | contig 12128 bp, 13 predicted proteins | sample KBSK5502metaG_FD_184343 | JGI IMG/M metagenome (GOLD analysis project Ga0207646, IMG submission 184343) | Corn, switchgrass and miscanthus rhizosphere microbial communities from Kellogg Biological Station, Michigan, USA - KBS K5-50-2 metaG... | ecosystem: Host-associated > Plants > Roots >...
AGCAGGCGCAGTCGAACATCCGCAACGCCCTGACGACGGAGAAGACCTACTACGTCGACAACCAGGCGTACACGGCGACGGCGGCGAACCTGAGCGCGATCGAGACGAGCTTGGACTTCTCCCAGGCGAACGCCGCCACACGTGGCGTGCTGCCGACTTTGGTGAAGGTAGGGACGGACACCGCTGGTGGTGTCTGCCTCGAGAGCGACAGCAAGTCGGGCTCGAAGTTCTACCTCGTCGACATCACTGCTGGGACGCAGGCCGGTACGTGGTACGCAAAGAACGCCACCTGCCCGGCCGACGACTCGGCCGCCCCGACCGGCTTCTCGAAGGACGCAACGACAGGCTGGAAGTAATCCGGATCCCAATATCGGAGGCGGCGGCGATCCCGCCGCCTCCGTGCGTTCCCGTGAGAAGCATAAGCGCAGGTGAAGGGCGTCAAGAGCAGGGTGAAAAACACCGATACCTAGACAAGGGAGCCGGCCGATCGAGGTGCGGAACAGGGTGGTCAGAACAACGCTTCATCGCGCGCGCGCGCAGCTCCGTGAGGAGGATGGATTCACCATCACGGAGCTCATGGTCGCGCTCACGATCTTGTCCGTCGCCTTCTTCGCTCTCGCGGGTTCAGCATCGATCGGTCTCCGCGTCGTCGCCGAAGGGCGCCAGCGCGAAGCGGCCACGGAGATCGCGAACGGGCGGCTCGAGCACTTGCGAGACATCCCTTACACGGATCTGGCGTTGAACACCGTCCCGGCTCATGCGACGGACACGACGAATCCCGACTACTACGTGAGCAACGACGGCACGCAGTTCAATCCCGGAACCGGTGCGAACGAAGACCTCGATCTCGACGCGACGAACGGTCAGGTGCCGCACATCGAGTCGCCGGTGACCGTCGGGCCCATCGTTTACAGCGTGTACCAGTACGTGACGTGGGTTGACGACCCCGTCGGTGGGTCGACGACACACGATTACAAGCGGGTCACCGTGATTGCCTTTTACAACACGCCCGTGAATACAGGGCGCCCTCGGAGCGTCACCGTATCGGCGTTCTTCACTCCGGCGGGCATCGTTATCAACGGCACGAGCTCGGGCGCGACGGTTGGCACCTCGCCGTCGGCGACTCCGACGCCAACGCCGACACCGACACCCACGGGCCCATGCGCAGGAGACACGACCGCGCCAACCGGAGATTTCTCAGTCCTATCGGGGGCGGGCGCGGTCGCCGGGTACACCGCGAGCACGTCGGTGACGCTGAAGCCAGCGCCTGTCGACTCGTGCACGCCGATCACCGAGAAGTTCTCCAACGATGGGTCGACCTACGGCTCCTCTGTCACGTACGACGCGACCAATCCAAGCGTCACGTGGTCGGTCCCATCCGGTGACGGAACGAAGAGCATCTGGGCCCAGTTCACGGACGGCGCGAGCAACACGAGCACGTTCGGTCCTCACAGCGTCATATTGGACACAACGCTTCCGACGCAACCGGGAACGCTCACCAGGACCATCGCTTGCTCGGGAGCCAACAGGACGGTCAACCTCACGTGGGGCGTTTCGTCGGACACGAACCTCCTCGGCTATCGCCTGTACAAGAGCACGAACGGGGGGTCGTGGGCGGCCATCACCACGACGTCCACGCTTACGACGAGCGACACGGACAAGAAGAGCCTCGACTCGGTCAGCTACCGAGTCGTCGGCTACGACAAGGCAGGAAATGAGAGCACACCATCCAATGTCATCTCTCTTTCGAAGAATCAGTGCTCGTGAGGAGGGGTTCACCCTCCTCGAACTCGTGGTCGTCACGACGCTGCTGATGATCGTCATCACCGCGATCCTGACGGGGTTCGAGGTCGTCCAAAAAGCGAGCGTGCGCGAGTCTTCTCGAAGCGAGGAAACCGACACCGTCCGACTCGCGATGGAGCAGATCACGAAAGAGGTCCGCCAAGCAACCGACGTGCGAGCAGGCTCGAGTGCGAGCTTCCTCGATATCGACACGTACTTGAACGGCAATGCGATCCACGTGTCCTATACGGCGAGTGGGACCACGCTGACGCGGACCGCGAACGGCGTCACCTTGACCTTGCTTCAGCGCCTTACCACGACGTCCCTGTTCAGCTACGACCCTTCGGTCACCGACCCCTCGGTCGTCACGATCACGCTGCAGACCAATCCGCAGTACTTCAAGACCGACTCGACCGTCATCACGTTGACGTCCGAGATCAAGCTCAGGAACGGAGGTTCTGACGCATGAACTGGCTCGTGCGCCGCACGAGGGGAGAGGAAGGCGTTGCGCTGATCATCGCCGTGGTGTTGATGGGCGTCGTCGCAACCCTGGGTGTGCTGATGCTGACCGTCGGCGTCCACACCGACCAGGCCAGTGCTCGCGGCCGTAATTGGGTCCAAGCGCTACATGTGGCGGAGTCCGGCGTGGATCAAGCCATGGCCAAGATCCAAACCGCCGCAGGCAACTACAGCGGCACGTTCACCGGCGCCACCGCACAGGGCTCGTACTCCGTGACGGTGAGCCGACAGACGCGCAACCAATACACGATCAACTCAGTCGGTTCGGTGGCCGCCGGCAAGCAAAGCTCTGCGACGCGCGCGCTCCAAGTCACGATGGCGCCGCCATCGGTCTTCAAGAACGCTTTGTTCTCGTACACGACGCTCGAGACCAAGAACAACGACGCCATCACGGGAGACGTCTGGGCCAACCAGAACGCGATCGTCGATGCCGGTACGACGGTGACCGGATCGGTGACGGCCGCAACCGGCTACATCGAAATCGACAACGGCTCCTCGATCGGCGGCAATGCATGGTCGGGAAGTTTCAATAACGCAAACGGATACGCGATCTACCTCCAGCAGAACGCCACCGTCGACGGCTGGGCGAAGGGTTCCGTGACGGCCCCGCCCGACCCGATCACCTGCGGAGGCGCGAACAGCGCGAACTACAAGGTGCGCGCGGACAACGGCGCGAACATCGGTGGAGACGTCACGACGTGGGGCTCGTTCACGGGTTCGGGCACGGCGGGCGGAACGGTATACAGCAACACCTGTACCGCGGCGCCGGCTGCGATCATCATGCCGGTGTTCACGTACTCGGCGAGTAACTACGACGCCTCGACGCTCCACCAGTTCGGCACGCCGACGACAAGCTCGGCAACAGCCGTGAGCGACTTCCAGAGCTACCTGTCGAGCCACAGCAACCAACTTGCGGGAACGTTCTACATCAACCAGTCATCGCCCGTTAATCAGAACACGTTGGTCGATCTGACCAATGCGGTCGTGACCGGGGATCTGACGATCATCACCAACACGCCGATCTTCACGAACGGGACGACCGACCAGACGACAAACGCCGTGGCCGTGCTGATCTCGACCTACAAGCCACCGACCGGAACCAGTTGCGACCTCAATCAAGACAAGAGTGAGTGCGCCGTCCACTTGAAGAACAACTTCGCTGTATCGGGCAACACTGCAGTGCTCGTGTACGCCCCGTTCGGTCCCGTCGCCGTAAAGAACAACGCCATCCAATACGGAGCGATCTACTCGGACAGCATCCAGATCAAGAACAACCAATCGCTCACCTATGACTCTCGCATCGAGCGAACGGTCGGCTTCGGAGACTCCACTCTCGAAGTCACCAGGTGGTTGGAAGTGAAGCCCTAACGGAAACGGTGGCTCCGCTGCGCTAGCCTCAGCTGACCCGACCCTGGAGGACGCGTGCTCGCAGCCGGTGTGATCCTGGCCGTTGTGATGGGGCTGGCGTTCGGCAGCTTCGCGAACGTCGTCGTTCACCGCGTCCCGCTGAAACAGTCGATCGTGCGACCCGCCTCGCGTTGTCCTTCGTGCGGCGTCGAGCTGCGTGCGCGCGACAACATCCCCGTCGTGTCGTGGCTGTTCCTCAAAGGGAAGTGCCGGAACTGCGGCGCGCGCATCTCGCCGCGGTACCCGGCGATCGAGATCCTGACCGCGGTTCTATTTGGCCTTGCGGCCTGGCGCATCCGGCCGTCGAGCGACCTGATCGCGTACCTGCCGCTGCTGTGGGTCCTCGTGGTGCTGTCTTTCATCGACCTGGAGCACAAGCTGCTCCCGAATCGGATCGTCGTTCCGTCGTTCGTCGCCGGCGTCGCGCTGCTGGGGATCGCCGCCGCTCTGGGGCCGGGGCTCGGGGCATGGGTGCGCGCGCTCTTGGGAGCAGCCGCCGGCTTCGGCGCCTTCTTCGTGCTCGCGCTCATCTCGCCTCGGGGGATGGGGATGGGAGACGTGAAGCTTTCCGCCGTCCTCGGCCTGGCGCTCGGGTATATGGGGTGGCCGAGGCTGCTCGTCGGATTCTTCTTCAGCTTTCTGGCCGGCGCGGTCGGGGGGATCGCCTTGATCGCCGCGCGCCGGGCGGGCATGAAGAGCGAGGTCCCCTTCGGGCCCTACCTGGCCTTGGGCACCATCGTGTCCGTCCTGTTCGGCGGGCCCATCGTGCGCGCCTGGCTCCACCAATAGCCGCCTCACCAGCCGAAACGCGCTAGCCGCTTCAGAAGGCACGAGCAGCAGCCGATGCCTGTTGGGGGCTATTGACCGGAAGATGTAACTCGAGTTAACTGCCGCTACCATTGTTACGGATGTTGATGATGTTAAAGTTGATCCGCAGGGTGCGGGTGAAGGCCGCCGGCGACGGCGATCAGGGGGAGGAGTCATGGCGAAGAAAGCCCCGTACGTCGGGGACCGCCTGCTCACGGTCATGGAGGTCGCTGCGCTGATGCGGGTCTCCAACATGACTGTGTACCGGCTCATCAAGAGCGGCAACCTCGCCGCCATCCGGGTCGGCAAGAACTATCGGATCCGCGAAAGCGACGTCGACACCTACCTCACGGACAGAGCGGTCCGTATCACGAACGCCTGAACGAGGCCTCGCGGTGGCTAAAACAACCATCGGTCTCGACATCGGCACAAGCGCCGTGCGCGCCGCTGAGATCCGCGGCGCAGATCCCGGCGTGCTCGTTCGCTTCGCACAACTGTCGTTGCCTGCGGGCTCGGTCGTCGGCGGAGAGGTCGCCGATATCGACGCGGTCGCGACGGTGGTCCGCGACCTTTGGAGACAAGGGGAGTTCAAAGGCAAGCGGGTCGCCGTCGGGGTTGCGAATCAAAGTGTCGTTGTGCGCCAGGTGGACGTGCCGAAGATGGAAGAAGCCGAGCTTGCCAGTGCGCTCCGGTACCAGGTGCAGGACTACATCCCGATCTCGATCGACGACGCGCTGCTCGACTTCATGGTGCTCGACGAGTTCGAGGCGGAAGACCACGCCCTGATGCTTCGGGTCCTTGCCGTCGCCGCGCAAAAAGACATGGTCGCCAACGTGATGGCCGTCCTCGATCGAGCAGGCCTCGAGCCGATCGTCGTCGATCTCGCACCGCTCGCAGCGATGCGCGCGCTCGTGGAGCCGATCCCGTCGATCCTCAACGAGCGCACGGCCGAAGCGATCATCGACATCGGCGCCGGCGTCACGAACGTCGTCGTGCACGAGGATGGGAAGCCTCGTTTCGTTCGTATCCTTCCCTCCGGCGGCAATGACATCACCAACGCGATCGTCGCCGAGCTGAACCTGTCGGTGGACGATGCGGAGGCGCAGAAGCGGGTCGTCGGCTTGCAGCCCGAAGGCGCGTCCGTCGAACCCGGTGTCGCCACCGTCATCGAGCAGCGTGCGCGCGCGTTCATCGACGACGTGCGCCGGTCGCTCGACTTCTATCAGTCGGGCCAGGAGCAAGCCAAGATCTCGCGCGTCCTCGTGATCGGCGGCGGCAGCCGCTTGCCGCGACTCGCCGAACGCTTGGCGACGGCGATGCGCCTGCCGGTGGAAGAAGGCCAGGCGTTCGCGCGCGTGAAGATCTCAGACGACATCCGCCTGACGGACGAGCAGCTTGCAGAAGCCTCGCGCGTCGCAGCGACGGTCGTGGGATTGGGGCTCGAGGAATGAGCGTCTCGACGCGGCGCATCAACCTCCTGCCGCCGGAGCGTGCCGAGAAGCGCCGCGCGCGTCAGATCACAACGACGATCGTTGCGGCCGGCGTCGCCCTCGTCGTCCTCCTCGGCCTCGTCTACGGGGCGGAGATCGTCCGGCTGCAGAGTCAAAAGCACACACTCGAGACCCAGCAGGCCACCAACGCCTCGCTGCAGAGCCAGGTCGCACAGCTCTCGCAGTTCCAGCAGCTCGAAACGCAGTTGCAACAGAGGTCGGCCTTGCTGACGAATCTCACGCAGGACGAAGTCCGGTGGAGCGTGGTCCTCGCCGACATCAGCCTGGTCATCCCGAGCGACACCTGGCTGACGAACCTCACCGCCTCGGAGAACGCGGCCGGCACCTCGCAACCGGCGCCCGGGACGATCGGCAGCGTTCCGCTCGGATCGATCCAGCTCACTGGGACGACGTTCTCGCATCTCGATGTCGCGAAGTGGCTGACGAGGCTTGCAGGCGTCGATGCGTTCACGAACGCGTATCTGTCGCTATCCAGCAAGAGCACCATCGGGCCGACCCAGGTGGTCACCTTCAACTCGAGCGTGCAGCTTTCGGACCAAGCCTTGCGCCACAACCAGCCCGGCGCGGAGCGGCAACAGTGAACACGCGCCGGCAACTCCTTATCGCCGGGGTTACCGCCGTCGTCGTGACCGCGCTGTTCTTCCTGTTCTTGCTGAAGCCGAAGCTGAACGAGATCTCGAACACGCGCAGCGACGTTGCGACCGCGCGCGCCGAGCAAGACACGCTCAATACGCAGCTGGCTCACCTCCAGGACGTAAAGAGGAACGCGCCGGCGACGACGGCGAAGCTCGCGGCGCTGTCGCAATTCGTACCGGCGACGCCAGACCTTCCCGGGTTCATCCAGCAAGTGCAGGATGCGGCAACCGCGTCGAGCATCGATCTTCAATCGATCGCACCGAGCCCGCCGGCAGCCGTCACCGGCTCGTCCGGCGTCGAGACGATCTCCGTCACGCTAACGTGCCAAGCCGGGTACTTCCGGATAGAAGACTTCCTCGCACATCTCGAGAACCTTCAGCGCGCCGTCGAGGTACGAGCCCTCTCGCTGTCGCCGATCCAGTCGCCGGTCAGCAGTGAACTCGTGCTCTCGTCCACGATCTCTTTGACGATGTTCGTCGCAGCGCCGAACGCGAACGCGCGCGCCGGGACTACAACCCCCGCGCCCTCCACGTCCGCGTCTCCCTCTCCTTCAGCAACGGGGACGCCATGAGCGAACCTTCGAAGCAGTCCGGTTTGGCCGCGCGCATCCGCAACATAGGACGGCGCGAGAAGACCCTCGGTGCTGTGCTGGGCGGACTGGCCATCCTGGCGGTGGTCTTCGTATTGCTCAGTGGCGGAGGCGGCGCGATCGAAGGTGTCAACTCGCCTCCGGTCACCCGAACCTCCCCAACGCCAACCGTCACATCGACAGCTCCGCCCGAGACGGGGCAGGCCTTCGAAGGGAAGGACCCTTTCCAGCCGCTCGTCGTGGCAGCGCCTGCAGTCCCGTCCGGGAGCCCGACTCCGACCCCGTCGGGATCGATCACCGGCGTCAACGGCGGCAACAACTCATCGTCGGCGGTGACCGTTACCCTGATCGACATCCGGAAGACGGGCGGCAAGCTCGTGGCGACCGTCGATGTGAACGGCAAGGACTACACCGCTTCGGAAGGCCAGACCTTCGCCAGCAACTTCCGGGTCCTTTCGTTGTCATCTTCGTGCGGGACGTTCGTTTTTGGTGATGAGCGCTTCTCGCTGTGTATCGGACAGCAGGTCAACAAGTAAGTCAGGAGGATCCGCCGCGTTCCGCAGGGGGAGCAGCGGCGGTAGGGGCTCTGAGCAAGCCCCGAGGTTTGGGCGCCCGAAAGGGCGCCCTTCCCTTATCCGAAACTCCCCAGGAGCTTCGTTCCGGCGCGATACGATGCCCGCATGCTGCGATTCTTGACCGCAGGCGAGTCCCACGGCCCCGCCCTCACCACGATCTTGGAGGGCATGGTGGCCGGCGTCCCCGTCTCCGAGAAGGAGATCCGCGCCGAGCTGACGCGGCGGCGCCACGGGTACGGGCGCGGCACCCGGATGAAGCTCGAGGAGGACCGGCTGGAGATCCTCGGCGGCATCCGCCACGGTCGCACGATCGGCTCGCCGATATCCCTCGTGGTCCACAACACCGAATGGCCGAAGTGGCAGCAGATCATGGCCGTCGGCGAGGAGGATGCCGTCGCCGAGGACCCGGCGTTGACCCGTCCGCGGCCTGGTCACGCAGACCTCGCTGGCATGCAGAAGTTCGGTTTCGACGAGGCGCGCCCCATCCTCGAGCGCGCGAGCGCCCGCGAAACGGCGGCACGGGTCGCCGTCGGCACGGTGTGCAAGGCATTCCTGGCGGCACTGGGTGTGCACGTGCTCTCGCACGTGCTCGAGATCGGCAGCGTCAAGGCATCCGATGATGTCGTCGTGGGTCCCGAGGATCTCGACCGGATCGATGCATCGCCGTTGCGGTGCCTCGACGCGGACGCCGAAGCGCGCATGATCGACCTCATCGAAGAGATGCGCCGCAAAGGGGACACGCTCGGGGGCGTCTTCGAGGTCCTCGCGTTCGGGGTGCCGGTCGGCATCGGCTCGCATGTGCAGTGGGACCGCCGGCTCGACGCGCAGCTTGCAGCCGCGCTGATGAGCATCCAAGCGATGAAGGGCGTCGAGATCGGTCCCGGCTTCGACGTGGCGCGCGCGCCCGGCTCGCAAGCCCACGACGAGATCGAGTGGCACGACGGCTACACCCGGCCGACCGACCGAAGCGGCGGAACGGAAGGCGGTATCTCCACCGGACAAGTGATCCGCGTTCGAGCAGCCATGAAGCCCCTGTCTTCACTCGCGCGATCCCTGCCCACGGTCGACGTCCGGACGAAGGAGCAGGCCCCAGCGATCACGCAGCGCTCCGACGTGTGCGCCGTTCCGGCCGCGGGCGTCGTCGGCGAGGCGATGGTCGCGTTCGTGCTTGCGCGAGGGATGCTCGAAAAATTCGGGGGCGATTCGCTGGCCGAGACGCAGCGGAACCTCGCGACGTTCCGCGATTCCCTCGCGTAGATGCCGGGGAACATCGTGCTGATCGGTTTCATGGGCGCCGGCAAGACCGCCGTCGGGCGCGCGCTTTCTGAGCGGCTCGGGATGCAGCTCTTCGACACCGACCGGATGGTCGAGGAGTCGGCCGGGCGACGGATCGCCGAGCTCTGGGACTTGGAAGGCGAAGAGGGGTTCCGCGCGCGCGAGCACGATGCGGTGCTGCAGGCGTGCGCGAGCTCCGGTCACGTGATCGCGTGCGGGGGAGGCGCGGTGCTGGAGATCCGCAACTACGGCATCTTGAAAGGCGCCGGAACGGTCGTGTACCTGCGCGCGCCGGCGACGGTGTTGCGGGAGCGTGTCGGGATCGCGCTCGACCGGCCATTGCTGCGTGAAGAGGGAGCGTTCGACAAGCTGCTCGCGGAACGGCAGCCGGCCTACGAGTCGGCGGCCGACGTGATCGTCGACACCGACGGCCGGACTCCCGAGGAAGTGGCGGCCGACATCGAGGGACGTCTTCCGTGAGCGAGGTGCAGGTCCTGCCGGTCGATCTTGGATCACGTTCATATCCGGTCGTCGTCGGCACAGGTCTGCTTGCGCGTGCGGCGGAGTTCTTCGAGACGCCGAAGGCGGAAACGATCGCGCTCGTCTCCGATGCGGCCGTCGCCGGCTTGCACGGTGAGCGTGCGCACGCGGGGCTCTCCTCGAAAGGACTGAGGGTCGAACAGTTCACCTTGGAACCGGGGGAGACCTCGAAGAGCACGGACAGTCTCGACTCGCTGTGGCGATGGCTCGCCGGTATCGGCATGCACCGCGCCGACGTCGTCGCTGCGCTGGGCGGCGGCGTGGTCGGGGACGTCGCCGGATTTGCGGCTGCAACGTTCAACCGTGGCGTGCCGCTCGTACAGATGCCGACGACCCTTCTCGGCCAGATCGATTCCGCGATCGGCGGCAAGACCGCGATCGACCTTCCGGAAGGGAAGAACCTCGTCGGCGCGTTCCATCAACCTCGGGCCGTGATCTGCGACACGACAACGCTACAAACGTTGCCGGACGACGTCTTCGCGACGGGCATGGCCGAAGTGATCAAGCATGCGCTGATCTCTGAAGGAACACTGGCCGACCGGCTCGGTGCGCAATCCGGTGCGATCTCGTCACGCGACGCCGAAACCCTGACCACGTTGGTCGTGGAAGCAGCAGCCGTGAAGGTCCGCATCGTCCAAGAAGATGAGACCGAGCAGGCCGCGCGCGCCTTCCTCAACTACGGGCACACGCTCGCGCACGCGCTCGAAGCACTCGCCGGGTACGCGGGCCCGACGCATGGGGAAGCGGTCGCGATCGGGATGATGTTCGCCGCGAACCTCGCGAACGAGCTTGGATATGCCGACCGCGTCGGGATCCATCGTTCTCTGCTCGAGACGTACGGGTTACCGACGACCGGCGCCGGGTCCGAGTACGACGAGGTCGCGCGCGCGTGGCTCAGCGACAAGAAATACGACGCCGGCATGCGGTTCGTGTTGCTCGAGGACCTCGGCCGGCCGGTGCTCGTCCGCGACGTCCCCGAGAGTGCCTTGCGGAAGGCGTACGAGGCCGTGCGATGAAAGTGCTCGTCTTGAACGGGCCGAACCTCGGGCGGCTTGGCACGCGCCAGCCGGAGATCTACGGGCGAACGACGCTGCCCGAGCTCGAGGAGATGCTGCGCGCGCGAGGCAAAGAGCTCGGCTGCGACGTGGAGTGCATGCAAAGCGATCAAGCCACGGAGCTGATCGCGGCGATCGAGAAGACCGACGCCGATGCCGTCATCCTCAATCCGGCCGCGCTGACGCATTACTCGAACGACCTGCGCGAAGCGGTCGCCTCGTTCAAGGGCCCCGTCTACGAGGTGCACATCTCGAATATCTACGCGCGCGAGCCGTACCGGCGGCATTCGCTGATCTCTCCCGTTGCGCGCGGCTCTATCATCGGGTTGGGCATCAAGGGATATCTGTTGGCTTTGGAGGCGGCGGTGGAGGCGACATGAACGCACGAAGAGATCGGATCCGCGCGCGGCTCGGAACCCTGAGGGCCGACGCGCTGCTCGTCACGAAGCCCGTGAACGTTCGCTACCTGTCCGGCTATTCGGGATCCAACGGGCAGCTCATCGTCGGAAGCGAAGACGTGTTCATGACGGACGGCCGGTACGAAGAGCAATCCAGGCACGAAGTTCCCGACATCCGGCGCGAGATCTACGGCGTGAGCTCCCGCACGATCGGCGAGGCGGCGGGGATGTACGGAACGGTCGAGTCGGTGATCAGTGGTTTGCAGGTTCGCCGTCTCGCGGTCGAGGCCGGTCACATGACGCTAGACACCGCGCGCGCGCTGCGCGAAACGATCCCAGGCCTCGAGCTCGTCGAGACGTCGGAGGAGGTCGAAACCCTGCGGGCGGTCAAAGACAAACACGAGATCGCATCGATGCAGCGCGCGTTCGGTATCGCAGACGACGCGCTTGCGTCTCTCCTGGCTCAGCTGAAGGAGGGGATGACCGAGATCGAGCTCGCTGCGATCCTTGAGTTCGAGATGCGTGAAGCCGGTTCCGAGGGCGTGTCGTTCGACACGATCGCGGGCTTCGGCGAGAACGCGGCCGAACCACATCATCATCCCACCGGGCGCGCGCTGAAGCGCGGAGACATGATCAAGGTCGATTTCGGTGCGATGGCCGACGGCTATCACTCGGATATGACCCGTGTGATCGCGTTCGGTGAGCCGGCGGACGAGTTGGTGGAGATCTACAAGCTGGTGAAGGCCGCCAACCAGGCGGGACTGGAGGCGGTGCGGGCGGGGGTCACGTCGGGTGCAGTTGACGCTGCTGCGCGGGACGTCGTACGCGCGAGCGGATACGACTACGGCCACGGAACCGGGCACGGCGTTGGGCTCGAGATCCACGAGTCGCCGCCGGTTCGGCAAGGAGCGCAGCTCGTGCTGGAAGAGGGCATGGCTCTGACCGTGGAGCCGGGTATCTACATCCCCGGAACCGGCGGCGTCCGGATCGAAGACACCGTGATCGTGCGCCCGCAAGGCTGCGATATCCTCACG
>Ga0207646_10006437_pt1 | contig 12124 bp, 10 predicted proteins | sample KBSK5502metaG_FD_184343 | JGI IMG/M metagenome (GOLD analysis project Ga0207646, IMG submission 184343) | Corn, switchgrass and miscanthus rhizosphere microbial communities from Kellogg Biological Station, Michigan, USA - KBS K5-50-2 metaG... | ecosystem: Host-associated > Plants > Roots >...
CCGCGACGTCGGCGTCGGGCTGGGTGACGGTGGAGGCGTGACCGTGACGGTCGGCAGCGTCGCCCGGTCGGGTGGCGGTCCGGCGAGCATCCGCTCGACCTTCGAGAGCGCCCGCTGATAGAGCGTGCCCATCCCGAACGCGTTCGTCGCGACGCCGGCAACGCCCAGGGCACCGCCGGCGAGGACCGCGGCCAGGAACAGCGCAAGCCAGCGCCGCCGGGTATGCGGCAGGTGGCGACGGATCAGCTGGGGTCGACTCGGACGAGCGCGAACGAGATCGGGCTGCACGGGCGGAACGAACTCCGCTGGCTAGAGGCTGGGTTCGTGGGTTGACGAACCGAGCCGGTCGTCTGCGACGGGCGGCCTCCGTCGAGACCGGAAACCGGACGCGCCGGCCAGCGTACCGCGGATCGGCAGATCGACGATTCCGGCTGCGCTCGACGATCAGCCGGCCGGCGGGACGTCGACCCAGCGCGATCGCCAGTCTGGCGCGGTGAAGGGCTCCGCCCAATACACCGTCTCCCGCCAGACCAGGCCGTCGCGCAGCTCGATCAGCTCGACGCAGAGGTAGGACCGCCCGTCCGGGTAGGTCATCTGCCACTCCGACCACCAGAAGTCGCCGCTGCCGACGATCTGTTGAACGGTGTTCCCGGCGGTCACCACCCAGCGGTCCTCGGCGCCGACGACGCGCTGGATCGTCGACGTCGGGTAACCACCGGGGTAGGCCTCGACGATCCGTCGGTAGTTCTCGTCGCCGATGATCCGCTCGCCCGACTGTGGCCACGAGGCCTGCCACTGGGGATGCCGCAGGCGGGCCATCGCGTCCATGTCCAGGCGGCTGGACGCCTCCGCGTAGGCGTGCGCGATCTGCTCGTTCGTCGCCACCGGGCACCTCGCCATCGGCCACTGGGTTCGGGGCTGCATTGTGGCGCGAACGCGACGCTTCTGCGACCATCGGGGGACGCCGCCCGCCGCCCGAGCGCCGCGTCCCGACGCCGCGCCGACCCAGCCAGGAGACCTCCGTGGACCGCTTCGAGCCCAACCTCCGGATCCCCGGCCCGACCGCCCTGCCGCCGTCGGTCCGCGAGGCCGGCGCGCGCCAGATGATCAACCACCGCGGTCCGGAGTTCGCCGCGATGCTCGCCCGGATCATCGACGGGATGAAGCCCTTCTTCGGCACGACGAGCGACGTCGCGATGCTCACCTCGGCCGGCTCCGGCGGGCTCGAGGCAGCGATCGTGAACACGCTGTCGCCGGGCGACCGCGTCCTCGGCGTGTCGATCGGGAGCTTCGGCGACCGGTTCGCGAAGATCGCCGGCATCTACGGCGCGGACGTGACGAAGCTCGACGCCGAGTGGGGCTACGCGGCCGCGGCGGACGAGGTTCGCGAGCGGCTCCGGGCGATGCCCGGGACGAAGGCCGTCCTGCTCACCCACAACGAGACGTCGACGGGGGTGATGAACCCGATCGCCGAGCTCGCCGCGGCGATCCGCGCGGAGGCGCCCGACGCCCTGATCCTGGTCGACAGCGTGTCGGGGCTGGGCGCTGTGCCGTTCGAAATGGACGCCTGGGGCGTCGACGTCGTGGTCACCGGCTCGCAGAAGGCGTGGATGGCCGCTCCCGGACTGGCGATGATCGCCGCGTCCGAGCGGGGCTGGGCCGCGACGGAGACGGCGAAGATGCCGCGGTTCTACCTCGATATCCGGACCCATCGCGAATCGGCGGCCGCCGGCCAGACGCCGTTCACGCCGGCGATCGCGGTCGTCTACCAGGTCGACGAGGGCCTCCGCCTGATGCAGGCCGAGGGCATGGCCGGCGTCTTCGCCCGCCACGAGGCCTGCGCGGCAGCATCGCGGGCCGGTCTCCGCGCGCTCGGCTTCGAGCTGCTCGCGGACGATGCCGTGGCGTCGAAGACGGTCACCGCGGCGCTCCTCCCCGAGGGCCACGAGTGGAAGCCCTTCAACAGCGCGATCAAGGCCCACGGCGTCGTCCTTGCCGGTGGCCAGGGCAAGCTGACCGGCAAGATCTTCCGGCTCGGGCACCTCGGGTCGGTCACCGTCGACGAGATCCTCGGGGCGATCGCCGTCCTCGAACGGGTGTCGCTCGAGCAGGGCCGGCCGATCGAGCCAGGGCGCGCCGTCGCCGCGGCCCAGGCGGCGGCCCTCACGGTCCAGTTCGGCGCGGGCGGCTCCGGATCCGGGGGTGGCTCTGGCGCCGCCGGCGAGCGGGACGCGACGCCCCGGTCGGCCGAGCCCGCCACGGTCCCCGCGTGAGGATCCTGGTCGCAGAGCCGATCGCCGAAGAGGGCGTCGCCCGCCTCCGCGCCGAGCACGACGTCGACGAGCGACCGGGGATCACCCGGGACGAGCTCTGCTCCATCCTGGCCGGCTACGATGGGCTCGTCGTCCGCAGTCAGGTCCAGGTCGACCGCGACATCATCGCGGCGGGCGGCAGCCGCCTCCAGGTCATCGGCCGGGCCGGCGTGGGCGTGGACAACGTCGACCTCGACGCGGCGACCGCGGCCGGCATCACCGTCGTCAACGCCCCGACCGGCAACACGATCGCGGCCGCCGAGCACACCCTGGCGCTGCTGTCCGGCGTCGCCCGGCGGATCGCCGCCGCCGATGCGTCCGTCCGGCGCGGCGAGTGGAAGCGGTCCGAGTTCACGGGCCTCGAGCTCCGCGGCCGGACGCTCGGGATCGTCGGGCTCGGCAAGATCGGCCAGGCCATCGCGGCGAGAGCCGTCGCGATGGAGATGACGGTCCTGGCCTCGGACCCGTACGTCACCGCCGAGCAGGCGGCGCTCCACGGCGTGGAGCTCGTTCCCTTCGACGCCCTCATCCGGCGGGCCGACGTCGTGACCGTGCACGTCCCGCTGACGCGGGCGACGCGGGGCCTGATCGGCCGGGAGCAGATCGCCCGGATGAAGACCGGCGCGATCATCCTGAACGTCGCCCGCGGCGGCGTCATCGACGAGGCAGCGGTGGCCGAGGGACTGAGCAGCGGCCAGCTCGGGGGCGCGGGGATCGACGTGTTCGAGCAGGAGCCGCCGACGGGCTCACCCCTCCTCGCCGCCCCGAACACGATCCTCACCCCGCACCTCGGCGCGTCGACGGCCGAGGCCCAGGTCCTCGTCGCCGAGGAGATCGCCGACCAGGTCCTGGACGTGCTCGCGGGCCGGCCGGCGCGCTACGCGGTGAACGCGCCGCTCCTGACCCCGGAGACCGCGCGGGCGATCGCTCCGTACCTCCCGCTCGCCGAGCTCCTCGGGCGGTTCTTCGCCCAGTTCGCTCGTGGCGGCGTCCGGACGATCACCCTCGACATCGGCGGCGAGCTCGCCTCGGTCGACGCGTCGCCGCTGGCCGCCGCGGTCCTGCGCGGGATCATCGAGACGTCGACCACGCAGCGGGTCAACCTCGTCAACGCCGCGGCGCTCGCGAAGGCGCGCGGGATCACTCTGGTCGAGCGCAAGACGCCCGACGCGGGCGCATTCGCTGCGCAGCTGAGCGTGTCCGGCGAGAGCGGCGGCCGGACGACGACCGTCGCGGGCACCGTTGCCGGCGGCGAGACCCGCTTGACCCGCCTGAACGAGTACCGGCTCGATATCGAGCCGAGTGACGTGATGCTGATCACCCACCATCGCGACCGGCCCGGCATGATCGGCCGAATCGGCCAGACGCTCGGCGCCGCCGACGTGAACATCAGCGCGATGCACGTCGGCCGGAGCGCGCCACGCGCCGACGCCCTGATGATCCTCGCCCTCGACGATGACGTCCCCCCGGAGGTCGAGGCCGCGATCCGCACGCAGGAGTCGGTCGTCGAGCTGTGGACGATCCGCCTCGGGCGCGACCGCTGAGGCCGGCGACGCCCGACGACGCGCCCGGCCCCGAAGCGCCGCGGCCGCTGGCGATCCCGGATCGCCTCGACGCGTCACTGGTCCTCGTCCGTCACGGCGAGTCCGATCTGATCGTCCAGCGCCGCTTCCAGGGCCGTCTCGAGACGCCCCTTTCCGAGGTGGGGCGACGGCAGGCAGAGCGGGTCGCCGCTCGGCTGGCTCGCCCGCACGATCGGCCTGCCCTGCCGGTTCCGAACGGCCGACCGATCGCGATCGCCCATTCGCCCCTGACTCGGGCGGCCGACACGGCCGCCGCCATCGAGCGAGCCCTGCGAGATGTCGTGGGCGACGGAGTCTCCCCGGTCGCCGCCCGGCCGGACGAACGCTTCGCCGAGATCGGGCAGGGCGACTGGGAGGGCCGCCTCGCCGCGGATATCACCGAACACGACGGCGAGCGCCTCGCGGCCTGGCGCCAGCGACCGACGGAGAGCTGGGCGCCCGGCGGGGAGAGCCTGTTCGAGGTCCGTGCCCGCGTGGCAGACGGGCTGGCAGGGCTGCTCGACGAGCTCGCCGCGGCCGGCGAGCCCGGCTCGCTGATGACACCGCAGGTCGGCGGCTACGGGGACGGCCCGCCGCGCCACCCGTGGACGATCCTGGTCGGCCATGACGGGACGTTCAAGGTCGCCCTCCTCGCCCTGTTCGACCTGCCGCTCGAGCGGTTCTGGATGTGGTCGAGCGACCTCGCCGGGATCTCGATCGTCGAGTTCCGCTCCGGCCGGCCGGTGATCCGGGCGATGAACCTGACCGAGCACCTCGCCGGGCTGGTCGATGAACGGGGCCTGAAGGATCCCGAGGAGCGGTCGCGCTCGGGCGCGCTGTAGCCTCGACCTCGTCTCGACCCGGCCTCGACCCTAGCCTCGACGCATCCGGGCGCGATCGCGCCGCCGGAAGGCGAGTCGCAGGAGCGCGACGCGCAGGCGGCGGTACGAGGTGCGCAGCGCGCTCAGCCGATCTTCACCCAGCGTCCGCCGGCCGTAGGCCACCTCCACCTTGGCCGCGGCCACCGTCTGGAGCTCGGGTCGGACGCTGGGCAGCACGTCGGCGAGCGCCGTCGCGTACTCGTACGCGGTCTGGGTGGGCCGCGGCCCGAACCCGAAGCGGCGAGCGATGCCGATCACCGAGGCGTAGACCGCATCCGGGTTCGTCGCGCCCCGCGGTCCCCGCCGCCAGGCGAGGAACGCCAGGGCGAGGACAGCGACGAAGAGCAGGACGGCGACGACGATCATGCCGGGACCGTTCGAGCCGCCCGACCCGCCGATTGCTCCCGCGCCGCGTGGTCGACTGCTGCCTTCGTTGGGATTGCGGCCGTCGTCGGCTCCCCCGGCGAATGACGGCCGTGGCCCCACCGTCGCGAGCGGTACGACGGACCCCTCCGGCAACGGCTCGGCCTGGGAGATGTCGCCGCCGGTCGGATCGAACATCTCCCAGCCGTAGCCCGGGAAATAGACCTCGACCCAGGCGTGCGAGCCGCTCGTCCGGATCTCCTCATGACCCGTGGCAGGGTCGAGGTCGCCGGGCAGGAAGCCCTCGACGAGCCGGGCCGGAATGCCCGCCTTGCGGAGGAGGATCGTCATCGTGCTGGCGAAGTGCTCGCAGTACCCACGCTTGTGGTCGGCGAAGCACTCGACGATGCTCGGTTCGTCCCCGCACACGCCCAGGACGTTCGTCTGGTACGAGTACTTGCTGGTGTTGTGGAACTCGTCGACGATCGACTTGGCGAGGTCATACGGCGTGGTCCGCCCGGCGGCCTTGTCACGGGCCTGGAGATCCGCGAGCAGCTTCCCGGCCGCCGGACCCATCGCGTCGACCGGAACCGCGAGGTAGCGCGCCGTGATGCCAGGCGGATAGTTCGTCCCCGCCGCGCGGAGCCGGTTCATGGTCAGGCCGCCCGGGATGTCCAGCTCGGTGGGGATGGCGGCGGTCAGCGTGTACGTCGCGTCCTTGTCGATCCCGATCGACTGGAAGAACCCGTCCGTGCCGGTCAGGTTGAGGGTCGTCGGCTGGTCGATCGACACTGGATCGATCGGGCTGAATGCGACGTGCAGCAGCGAGGTCTGGGGGATGACCGTGAACTTCATGACGGTCCTGGCCGAAGACGTCGGGATCGCGTCGAGCGTGCCGCCCAGGATCGGGATGTTCGCCGGTCGGTCCTCGCTCGTCGGGATGGAGGTCGTCCAGCCGCTGAGGGTGAACGTGTCGTAGGTCGTCGCGCGCCAGTAGAGCTTCTGTTTGTCGCCCGGAGGCCGGACGATCTCCAGCGCCGGGGTGTTCGTCGTCGACCAGATGCCGCCGATGCTCACCTGGGCTCCGAACGACGGCACCCCGAGCGTCCTGCTGTCCGGCGCGGCCGGGATGATCCGCTGGAGCCACTGGCTGATCTCGACGAGAGTCGGCTTGGCGTCCTCCCAGAACCCGGCCAGCGGCGCGGACCGCGCGCTGGCGGTCAGCGTCAGGGCGAGGAACACCGCGGCGATGATGAAGACCGTTCCGCCGCGGAGGTAGAGGCCCCCGACCACGTTGGGGTCGCCGATCCGCCGGCGGATCCACGTGGCTCGTTCCTCGAGGGCGTGCAGCCTGGTCAGGAGGGCCAGCGACGCGACCGAGAACAGGACGAGGAACCAGATCTGCTGCTCGTGCTCGGTCGCCGACATGTTCGCGACGAGGACCGCGCCCAGGACGATGATCGGTCCGATCGGCCGGCCGTGGCGGAACACCGCCGACGCCGCGAACTGTCCGTTCGCCCAGCAGAGCAGGCCGAGGAACAGGAGGTAGTGGCCGGTCTCGCGGGTGACGGGCAGCCCACGCACGGCGAAGTCGATGACCGCGTTGACCATCGCCCAGGCTGCCGCCGAATAGCGTTCCGCCAGCGTGCCCTGCACGTCGAGGACGCTGCCGACCAGCACCGGCACGATCAGCCCTGCGAAGGCAGCCCCGACGAGGTGGGCAACGGGGCGGTTCCAGCCGACTCGAGCCCCGACGAATCCGGCGGCGACGCCGGCGAGGGCGACCCAGGCGAGGAAATCCGTCCAGTCGCCCCGGCCGAGGACGAGCGCCGCGTCGTCGAGCGACCAGGCGACGGTCACGGCCAGGATCGCCACGAAGAACAGGCTCAACCAGCCCTCCGCCGGAGCGCGGGTCAGGCGGGCGCGGAGCCGCGCCATCATCCGGCCAGGCACTCGGCGAGGGACCGGCCCGGCGACACCGGGTGGACTCGCATCTCGAACTCGGACAGGGCGTGGTGCAGGGCGCGGGCGCGCTGGGCGCGCTGCTCCTCGGTTGCCGGCGACGGATCCGCGATGGTCTCGCCCGACCGGCGCCGCTCGTCGCGATCGACCCGATCGGCGGCCGCGGCGTCCAGCGTCACGGCCACCGACGCGATCCCTCGGGTCCGGAGCGCGGCGATCGGGCGGACCCAGGCCGGGTCGAGCGACGGGGTGATGATGATCGCGGTCATGCCCCGCCGCATGCGTCCCGCCGAGCCGATCAGCGATTCGGCGAGGGGCGTGGCGCCGTCGCCGTCGACGGCGGCGAGGAGCTGCATGATCTTGAGGTGCTGCCGGCCGCCGCGGTCGGCCGGCAGAATCGCCTGACGATGGCCGTTGACGGTCATCCCGACAGCGCGGTTCTCCTTGATCGCCTTGTCGGCGATCGACGCGGCCGCCCGGATCGCGACCTCGACCGTCGACTCCTCCCCTCGTCCGCCCTGCACCGCCCGTTCCAGGTCGAGGAAGATCCAGGCGTCGGCGGTCTGCTCGAGCTCGAACTCCTTGACCTGGATCTCGCCGTGGCGAGCCGTCGACCGCCAGTGGATCCGGTTGAAGCTGTCACCCGGGGCGTAGGGCCGGACGGCGGTCGCGAGGGGCGAGGTCTGGAGCGTCCGCTCCGGCATCGAGTGGCTACCCTCGATGCTCGCGGCGGGGAGCCGCCACAACGGCAGCCGGTCGATCCGCGGATAGACCACGACCGCGACGCCCTGCCCGACCGACGCCGACGCCTCGAAGAACCCGAACGGGTCGCCGGTCCGGATCTGCAGCGGCTCGACCCGGAAGTGGCCGCGCCGGACGAGCGGGGCCCGGACGAGCCACGACCGCTCCGCCCGGGACCCGAGCGCGATCGCCCGACCGGGCAGCCCGCCGGGCAGCGTGGTCGGGTTGTGGATCTCCAACCACGGCTTCGGCAGCCGGCTCGTGTTCCGCAGGGTGTAGGTGATCTGGAGGCGATCGCCGACGTGGGCGGTCAGCTGGTTCACCGCGTAGCCGGCTTCGAGGTCCGCGAGCCCGAGCCGGGTCAGGATGTAGGAGCCGCCGATGACGAGAATCGACAGGTAGACCAGGTAGAAGAGGAACTCGAGCTCCGTCGAGAACGCCGCGATCAGGAGGATCGCGGCGATGACGATCAGCTGGAAGCGACGGATCATCGGTCCTCGGGTCGTCGGAGCGGCGGGTCGGCTCGGCGGTGGATGGGCACGCGCGGCGTGGCTAGGCGCTCGCCGCCCCGGGTCGGGCGGCCGGGATCGATCGTGGACCGTTCGGGCCGCCCGTCGGCCGGACCCCGTCGATCGGCGTCGAGTCGAGCAGCTCGCGGACGACGCTCGCCGACTGGACGTCATGGATCGACGAGCTCGTCTTGATGATCAGGCGGTGGGCCAGCGCCGGCTCCGCCAGCGCCTTGATGTCGTCGGGGATCACGTAGTCGCGGCCGAGGAGCCCGGCCAGTGCCTGGCCGGCCCGGTACAGGGCAATCGACCCGCGCGGCGACGCGCCGAGGTAGATGTCTGGATGGACCCTCGTGGCGCCGACGAGCCGGACGATGTAGTCGGCCACGGTCGGGTCGACGTAGACGTCGCGGATCGCCGACTGCATCCCACGCAGCTCGTCGACCGAGCAGACGACCTCGAGCTCGTCCAGGGGGTGCTGGCGCTTCTGCTCGTCGAGGATCAAGACTTCCTCGAGCGGCTGGGGATACCCGAGTTTGATCCGCAGCATGAACCGGTCGAGCTGGGCCTCCGGCAGGGCGAACGTTCCCTCGTACTCGATCGGATTCTGGGTGGCGATGACGAGGAACGGGTCGGGCATCGCGTAGGTCGTCCCATCGATCGTCGCCTGCCGCTCTTCCATCGTCTCGAGCAGGCTGGACTGCGTCTTCGGCGTGGCCCGGTTGATCTCGTCGGCGAGGACGACCTGGCTCATGATCGGGCCCGGCCGGAACTCGAACTCCTGCGTCTTCTGGTTGTAGATCGACAGGCCGGTCACGTCCGACGGCAACAGGTCCGGCGTGAACTGGATCCGACGGAAGGTGCAGCCGAGGCTTCGCGCGATCGCCTTCGCGAGCACGGTCTTGCCGGTACCGGGGACGTCCTCGATCAGCAGGTGACCGCGGCAGAGCAGCGCCACGAGAGCGAGACGGACCTCGTGATGCTTGCCGATGATCACGTGCTCGACGTTGGCGAGGACCTTGTCCCCGGTCTGCTCAAGGTTGGACATCGGGCTCCTCGAAGGGATGGGTCGGCCTGGGTCGGTCCGTCGTGGGGGTTCGACCGATAGTACGTCCCGACGCTGGAACAGGTTCGCAGCGGCACGGCTCCGCCCGCTGTGACGGCCAGCATCGTCCCTCTGTGTCTCAATGGCGTCGCGGACGGACGAATCGTTCCCGAATCACCCTCGGACCAACGTCGCGAGCCCCACGGCGATCGTCATGAACGCCCCGACCGCGCTCATCGCCGCGAGGATCCACTCCCCGCCGCTGCCGGCTGCGACCGCGACGCCGGCGAAGAGGAGGCCCATGACGGCGGCCACCGCGGCGAGCCCGATCCGCTCCAGCCACGGTCGCGGCGCTTCCGGTTGCGGCGGATCGGCCGGGTCGGTCACGGGCTCCGCTTCGCGGTCATCGGTTCAACTTGAAGAACAGCGTCATCAGGTCGCCCGCGAGCGGGGCTGCCCGCGCCCCGCCCCGCCCGCCGCGCTCGACGATCACGGCGATCGCGATGCGCGGGTGGTCGACCGGCGCGAACCCGATGAACCAGGAGTGCGGAGCGCCCGTCCCGCCGAGCTCGGCCGTGCCGGACTTGCCGGCGGTCGGCACGCCGGGGACCTTGGCTCCCGTCGTGAATTGGCTCCCGATCGAGCTTTCGACCGCGCCCTGCATCGCCGCCGCGATCGCCGCGGCGTCATCGGGGCTGATGACCCGCGCCAGCTCGCTGGGTTCGACCTGTTGTGTTCCGCCGCGGCCGGTCGTCGCGATGACCAGGTGCGGCCGCATGAGGACGCCGCCGTTCGCCACGGTCGACGCGACCAGCGCCATCTGGAGTGGTGTGACGAGCACCTTCGCCTGGCCGTACGAGGCGTTCGCCAGCTCGACGTCGTCGGCGAAGCCGCCCGGTCCACCGGCGCCGCCGCTGACCTGTGACGACGCGGTCGGCAGGTCGAAGTCGATGGCGGTCCCGAAGCCCATCCGGCCGGCGAAATCGGCGAGGTTCACGCCCCCGGTCCGGAGCCCGGCGAGCGCGTACCAGATGTTGGAGCTCCACTCGGTCGCGTCGAGGAGGTCGAAGGACCGGCTGGGAACGCCGGGATGCTCGTGGATCCGGAAGCCCGAGACGACGAGACCGGCCGCCTCCGCCCTGGGCTGACCGGGGAACGTCGTGGCCGGCGTGATCCGACCTGACCCGATGCCCGCGATGGCGGTCACGATCTTGAAGACCGACCCCGGCACGTACTGGCCCTGGGTCGCTCGATTCAGGAGCGGATGGCTGTTGTCCGTCCGGAGGGCCGCGAAGGCCTTCTCGGCCGTCGCCGGGTTCGCGACCGCGCCGTTGTCGAAGGTCGGGGTCGTCGCGAGGGCCAGCACCTCGCCCGTCGTCGGATCGAGCATCACGACGGCGCCGCGGTCGTCGCCGAGGCCGGCGACCGCGGCCTGCTGGAGCCGCGACGAGATGCTCAGCGTGAGCTTCTGCGGGTCGTACGGGTCCAGCTCGAACTTGCGGAGCGCGTCGCCGATCGGGTTCCCGTTCGACACGCCCGTGAGCTCGGCGTTGAACATGTCCTCCAGGCCGGCGGTGCCGAACTGGCGCGACGCGTAGCCGATGATGCCGCTGAACGCATCGTCGCTGTAGACGCGGTACGGCTGGCCGGTGTCCGGGTCGCGCTTGTTCGAGGCGAGGGTCTTCCCGTCGCGGTCGACGATCAGCCCTCGGATGACGTTCCGCACGGCCGCGATGACGAGCGGGTTCCGCGGGTCCGTGGTCAGGTCTGGCGAGCGAACGACCTGCCAGTAGCCGGCCCCGAGGGCGAGGCCCGCGAACGCGACCGTCAGAGCCAGCCCCACGTGGCCGATCGTCTTGCCGAGCGGGGCCGGTCGGGCGGGGCGGGAGGGAGGCGCCACGGGAGGCACGCCGGGAGGAGGCGTCGAGTCCGACGGTGTGGTCGGGGGCGGCGCCGCTTCAGGAGGCGCGTCCGGCGCCGGCAATGGCCCGGGGCCCGTCATCGCTCGGCGTCCGGGCGCCTGGCGGGACCCGGGGCGATCCGTGCTCGCCCGGCCGCCGGCGTCTCCAACCGCGAGACGCGGCCCGTCAGGCGAGCGATGCGGCCCCGGGGCTTCGGCGGAGGCGGCGGCTCCACGCCGCGATCGGACAGCGCCAGGAGGAAGCCGATGATGATCCCGTTGACCAGCAGCGACGACCCGCCGTAGCTGATGAACGGCAGCGTGATCCCGGTCAATGGGATCAGCTTCAGGTTGCCGGCCGCGATGATGAAGGCCTGGGTCCCGATGACGAGGGCGAGTCCGGCGGCGAGCAGGGAGCGGAACTCGTCGGCCGCAGACGCGGCGATCCGCAGGCCGCGCTCGATCAGCACCAGGAAGAGCCCCAGGATCGCGGTCACGCCGACGAGCCCGAGCTCCTCGCCGAGGGCCGCGAGCGGGAAGTCGGTGTGGACCGCGGGGATGGGGAGGTTGCCGTCGACCGTCGGCAGACCGGCGCCGAGCCCGGTCCCGACGAGCCCGCCTCGACCGAACGCGAACAGCGACTGGACGATCTGGTAGCCACTCCCAGATGCGTCCTTGAACGGATCGACCCAGATGTCGACGCGCGTCTGGACTGTCGGGACGATGCGGTACATCAGGTAGGCACCGACGAGGAACAGCAGCACGCCGACCACGACGTAGCCGACCCGCCCGGTGGCGATGTACAGCAGGAACAGGAAGACCGTGAAGAACAGCAGCGCGGCCCCGAGG
>Ga0207646_10006440_pt1 | contig 12123 bp, 12 predicted proteins | sample KBSK5502metaG_FD_184343 | JGI IMG/M metagenome (GOLD analysis project Ga0207646, IMG submission 184343) | Corn, switchgrass and miscanthus rhizosphere microbial communities from Kellogg Biological Station, Michigan, USA - KBS K5-50-2 metaG... | ecosystem: Host-associated > Plants > Roots >...
GGCGCCGCCCCCGGCCGCGGCGCCCGGTAGAACGTCCCCGGCAGCGGCGCCCGCACCGTCACCAGCTCCCCGTCCCCCTGTCCGGCCCGCTCTCCGTCCCCCTGTCCGGCCCGCTCCCCGTTCCCCTGTCCGGCCCGCTCCCCGCTCTGGCTGCCCTCGCCCTCACTCCCGCTAGCCCCGCCAGTCCCATCAGCCTCATCCACCGCACGGCCGCCCTCCTCGGCGCCCGCATGCGACCACGACGATGTGACATCGTCGTGGTCAGGTGCACCACGATGTGACATCGTCGTGGTTGTCTGCCTGGCCAGCGGCCCTGCTTTCCCGCCAGGGCCGGCCTCATCAGTCCCAGCTTGCTCATCCGGCGCGCTAGCGTTCCCCCCGGCTGCGAGCGGCTCCGGCGCGGACCGCACCTGGATGCTCTGCGTCCAGCCACCAGGGGTGCGGCGCAGGCTGAGGCGAAAGCGCGGGGTCTCCAGGTCGAACGTGTCGTAGGGGAGCGAGTCGAGCAGCGCGAGGATGTCCGCTACGTCGTCGTTGGTCAACGGGTTGGGGTCCATCTACAGCGCCCTCCTGAACCGGGCGAGCACGTGGTCGCTGGCCCGCGCCTGAGGGGACGCGATGGGCGCCTGGTCGCGGGCTGCCCAGACCGTCTCCGGGCGGCTCTGCAGCAGGACGATGCGGTCCGCGAGGTCGGCGTGCAGCGCCGGGTGGCCGGGACTGTCGCCGAGCAGCGCCCACTCGATATCCTGCGGCGCGCCGTAATGCTCCTCGACCTGCCGCCCGATCAGGGCGAGCGCGCGGGCCTCGTCATCGGCTAGGCATGGGATACGCCGCAGCGCGAAGGGCATCGGCTGGGCGGAGACCCCCGGGCCGTTCGGCATGAACGAATGCACCCGCACCTTGACGCTGACCCGCCGGCCGGTGATCTCGCCGGTCACCTTGCTCACCGTGAAGCTGTCCGGCGTCACCTCACCGCCCACCAGGGCCGAGCCCAGACCCCAGGTCCCCTCGATGGCCACTACCGAACGGTCGCCGGTCACCGGGCTGCGGGTGAACATCACCCCGGCCGAGCGCGGGCTCAGCATCCGCTGCACGACGACGCCCATGGCCAGGCCGTCTTCGCCGATGCCCCGGCGGCGCCGGTAGGCAACGGACTCGTCGTTGTACAGGCTGGCCCAGCAGGCGCGCACCCGGTCGAGTACCGCGTCGGTGCCGCGGACCGCCAGGTAGGTGTCCTGCAGACCGGCGAAGCTAGCCTCGGCGCTGTCCTCCATCGTCGCGCTGGACCGGACCGCCAGCGGGCCGGCCCCGAGCCGCGCGCACGCGGCCGCGATCTCGGCGGCAACGTCAGGCGGCAGCGCCTCCGCCACCACCCGGGCACGCAGGTCAGCCGCGGCGCGAGCGATCCCGGCCAGGTCGTCCGCTGGCAGCGACCCGAGCGCCCCGCGGCCCGCGCCGCCCGGGTCGGCCGCGTCCATATGCAGGCCGAACGCGGCCGCGGCAATCACATACCCGCGCGGGACGGGCAGCCCGGCGCGAGCCAGCTCGCCGAGCGCGGCGGCCTTGCCGCCTGCCCGGGCGGCGTCCGCGGCGCCCACCTCGGCGGTCTCGCAGGTGAAACGCGGCGTCAACCGATGACCTGGACGATTCCGCGGTCACCGTCGACGCGCACCAGCTGGCCGGTGCTGATCCGTTTGGTCGCGTCGCCGGTGCCGACCACGGCCGGCATGCCGTACTCCCGGGCCACGATCGCCGCGTGCGACATCGAGCCGCCGATGTCGGAGACCGCCGCCTTGATCTTGCCGAACACCGGCGCCCAGCTCGGCGCGGTCACCGGGCAGACCAGGATCTCGCCGTCCCTGATCTCGCCGATCTGGTTGACGTCGGTCAGCACCCGGGCGGGCCCCTCGACCACCCCGGAGGAGGCGCCGACGCCCCGCACCACATCCGAGGAAGGCCGCAGCCACGCCTCGATCGTCTGCTGGGTGACGCCCCACAGCATGTGCACGGCCGGGTCGTTGAGCGCCTCGGGCACCGGGCCCAGCGCGGGCGGCGGTGACCAGTCGCGCAGAGCGGCCAGAATGCGCTTGCGTTCAGCCACGATGGGCCGGAAGTGGGCCGCGCCGAGCGGCTGGCTGCCCGCGGCCCAGGCCAGCATCACGTCGGACAGCGCCTGGTCGACCTCGGTGTGGTGCAGCTGGAACACGTCCTCGGCCTCGGCCAGCACCCCGGACCTGGCCAGCAGCGCGCCGAATTCGCGGATCCTGGCGAAGAACTGGCTGGTGAACCAGTGCTCGCAGTAGAACTTGTGGTCCTCCACGTACGGGAAGACCACCCGGCACAGCCCGAGCATCTGGTCGAACGCGGCCCGCTCCTCATCGGAGCTCAGCAGGTCCCGGTAGGATGACGCGATCCGGTCCCGTTCGGCCCGCAGCGCCTTGGTGGGCCGGTCGGCGAGCATACCGTCGCGGACCTGAGCCACGTACCGGGGGAGCGCGGCGAACGGGACCGTGAGGTCGTCGGCCCAGCTGCGGTGGTGATGATAGAAGCCGTCGCCGGTGGACACGTTGAACCACGGGTCGCGGGCGCGTTCAAAGGCGGAAAGCCAGCGCTGGCCGCCCTCGCCGCGTTCGGCCAGCGCGGCCAGCACCGCGGACGGCGAGCAGCCCTCGGTGAACAGGTCGGCCACCCCGGCCTCGACCGCCAGCCGGGCCAGCTGGCGAAGCTCGTCGTCGGGCCGGTACATGATCACGTCGATGCCGGCCACCATGCGGGCCACCGCCTGGTCGCTGATCTCGGGGAACGCCTGCTTGCAGAACTGGAAGAAGACCACGTAGGCGCCGTAGCCGAGCATCAGGAACTCGGTGTGGTGGTGCCACATCACCGAGAACAGGTCGATGCACCGGTGGAAATTCTCCCGCACGTAGTGGTTCTGCGCCACGCCGCGCGACTCGGTGACCACGGCAAGATCGTCGAACTCCGGCAGTTCGGGCACGGTGATCGAGGTGATCTCGTCGATCAGGCCCTTGATGCGCATCTTCCAGCCCTGGTACAGGGTGTCCCAGTTCTCGTAGTAATACCCGGCCCGCTCGCCGAAGACCGCGGCCCGGCGGCCGATCTCGTCCGGATCGGTGACCGGGTTGGCGGTGATGTAGACCCGCCCGTTGACGATCCTGTGCTCGATGCCGAGCGTGGTGGGGAAGACGAACACCCGCGCGGTATTCGCCCCGATCGCGCTGTAAGGGACCTCGGCCGTGATCGTGTCGAAGGCCGGCATCGGCTCGGGGAAGTGCATGGAGTTGTAGAACCAGAAACGCTTGTCGTCCTCCGGCTGGAACCGCGTGAAGTACGGGTACATGGACCGCCAGCCTTCAGCGCCCGGCGCGTCCGCGATCTCCGAAGGAAGCGGGAACCCGGGCGCACTCGCGTTCCCGTCCATCGTGTCCTCCTAATGCCTCGGCATGACGCGTCTTTGCGCAGGTCCGCACCGCCGACGCTGGCATAGCCTGACGGCCGGATCAATGGCGCGCACAACCATTCGCCCGGCCAGATCTTGGGCCGCGCCCCAAAGGATTCAGCCCGCCTCGGCGGCCCGGGCGGTCCAGCCCGCCGGGACGGGCGCCAGGTGGATGGCGCCGGTCGCGAAGCGGGCCCGGTAGGCCATGAACGGCAGGCCGAGAGCTTTTCCTGACCCCTGACCACCGGTTATGGTCATTCAGTAGCTGTCCGTGCGCAGACCAGGGGAGCCATGGCCCGGAGCGGGAGCCTCGCGGCGTGGGAGCAGCGCCTCGCCACGCAGCGGCGAGAGGAAGACCGGCTGGCGCGTGAGCGCCGGCAGCGCGAGAAGGACCAGGAACGGGTCCGCCAGCAGGAGCATCTGGCGGCCCGGCAGCAGGCAGTTGAGGAGCAGACCGCCGAGGTCGAGGAGCGGATGCAGGCGCTCGGCGAGGTGCTAACCAGCGTCCTGCCGCTCCGGCCGCTGACCTTCGGGCGGCTGCTGGCCGCCCCGCGGGAACCCGGATTCGATCCCGGCCCGCTGGGGTCCGCGCTCCCCGCGCCGGACTGGGACGACTTCGCGCCCGCCCCGGCGGCCGGCCTCGGCCGCCTCCTCGGCGCCAGCACGCGCCAGGCCCGGGTGATTGAGGCGCAGGCCAGGTTCGAGGCTGCCCGGGCCGAGCACCAGCGCCAGGAGGCCGAAAGGCGGCGGGCGCTCGCCGTCGCCAAGGCCAGATACGACCGGAAAGTCACCGAGGAGCGCGCCAAGGCGGCGGCCAGGAACTCCTACGTCACCAGCCGCCAGTCGGCGTTCGCAGCCGGCCACCCGGAGGCCGTCGAGTGGTTCATCGGCTGCGTGCTCCGGGTCTCCCGCTACCCGGACGGCTTTCCCCGCGAGTACCAGGTGACCTATCACCCGGGGAACCGGGACGTCACGGTGGATCTCGAACTCCCTCCACGCGGCGTGGTGCCCGCGATGCGCGCCTACCGCTACGTCAAGGCGCGGGACGCCGTGGAACCGGTGCCGCGCCAGGAGAGCGAGATCACCCAGGCCCACGAACGGCTGGTAGCCTGCGTCGCGCTTCGCGCGCTGCACGAGATCTTCGGGGCCACCCCGGCCGAACTGGTCCAGGCCGTCGCGCTCACCGGCTGGATCAGCTCCGTCGACCAAGCCACCGGCAGTCCCGTGCGCCCCCGCCTGCTCACCGTGCGCGCCGAGCGTTCTGTGTTCGCCGCCCTGGTCCTGGACGCGGTAGAGCCGCTCGCCTGCCTGGGCCGCCTCAGCACCCTGGCCACCCCTGCCGTATCTACGCCCTAGCCTTCGGTGTCGCGTTCGGCGGCTTCGAGGGTGTCCAGCAGCTTGCGGAGGGCTTCCAGGTAGCTGCGGGACTCGTCGAGCAGGGGCGTCAGCTGAGCGGCGCCGAACTGGCGGGCCATGCCGTCCCGCCAGTGCTCCCCCGCCTTGTCCCAGGCGTCGCCGAGCAGTCGGAGCTGCTGGTCGCCGTCCTGGTCCGGTCGGACGGCCATGGTCAGGAAGCCGGAGCCTGGACGCGGCGGGCCGCCTCCAGGCTGGCGATGATGGCCACCAGGTGCTCCTCCATCCGGGGCAAGTCGTTCTCCAGCAGGTCGGCGAACCGGCTGGCGGTGACGTGGAACTCGCTGGCTTCGGCGTCGATCCGCTGCTGCCAGCGGCGGATCTGCTCGAGCCGTTCCCCGCTCTGCTCCACGGCCCGGGCGTAGCCCGAGCAGTCCACCGTGCCTCCGGCCGGGTCGTCCGCGGCCGCCCGGGCCGCCCGGTCCTGGCAGGCGCTGAAGTCGGCCTGGCCCGCCTCCAACTGGGCTCGCCAGCGGCTGGCCTTGGCCTCCAGCGACGCGCGGGTCGCCGTGAGCTGGTCCTCGCCCCTGGCGGTCACGTCCCGCTGGGCGTGCCGGTACCTGACCAGCGCCTGGTGCAGCCCGCGGAGGGCGTCGATATCAGCGTGAATCCCGGTCACGCCGGCCCGTCCCGCTCCCGGTCCCGCCCCGCGACCCGCGGGCCGGCTCGGGGCGGCCGACCCCGAGGCCTGCCCCGGCGCCGGTCTCGAGGTAGCCGCTGAGCCGCTCGATCAGCGCCGCGAGGTGCGCCTCGTGCCCTTCCGTCGCCGACAGGTACGTCGCGATGCCCGGCGTGACCTCCTCGAGCGCCTCGCCGAACAGCCGGTACATGTCGTCGCGCCAGATCTCCCCGAGCTCACGCCAGTGGCCCTGGATGGTCGCGAAGTTCTCGGCCAGGTCGTGGTTGAACCGCATCAGGTGTGCCCTGAAATCCGCCAGTGCCTCAATGTCGTTGACAACCCCAGCCATGCGCGTTCTCCTAGGTAATTTTCCCGCCGGGCCGCCGGCAGATGCCTTCGAATTCGGCGGCCAGCTCGTCGAGGCTTGTCTTGACGATGTCCGGGTACTTGGCGACTCCGCCCGTCGCGATGTGCTCCACTCGGCTGTGGTACGGAATCTCGGCCTGGAGTTCCTTCATGATGGCGTGTATAGCCGAGGCCAGCGGCGGCAGGAAGCAATTTACCTCCCTGTTCCGGTCGGGGACTTCCTCGGGTACCTCGCGTAGTACGGCCCGCAGCGCGTTTATGGCCTGCTCGATCGCTGCGGGCGGCATGTTATTGCTGATCGCCCGCAGCTGTTCGCGATGCCTTTCCCAGACCGCCCCGCCGAGCTGGGTCCGCAGCTCCGCGGCGGCGCCTTCCTCCCCGGCGCCGGCCAGGAGGCTGGCCAGCGCGCGCACATCCTCCCAGTCGCCCCGTTCGATCAGCGCCCCGGCGAGGGCCAGCGAGCTGCCGACCACCTTCGCCCAGAGCAGGCCGGCGTCGGCGTAGGCCTCGAGGAGCTGTGCCTGCCGGTCACCGCCGCTCTCGTCCAGCATCCTGGGGCCGGGCACGGCGGAGAGGATGCGGGCCTGCCCGGCGGCCTTCAGCAGCTCCCTGGTGAGGTACAGCAGATCCTCGCACTCCGCGGCCAGCTTCCCGGCCCGCTCCTGGTCCCCGGCCAGCAGCCGGTGGGCGAGGATGGCCGGCCGGACCGCCTGGCGCAGGCTGAGGTAGGGGGATGTGGCCGCGGCCGACTCGATGGTCATGCTGAGCTCCGTTTCCCGCTCGTGCTCGGGAATCCTTCCCGGGCGAACGCGTACAGGGAGGCGGTCGAGTACGGCTTGAACTTCTCGACCTGCTCGACCGGCCACTCGGTGTCCCGGTACAAGGCGCGGTCGTCGTCCAGGCTGGCGCCGGCGGACACTCCGAGCAGTGCGTCGCTCTCCGCGGGGGAGAGCACCCGCAGCACCGCACGCAGGCCGAAGAATCCGAGGCCCGCCCGGCGCAGGGCGCGTTCGGCGGTGGCATAGCCGTCGGTCCAGGCCACCACGTGGATGCCAGCGTCCGGACCCTTGTCGGCCAGCCGGACCAGGCGCGCCGAGGTCTCGCTCGGACGGCCGTAGTCGCCCTCGGCCAGCAGCTCGTGCCACCGGTGCATCCCGGCGACGAGGAAGAACCGTTCCGGCTGGGCGGACCCTTCGACCCCGGACGAGCCGGAGCCCTCCAGCCGGGCCTCTAGGTCGGCGGCGAGGTCGTCCAGTTCCTCCTCGGCCGTCCGCCGGTCGGCGATCCGCACCTCGTGCGGCAGGTTCCGCACTGGATCGAAGAACCCGTGAAACGGCGACGAGGGCCGGGTGAACTCGGCGACGGTGAACCGGACGTGCGCGGGGGAGCGCTGGCACGCGGCGCTGAGCAGGGTGGCCAGCAGCAGGCCGTGACCGTGTTCCTCGCCGCCCACGATGAGCAGGTTGGACCGGGGGTAGCGCTCGAACGTCGCGGTGGTAGCGGGCTTGATTTCGATTGCCTCGCCCAGCCACGCCTGCACCGGCCGGCCCGGCCCGGCCGGGCCAGCCGGGTCGCCTGGGCCAGCCACGGCGTCCCCGGGGGCGAAGCAGGCCGGCGCGTCCGGGTCAAAGCTGGCCGGCGGCGGGTACTCCCGCCCGCCGCCGAGCGCCCGGATGTCGCCGATCAGCGCCAGCCGCTCCCTGGTTGGCAGCATGGCGATCCGCATGACCGGGTTGGCGCCCTCGCCCCGGCGGTCGTTGTAGATCGCGTCCCCGGCCCGGACCAGCCGGGTGGCCGCGTCATTGCCCTCACCGAGGATGGCCTGGGAGACGCTCGGCTGGGTGCAGCCCAGCGCGATCCGCAGGGCCATCTGCTCGTAGACGGGCCGCAGGTAGGCCGCGAGCGGTCCGCCCGGCGACTGGGTGGCGAGCAGCAGGTGCAGGCCGAACGCCGCGCCCCGCTTGGCGATGTCGGCGAGCAGCCGCCCGGCCTCCCTGGCCAGCCGGTCCTCCTCGCTGAACAGCACCTGGAACTCGTCCATGATCACCAGGGCCCGGGGCAGCCCCTGCCCGGTCTCCCGCCGGTAGTCGGGCAGGTCGGTGACCTTCGCCTCGCGGCACAGCCGGGCGCGCCGCTCGATCTCCTCGTGGAAGCGGCGCAGCATCGAGAGCCCGAACTCGCGGTCGGTCCTGGAGGTGATCGCGCGCGCGTGCGGCAGCCGTTCGGTCAGGTAGGCGTCGAACTCGACCTCCTTGAAGTCGAGCAAGTAGAGCTCGAGCTCCTCCGGCGGATAGCGCAGCGCGAGCTGGCTGATCAGCACGTGCAGCAGGTTGGTCTTGCCCATCCGGACATCCCCGCCGACCAGGCCGTGATGCACCCCCCGGACGCCCATGACGAAATGCTGCGGCTCACCCTTGCTGTCCACGCCGATCTGCACGTCCAGGCCGTCGGTGGTGTTCCCGGCCCAGCGCCGCGTCAGGGGAACGGTGATCCGGCCGAAGGGCAGATCCCGGTAGGCGGAGCCGGCCGCCGCGCTCACGGCGTCCAGCCACGGGTTGGCCCGGGCCGCCCCCGGCATCTGGTCCGGCTCGATCACGCCGCCCGCGAAGTCCGGGTCGTCCCAGCTGAGATCCCCGCGATCATCCAGGCTCAGGGTGGTGCCCAGCGCGGTGAGCCCGGCCAGGTCGAAGCCGCGGGGCATGCCGAGCCCGGGATCGATGGTGGCGACGATGTACAGGCCGCTCCTGGGCCCGTTGCGGGCCAGCCGCCCGAGCAGCTCCGCGGCCCGGTCGCCGATGCCGGCCGGGAACCCGGCCAGCACCAGGACGTGGTAGGGCACCGTGGCCCCTGTGGTGGCCGCGTTGTAGGTCTCCACCGAGTCATAGACGTTGGTCAGCCGGGTCTGGGTGACCTCTACGACGTGGCTGGTCAGCGTGGTCAGCAGGGCCTCGGTCTCGGCGGGGCTGGCCGCGACCCCAACCCGGAGACCCCCGGGAGTGGCCACCCGCAGCTGCGCGGGCAGCCGCAGGAACGCGCTGAGGTACCGGCCCTGCCCCACCGGGTCGGCTAGCGCGAACCGCACCGTGCCCGGCCGGGTGGCCGTGGCGAGCCGCAGGGTGAGCGCCTGCAGTAGCGATCGTGCCCCGTCGGCGAACCCGTGCTCGCTGATCAGCAGGTGGCCGTGCCCGGCGAACCGCGCCACCGCTGGTACGGGCGGCACGCCCTCACTCAGCCGCAGGACCCCGACGCGCAGCCCGTCCGGCGGCGGCGCCTGCGGGTCGGGCCGGTAATCCGTCCACGCCCCGGCGCCGAAATCCTCCAGCGCCCACGGATGCGCGGCGGTCAGCGCGGTCGCGGGCCCGAACAGGCTCCCGGCCCCCCGGCCGTCCAGGTAGTGCCGCTGCCGATGCCGCACCGCAGCGGCCGCCTCGGCTAGGCGAAGGTAAGCGCTACCCATCTCGCGCTCGATCGCCTCGACCGCCATATTCACCTCTGTGCTCAGCCTGCCCACCCCCATGGTCAGCCCGGGACCCGAGATCGGCAACCCTACCGTCAGGTCAGCCGGCGCTCCGCGGCCCACCTGGTCAGCTGGTGCCGAGTGGACAGCTGCAGCTTGCGCAGCACAGAGGACACGTGGCTCTCCACGGTCTTGGTCGAGATGAACAGCTCGCGGGCGATCTCCTTGTAGGTGTAGCCCTGGGCGATCAGCCGCAGCACCTCCCGCTCCCGGCTGGTCAGCTGGTCGAGCTCGGGGTCGAAGGAAGGCTTCACGTCAGCGGTCGGGCCGCCGGCGAACGCGTCCAGCACGAACCCGGCCAGCCGGTGCGAGAACACCGCGTCGCCCGCGGCGACCCGGCGGACCGCGTCGGCCAGCTCGGCGGTGGAGATTGTCTTCGTCACGTAGCCCCTGGCCCCGGCCCGGATCACCGCGATCACGTCCTCCGGGGCGTCCGAGGCGGACAGCGCGAGAAACCGCACCTCGGGATGCGAAGCCTTGACCGCCTGCACCACGGCCTGGCCGCCGCCGCCCGGCAGGTGCACGTCGAGCAGCACCACGTCCGGCAGCAACTCGCCGATCAGGTCGATCGCGGGCTGCACGTCGTCCGCCTCGCCGACCACCTCGACCTGGCGGCCGAGCTCGGCCCGGACCCCGGACCGGAACAGCCCGTGGTCGTCGACCAGTACCACCCGCGGCGCGCTCATGCCCGGCCCGCTCTCTTATTCCGGGGGGCACCCATCCCCCCGGACCCCCCTGGATCATCTCGGGGGGACGACCCCCCCAGGCCCCCCCGCTGGGGCAGGCTGCTCCGCGGCATCTTCAGCGTGACCTTGGTGCCTTCACCCGGGGCGGTGGTCACGGTGGCGGTGCCGCCGCGGCGGGTCATCCGGCCGCGCACCGACTCGGCCAGGCCCTTGCGGTCCTCCGGGACCGTCTCCGGGTCGAAGCCCTTCCCGCGGTCGCGCACCACGACCGACACCTCGCCCGCCTCGACCTCGGCGAACAGCGAGATGACGCTGGCCCCCGACCACTTCGCCGCGTTCACCGTCGCTTCTCCGGCGGCGGCGAGCAGCGCGGTCAGGTTGTCGTCCAGGTCGCAGTCGCCGACCGTCACCGCCTCCACCGGGACGCCGTACTTAGCCTCGACGTCCTGCTGGATCTTCCGCACCCCGCCCGCCACGGTGAGCTCCTCGTTGGCCTCGTCCGGGTCCCGGCCCTCGAACAGCCAGGACCGCAGCTCGCGTTCCTGCATCCGGGCCAGCTGGATTACCTTCTGCGGGTCGTTGGCGCGCCGCTGGATCAGCGCGAGCGTCTGCAGCACGGAGTCGTGCACCCGGGCCGCGATGTCGACCCGCTCCTCGGCCCGGGCCTTGGCCTGGCGCTCCAGCGCCAGATCGCGGGCGATCCGCAGCCACCACGGGCCGAGGGCCAGCACGATGGCCGCGATCACCAGCAGCACCCCGCCCAGCGGGCGGAGCAGCGCCAGGCTGGCGTGGGCGGAGAACAGCCAGCCCAGGCCGCCGGCCATCAGCGCGCCCGCGATGACCAGGCGCAGCGCCGAACGGCGGTTCGGTTTCACGTCATCCGTGGCGACGCCCAGCGGCTCGAGCAGGTGCCGCAGCGTGGCCTGATCCTCTTCGGCGCCGTTCCGCCAGATCAACGCCAGCCCGGCGATGCTGAACACCTGCGGCCAGGCCCAGCTGATGAACCAGCCGCCGTTGAGCGCGCCCGCGACGAGCAGCACGAAGATGAGCAGCGAGGCCAGGCCCACGGCCAGCCGGATGCCCCCGGCATCGGTCCTGGCCTTGCTGAAGATGTTGGACTCGGCCCCGGCCATCGGGATGAACAGCCATGCCAGCACGTACAGCGGCACGCCCCAGCCCGCGGACACCAGGGTGGCCAGCACGAACACGATCCGGACGGTCGTCGGGCTGAACCCCCGCCAGGCGGCTATCCCCGCGGCCACTCCGCCGCCCAGCCGGTCGGCCTGCTCACGGCGCAGCGGGCCGCCGTGACCGTTCCGGTTCCGCAGCCAGTGCGGGCCGCGGTGCGGGAACTGGTCACGGTGCCAGCGCGCAGGATGCTCCACGGTTCCATCATGGCCCCAGCTGCCCTGTGACGGCTATCGGGGACATCCCTGATGCGACCCTGATGCCCCGGTCACCGGATCAGGGGTGCGCGGGGGGTCTTCCCGATGTGCCGCCCAGGCCCGCGGAGCCAATCTAGAGGCATGAACGCGAACACCATGAACCCGGAAGCACCCACCACCGAACCGACCGACAGCCGGCCAGCGCCGCGGCCCGGCTTCGACCCGGAGCGCACCGCGCTGCGCCGGCCCTTCGAGGACCGGATGCTGGCGGGTGTCGCCGCGGGCCTGGCCCGTTACTTCGGCGTCGACACCACGATCGTCCGGATCGCGTTCGTGGTCCTGACCATCGTCGGCGGCGCGGGCATCCCGCTCTACCTGGCCGGCCTGCTGCTGATTCCCGACGAGGGCAGTGACCAGTCGATCGCCGGCTCGATCATCGAGTCCCTGCAGAACCGCAACCGCTAAAGCACATCTCACTAACGGAGTAGTCATCATGCCTTCGCAGTACAACCAGTCCTGGACCCGCGGTTTCGGCCCGTGGTTCACCGACCCCGCCTCAGACCAGCACATGCGCGTTTCCGACGCCGAGCGGCAGGCGGTCGCCGACCGCCTGGCCGAGCACTTCAGCTCCGGCCGTCTTGACCAGGCCGAGTTCGACGAGCGCGTCGGCCGGGCCATGA
>Ga0207646_10006443_pt1 | contig 12120 bp, 9 predicted proteins | sample KBSK5502metaG_FD_184343 | JGI IMG/M metagenome (GOLD analysis project Ga0207646, IMG submission 184343) | Corn, switchgrass and miscanthus rhizosphere microbial communities from Kellogg Biological Station, Michigan, USA - KBS K5-50-2 metaG... | ecosystem: Host-associated > Plants > Roots >...
TACTGCTGGCTGCGAGACGCCAGCTTCACGCTGTTTTCGATGATGCAGGTCGGCTACCAGGAGGAAGCGAAATCATGGCGGGAATGGTTGTTGCGCGCGATCGCCGGCAGCGCCGCGCAGATGCAAATCATGTACGGAGTCCACGGGGAGCGGCGGCTCGATGAGATTCAAATTCCGTGGTTGCCCGGTTATGAAAACTCAAAGCCGGTGCGCATCGGCAACGCCGCCTCCGAACAATTTCAGCTCGATGTTTACGGCGACGTTTTCTTCGCGCTCTATCACGCGGAGATCAACGGATTAAAAACGAGCGAACCGGAGTGGCGGTCGCAAGTCGAGATGATCAAGTTTCTCGAGTCCAACTGGCAGGAACCGGACGACGGAATCTGGGAAGTGCGCGGTGGCCGCAAACATTTCACGCAATCAAAAGTGTTGGCCTGGGTCGCGTTCGATCGCGCAATTCGGCTGGCCGAATGTTGCGGGCATTCGAAACCGGAACCGATCGAGCGCTGGCGAAAAATTCGCGCGCAGATCCACGATGAAGTCTGCGCGCGCGGTTATAACATCGACAAGAAAGCATTCACTCAATTTTACGGATCGGACGCGCTCGATGCGAGTTTGCTCACCTTGCCATTGTTCGGATTTCTGCCGGCGACGGACGATCGCATCCGCGGAACGGTCGCCGCGATCGAGCGTGAATTGATCCAGGATGGTTTGGTTTTGCGTTATCGGCCGGCTGAGGAACGCATTGACGGTTTGCCAGGCAAGGAAGGCGTTTTTCTGCCGTGCTCGTTCTGGCTGGCTTCTTGTTTGCACCTCATCGGTCGCAAGGGAGAAGCGAAAGAATTATTCAAGCGGCTGCTCGGTTTGGGGAATGATCTCGGCCTCTTCTCCGAAGAATACGATCCAGTCGACAAGCGTCAGCTCGGAAATTTTCCGCAGGCATTCACTCACGAAGCGTTGATTCACACAGCCTGGATCTTGAACGGCGGGCAACCGGACTAGCGAAGATCGACAGTCCGCCAGACGCGCTTCGTCGTTGGCAGGCGCGATTCTTATTTGATGGAAGCGCCCGGAGAACGTGCCGGAGAAAACGTTTCGTTTTGGGAACGAACGGCGAAAAAATTTCAAAGCGCGCCACTCGGAGAAGATTTGATTACCGATGTCTGCGTCATCGGCGCGGGGATTGCCGGCGTGACGACAGCATATTTGCTCGCGCGTGAAAATCGAAACGTTGTTTTGATCGACGACGGACCGGTCGGGGGCGGGATGACTGGCCGAACAACCGCGCATCTCGTGACGGTAGTCGACGACGGCTACGCCGGAATTGAGAAGATGCTCGGCGAAGAATGTTCGCGTCTTGTCGCGCAAAGTCACACCGCCGCGATCGACAAGATCGAAGACATCGCCATGGAAAATAAGATTGAGTGCGATTTCGAGCGGGTGGACGGCTATTTATTTTTGCCGCCGGGCGGTTCGGTGACTGAGTTAATGAAAGAGCTCGATGCAACTCATCGCGCGGGTCTGAACAACGTCGAGCGTGTTAACGAACTTCCGAAAACAAAAATCAAAACAGACGCCGCGTTGCGCTTTCCGCGCCAAGCGCAATTTCATGCGTTGAAATATTTGGACGGCCTTGGACGCGCGATTGTCGATCTTGGCGGAAAGATTTTTACCGGAACGCGAATCGTCAGCGTGAAGGATGGCGATCGAGTAGAAATCGAAACGTCCGTCTGCAATACCATCACCGCGCAAGCGGCCGTAGTCGCGACGAATTCTCCGATTAACGACAGGTTAGTGATTCATTCCAAGCAGGCGCCGTATGCGAGCTATGTGATTTGTCTTCGGGTGAAAGAAAAAATCGAGCACGCGCTTTTCTGGGACACGGCGGAGACCGCCGAGGAGGAGAAAAAGACAATTGCCCCGGCTGCGTATCATTACATTCGTTTCGCGCGCGACGAACACGGCGATGTCTTGATGGTGGGCGGCGAGGATCACAAGACCGGACAAGCCGACGATTGCGAGCAGCGCTTGGCAAAACTCGAACGCTGGACGCGCGATCGTTTTCCATTTGTTGGGGAAATCACCGATCGCTGGTCGGGCCAGGTGCTCGAACCGGTGGACGGCGTCGCTTACATCGGACGGAATCCGGGCGACAAGAATGTTTACGTGGCAACCGGTTTTTCCGGCAACGGAATCACCTACGGAACAATTTCCGGAATGTTGATTGTCGATCTAATCGTCGGCCGCGAAAATGGTTGGGCGAAACTTTACGATCCCGCGCGAAAAACGTTGCAGCCAAGAGTGCTCGCCGATTACGTGAGAGAAAACGCGAACGTCGCTGCGCAACTTCGGGACTACGTCACGAGCGGGGACGAACCTTCCGCGGACAAAATCAAGAATGGCGAAGGCGCGATTTTGCGCAACGGCGTCAGAAAAATCGCGGCCTATCGCGACGAGAGCGGCACGTTGTATGAATTCTCAGCGGTTTGTCCGCATTTGAAATGCATCGTGCGTTGGGACAGTTGCGAAAAGACCTGGGATTGTCCGTGTCACGGCTCGCGCTTCGACGCGCTCGGTCGAGTGCTTAACGGCCCCGCGATTTCTGATCTACAGCCGCTCGACGCAGCGTAGCAAGCGTGAGACAAGCGACTTGGCTTTATCAAACCTAGGAAATGTCTCTATCGGGACGAAAAGTAACACCGGTGTTACTAAATTCTGTCAAGTTCGCTTCGAAATCGGACCGACTATTTCGCGAGGCTAGACTGTGAACAGTAAACTTTTTGCGGCGTTAACTGGCGTTGTGATCGTCTTCGCGACGCACGGATTGGCAGTCGAAATCACCGAACCGGCCGGCGCTGCGCACGGTTATCCCGGCCTATGCGACATCAACGGGAAAAAACTCGCCGATGGCGAATTCCGTCAGTGGATCGAGGACAAGCGCTTGCACGTCGTCATCACTTACAAATTTCCCGACGGCCGGCTTTGGGAAGAAAACGCGCTTTTCCGCCAGCAACCCGAGCTGATTCAGGAAAAATGGTCGTGGAAAGAACTCAGGGATGGAAAATCTGAGCGGGAGTTTGTGGCGGACCTTTCAGCGGGAACGGCTAGCGCGCACATTTCTAAGGACAACAAAGACGTCACCAGCAAGATCGACATCGTGCCCGGCCAGACCTTTGCCGGATTTGGATTCACCATCGCGCTCAGCAATTTGTCGCCGCGCCTAATCAAAGGCGAACAGATCGAACTCAAAGCCGTCGGCTTTTCGCCGATCCCGACGCTCAAACCGCAGGTGGTGACGGTGAAAGTTTCGCACGCGGGCCTCGAACAAATGAAAATGTCGGGCCGAATTTTGCGCGGCGACAATTTTCTGATTCATCCGGAGGTTTCGATTATTGCCAAGCTGTTGATCAAAGTTCCCGACACGCACATTTGGTTAACCGCCGGCCGCCCGCCCGGTTTTCTCCGTTGGGAAGGGTCGATTGTTTTGCCGAACGACGAGATGATTCGAGTCGATCTCGTGTCAGATCACGCCGGCGGTCCCGCCGAGCCGGCGCGTTAATCGCAAGCAATAGAGGAGCGGTATCGCGCCGAATATTCCGAAGCTGCAATCGATCAGCGTCCAGAAAAATGGAATGCCGCGAATCGGACCGGCAATTAGCGCGAGAACAATCACTCCCGCGCACGCAATCAGTCCGACATAAAGCAAGGCGCGATATTTAATCGGATCGATGAAAGGAAGAATGAAGAACGCCGCGATGACAAAATGGCCGAAGCCGAGCCAATCAGTGCCGTAAGCGAAAAACGGAAATTGCGAATAGGTTTGCACGAGCGCTAAATGAACGTGGGAAATGAAATGGCCAAGATTTCCTGAATCGCCCAGCCACCTATCCAGAATCGACAATTCCCAGCGCAACGGTAAGGCGCTGATTCCGCTCAACACGAGACCGAAAATGAAAATGCCGAGCGCGATTCGAGAGCGAGCGAGCATGACGCACGATAGCACGATGTCGATCTTGCCAATGAGCGCGAAACGATGAAATAGAAAGACGCGAATGAAAGAGTCATCGACTGACCGCTCGCGCATCGCGCTTTCGCGCGAGGAGATGCGGAAGTTTGGCTACGCCGTTGTCGATCTTCTGACCGATCATTTTGCGAATATTCGCGATGAGCGCGTTGGAGCGAAGGTTGATCCGGCGAAGCTGATTCCGCTATTTGATGTCGATCCGCCGGAGAACGGCCGGGATCCGAATGAAATTCTCACGCAACTGAAGCGCGACGTGTTTCCAAATAATCTGCACGTCGATCATCCGCGCTTCTTCGCGTTCGTTCCGGGGCCGAACAATTTTGTCAGCACGATGGGCGACGCGCTCGCGGCCGGATTCAACATTTTCAATGGGACATGGCTAGGCGGACCGGCTGCGGCTGCGGTCGAACTCGGCGTCGTGCGCTGGCTTTGCCGGATTTGCGGTCTTCCGGAATCAGCGGGCGGTCTTTTTGTGAGCGGCGGTTCGATGGCGAACCTGACCGGCTTGGTTGCGGCGCGAAACGCGTTGCTTCGCGACCGGATCGACAAGGCGACCGTTTATTTTTCCGATCAAACCCACGCGTCAGTGCAGCGCGCGTTGCATGTCATCGGTTTCCTGCGCGAACAAATGCGCAAACTTCCAAGCGACGAAAATTTTCGATTGTCGATCCAAAAGTTGCGCGAAACGATCGCCGACGATCGGGCGAAGGGTTTGCGTCCATTCTGCGTGATCGCCAATGCCGGAACGACAAACACCGGCGCGGTGGATCCGCTTTCTGAATTGGCGGACGTCGCCAAACACGAAGAACTTTGGCTGCACATCGACGGCGCTTTCGGCGCCGCTTCGATTTTGTGCGAACGCGGCCGCGCGCTGTTGCGCGGACTCGAGCGCGCGGACTCGATCTCGCTCGATCCGCACAAGTGGCTATTTCAATCATTCGAGTGCGGCTGCGTTTTGGTCCGCGACACGGCGCAGTTGAAATCGGCATTTCAAATCAAGCCGGATTATTTGCGCGACGTGCATCGGATCTCGGCTGAATTCAATCCAGCCGACTATGGCGTTCAGCTGACCCGAAGTTTTCGCGCGCTCAAAGTCTGGCTATCGCTTCAAACGTTTGGTGTCGCCGCGTTTCGCGAAGCGATTGCTCGCGGATTTGAGCTGGCCGAAATTGCCGAGCGCGAGCTGCGCGTGCGCAAAGGTTGGGAAATTCTTTCGCCCGCGCAGGTGGCGACGGTTTGTTTTCGCTTCGGAGACAGCGACGAACTGCAAACTCAACTTGTCGATCTTATGATGAACGACGGTTACGCGCTGCTTACGTCCACGACTTTGCGCGGCGCGGTCGCGCTACGTTTGTGCGCGATCAATCCGCGAACAACCGAGCAGGACATTTTTGAAACGATCGAGCGTCTCGACAAATTCGCGCGCAAGCTGTAGCGACGGTCTGCGACCGCCGGATTTCGGCGCTGATAAAAAGCGGCGCTACAGTTATTCCACAGTCGCGTTTTGAATCAGGACCCAGAGAACAAGCACGAGTGACATAAGTTACTCCTTGTGGCGAATGCTGCCGGCGCCGCTGATGTGTTTTTCAACTTTCGGCGGATTGCCGGAATAAATGACTTTGCCGGCGCCGGTAATGGAGACGCTCAACGCCTCGCTCACGGCGACTTCGGCGTGGGACGCGCCAGTTGAAGAAATCTCGGCGGTCTTGGTTTTGAGTTCGTCCGCTTCGAGCTTGCTTGCCCCGGTCATGTCGGTGATGAGATCGTCGACGTTTCCGTCGAGCAGGACTTTCGCGGCACCGGTCGATTCAATTGCGAAATTGCGGCCGGTAAGTTGTTTCGCGGTCAGCCGCGCCGCGCCGGTGAGTTTGGCGCCGGAGCGGGTTGTGCTGGAAATGGCGACATTAATATGATGCGTCGGCCAAAGACTTCCGCGTGAATGAAGCCGCAGCCGGTGATCGACGTTCTCCGTGGTGATGTGACGAAGGAGGTTTTCGTCCGTGGTGACGCTGAGCGAAGGCGGGCCGTTCTTCCACTCAATATAAAAACCGCCGTCGGCTTCGATTTCGGAGAAATCACTAACGTCCCGAGTGTCGGTGATGATGTGACCATTGCCCATGATTCCGCCAAAGCGGCAACCGGCGCTGGCCAGAACCGCGGCTGCGAGGAGAGCGATCGTAATCTTATTCATAATAGTACGTCTTACCGGTGAGATGCGGCCACCGGCGGGATTGGATTCAACAATCTGGCCGTTATTTTGAGATCTTGAATTTCACCGTCTGCGCGAGCTCGTCGTCCACGAAGAATTCGATGCGATAAGCGCCCGGCGCCCAGCCTTGTTCAGGCGTTGAGAGCGTGAAAGTGCCGCTGGAATTTGAAGTCGGCGCCGTCGTGCTCGATTCATCGATTTGATAATCGGCCGAAACGTCCGCGACGCTTTCGGCAATTAACACCGCACGGATCTCAGCTTTGTTTCGAAGATCGTGTCCGCGCCAGCGCACGTAAATCGCAGGCGTGTCGGCTTTGAATTCGGTTTTGAACTCGCCGGTTGATTCGTTCGAAACGCCGGCGGAAAATTTTTCTGGCGATGAAGTAGTAATCTTTGGCGGCGCAGCCACAACTTTTGGCGGCTCTTTTAATATGAGAGTCGTTTTCTGCAACGTGCTGCCAGACTCGCCTTTGATTATTGTCTCAACTTTCACGAAGCCGATAGTCGGAGCGAACCAACGATCTATGGTCGCGACCGAAGGCGAAGTCTGTTCGCAATGAATTCGCCAGGCGCGAAATTTTCCGGCCGGAAGATCGACATCCTCGTCGCCGGCGACGTCGTAAAACTGAGCCACGTTTGTTTCGCCGATTTTTCCGTCAAAGTTCCAGGTGACTCCTTTCTTCAATGGCAACGCCAGCAGCTTTTGTGGCGGAATTAGTTTTGTGATATTGCCCCGCTCGTCTCTTCTCGCAGGACAGACGATTCCATTTTTTTCCACCGCAATGAGATCGACGCTTTCGAGCGAATCACCGTGATAAATTTCCAGCCGCCGCAATTCCTGATGGTCGATCTTCTCAGTTCCGCCGAGGCGGTAAGTCACGTCGAAGTGTTCTCGCTCGTTCGGTTCGGTTAAATCGAGGCTCTCGCTCGGCCGCTCTTGAATCATTTCGTATTTCCATGAAAATCCTTCCGCGGTTGGAAAAAGCGGCTCGGCCGCGCTGCAGGCAAGCGGAGCCAGAAAAATCGCGAACGTGGCCGATTTCATTCTCGGTGAGACAAGCCATGTGATTGAAAGTTCAATCGCGCGGTGCACGAATTCAATTATCATGGCGAATGCGAAACCGCGGGGCGCGATTTCTTCTCGGTCTAATCGCCGCGACGTTTCTAGGTTCGGCGCCGGGTTCGTTCTCGCAAGATCGGCATGTGGTGATCGTGGTTTGGGACGGGATGCGTCCGGATTTCGTCAGCGAACAAAACACGCCCACGCTTTGGAAGCTCGCAAAGAACGGTGTGATCTTTAAGAATCATCACTCGGTTTATCCGAGCGCGACCATTGTTAACGGCACCGCCATCAACGCGGGCGCTTATCCGGATCACAGCGGAATTCTGGCAAATCACGATTATCTGCCGGCGATCGACTCACGAAAATCGGTCGACGTCGAGAGCATCGGTGTCGTGCGCAAGGGCGATGCGCTCAGCGGCGGAAAGTATATTCCTGTTCCGACGATTTCCGAGTTGATCCGCAATGCCGGCGGAAAAACGGCGATCGCCAGTGCGAAAACCGTTGGGCTTCTCTTCGATCGACATGCTGATTCGCGAAGCAACCAAGACATTTTTGCCGGTGAATCGGTTCCGCACGAAGCAATCATTGAAATTATGAAAACGCTCGGCGCATTTCCTCCGGCAACGCAACCCTGCGACCGCGACACATGGACGACGAAAGCGTTGACCGATTTTTTGTGGCGAGATGGCGTTCCGGAATTTTCGCTGCTTTGGCTGAGCGAGCCGGATGATACCGAACATCAAACTGCGCCCGGCGATCCGGCGGCAGTCGCCGCAATCAAATCGAGTGATCAAAATCTGGCGCGCGTCTTAGCTGCATTAGATCGACCCGCCTCCGCCAAGGCTACGGCGAGGCAGGCAACGGACATCTTTGTCGTTTCCGATCACGGTTTTTCGACCATCGCGCTCTCGATCGACATCCGGAAAATTTTGCGCGACGGCGGCTTTGATGCGGTGACGGAGTTTGTAACTGAACCGAAGCCGGGACAGATCATGATCGTCGGTAACGGCGGCACAGTTTTGTTTTACGTGATCGGTCACGACACTGCCGTCACGCATCGGCTCGTTGAATTTTTGCAGCAAACGGATTTCGCGGGTGTGATTTTCACGCGGCAACAAATGGAGGGAACGTTCACGCTCGACAAAGCGAAGATCGACGACGAACACGCGCCGGATGTGGAGATGGCGTTTCATTGGAGTGAAGAGAAAAACAAATTCGGCGTCGCCGGAATGATTGATGCGGACTGGCAGCGCGCGGCCGGAAAAGGAACGCACGCGACCATGAGCAAATTCGAGCTGCACAACATCCTGATCGCAGCGGGACCGGATTTTCAATCGGGCCTAACGAGCGACGTTCCGAGCGGCAATGTCGATCTTGCCCCGACGATCTGCGCCATTCTTGGAATCAAATCGGCGAACTCGATGGACGGACGAATTTTATCGGAAGTGATGACGAGCCCGAAAAGTGCGAAACCGGAAGCGGAAACACTTAAGGCGACAAAAAAGTTTCCGAATGGAACCTGGCGACAAGAATTAAAAATCTCGCGCGTCGGATCGACAATTTATCTGAACGAAGGGAACGGCGGATTCGCGCGCTGAGCGAGCATCAGGTTTTTCCCTACTCGTAGTCGCGGAAAAGTTTTTGACGTGGCGTTGATCCTGCTGGAAATAACCCGCATGAAACAGCTAATTCGTTTAATGGGTGTACTTTCCGTTTGCAGCGCAATCACAGCGTTTGCCGGAACGGAAACTTACAGTGGGAAAGAAATGAAACAGGTCGCGCCGGCGCCGTCTCCGTGTCCGACTTGGGATGGATTTTATGTCGGCATTTCCGGCGGATATAAATTCGCCAGCGCCAATCAAGGCTTAGATCTCGGCGGCGCATGGGCTACGGTTTCAACGCGCGAAAAAGATCCTGTTGAAGACGAAGGCTCGGGCAACCTGGATACGAGCGGTGGAGAACTCGGCGGCGTCATTGGATATAATTTTGTATGGAATAATTGGTTGCTCGGTTTAGAAGCGGCGGGCGGCTACCTTTGGCTGCGCGATTCAAGCGCAACCAACTTCGCGGTTGGCGGAACATCGCCGACGTACGAAGTCGATGCCGGCTTTCATACCAACTACTTGTTCACATTTGGTCCGCGAATCGGATACACCTTTTGCCGTTGGATGCCGTACGTCACTGGCGGACTTGCCCTGGGCAACGTGTTTTACGAACAGGAAATCATCAACCAGTCACTCTCACCGCATTTCTTTGAGGGCGGCAATACCGAGGACACTCGAGTAGGCTGGATGGTTGGCGGCGGACTGGAGTACGCCCTGACCGACCACTGGCATCTGCGCGGTCAATATCAATATATCGACTTGGGCAAAACCTCTTTCGACAGTTCGAGTGACCTGGCAGGTTTTACCTACACCGGGAATCATGACTTGAAGCTGCATGAGCATAACGCCAGCTTCGCGATCATGTACAAGTTCTAGTCGTTAGGCCATTTTAGTTTTTGCGCCGCCGGGCTCAGATATTTGATCCCGGCGGTTTTGCGTACAGCTGTCGCTGATCTGATTAATCTCAAGAGCTGCTTGACGCGGAGGCGATTTGTTGAGAAAAGTCCGGCATGAAACAGCTAGCTCGCCTAACAATTCTCTTTTGTCTTTCTGCAGGCTTGGCCCTGACGGTTGTGGCCGGCCCTGAGCCGTTGCCGAGCGGGAAGGAAATGAAACAAGTCGCGCCCGCGCCGCCGCCGGAGTGTAACTGGACCGGTTTTTACATCGGTCTGAACGTCGGTGGCCAGTTTGGTCACGCTGAGGACAAAGACCTTGACGGCTACAATTCTTTTCGCGGTTACGATTCTACCAACAGGCCGTGGGGATACAGCGAGTCAGGAGTCGTTGCCGGCGGCCAGGTCGGTTACAACTACCAGTGGAATTGGCTGGTCTTGGGAGTGGAAGCCGATGGCGGCTACATGAACTTAGATGGCCGTGGATTGGAGCCAGATCCCATCGGGCGCAATGATGTTCGTGGAGAAAGCGACAGTGACTTTTTCACCACAATTCGTGGCCGGCTCGGTTTTGCGTTTGGTCACTGGCTATTTTATGGGACTGGTGGCGGCATCGGCGTTAACTGGGAGACGCGCGTAGTCGATGATTGCAACACGGGCAATTGTGGCCTTGGCCTGATTGATGCGCACAAGCAGGAGTTTGATTGGGGATGGACCGGCGGCGGTGGCATCGAGTACATGCTCGGCTGCCATTGGACGATCAGAGGCGAATATCTGCGCTATCAGCTGGACAACCAGACCTTCAGCGGGGTCAATACTTTCAATGGTGTCACTTACGGTTGGCGAGCCAGTGACGCAGGTAATATCATCCGAGCGGCTTTGAACTATAAGTTCTAATCGCTAGCCAAAGCTGAGTTTTTCAACCACCGAGATTGGATTGTCCGATCTCGGTGGTTTTGTTTTAAAGTGCTGGCGTTGCCAATGAACAACGCAAGCGTCAAAGCATTTGCTCTCATTCTCGCAGGCGCGTTGCTCGTCCTGGCGCTCTGGCCGTCTTTCCAATCGCCTGCGCCGCCGGAAGACGAGGGGATCGCGCTCGTTTATCCGGAAATGTTTTTGAAGGGACACTTACCGTATCGGGATTTCGAAACCATTTATGGTCCCGGAAATCTTCTCGTTCTGTCCGCAAGCTACTCGATTTTCGGAATCAACATTTTCGTCGAGCGCGCCGTGGGTCTAATTTTTCGGTTGCTCATCTTGTTGGGAATTTTTTGCGTCGCGCAGCGTTGGGGCAGCATTGTCGCGTTCGGCTGTGTGTTGCTGACCATCATCATGCTCGGCGGCACCCAACTTTTCGCCAACACCTGGTTCACGGCTCTCGCCTTTGCGCTTTGTGGATTATGCATCGCGGCAAAAGTTAATTCTCTCTGGCGCTGTTTTGTTGCTGGAATTCTGGCCGCCGCTGCGATCTTGTCTCGTTCTGATCTCGGGCCGGCGGTAGTTCTCGCATTTCTGCCGCTGTTCTTGTTGATGGAGCCAAAGACCCGTTACGCATTCTTAATCGGTGGCGTGATCGGATTACTTCCGCTCGTTTGGTTCGCCATTGCCGTCGGTCCGCGCCAATTGATCTACAGTCTATTTCTTTTTCCGGTTTTTTACCTCAGTTCGGCCGCCTATTTTCCGATTTCAACCGCGCCTCCAGACTTGCGTTACATTTTTTATTTGGATTTGGCTGCGATCTTCCTAAGTCTCTGCGCTGGTTTTCTTGCTTCTCGTCGCCAAGATCGACAACGGAGCCGGCGGGAGCCGAGCGATATGGACGGGCAAGCCCGAGAGGGTGAGCGAGACGGGAGTCGAGCGCATCAATCGGGTCGCTTGTTTTTCGGCGCGACAATTCTCGGCGGCGCTTGCGTTCATTATGCGGTGTCGCGGTTCGATGGCAGTCACGTGATCAACGCCGCGCTGATTCCCATCGCACTGTTGCCGCTGTCGATCTTTGTTGTTTCTTCCGCTGTAATAAAAAGCGTTGGGCGCGCGATTTTAGCGGCGGCGGCGATCATCGTCGCGTTTGTCGCAGTTCAGCTCGTTCTTCCAGTCTACACTCGCTATTTTTTCCGCGGGATTCGCGTCTCGCTTCATTTTGAGAACGCGCGCCAGGTCGGCAATTCCGGCGACGCACTCGAGCCCGGCGACAAAGGTATTTTCGTTGGAGATAATGGGCGATCGGTCCCAATCGGCCGGCCTGCAGTTGCGCAAGCAACTCAACAAATGCTCACCGAGCTCGAGAAAGTTTCCGCTGCTGGCCAATCTCTTCTGGTTGGACCGGG
>Ga0207646_10006444_pt1 | contig 12117 bp, 13 predicted proteins | sample KBSK5502metaG_FD_184343 | JGI IMG/M metagenome (GOLD analysis project Ga0207646, IMG submission 184343) | Corn, switchgrass and miscanthus rhizosphere microbial communities from Kellogg Biological Station, Michigan, USA - KBS K5-50-2 metaG... | ecosystem: Host-associated > Plants > Roots >...
CCCCTTCCTGGTAGGCCGCAGTGAGCAGGATCCGTTCGAACATCGGCAAATCGATCTAGCACAGGCGCGGCTGGGTGGGCTTGGTCTCCAGATCGAGCATTTGCCGGGCGGTCACCTGACCACTCATCAGCAGCCGGAAGCCTTAGCCGCGTTGATCAGCGAGTTCGAGCGAATCGCGCGGCGATGAGCTTCGCGATCAGCATCGCTGTAACTGGCCTCGCTGCGTATGCGATGGGTCGCAGTTGGGGCCAGAGCAGATGGTGGCAAACTGCGGCCACCCTTCCCGCGTTCGTAGGTGGAGCAGCACTGGCCGCTGTATCCATCGCAATCGTCGCTTTACTGCCGTATTCGTGGCACAGACCTGCCTTCGCCACGCTCTTGGTCGGAATCGCAGCCGAGTACACGGGCTTTGCACTGATCGATCGGCGCCCAACCCGCGTTGTGCTCGAAGCCATATGGCCTGCCATCACCATCGCGGTCGCGATCGCCGGCCTGTTGTCGTCCCCCTCGTGGTTTGCCGCTGGCTTCGCCGCTCACGTTGGCTGGGACCTGTTGCATGACAACCGGATCAAACGAATCGATACTCGCGCCGTACCGGGGTGGTACGCGGTGGCTTGCATCGCGTTTGACCTCCCGTTGGCCTTGGCCGCACTCGTCCTCAGGTGAATCGGTACCCGAACCATGGGCGTCGTGGCCTGAAGCCGCGATCCCGCTCGCTCGCCATCGTCGCTGTACTCCGTGCCAGCTCCGAAGATGGCGATCGTCTTGCTCATTTGCTGACGGCCTGACCAGTGATGGTGACGGTGCGACGGCTGGTTTCTGGACTGTTCGCGGCCCGAAGCAGCCACGCGGCGACGTCTGCGCGCGCAATCTTGTACGACAGGGTCCATCTGCCTTTCTCGGTGAGCACGGCCACGTGGCCGCCGGCCGGTCCGTCGGTCAGGAAGCTCGCGTAGACGATCGTCCAATCCAGATTGCTTTCGCGTAGCGCCTTCTCTCCGGCGCTCTTGTCTTTGATCATCGAGCCCATCGCTAAACCCGTCAGAAGCCGGGTGACTGGATTGAAGCGGTCACGCTCGACCAGAAAGGAGGAGAGAAGGACGACCCTGTTGACTCCTGCCTTGTGCGCGGCTTCGACGATCGCCCGGGCGGAGTCGGAGATCACCGATCCCCCGCCGCCCAGCGTGCTGATCAGCGCGTCGGCGCGGTCGAGTACGCGTGCGACCGCTGACGGATCCGTGGCCTGGCCGGCCACCACATTAAGGTTGGGATTACTAACGGCCAGCTTTTCGGGGGAGCGGACCAGCGCCGTCACGGTGTGGTCGGCGGCGAGTGCCTGCTCGACGACAAGACGACCGGTGCGGCCGGTGGCTCCGAGCACAACGATGTTCATTGGATCTGCTCCCTCCGTGTGAAAATTCGAAGTTGAAGCTTCAAGTTGCTACCCTGAAACGACTTGAAGCGTCAACCTATTCCCGAGCCCGGCTCCGGACAGGCGCCGCAACCGTCGCGGGGGCTGAACAACCAGGAATGGAGCGCTTGGCTCCAGCTGACGGCCATGTTCACCCTGCTGCCGGCCGCGCTCGATTCTCAGCTGCAGCGCGAAGCCGGAATGACTCACTTCGAGTTCATCGTCATGGCCGCCTTGTCGAGGCAACCGGCTCGCCGGCTTCAGCTCAAGGACCTGTCCCTGATCGCTAACGGTTCCCTCTCGCGGCTCTCACACGTGATCACGCGCCTCGAGCGCGAGGGGTGGGTGCGAAGGGTGAGTAAGAACGAGGGCCGCGCGACCAACGCCGAGTTGACCGACAAGGGCCTCCGGAAGCTGAGAGAGGCTGGACCAATTCACTTCCAGGAAGTTCGAAGGCTCGTGTTCGACGTTCTGACGCCCGAGGAGCTGAAAGACCTGCGCCGATTGACCGGCCGCCTCAATTCCGGTCTGCTTCCTGAGACAAATCTGGGACCCCTCGCGCGCGGGACCCGGGCTAGCGCGCTGCGGGACGCTCCGTCATAGCGATTGAGATCACCGACGGGATAGTTGCCGCGAGGCCACAGAGAAGATCGCCGGATGCCGGCGCTAAGACTCTGAGATCAAGAACGCCGTGCCAGGCAGGCTGTGGATCGTATGCCTTTCACCTGCAACCAGTTGGGCCAGAGCGTGTTTCTAAGGTCTATGCACTACCTCGAAATAGACCTCGTTGCCGGCCAACCGAATGGGGCGGCCCGCGTCACGGGACCTGTCCCTCGATCGATGATCCGAAGCACTCCACGCGAAGACTTGAGGCGGCTACTTGATAGCTGCGGCCGACCACTCGCCCTGGAGGAGATGGCTCGGTTGCTCGGAGTTTCCGAGCGATTCGTCGCTTACATGCTGATGGAAGCTATGAGGTCGGGGCGTGTTGGTCGCTTGCCTGATGGCCGCTACGAAACCGCGATGGGTCGCGGCGGTGCGGCGCTCACAGAGCTTCTTCAGTTTGTCGTGAAATGCGAGAGGAGTTGGCGCATCCAGGAGAGGCGACCATAAAGAGCCGATCGGCACCGGAAAAGCGGTTCACAAACGATCGAACTCTGGGAGCCTGACTAAGGCTCGTCCATTCTGGATTGGCTGTGACCAAGATTCCCTTGCCCTCGAGAGCCGAGTGCCGGTCGCAATCGAATCGTGGCCGCGACGACGAGTTCAAGGTATTTCTTCGAAATCGAGCGCCGAGCTCTCGCCCGCCACCTCGTAGGCGGTTCTGCCCAGCAAGCTATTGGCAATGATCGCGCTTCGCCAGGCCATCAAGCTCAAGTTGGGATCGGCCACGCCGCGCATGTGCCTGGCAGCGTCCTGGGCGTAAATCCGGAGATTTGCCGGCCCGTCCCAGACGATGGAAAAGTCGGCGCGCACCGGAAAACCGTCCCGATCCCAACTGAGCCTGTCGGCCAAGGGCCGCATCGCCTCAGGCAAGTCGTAAGCGAACCCGGTCGCGAGCACGACGATGTCAGCGCGAACCGTTTGCGCGTCGCCCCACCGGCTTCGCAGCACGAGCTCGCAGCCGGGGGCGCCGGGGCGCAGGTCAACGACATCCTGTCCGGGCATCAATCGTGCAAGTCGATGGGTGCCTTGCCCGCCGCCGTTCCCAGCGTCTCGCCGCTCGAAGAACTCGATCTCGTACAGGCGGTTGTAGACGCGCTGCAACAGGGCCTCTGAAACGCCATCGCTGGCCAGGCGCTGCTCACCCAGCAGCAGATCGCGCTGTTCGCGGGAGAGGCCGAAGAAGTAGTCGCTGTACGCCGGCGTGAAGAGCTCGTTGGTAAAGGGTGAGTCGTCGAGCGGGAGGAAGTTGCCGCGGCTCGAGATCCACATCAACCGCATGGGCAATCGCTCGTTATCACGGAGCAGATGGAAGACAACCTCGGCACCGCTCTGGCCGCCACCCACGACCGCGACCAGCTTGCCGGTGACGTCGAATGGGTGGTCGAGGTAGTCGATGGAATGGAAGAGCTCGCGGCCAAGATACGGCCGCGCCCACAGCGGAATGTTGGGGACGAGGCCCGTCCCGAGCACCAGGTTGGTGGTGCTCAGCGTGCGGTCAGGCAGCCGAACACTGAAGTGGTCCGCTTCGAGGGTTACCGTCCGCACCTCGGCACCGAACTCGACATTGTCGAGCTGACCGGCAACCCACTGCAGGTACTGATTGAATTCGAGCCGGTGAACCCGAGCCTGCCCGGTGTTGATGAATCGGTAAAACCGCCTTTTTGCATGCAGGAAGGCGAGAAACGAGTAGCGACTGGTGGGATCGGCGAGGGTGACGAGGTCCTTGAGATATGAGACCTGGATGGTCGACTCCGGGAACAGAAGGCCCGGATGCCATTGAAACTCGGCGTTTCTCTCGAAGAATCGCGCATGGAGACTGGTCGGTGCCAGCAGCGCGGCCAGACTCAGGTTGAACGGACCGACCCCGACGCCGATGGCGTCGAACATCCCCGTTTGGGGCCGATTTGCGGCCTCGCTCAGTTGCCCACCGCTGGGTCGGGCATGAACTCGCGGACCTCTTGAGCGCAGCGGCAGGCCGTGGCGATCTTCGCGGCCCACTCCTGGGCTGCCTCCCGAGAGGGCAAGTCGAGGACGGTGAACCCTCCGTTGAACTCCTTGGTCTGCGGGTACGTGCTGGCGGTGATTGTCCCGTCACCGTCCACCATGACCGGATCCACGTCCTCGGCCAGCCCGCCGCCGAACACCCACACGCCTGCGTCCATGGCCTCCTGGGCCACAGCGTGAGCAGCCTTTCCTACGGCGGGGAACTCCTCATGGGGGATGTGATCCATCGCGCCGCTGGGGAACGAAATCAGGTACCGCGTCATCTCATGACTCCTTTCTCGACGGCCTGCTTCGGCCGCATCTCAGCCTGGTTCCGTACGCAGCAAAGACTGACACAGCACCACGGACTCATCGCTGCTCCGGCCGATCCGAGTTAACTTCGTCAGGGATCATTCCGGCTGTGATCCGGCGGGTGTTCTCGCTGCGGCCAGCGGCCGCTCGAACTGGTGTGAGCCGCTAGGCGGCTGCGGCGGTCGATTTGGTGGCGACCTCCTGCTCTCGCCATCTCTCGTTGTTTACTCCAAATATCAGCATCCACAGCAGTAGCGAGAACTCGGCCACGCCGGCCACCACCGCAATCAATGTGTAGATAGACGTTGCGAAAGGCGGCACGAGGAAGGTCATCCACCCGATCCCATCCACGATGAGAAGCGCGCCGATGACACGTGGCATGAACGTCGAGCGAACGATCAGGTAGCCGAGTAGCACACACCAGAACCCGAAGAATATGATGTAGACGTCGAAGGTCAGCCGGCTCATGTTGATGAGGAGCATCGCCACGTCGCCCTGGTGCGCGTTGCCCTCGAGGACGATGAGCGGGCTCAGGTACACGACAGCGGCCACAGCCTGAATCGCGCATCCAACCAGGATCACGTACAGCGCCAGCTGGTTGATCGTCCGGTTCACCACGCTAAACAACTGATAGAGCAGCAAGGCCCACGTGACGTGGAAGCCAACAGCCACCAACGGGATGGCGAAGCCTAGGCGGTAGAGACCTTCATTGGCCAGGATGTTGCGCGCGGTTGCGGCCGGGTCGCCGTTGACCACAAGCATGCCGAGCACAATGGTCTGCCCAAAGACGGCGGGCAAGCCTTCGAGCGCCTGGAACACTCCTGAGAGTCGGGCTCTGGCGCGCGGCGAAAGCATTTTCATTGGCATACCGTGCACGGTTACGCTCAAACGGCGTGTGCTTGTCTTCCTACTGCCTTCGGACTTGGAACTCCGACGCTGGCAGCAGCATAGGTTCGTGCCCCACTGTGCCTCCCAGGGCCAAAATCGCAGCGAGCCGGCCCGATGAACAGATTGTCCGGGTTCTCGACTAACGTCCCCTTGAGAAATCTGTCTGCCTAACTACCCGGCCGCTCCGATCAAAGGTGCGCCAGATGCCGATTTGCTTGCCGCGGTCGAACTCTCCAGACCGCATGACGCTGCCGTCCTTTCGGAGGAAGTCCCACGCGCCATGAGGCTCGCCATCCAGTTGAAAGCCACGGTACCGGACGCTGCCATTGTCGTAATACGCGATGTCAGGAACTGGCTTGGATGCCTTCGGCATCCCCGGAGTATCGCCCTGGGGCAAGGCGGCAGTCCGTCCGCGCTCGACAAACGAGCTGGCTGGTCCTGAGACGGGAAAAACCGACGTCAGCGCCGACTACGGGTCGCGGCAAGACGGTCCAGCTGCGCCGTCGTGTCAGCGTCGAGGCGTACGTCAGCGGTGGCCACGTTCTCGTTCAAGTGCTTCAGGCTCGAGGTGCCGGGGATCAGCAGGATGTGAGGGTCGTGCTCCAGGAGCCAGGCCAGGCACACCTGGGCGGGTGTGGCTCCCTGTGCCGCCGCGGCGGCCAACACCGCAGGGTGCTCGGTCACCTTCGTTGCCCCCGCGAAGGCCGATCCAAGGGGGAAGTAAGGCACCCAGGCGATGTCGTTCTCGCTGCAGAGTTCGAGCAGCGGTTCGTCTGTCCGATCGAGGAGGTTGTATGCGTTCTGGACGCATGCGATGCCGGCCGGGAGAGCCTGGCGAAGCTGGCCGACGCTGACACTGCTGATACCAATTCCGCCGACCTTGCCCTCGGCGCGGAGGGCAATCATCTCCGCCAACTGACTGTCGAGGTCGACCCCCGGAGCTCCATCACCGGCGAGCCGCAGGTTGACGACATCGATCCTCTCCACCTCGAGGCTTCGCAGGTTGGCCTCGACCCCGGCGCGAAGCTCGTGGGGCCGTTGCGCGGAGATCCAGCGGCCCTGGCGGTCACGCTCAGCGCCGACCTTGGTGACCAAGATCAGGTCCTCTGGGTATGGATGGAGCGCAGCATGGATCAGCTCGTTGGCGACGTCGGGGCCGTAATACTGGGCCGTGTCGATGTGGTTGACGCCGAGCTCGACGGCCCGGCGCAGCAGCGCAAGGGCCGCGGCCCGATCGCGAGGCGGTCCCAGCACACCCGGACCCGGCAATTGCATGGCGCCGTAGCCGATTCGGGCCACTGGACGACCGGCCAACATCGCGCTGCCGCCTGGTTGCTTCTTCGTGCTCATCTCTGTACCCGCGGTGCGCGACCTAACTTGCGGCCCGGTTCTCGTTTCGATCGAAACAGGGCAAGACGATGGTGACTCATCTCTTCACAGGGCTCGCTGGCTGGAATAGAAGCCCCGGCCGGAAGAGCAAAGCGGCGATGATTGCTCCACTGGCGGCGATAACGGCTGTCCACCAGAACGCGGTGTCGTAGCCGTAAGCGAGCGCAAGTCCATTCGCCTCTTGCCCCGCGAACGCGTGCGTCACGAGGTAAGACGCGACCGCGGTCGCGAAGATTGTGTTCAGGAGCGACGTGCTGATGGATGCTCCGAGCTGTTGGCCCACCGTGACGGTCGCCGCGGCCTCCCCCGCGTCCTGTCGCGCCACACCGTACGTTCCGGCGTTGAGCGATGGCGCGATGACCGAGCCAAGACCAAGCCCGATCAGCACGAGCGGGCCGAGCACGCCTTCGGTGTAGTCGGTATGAGGTCCGAGCTGCGCAAGCCATACCGACCCCCCCGCCGCCAGCGCCAAGCCAGCGGGCACAAGCGGTCGTGGCCCGACTCTCGGCAGCAGCACGATGGTCGAGAGGTTGGACGCGAGTACCAAGCTGGCCGATATTGGCAAGAACGCCAAGCCTGTCGTGAGCGGCGAGAAGTTAAGCGTCCCCTGCAGGTAGTAGGTCAGCAAGAAGAAGGTCGCGAACATACAGAAGGCAGCGAACAACGTTGCGACGTAAGCGCCCGCTCGGTTGCGATTGAGCACGATTCGCGGCGGCAGTAGCGGGTTCGCGGCGCGACCCATCCATAGCGCGAACAGCGCGAGCAACGCCGCTCCAGCGACCAGGAATCCCCACGTCGCCGGATTCGCCCAGCTGTTCGTGGCCGCGTTGCCGAAGCCGTAGACGAGCGAGAACATGCCCGCGGACGAGAGCAACACGCCCGGAACGTCCAGCCGGGGCTTAGTCGGCGAGGTATGTCCGGTGAGCACAACTGCTCCGCCGACGAACGCAACTCCGGCAAAGATCACGTTGGCGTAGAGGGTCCAGCGCCACGAGAGGTACTCGGTCAGCGCCCCCCCGATCAGCAGGCCGATGGCGCCGCCGGCCGTTGCGATCGCGCCAAAGATGCCGAATGCCCTCGCCCGCTCCTTCGGATCGGTGAAGGTCGTCGACAGAAGCGAGATGGCGGCAGGAACGAGTAGTGCCGCGAACCCCCCCTGTAATGCCCTTCCCGCCACCAGCATGCCGAAGCTGACCGAGGCGCCGCCGACCGCTGAGACCGCGGCGAAGCCGAACAGGCCGACAAGGAAGGTCGTCTTCTGACCAAACAGATCTACCAGCCTTCCGCCTGCCAGGAGCAGGCTGCCGAAAGCCAAGGTATATGCCGTCACGACCCACTGACGGTCCGCGTTCGTGAAGTGCATTTCGTTTTGCGCAGACGGCAGCGCGACGTTTATCGCGGTGAGCGCGGTCACCACCGCTGCGAACCCGACGCCGATCACCGCGAGCGCGAGCCAGCGCGAGCGTTTCCTTACGGCGCGCTCGCGGACGAGCGCGCCGGTTAAGGGATCAGTTGCCACGCCTAGTGGGCCCCAATCATTTGTGCGCGCTACGACTTTTGGGCGAGCCAAGGCGGGGTGTACGCGCCAACCCCGTAGACGAAGGCAAGAAGGTCGTCCGCGGCCCACTCCTCGGCGATTTTTCCGTCCGCCACGCGGTACACATCGACCGCATCCCATCTGACATGTCTGCCCGACGCCGGGATCCCAAGGAGATCCCCCTTGTGTGTTCCCTCGACCACCGCGCGCACGGACACGATGTCTCGTTCCGCGATGATGTCCTGCTCGACATTACTTATATCCGGGAGGGCCGCGACAATCGCGCCGATCAGCCCAGCGAAGTTGTCGCGACCCTCGACCGTTCCCAGGGTACCGCCGTGCCATTTGATGTCGGACGTCATGTAGTCCGCAGCGCGATCGGCCTGATGCTTGTTGAACGCCGTTTCGATGAACTCGCGAACAATCCGCTTGTTTTCTTCCAGCTGGCTTTGAGCAGTCATATCGTCCTCCTTGGCTTGCGCCTCTTTCCTTGCCTGTAGATCCGATGACGCCGTCGACAATTCATTCCTCCTTGAGCAGCCGCTCCGTGAGAACGATCTGGACGACTTCCTGCACCGTTTCGAGGCGCGCCCAGTCACGCTGCAGCTCCACCGCCAGCGCCACCCAGCTGGTGGGCTTTGCTCCCGCCTGCACCACGCGCTGCAAGCCCGCGTTGTGGGCTTCGAGGGATGTGCCGCCGATCGCGTCGACGACCGGGTAGACGTCGTATCCCTCGCGCATGGCATCGAGGGCGGGAAATGCCATGCAGATCTCCGTCCAAAGCGCGCAAATTAGGAGCTTGCGGCGGCCAGTCGCCCGAACCGTATCCAGGAAGTTCGCGTCCTCCCACGCATTTGTCGTCGTTCGATCGATTGGCGGGTCGCCCGCGAGAACCTCCGCGAGCGGCGGAAGCGTGGGTTGACCGCGCCCCGTTTTGACGTTGATCGTGGAGTGGACGATCGGCAAACCAAACAGCTTGGCGATCTTTGCCGTCGAAACCACGTTCTTCAGCAGGAGGTCGCGATCCATCGACCGCACTCCCGCCAACTGGCTCGGCTGGTAGTCGATCACGAGCAGGGCTGCGTTCTTCGGTGTGAGCAGGTGGTCACCCAGCTGATCACGAACTACGGTTGAAACCTGCGTTGCAGTTGCCACCTCGAACCTCCTTATGACTTGTGGGCGCACCTAGGACACGAAGCTGACGTCTATATGAGGCAATCCGGCTCGGGCTACCTTTTCGCGTACACCCGAAAGTTCTGCTCGCCCGTAACGGGGTTGTATTCGCCCTCATGGCGAGACTTAGTTCCGTTCAGCCAGGCGAGCTTCTTTGATGAGGTCTGGAACGTGTTCTCGCCCACAAACTTGTTGTGAGTGGGGCTCTCCCGAATACTCTTCCCCTTGTAGTCCACGAGCACGGTGTCGCCGTCGTCGGTGGTGTGAATCTGTCGAGTTTCGTAGTCGATCGTTCCATCCGGCTTCACCAGGGCGTCGATCGTGGCGTAGTAAGTCGCGTTGTAGATACCCTTGACCTCTCCCTCCAGATTGTTCTCGAGCCTGATGCCGGCCGGTGAGAACTCTTTGATGGTTCTGGTCGTGTTCTTACCTCGCAATTCGAGAAGAAGCTCCTCTTTTGTCGCCGCATCGTCAGCGCTCATTTCCATTCTCCTCCCATCACCGTAGTAACTACTAGAGTTCACTCTAGTGTAGAGTCCTCGGTGTGGCTGTCAAGACCCAGTCGGGCCGCAAGGGTCGCCGCGAGCAGGCGATCCGCACCAGGAACCGCATGCTCGATGCCGCCCTGTCTCTCTTTATTGAGCAGGGCTATGACGACACAACGATTCAGCAGGTGGCGACCGCGGCCGGGGTTGCGGTTCAGACGGTGTATTTCACGTTCGGCAACAAGGCACGTCTTCTGGCGCAGGTCCAAGACCGGGTGGTCCTGGGCAACGCCCCGTCCGAGCAATGGGCCGAGCAGCCATGGGCGGCTGAGCTGCGATCGGAAACCGATCCTCGGAAGCTGCTCGACCTCTTCGTGGACGTCGACAGCCAGATCAAGGCGCGCGTCAGTCCGTTTATTGCCCGCCTCGGCGCGGCGCTACCGAATGACCCTGAACAAGCCGCAGTCCGCGACGCACGGCGCGACATTTTCTTTGGCACGCTGATCGATCGACTGCATCAGCTGGGAGCCCTGCGCAATGGGCTGTCCAGGGACCGGGCTCTCGACATCCTGCGGGTGGTCAACTCGCTCGAGGCGTACGTTGAGCTGACCGAACGACGCGGATGGAGCGATGAGGAGTGGCAGGCATGGCTTCGGCGAGTGCTCCGAGCGGAGCTGCTCGGCGCGACCACGAGCTGAGTCGGCAGCATCGAGAACCCTGGATTATCTTCACCAGCTAATCGAGTCGCCTTGGCCGGGGAACTTCGACACATCGAGAGATCAAATACGGAATGTAAGGTCGGAAAAGGTCGGAGGCCGGGACTTGACCCCGGGGCCTCACGGTCGCTACCACTGAGCGTCCGATGCTCCGCGAATGTTCCCTTCGGGCCCTGTTCGTAATGGGAATGGTCGGCTAAGGCTTCCGTCGAATTTCCCACCTGTCGAGTGTGTCGCTGGGCGTCTGTGAGCATTTCTGTTAGCAGGCAGAGATACGCTGTCCGGCAATGCCTGAGCCAGTTTGGTATGAGTTGCGCTCGCTACGTTCGCGAGCCGTCGGACTGGCGGCGCGTGACGGCCGTAGACACGCTCTGTTCGTCGCAGCACTTGAGCAGTTCGAGGAACTCCTGAAAGCATCGGCCGGCCTGTCGCCTGCAAGTCGACCTCTAACGGCGTATTACGCCTTGGCACAGGCTGGCAAAGCCATTGTGGCTGCTCACTCAACGACCGGCCCGGCAAGGTCACACGGACTGGCAATGGCGGACCCTGTCCCGGGCAGGGACCTAATGACGACACCTCTTCAAGCGTCCTGGGACGGGTGGTACCAACTTGTCAGTGCGACTGTCGGATCGCCGACGCTTCTGAAGGCGGAGTTGGGACAGATTTGGGCCGCCATTCCAGACGTCGCGTACACACCGCTTCCGTTCGGCAGCTGGGCAAAGGCTGCTCGCGTATATCCAGTCGAGGGTAAGTTCGCCTTTGCGCCCGCCAAGACGGCCGTGGCCGATGTGGTCCTGAATCCAGCGCCAGCAAATCCTCAGGAAGCAGCCAACCGACTGAAGGCATACCCGACCGAAGCGCGCAAGAAGGTCGCTTTAGTGCCCGGCTTAGATCCGGCTGCCCTTATCTCCACCGTGACAGAACGCGGTATTGGGTTCCGCGTCACCTTTTCGATCCCCGAGACCCATGAAGCTATTCCCCAGCCGAGCATTGTGACTCGCCAAGCGCCTGAGTACAGATTCGCGGGCCAACATTGGCTTATTCCGGCCCTTGACGAGGGACAGGTCCTGTCGCCACTGATGCTCTGGTGGGCGCTGTTGTTCGCTCTTTCGATGCTCGCTCGCTACCACCCGGAGGCCTGGGTCTCCGCACTTGACGTCAACCACTCACAACTCGCGGTCCCGCTTGAGGACGCGCTCGAAGCGGCACAAACGGCCGTGCCTCACCTAGTACTCGAAGTTCTGATTAGGGAGCACATCCGACTGCACTAGTCGGGTTCTCTCTTGCTCAACACGCGATTTACGAACCCGGGCCCAACAACTCGCCGCGACCGAGTCCGCCCTCACGACGCGAAACTACTAGACGACTACTGCAGATAACAGCGCCGGTATCACAAAAGCAGCGCAGTCGCTTGGCGAATTTGAGTTCAAAATCTGGTCGGGGGCCCGGGATTTGAACCCGGGGCCTCACGGTCCCGAATCAGACGCTATTCCGTCCAAACATGTCAGTTTCTGCGCGTTTCCGTTCGATTCGTCGCTCGACGCGCCCGGACCGTCC